>Ga0172377_10004502_pt1 | contig 14309 bp, 12 predicted proteins | sample Pumphouse3metaG_FD_119749 | JGI IMG/M metagenome (GOLD analysis project Ga0172377, IMG submission 119749) | Leachate microbial communities from a municipal landfill in Southern Ontario, Canada - Pumphouse #3 metaG | ecosystem: Engineered > Solid waste > Landfill > Unclassified | place: Canada... | reverse complement strand
GAGCACGTCATCCACGATGGCGATAGACTTGGACGTGACCGCCTTTTTGATCTGCTCTTCAATGGAAATAGCGCTCTTGCTCTTGAGCACGTGACTGCCGTCCGTCTGCTCGTAACGCGTGATGTCCAGACGGTGAATGTTGGGAAAACATCCCCACCGCCTGTTGAGCAGCCGTGCGAGGATCTCGCCCTTGCGCCCGAAGCCGAGCGTCACGTCAAACGCAGCGGGTGGCGGAAAGAATTGCAGGTACAGCGATCCTAATTGTTCCTCCAGCGTGCCCATGCGCACGTTCTTCTCAGCCGCGATGTGTGCGATGAAATCCGTCGCCAGCTGGTACTCGTATGAATCGATGCCGAAGCGGTGGCGCACGTGCGGGAGCAGGTTCTCGTGCACGTAGAGCAGTTTGGGGGTCGGGATTTTGTACGGGGATGCCATGTCAAAGGAAGGATAGCGCATGCAGCACGTCGCTGCTCTTCTTTCCCGTTCGATCCTTTAGCGCCGCACTGGCGGCCACAGGGTGCCCTTGCCCGATACCGTGTACTCCGCCGGAACGCCAACCGGCAGAAAACGGAAGGAGGCGCACTCATCCGGAATCAGGTAGGTTTTCGCGAGGTGCGACGGCAGAACGTTGTGCCCTGCGTACTCGAATCCCGTCACCGGTCCCATGGGCGCGTCGGTGATCGTGACCACCTGCGTGCCCCAGGTGCGCCCGAGCAGCTGACGGAGATCGTGCACGTACGCGTCGCGCGCCACCGCGAATCCTTCGGTGATGTCAGAGGCATACGATTCCAGCGTTGCGATGCGGCCGAGGTTAGCGCAGAGCATGAACGCGGCGAAGAGCGGGAGCAGTACGCAGAGCGCCCCCCTGAGCAACGGCCGCCGCCGCGGCAGGCGGACACCGGTGAGCAGCACCGTGAGCAGCGCCGCCGCCGGAATGGCCGGCACGTAGAAGTAGCGCGCCCGCGTCACGAACCAATCGAGAGTGAATCCCTGCGCGATATCCGGTAAGACCGGCGGCACATAGAGGAGGACGGTCCAGGCGCAGAAGAGCAGCGTGAGCATCCAGAATCCCTTCCGCTTGGGGAGCAGCAGGAGAATCGCGAGAACGCCCAGAGGGATGAGGCGGATCGAGAGCGGAAACGCTGCCCCATGGAGGCCAAATATGGACAGGTTGGCTCCCCAGAAGAAGCCCGTCATGGCATGGCCAAAGCCCTCGAAGAGGCCCACGAGCACCCAGCCTCCGGCCGTCAGGAGATTGCGCAACGCCGCGCCGATCCCCTGTGCGCTCAGGAAGTACGGATTGGCGTGCGCGTAGAGGATGCGCTGCAACAAGACGTAGGTGAGACAGAGAACGAGCAGCCCTACCAGCAGCTGCCAGACCTGCCGATCCGTCGCGCGGCGCTGGCCGCTCTGCCGCTTCATGAAGAGGAAGAACAGGGCGAGCACGAACGGCAGTTCCATGCCGAGTGCGCTCGAGAAGGGCATGCCGATCTGTGCGAGCACGGTCAGGACGAGGAACTTCTTTCTGCCCGTCTTCAGAAAGCGGAAGAAGGCGAAGAGGCCGAGCAGGAGGAAGAAGGCGGCGAGCAATTTCATCTGGGCGGACATCCACATGGCCGTGCGCCAGTGGCTGGCCGAGAGAGCGAAGAATGCGCCCGTCAGCAATCCGGACCACTTCGACTTGAGCAGTCTGCCGAAGAAGAGCACCACGAGGACGGTATTGACGCCGTGGAGCAGCAGGGAGACGACGTGGTATCCCTTCGCTTCCGTTCCGAAGAGCGCGTACTCCAGGACCCAGAGCAGTTTCGTGACCGGGATCATGTACTTGCCGTCACCCGTCCAGAAGAAACGCAGATCCCAGGGCCCGCCCGCCAATGATGCCAGAACGTGGTAGTCGTCGCTCATGAAGGGATGCCGCAGGCTGGGCGCGAACGCCGCAAGCATGGCGAAGAGCAGCGCAATGCACGCGAACACAAAGACGCGCTTCTGCCGGAGGAACGGGAGGATCCCTTCCATATCCGGGAGGCCATTATACAGCATGATTAGCGAATGTTTCTGATTTCTTTTCCACCTTTGTCAGCGCGACAAAGGTGGAGCCAAAACGCTGGCGCGTCAACTCCCCTCCTCCCGGCCCTGTGTCTCCTCGTCGAATCCTCCAAGGCTTCGGATTCGCCTCGTCGACACGCCCCGCTATTCAGCGGGGCAGGGCCTTCCCCTTCACCCCCAGTGACGCGCCCCTCCATGGTTCATGAATACACATACAATTACAAAAACCGGTCGGAAGGGAGGGACCGGAGGGGAGGGAAACCCGCAGGTTTCCCGCCCAGCTTGGGTTAGGAGGGTGAGGGAGGTGTCGGGGGGCTGAGGGAACCGAACAAGGTTCCTTAAGCCCCCTGACAAACGGGACAGATACATACCAGTCTCAACGAGGGTCTGATTCCTGCTCAATCCCATAAAAGGGATGACAATCTATCCATTCCTCATTCCTTCATCTTCCGTGCCTTCAACTTCTCATACCAATCGTAGTAGGCATCTCCCATGTCCCCCACAAACCCCACCGCTGAGCGCAGTACGCGTCTCGTGAGCGGCAACAGGCCTCGCTCCCGCCCCGCAGGCTCTGGGGCTTCCCCCATCCTCTTCAGCTTGCGGCTCCCCCAGACCACCAGCAGATCCGTGAGATGCTGCACGGTCGCGAGCGTCTGCCCGAGTGCACGCGCCACGGTTGGCTTGCCTTCGCTCACAGTGCGATGCCGCATGGACAAACTCACGCCGGAAGGATGACTGTCCCCTCCTCCGCCACCTCATTCACTTTCATCCCGACCTCTTGTCCGCTGGCCGCGGAGATGATGGGCGTGTGATTCACCTGCAGAGACTCCACTCTCTGCTCAAAGACGTGATCCCCGTGCCTGAGGCGAATCGTGTCACCCAGACGAATGGGAGACTGCACGTCCACCACGGCTACGCCGATGCGGTCGTAGTAGTGCGTCACCCTGCCGATCACCTTCTCGGCAATCGCCCGCACGACCTTCCGCCTGGCGGGAGAGGCCTTCTTCACGGCCTTGGCTCTGCGCGCTTTCTTCGCCGGTTTCTTCGCCTTCTTCATCTTCTTCGCTGGTTTCTTCGCGCGGCGAACCACGCGACGCTTGGCAGTCTTCTTCACCTTCCTCTTCGTCACTTTCTTGGATTTCTTCTTGGAGCGGGATTTCTTGGACATGAGAGTTGGGGGAAAGGACAACCGGATTCTAGCCCTGCCTGCTGCCGGAGCAAACATTTCAATTTTCCCTTTTCCGCAAGCCAAAAAAACGATCACTTCCCCCGATGCGGGGACGGCGGTCATGTTCGCGCGCTCATGCTGGCATTGGTCCTCATAGACCTGATCTTATGGCGAATTCGTCGAAAACAATATCTGGCAATATATTGATGATTAGGCTATAATCCTACTGAAGAAACACACATGAAACACCGACTCACCACGGTTCTGGGCCTCAGCACTTTTATCATTCTGCCCTATGTTCTGGCAACGGAGCATACCGTCGCTTATTTCCTCGTTCTGACTGCACTTCTGTGCATCTTCGTATTTTTAAGCAAGCTCTTCAAAAACAGCACTGGCCATAGCTATCGCGTTATTCCTCCTCTGATCGCAACCTACTACTTTCTGCTATTTGTCGTATTAGTCTATAAACGCTTTCTGGGATTAGATCTCGATCCTCTGTTCATATACGACTTTCGCAATGGCGCCTTCTCCACTCTCCGACAGATATTTGGTTTAACGTATACCTTACTCATTCTTGTTTCTCTTATCGGGTTCTGGTTCGCTCTGATCCTTTTCTGGAAAAAGCTTGCAGACAGGTTAAGCCTGACCCATCTCTCCTTCTTCGGTGCACTGACCGTCATTTTCGCTCTGCCGGTGCTCATTGTTATCTCCGAAAAGGAAATGGTCATTCGGCCTCTGATACAGACCGTAGAAAATATTACCTCTATACGAAATACCATTCCGCCGGTGTTTCCAAAAACTCCGGCACTTCAGCCCTCCACATCGGATAACGTGTTCATTCTTCAACTGGATTCAATCAATGGAATGGCTGCCAATGGCATGCTCACAGTGGGCGGCACACTCTACGACGGCAATTACATTCCTCACATGCGCGAGATTGCCTCCCGGGATGGGATTTACTTTCCTCTGCTGTGGAGTAACGAAACGAACACCAATAGGGCGCAGGAGGTGATACTGTGCGGCATCGTCGGCAACATCGGTACGGCATTCAGCAACCGGCTGCAGGACATGACTCTCGATTGCCTTCCCACGATCTTATCCCGTGCCGGATACACGCCCATCGTGTTCCGCTCGGATGACCTGCAATTCGAAAATGAGGGATCGCTATTCCAGAAAATGGGATTTAAGGAAATTCACTATGAAGATATTATGAAGGAGGGAGACACAAAATACGGTATGATCTATGACGATTGCACATTCTATGAACGCGCTTTCGAGTACCTCAACAAGCACTATTCTCAAAAAGAAAAACTCTTCGTCTACATTGAGGTGAGCTCGCATCATGTGCCCTTTGATTTGTCGAAGCCCCAGTATGACCATCTTCATCCTTTTCCCGCACCCGCAAATCAGTTTGAGAATTTTCTCAATTCTATGATGGAACAGGATTACTGCGTGCAAACGTATTACGAACATTACATGCAATACTCACCCGCAAACACGCATCTCTTCATGCTCGCTGATCACTCATGGCCCATGCTTATTGGCGAATACACGGACGATATCTATTTGTCTGCAAGTCCGGAACGCTTGCTGACTTCGATGGTCTATGTTCCGCCTGCTCAACAAAAAGAAAATTTTCGTGTTGGTTCCATTGAAAATCGCAAATTCGGCCAAGATGATCTGATCCCGACCATCCTGGAGCTGCTGTCCAATACTCCTCACCAAAACTCCATTGTGTTCGCCCTTCGTAAAGACGCAGCCACCAATAATTATGATCATTGCCACCTCCTGACGCAGGCATACCACTGGTCCCATTTGGCAATCACAAGAGGTCAGAATGAGTACTTCAAATACAATGTGGAAACGCAGAATCTCTACTACTCCGATCTTTCTAAATCTATGTTTCTCGATGACGTGCATTTGGCTCGGAATAATCTCTCTTTCAGAGATTTCATGGATCAGTATTACTGCGCACGCGATAAGAAGGCCATGCCTTCGAACGGATATATGACACACAGTTCAACCGCAAACGTCGTTCAACGGTTCCTGCGTTTCGATCCGTTTGCACTGTTCCAATAAAAAGCATCGCCTCTTCAGTCGCCTGAGAACAGAAAGCGTAGGGAGGACGTCTAGAGAACTAGACATTCTTTTGCATCTTTCCCGATGAAAGCACCCGTCCATCCTGTATACTCTTTGCCCATTCCTTTCGATTCGATGCATTACGACGATGCTTCCGTAGACCTCCACGAAAAACATCATGGAAAATTGCGCATCGAGACGACTGTTCCTCTCGAAACCAAAGAAAACCTCTCGCTCGCCTACACGCCCGGCGTCGCCGCGCCCTGTCGCGCGATCGTCAATGATCCCGAGGCGGTTTGGAAGTACACGATCAAATCGCACACGATCGCCGTGATCACGGATGGATCGGCGGTGCTCGGGCTCGGGAACATTGGGGCCAAGGCATCGTTGCCGGTCATGGAAGGCAAGTGCGCCCTGTTTAAGCGGTTCGCCGGACTCGACGCGTTCCCCATCGCCCTCGAGACCCAGAACGTGGAGGAGATCGTGCGGACGATTACGGCCATCGCACCGGTGTTCGGAGGGATCAATCTGGAGGATATCTCCGCTCCGCGCTGCATCGAAATTGAGCAGCGCCTCTCCTCGACTCTGGATATCCCCGTCTTCCACGACGACCAGCACGGTACGGCCACCGTGGTACTGGCGGGGCTCCTCAACGCGTCCAAGGTCGTGGGGAAGGAACTGTCGAAGATGAAGATCGTCGTCTCGGGCGCGGGTGCGGCGGGATCCGCCATCACGCGCCTGCTCCACTCGTACGGCGTCGGCGATATCATCGTCACCGATTCCAAGGGCGTCGTGAGTGCACACCGGGATGATCTAGGCTGGCTCAAAAATCTGCTGGCAAGCTTTACGAACAAGAGTGATGCCTGCTGCATGCTCTACGATGCTCTTAAAGGAGCGGATGCGTTCGTGGGTGTCAGCAAGCCGGGAGTGCTCAAGCCGGAGATGATCTCCGTGATGGCGGAAAAGCCCATCATCTTCGCCCTCGCCAACCCCGATCCCGAGATGATGCCGGATGAGGCGAAGAAGGCGGGTGCAGCAGTCGTCGCAACGGGCCGCAGCGACTATCCGAACCAGCTCAACAACGTCTTGGTGTTCCCGGGCATTTTCAAGGGAGCACTGGAGTCGCGGACGAAGCGGATCACGCAGGGCATGATGGTGAAAGCGGCGGAGGCGCTCGCCGCGCTGGTACCGAACCCTACAGCAGACAACATCATTCCGGGCGTCTTCGATCCCCGCGTCGTGGGTACGGTGGCAGCCACCGTTCGTCACTGAGCAATGGCTTCACCCAACCGGGTCGAAAGAATCACGGGAGGGTTGAATCCCTCCGGCTGTTCCTCACGGACAATCGTGACATGACGGGCGAAATCGTTGCGTGCAACATGTGTCAGTGTGTCGATGCGCTGCTGCGCATCCTGTTCCCTGTTGATACCCACGCGCGCTCTCCCCGCTCTCCTCCATTCTTCACAGACATCCGAGAGAGACCGACAGAGTTTCGTCATGGCGTGAGCATACTCCACCACATCGCTTCTGATTTTTTCGCTATGACAATTTTGCTTGGGGCGGAAAATTTCGCGAAGGGGCACAAGAAAAGTCTTGATCGAACACCGATTGAGATCGAAACACTTGCATCCAAGTGGTGTACGAGTGTACACTGCGGCCATGCATCCTGAGGTGCTCATCCAGAGGCCCGTTTCCGCTCTTTCAGCGGTCCGTATCGACTGCTCCCGGTCGTCGGATTCGGCGCTGACGAGCATTCTGGAATGGGTCTCCACGTGTCCCGAACGGTCCGCACTGCACATCGTGCTTCCGTCAATCCGGGGCGTTCCAGCGCATCGCAGAGCCCTTTCCAGCTTGCAGCGTCTGGGGTGCCGTGTGACCCTCCGTCACGACCTCAAGAGCTAATTCTGTGTTCTTTTCTGTAACAGAAGCCCTTCTCAAGCGTTTCCATTAGTGTCATGGCTCATGAAACCCGCTCCCTCGGCCTCTCCTTCCTCCTCTCGCTCCTCTTGGTTGCAGGGGTCGCCTTTGCGGGAAAAACGCTCTTCGCACCGACCAGTGACACAGCGCTAACTGCCTGCCAGCAGCGCTACTCCTTCGTCTGCCTGATCTAAAGAAGTACAGTTAGCTTGCCTTCGCACATCAGGAATCCTAATCTCCCTCCGTTCTTCGGTTTCCCCCTTTTATTATTCATATGCTGTGCGGGTTGGGGGGGAGCCGGAGATCACGCTGAGCAGTCTTCGATGACTGCTCAGCACTTTTAAAAATTGTGACGGACTCATGCAATATGCACCCGTACAAACTTCCTCTTCCCCACCTGCACCACTCCTTCCTCACATAAATGATCGATTGATTGAACAATTTTATTGTTCAGCTTTACCCCACCCTGCTCGATCACTCTCCGCGCTTCGGACCTGCTCGGTACGAGCTTGGCGGAGACCAACACATCAATGAGCGGCGTCCTCTCCTTCACCCGCACCTCCCGCATATCGTCCGGCACACCTTTCTCCTTAAAAATGTGATTGAAGGACTCTTCCGCTGAAGCTGCCGCTGCAGCTCCGTGGTAGAGCGTCACGATCTCGCGCGCCAATCGCGCTTTGGCATCACGCGGCTTGCCAGCCAAAATCTTCTTCACCTCTGCCATGGGCACATCCGTGCAGCACTCGAAGTACGTCGCCATCAGTTCGTCTTTCACACTCATCACCTTGCCGAACATGTCTGTGGGCTCATCCTCCAGGTACACGCAGTTGTTGTACGTCTTGCTCATCTTGCGGCCATCCGTCCCTTCAATGATCTTCACGGTGAGGACGAACTTTTCTCGCTTACCGAGCGCCTTCTGCAGTGTGCGGCCGGCAAGCATGTTGAACTCCTGATCGGTAGCCCCCAGCTCGCAGTCCACATCCAAATGCGCGGAGTCGTACCCCTGAAAGAGCGGGTAGAGAAACTCGTGGATGAAGATAGGCTTCCCCTCCTCCTCACGGCGCACAAACATGTCGCGCTGTTCCATCTGTTGCTTGGTGAAGTGACTGGCGAGCTGAAGGAGATGCCTGCCATCGAGCTTCTCCAGCCACTCGTGGTTGTAAACAATCTTGATGCGGTCGAAATCCAGGACTTTGCTGGCCTGTTCCTTGTACGTCTTAAAATTCTCCTCAATCTGCTCGCGCGTGAGTGGAACGCGCGCCTCATCACGTCCGGAAGGATCACCGATCATCGCGGTAAAGCTGCCAATGAGGAAAATCACCTCGTGCCCTGCTTCGGCAAAGGCCTGAAGCTTCCGCAACGGAACCGTGTGGCCCAAGTGGAGCTTCGATCCCGTCGGGTCCACGCCGTTGTAGATGCGAAGCTTCTTGCCCGAAGCGAGTTTCTGCTTGGCAAGATCCTCGGGAATCACTTTGGCGACTGCGCGGGTGAGAAGTTCGGAAGGCTGCATTGGCAATGAGCATAGCAGCAGCGTGCGGAAAGCGGTAGATGACAGCTGTTCCTCTCGAAAAGGCAAATCGCTAGACTGCACGCGTGCACTTCACGGTCCGTCTACAGGGCAGGTTGGATAAAGCGCTCGCGGAAGCGCAGACGCATCTCAGCCGCGTGAAGGCAGGCACGCTCATCCGGAGCGGAGCCGTGCTCTTGAACGGCCGCGTCGTCCGCAAGCCCGCGCATCTGGTGAAACCGGAGGATCGCGTGGAGGTCACTGCGGACGGTGCTCCGGCTTCGGAGAGCCACATCGTTCCAAAAGATCTGAAACTCAAGATCCTGTACGAAGACGCGGCCTGCCTCGTGATCGAGAAACCGGCAGGTATCGCCATGCACCCGGCACCGGGACTTCCGAAGGATGAACCGACGATCCTGCACGGCGTCGCCTTCCTCTTCAAGAAAAAGAAACTCCCCTTCGCCGCTTCTTCCGTACTGGTGCACCGGCTGGACCGCGAGACCACGGGGTGTCTGTTGATCGCGAAGACGTCGCAAGCGCATGCCGCGTTGCAGAAGCAGTTCAAAGACCGGACCATCCGCAAAACCTACCTCGCCGCTGTCGCGGGTGTTCCCGCGGAGAGCGAAGCGCACATCGACGCCCCCATCGGCCGGCACGTGTCGCAGCGCACGAAGATGTCCGTGCTCGGCGCGACGCACGCGCGCAGCGCCCAGACGACCTATCATGTGCTCTCGCAGAGCAGGCAGGCCGCACTGCTGGCCTGTGACCTGCACACCGGCCGCACGCACCAGATCCGCGTGCATTTGAGCGTGATCGGGCATCCCGTACTCGGAGACACAACCTACGCCTCACCCGTGAGCGAACGCATCGCGGAGGAGCAAGGGATCGACCGCTTGTGCCTCCATGCATGGAAGCTCACGTTCCGCTCTCCCACGGCGAAGAAAAAAACAACCGTCATCGCACCACTGCCTCCTCTCTTCCGCAAGACCCTGAAGGCGTTATCACTTCCATCCGCGGACGTGGAGAAGTAGAATCGGGATTCCTTCCCACCCGTGCATGGACTACCCGCACAAGCCCGCTCTTACAGATCTCCCGATCCTCGAGGCATTCGCCGAGCGCTGGAGTCCGCTAGCGATCAGTGACCGGCCTTTTGAAGACGAGAAGATCCGCATCCTCTTCGAGGCCGCGCGGTGGGCGCCGAGTAGCTTCAACGAGCAGCCGTGGCGCTATGTGTATGCCACCAAAGCCGACGGGAAGGCGCGCGAACGCATGGAGTCCCTCCTCCTGCCCGGAAACGCGTGGGCCAAACATGCCTTCCTCCTCATCGTGAGCTTTGCCAAAAAGACCTTCACCTACAACGGCAAGGAGAACCGCCATGCCCTGCACGACACGGGCGCCGCTTCGGCCTGTCTCGCAGCGCAATGTCCGTCCCTGGGCCTGGTCGCGCACCAGATGGCCGGTTTCAACGTGGAGGAGGCCAATGCGTTCCTCGGCTTGAGCGCGGATTTCGTGGCCGGTTCCATGATTGCCGTGGGCTATCCGGGGGATCCCAAGGATCTGGATGCCAAATTGCAGGAGCGGGAGAACGCTCCGCGGGAACGCAAGGCACAGGCAGAGATCGTGTTCCGTGGGAAGTATAAGTTAGCTTCTTAGCTGATGAGCTTCTTAGCTTCTTAGAAATTTCTGAGATGACTCGCAGTCGGCATAATCCTAAGCAGCTAAGAAGCTCCAACCTAAGAAGCTAATACGTCACCGTGTACGTGGTTGTGTCCAAAATCTCCCCCTGAGCGTTGCGCGCGTTAATGATGTACGTGTGCACGCCTTTCTTCAGTGTCCCGAGAGCGGGATCGGCAATGTAATTCCAGAAGGTCTTGCCGGGCGTGAAGAGGCGGAGCTTGTACCCATCCACCCAGACGCTCGCAGTCTCAGACGGGTTGGTCCCTTCCAGCAGGAACGCGCTGCCGGTGGACGTGAATTGCGTGCCCGGCACGGGCCCCGTCACCTGGACGGTCCCGGGTTTGAGCGGGGCATTCTTGGGTAGTTGCTCCTCGGATGTGATCTCCGATGCGCTGCTGCCTGCGCTGCCTGTGCTGATCACTCCCTCACCCTCTCCGCCCAGGACGATCGTGAGGGTGGCGGGTTCGCTCTTTTTGCCGGCATCGTTGATCGCATACACCGTGAAGATATTCTCGCCCTCATGGAAGTTGTCGAGCTTCGTCGCTGCCAGGTACGTCCACTGTGCGTCTCCGGGCTTGAAGATCTGCAGACGGTAGTCGTTGACGATGATGCCGGCCGTGCCCTCGGGAGCCGTTCCGCTGATCTGCAGTTCCATCCGCTGCGTCCGGTAGGTCTGACCTGTGGCGGCCGGCTGCGTGATCGCGGGGGAGGCTGGCGGCTGCAAATTGCGCTTGATCTGGCGCACACCGGTCTCGAGAATGGCGCCATGCTGATCGAGTGCCTCCACTGTGAGGGTGACGGTGTCCTCGTCGGGGAGGGAGAGCTCGATCGCGAAAGTGCGGTCGGATGCAATCGTCGCCTGATACCCGTTGACGCGGACGGAGGAAACCTTGCTCCCCACTGCTCCTTTCACGCTCACGGTCGCCGCAGAGACCGTCGCATTGTTGGCCGGACTCACGATGGAGAGCGCCGCGCCCTCCCCCACCGTCAGACCCGATCCCGTCCGCACGGGATGTTTGGGCTGCTGCGACGCGTAGAGCGTCCGGCTTTCCTGCACGAACGTGGGGAGGGAGCCGAGCGAGGCGAGCGCGGACCGGTACTGGTAGAGATCGGCGGAAGGATTGAAATCCTCGGGAAGTGCGAGCTGCTGACCTTCTCCCACGATCACCGGAATCGGCGCGTCGGGAATGTCGAGCTTGATGCCGAGGCCGTCCGCCGCATACACCGTGGCGGACCGGCTGCCGATCACCGCATCCGTGGCGCGGGGAATGTCGAAGCTGATCCCGTTGGATGATTCAATCGTCCGTACAATCGATCCCGTAAAGGAAGACGCCACGGGAGTGAATACCCACAGCTGACCGGAGGATAAGCGGAGCGTTATCCGGGACTGTGTGGTTTTGAGGTCGCTCTGGAGCACTGCCACCTCCGTCTGATCACCGAGACGCACTACCGAACCGTCGAAGAACGTCAGCGCAGCCCTGCCCGTGCCCGTCGTCTTCACGCGGTCCGAGGCGTAGAGCTTCATTTCGTCCTGTGCGGTGGCGAACTCTTTGCCATCGAGTGCCACCTGCGTGGATCCCTGCCGCTCCACCGTGAGCACAACGGCTGCCTGGCGCGCGCGGTTCTTGAGACCGATCCGGTCCATCAGCCACGAACCGGCGAAGTACAGGATCAGCAGCGCCAGAACGATGCCGATGACCGGGCGGATTGCCCGCCGGAGCGGCGAAGGTTCCGCGAGAGCGAAATGATTCCGGCGATGACGGTAGTAGAGCACGGTACGTGAGTGATTGGTCTGTCATGGTAAGCGTGAACGCATAGGGAAAGCAAGTGGCAGGATTCCTCCCGTATGTACAATCATTCGATATGCGATGCATTCCATGACGATATGCCATTCACATGAATCAGAGACCAGTCGCAACATCAACAACACGAGATCCTTCATATGAAGAGCTCACCGTGTCACCCGATCCACCTCCGATTGCACGGTGATGTGCTGCTTGACCAGCGCACTGCCCATCTCGCGCATGGAGACATACCCCTGTTTGCGAGCCTGCTGTTCAATCACGGGTGCCGATTCATTCGTGAGAATCAGATTCTGAATTGCGGGGGTGGCCTCCAGCAGTTCCGCGATGACGGTGCGGCCGCCGAACGAGGCGCTGTCCGCGGGGTCCACGGTTGCACCCTCCTTCTGGAGGTCTTTCCGGAGCGTACGGACGAGACGCTGCGCCATCACCCCGCGCAGAGCGGGGGCGAAGGTGTAGGGGCTGACGCCCATCGAGAGCAGACGCGGAATGGCCTCAATGGCGGAATTGGTGTGCAGCGTCGAGAGCACCAGGTGACCCGTGAGCGACGCGTCGATGGCTGTCTGCGCCGTCTCCAGATCGCGGATCTCGCCCACGAGGATGACGTTCGGGTCGTGACGGAGAATGGACCGCAGTCCCGTGGCGAAGGTGTAGTCGCGCGCTGCATCCATCTGGCTCTGCACGATGCCGCCGATCTCGTACTCAATCGGGTCTTCCAGCGTGATGATGTGGCGGTGCGTGCCGATGAGCGTCTTCAAGAGCGCATAGAGCGTGGTGGTTTTTCCCGATCCCGTGGGACCGGTAATGAGGAAGAGTCCGTTGGCCACCTGCATCATCTTGGTGAGTGTGCCGGCCATCGCATCGGGAAAGCCCAATTCCTTGAGCGCGACGATGCCCCGCTTGGGGTCGAGGAAGCGCAGCGTGATCGCCTCGCCGAAGCGCGAAGGAATCGTCGCGACACGAATATTGACGGTGCGACTCTGCGCATTGCCCGCCGCGTCCTTCTCTGTGACGCCGAAGACGAGCTGACCATCCTGCGGGATATCGGTGATGTTCATTTTGAGCTTCGCCGCGAATTTCACATGGCGGAGGAAATCCGTGTACACATGGTGCGTAATGTGCGCAATCAGTTCCAGAACGCCGTGCAAACGGACCTCGAAACGGACAAAATCCTTCTCGGGCGAGCAGTGCAGGTCCGAAATGCCCTGCGCGACGCACTGCTGCTCGAGTGTATCGAGCAGGGTCTTGCCGTCCATCTGTTCCCACCGATTCGCAGCCATCAAGCTATTATAGCAGAAATAGGATGATCCAGCTATCGGTCAAAGATGCCGACGATTCCGAGGAGTCCGACGATACCGACGAGCCTTCTATGGTCCATTTCCTCGGCATCTCCGGACTCTTCGGTTTCCTCGGTTTCCTCGCTCCTTGTCTACATCACTCCACTCCCCTTCCCGGCAATCACTCCTATAATACGGCGCCCATGCACTCGTACCGGTTACCCTCCGAAAGCCAGCGCAATCGCACCATCGAGCAGCGGATGCTCATCGTGCACGTGGTGCTCGCCCTTGCCGGCCTGATCATTCTGGCACGATTACTCGAACTCCAGCTGCTGCGCGGGGATGAATACCGTTCCTACGCGCAGGCGCAGCACTACGGTGGGGTGGTGCTGCCTGCACGGCGCGGCGAAATTCTCTCGCAGAGCAGCAAGACGAACGAGACGAGCATTCTCGCCACCAACACCACGTTGGACCTGCTCTACGTCGATCCCCTCGTGCTGGATGATCCGGTCATGGTGGCGGAGAAACTCGCCGATCTGCTCGTCACGCCCGAAGTGCATGCCGCGTGCGCCGCCGGTTCCGCCCTCTGCCCGCGCGAACTGGTCTCGGAGTATGCGGCTGCCTTCGACCCGATGGTGCGCATGAACGAGCTGCTGTCGTCGACACTCTTGGAACCGCTGCCCAAAGAAATGCCGCCCCCCTCCCCCGAGGATATCCCCCCCCTCACCGAAGTCCGCAGACGCTTTGCACGCTCGATAGAGGAACGTATTGCCCGGAAGCGCGTGACCTTCGTTCCGCTCCTGTACGGCGCGAACAAAGTGCAGATGGCGGCCGTG
>Ga0172377_10004500_pt1 | contig 14313 bp, 12 predicted proteins | sample Pumphouse3metaG_FD_119749 | JGI IMG/M metagenome (GOLD analysis project Ga0172377, IMG submission 119749) | Leachate microbial communities from a municipal landfill in Southern Ontario, Canada - Pumphouse #3 metaG | ecosystem: Engineered > Solid waste > Landfill > Unclassified | place: Canada... | reverse complement strand
AGGATCCGGAGCAGCCTAAAAGAAAACGCGGAAGGCCTAGGAAAATCGCTGCATAGGCTAGTGGATTGGGAAACTATTAATTAATTATGAAAAAGAATTTAAGCTTAGCAATCTTAGCTCTAGCCTCCTGCCTATTTGTTACAGGATGTGGAGAAAACAGTTCTAAAGGCTCTTCTTCAAGTCAAGGAGAAGCTTCAACTAGCATTACCGATATTAAAGAGAAGACTGAAAGCCACACGTATGGCTTGGGTGGCTTAGCATTCAGCTTAGGAACCGATTACAAAGCTGATGGCAGTGTCATCACCGGCGATAGTCAAACCGTTTTCAAAATGGAATCCTTCAATGCTAAGACCAATAAAGATGAGGAAACCATTACCTTAAAAGGTAAATCTGATACTGAAAACGGTGGTTATGTTGCTATAACCAATATAGATACTGATTTTAGATTCACTAATGTCACTACTTTCTGGGCTACTGACACTAATATAACTGCTAAAGATTTTACGATTGAAGTAGGAGCAACTAAGGATTCGACAACCAGTACAGCTGTCAATGCCGTCTACAGTAAAGCCGGTGATTCCCATGAATACGATTATGCAAAAGGGTATAACTATATTAAATTAACCAATAACCATTCCACTGATGTTACTCTCGCCAACTTTGCTATCACTATTACAATCACTAAAACCAATTTAGTCTAAACACAGGCATTCAGATAAAGATAGCTCATCCAGAAATGGCTGAGCTTTTTAAGAAAAAAAGTGATGGGATCTGTAAGACTGTTTCCCAAAGTTCTATAATTTAACTGAATGAAAAATACATTCCTGACCAACCGTTCTAAACCAAGCTTCTTAAGTGCAATAAAGGATAGCTTAAAATGCTGTACTTCTTTCCGGTTTTCAGTTTCATTTATAAAAAAAGCAGGTCTGATTCTTTTAGAAAAAGATATTGAAGATGCTTTGAGTAGAGGAGTCAAAGGATTATTAATTACCTCTGCTTATCAAAATTTCACTGATGTTGGATCCTTGGAAGTCTTTAAATCCTGGCAGGATCGTTTCCCGAATTTTGCTTGTCATTTTGATTTGGATTGTTTTGAGGACAATGGTTTTCATTGTAAAGGTTATTTGTTTGAATATCCGGATTCCTCAGAATTAATTGTTGGTTCCTCTAATATTACACGTTTTGCTTTATTAAAAAATGTCGAATGGGATGTTTCTCTCTTTGATAAGAATAGTTTTGAAGCTTATGAAACTAGTATTTCAGAATTCAACACCTTGTTTGCTAAGACTAAGCCATTAACAAGCGATATTATTAAAGCATATCAAATAAGGTTAGCTTATGCTGTGGAAAGATGGGATATGGACTATTCTTTGTCAATAACATCTTCAACAATAAAGCCTAACTACATGCAAAAAGCAGCCTTAAAAGATATTAGGCGTTATCGAGATATGGGGGCAAACAAAGCCTTAATTGTAGCAGCTACCGGATCTGGCAAAACTTATTTGGCTGCTTTTGATGCTTTAAACTTTGGCGCTAAAAGACTTCTATATGTGGTTCACCGAGAAAGTATTCTCGAAGATGCCAGAAGATCTTTCATTAACGTTTTTGGCAAAGGTAGATTAACCTTTGGTCTTTTTACCGGTGATAAAAAAGAATTGGATTGCGATTTTATTTTTGCTACAAACAGTGAATTAGTAAGACATCTAGAGATGTTCGACCATAAAGAATTTGACTATATTATTCTTGATGAATGCCACCATACTACTAGTGAATCTTATCAAAAAATCATTCAGTATTTCAATCCGGAATTTATGTTAGGACTTACTGCAACTCCTGATCGAATGGATAATCAGGATGTTATGAAAATATTTGACAATAATATTCCTTACTCTCTTTCTATAGGAGAGGCTTTAACAAACGACCTGATTGTTCCATTTCACTATTATGCAATTCGAGATGAAAGAGTGGATTATTCCTTAGATTCAAAAGATTCAGAAAAAATGATCAATCAAATTATTGCTCCTGAGCATTGCCAATTTGTTGATAGCCAAATTAAGTTATATAGACCAAAAGGTAAACTGAAGGCAATCGGATTTTGCCGGTCAGTCCAGCATGCCATGCTAATGAGTCAGAATATGAATGAATTAGGATACCATTCTACCTATTTGACAGGAAGCAATGACACCGGAGAAAGATTGGAATCATTCAATGAATTAGCGGATGACAATAATCCCTTGGATATTATTTTTGCCGTTGATATTCTTAACGAAGGTGTTGATATACCTGCCATTAACATGGTTCTTTTCTTAAGACCCACTCAGTCACAAACTATTTTCATTCAACAGTTAGGAAGAGGTTTACGAAAATACCTAAATAAAGATTTCCTAACCGTTTTGGATTTTATAGGTAACAGCTACCAAAGAAGTGTTCAGATTGCTTTAGCTCTTTCTTCACTTAAGCCCAATAATATTATTGAAAAAGCTCAATTAAAAGTGCTTGTTCAGAATGATTTCAAAGAGCTAAATTTACCAATTGAGATTCATATGGATGAGAAGTCTAAGGAAGAAGTTTTGAACTATATCCAAAGCACAAATTTCAATCGCAAAGATTTTTTAATTAATGATTATGAAAAATTCAAAGATTATTTGAGATACTTTGATAATTACCCTTCCCATATGGACTATCTAGATAATATATGTGCTCCTGATTTAATGAGGTTTATCAATTCTTCTATAAATGGCTCTCAGAATAAATGCTATTATAATTTTTTGAAAAAAGCAGAAGAAAAGAATCTTCCTGCTTTTTCCAATAGTGAGATTTATTTATTAGAAGATTTATCAGGTATTCTTCCTTTAATAAGGCCTGATGATTATTCCATTCTTCTGTCGCTTTTAAATGGAGACAAAACTGCGGAAGAACTAAAAGCTGATATCAGCAACTACTGTATCTATAAAAAAGAAGATGAATTTTCTAATGCCATTCGTTTCTTACAAGGAGAATTATTCTCTTTAATAGAAAGGCAAAAACGTCTCATCTATATTTCGGACACTAACGGAAAATATCATCTAGAGACTAAAGGCTTTTCAAAGGAATTCATTCTTCATTTAACTGACTTATTGAATTATGGGCTTCAGAGATACAAATCTGAATTTGGGGACTTTGAAGGGCCTCTTAAGTTATACGGAACCTACACGGTTAAACAAACTATGATGGCTCTAAATCAAAATTCTTTAATGTATATGAAGGGTACTTTAATCATGAATGATCATGGTTACGTCTATGTAGGGTTAAAGAAAGATAAAAGCACCGAAGAACGATTAAATTATAAAGATAAATTCCTATCACCAAAAATTATGCAATGGGAATCGGAAACCGGTTGTTCTTTCAATTCTGGGAAAGGCCAGAATGTTCTGAGAATGAAGAAAGCAGGTATTTTCGTCAGAAAGGTTACCATGGAAGACGGAATTACCATGCCTTTCACTTATGTCGGTGAAGGTACCTTAACCAATCCTAGACCTACTAATAATCCAGGTCAGACACTGCTATTTGACATCATTCTTGATAAGCCAATTGAAAAAGCTTATCGAGAAGACTTGCTTGTTCCAGATGAGGTTATCAACAATGAAAACAATTAAAGTTGGTGCAGCCGTTATTATTGATTCAAGCCGCATTTTTATAGCCCAAAGAGGTTATGGTGAATTTAAAGGTGGTTGGGAATTCCCAGGTGGTAAAGTTGAGCCAAATGAAAAAAGTAATCAGACAGTTATTCGGGAAATCAAAGAAGAACTGAATGCCAATATCCAGGTTGATTCCTTTCTTGGTTGCATTGAATACGATTATCCAACATTTCATATTTCCATGGATGCCTATCTTTGCCATTTGCTAAAAGATTCAATGGAATTAAAAGAGCATGAAGCCGCTAAATGGGTATCATTAAATGAATTAATGACTTGCCCACTTCTTCCAGCTGACCAGCTAATTGCTTCTTTGCTATTAAATAACAAATAAACTTTTTTCTTTTGACTTTATTTAAATTAGAAAAATCGCTATTATTAATCTTATTATATGTATAAATAGGATGGTTTAATAATGGCTTATATTGATGTAAAAGACTTATTCAAAATATATGGCTCCGGTGAAACCGAAGTCAAAGCCCTAAATAACGTTTCCTTTTCAATAGAAAAAGGTGAATTTGTCATTATTCTAGGAGCTTCAGGAGCCGGTAAATCAACCTTACTTAATATTCTAGGTGGCATGGATAATGCCACTAGCGGTGATTACATCATTGATGATAAAGACATAGCTAAACTTAATGATAAGCAATTAGGTGACTTCAGAAGAAATGACATCGGCTTTGTCTTTCAGTTCTATAACTTAATCAATAATCTGACTGCCTTAGAGAATATTCAGATAGCAGCCTCTTTAGTTAAAAAACCTATGGATTCCAATGAAGTCCTAAAAGAAGTCGGATTAGGAAACCGACAGTATAACTTCCCACCCCAGTTATCTGGAGGTGAACAGCAACGAGTCTCCATTGCAAGAGCCGTTGTTAAGAATCCAAAACTATTATTATGCGATGAACCAACAGGAGCCTTAGACAGCAAGACCGGTTCCAGCATCATCAAACTGCTCTATTCTTTATCGACCAAGCTTAATACTACCGTTATCATCGTCACCCATAACGCTAAGTTAGCTCCCTTAGGATCAAGACTAATCAGAATATCGGATGGTCAGATAGTTGAGAACAAGACTCAGCCGCGTTTAAAGACCATCGAAGACCTTGTATGGTAACCAAGAATCCATCCGTTTCTTCCTTGCTTTTAAGAAAGCTTCTTCGCTCCACCAAGGAAAACTTGAAGCAGCTATTGGCAGTCATCGCTATTTCTTTCTTAGCCATCTGCCTTTTCAGTGGTCTGACAGCCAATGCGATGAATTTCAGAAACCGGGTTGATACTCTATATGAAGAAACTAACTTCGCTGATATCTATATCACCACCTCCGATAAAGGCTCCCTAACAATTGATAACCTAAAACAAATAGAAGGCGTAGAAGTAGCAGAAGAAAGAACCTACTTGCCAGTAACTGATACAGACAACAGCAACAAGAGTCTTAACCTCATCGTCGAAGATGAGACGAATACCCTTTCAACTCCTCAGGTCTTATCCGGTACAAGAGGTTTCTTAGTGATGAACGAGTACAGTAAAGCCTATAAAGTCACTGTCGGGGATACCTTCAATTTCTCCTTCAACAACTACTTCAAGACCAGTTCTACTCAATCCTACTTAGATATCCTCAGTCGTTATGTCCTAAACGGAAAAAGCAATATCTTCAATGACACAACCATCCCCCTTTCCGCAAAAGTCACTGGAACCATGTACCATCCAGAAGGAGTCCAGTCCTCAAGTTTTTCCTCTTCAATAGCTGAGACCAATTACACGGTCCTGAAAGAAGCCCTTACTAGTGCCTTTGAAGAAAACTATGATGTCACAAGAGTCAATAATCTCTTATCAGTAGCCTATTCATCCGGTTTAATTCCATATCAGAACTTCGATGAAGTCATCGACTATCTGATTGCCTCAACGAAGAATCAGTTCTTAGTCAATGCTTTAAAAGGCAAAGATGCCTCCTCCCTTAATGAGACCATTAAAACCACCATCGCTGATTCTTATCCGGATACCAAAATCATTATCTCAACACTGAGTTCCAATCTGGCCTCCTCCCTAGCAATCACTCAGGATATGGATCAGGCTTTGAAGCTTACTTATGTCTTCCCCGTTATTTTCTTTTTAGTCTCCGTCTTAGTGATTCTCACCACCCTCTCCCAGATGATCATGAAAGAAAGAACCCAGATTGGGGCTTTAAAGGCCATCGGAGTCAAGAAAAGCCAGATCTACTATCATTATATTTCCTATGGCTTCTTCGTATGCTTCATCGGAGGAACCTTAGGATTCTTCATCGGTCCAGTCCTCATACCACAGGTCATGGAGATCAAGTACCAGTTACTATGGGATATACCTTATAAAACACCTGGTTTCTTCTATCCGCTGTCAATCATAATCACCTTGGCTTTATTCATCTTAGCCGGCTTAGTCAGTTACCTGGCATCAAGAAGCGTCATCTCCGAAAAACCAGTCGATACCTTGCGAGCCAAAGTCAGTACCAGTAAAACCACTAAGATTTCTAAACCCAACAAGCTTACCAAACATATCTCCATCCCAACCAGAATGGCCTTTAGGAATATCTTCAAAAACAAAGTCAAATCCTTGATGGTTGTCTTTGGAACCTTAGGCTGCACGGCTTTATTAGTCTGCGGCTTTGGTATCATAGATACCTTGAACTATGGCATCGATGTTTCCTATGGCACACAGGAAAAGGTCGATATCACCGTCTCCTTCACTACCTATTCCGAAGAAGACCTGAAAACCATTGCTAGCTTAGACAACATCGAAAGAGTGGAAAGTCCAATAAATTATCCTGTCTCCCTATCTTCAGCCACGGTCTTGAAAGACACTTATATTCACCTATTGGATACTGACTCCTCCTGCTTCCATGTGCCTTACTCAGGAACGGGACTGACAATAGATGAGACCACCGCCAATGACTTAGGAATCAAAGAAGGCGACCAAATAAAACTGGTGATCAACAACGTCGAATATGAGAAGACCGTTGACACGGTCTTCACTACCTCTCTCCTCTTTGGCATCTATGATTCTAAAGACTACTACACTGACTTAGCTCTCTCCCCTTCAAATTACTGGATAACAGTCAAAGATGATTCCTTAAGTCAGCAGACCACTGAAACAATCAAAGAGAAATTTCCCGCGATGACTGTCAAATCCTTCCAAGATACCAAGGACTACGCCAATCAATTAATGTCCTCCATTGCTTCCATGACCAATGTCGTTAAGATCTTTGCTATTCTTCTATCAATCGTCGTCATTTACAACTTAACCAGTCTTAACATCAGTGAAAGAGCAAGAGACATTGCCACCATGAAAGTCTTAGGCTTCAACTTCAAAGAAATCTCCACTACCTTAGTTACTGAGATCATGATCGATACCTTTATCGGCAGCCTGATTGGATTGGCAGTCGGTTACCCCATGTGTGTCTTAGTCTTAGTGGTCAACAAAACAACTCTGCTGACCTTCCTCTATCACATCAATGTAGCGACTTACTTTATTGCTTTTGCTATCTCCTATGGGACGGCTTTGTTAGTCAATTACCTTCTCTGTTTGAGACTCAAAAACATCAAAATGGTTGAGTCTTTGAAATCAAACGAATAGTCTTCCTAGATAGAAAAAGTAAACGAACCTGAATTTTTAAGGCTTATTTATTATTCTTTTTACGTTGAAATCGCTTTTTCTATCGCAAACTTAATAGCTTTTTTAATTTCGTTTTCGTAAAAAAGTCTACTAAAATAGGAAATTTTGACAATTCTAATGTTAACTTGTTAAAACATTTTCGTAGATATTTTCGCTTTCGTCTTCTGCTCCTAGCTGACCTAAACTAGTTTCATTGAAAGGAGTATGTTATGAACAGAAAACGTTTTAATGTATTAGGTTCCTTTGCAGTCTTAGCCTTACTGGCGAGCTGCGAAAGTGGAACTGTTTCTGTCAGTGCCGATTCCTCATCAGGAGCCTCATCTCAGGCTTCTTCTTCCGAGGTTCCTACTTCAAGTGAGAGTTCTTCTTCAAGCAGTTCCTCTAGCCTCAAGGACTACACACCCGATGACGGTAAGTCTTATACGCTGACTGATGAAATGATCAAGAATGTCAGCGATAACAACATTACCTTCAACGGGCGTTTTATTTTGTATGAAGCTCCAAAGGATTCCGATTATCTGACTAATGATCCTTGTCCTTATGGCATCACGGTGAAGATGGATGATGGCCTCTATTATGCCGGCAGTGCCCTTCAGGATCATTCCACCAACAAATTAGGTGTCCATGAGACGACTATTTTCCCTAATTCCGAAGGCTATGCCTGCATCGCCAGCAGTGTTAACCTGCCAAACCAGAATTATGATGTCTGTGACTTCAAAATGGCTGATTCCGCCTATAAGAACGAGTTAGGTGAATTGAAGGCGGATTACTTCCAAGCGACTACAACTACATCGGAACCGGGCACCGCTTCGTTGCTACTGAAGAAGCTAAGACCACAGTGGAGTCATTTGACAACATGTGCGATGTCTACAACTACTTGACCTCCGCCTTAACTTATGGCGGTGGAGGTTCTAATTCCCTCTTAGGCTACGATTACATTGAATCCGTCTATCTTTACACGGATGATGACAACAATATAGTCGGGTACGGTCAAGTCAACACCGTCACCTTCAGCAGCACAGGCATGAGATTCCAGACTAACTTATATGCCGACATTGAGAATTACGGAACAACCGTAGTCGATAAAGACTCCGTCTTAGCCAATTATCCTACCTTCACCACTAGTGAAGCCTTAAAGACAAGATATTAGGCTTTCCAGACCGGAATCGATAAGATGTCCACTTCCGGTTATACCTTCAGTCTATTAGAAACAGCTGTAGATTCAGGTCAGGATTTAGAAAAGCTGTCCGGTGAAGTCACCGACAAGGGCTGGGTTGGCAAGACCGAGGCTTATTCCTATGCCGAAGATGGCACCAAGAGTGTCTCAAACTCTTTGTATTACGGTGTCCATCAGGCAAGTGATAAGACCTTCAGCCACTATTCCTCAAAGGCCAGCGCCATCACCTCCTCAAGTTACCCAGTTTCAAGTGCCAGAGAAGGAACGCCTGGCTTTGCTTTTTCAGCCGATGTCTTTGATTTTGATGCCGTCAATTCCACCAAGGATCTTTATGTCTTCAACCTGAAAGCCGACATGGTTGATTCCGCCTATATTGCCGCCATCAATATGAGTTTCTCCGGAAGCTGCAACTATGGAGAAAATCTGACTGTAAGTGTCTTACCAGATGGCACCCTAAGTGAAATGAGTTACTACTTTAAGATTAAAAACGTGGAATACAAAGCCGTCTCAACCTTTGCTACGATTGATAAAGATGCCGACTTTGATAGCAGTTTTGGAGACTTCACCGGCTTTGTCGGTTATGTTCTTCCGACCTTTGCTCAGACAACCTGCTACCAGATGGGAGCTCCCACTACCGTAGAAGGAGCATTGAAGACCATGTTCCCGGACACTTATCAAAAGATTCCTAATTTCTTCACCTATGACTTACGGACATATGCCTACCGTGATCCCTTCTACAACAGCTTAACCACCAAAGACTTGTATTTCTATTTTGGAACTGGTCTTAGACACATCCAGAATGAGGCCTTTGCTCAGGCCTTGAAATCCTTGAACGAGGCTGGCATCACCATGACCCCGGACACAGGATCAGTCAGAAACTACACTGGGACTTTGGATGATGGCAACATCATCGTCAAATGTGCTCTCTCCGATTGGGATGTTGAAATCAGTATCAGCGCCAAAGCTTCTGCCTGACAAGTAAAAAAGCCTAGAAGCAAAAAGACTGTTACCTATTAGGTAGCAGTCTTTTTTATTAAGCTCAAGTTGTTTCTAATCAGTCTTCGTCATACCGGCTCATTCTTTTTATGGCATCAAGAGCATTGACATTGCCTAAACGGGCCGCTTTCTTATAGTAGAGAACGGCTTTATGAAGGTCTTGATCGACACCGGTTCCGTCTTGATAGCAGGAAGCCACATGATACTGACCTAGAGAATACTTCTGAGTGGCAGACTTAAGGAAATAGGAGAAAGCAATCTGATTGTCTTTCTTGACTCCGAATCCATAAAGATACATCTGACCCAGGTAATCCAGAGCTTCACCGTCATTTTGCTTGGCTGCGCTTGTAAACCAGTAAAGAGCCTTCTGATAGTTTTTCTCACCAAAAGAGCCTTTATAGTAACCAAGAGCTAAAGCCGACTGAGATTTAATGAAGCCTTCGTTAGCACTTAGCTGATACCAGTAGATTGCTGAAGAGACATTGAAGGGAACCAAAATTCCTTTTTCATAGCATTGACCTAAATGAAACTGAGCATCCAAGAAGCCTTGATCTGCGGCTTTCTTTAAATAGGTGAGACTGAGATTATCATCCTTCTTGACTCCAATCCCGTTCTCATAGCAAAGAGCTAAATGATATTCACCAGTGGCATTCAGGCTTTTGGCAGAGGAAGAATACCACTTAAAGGCTTCTTCCGGGTTCTTAGCGGTTCCGGTACCTAGTTCATAGCAGGAAGCAAGATTGGCTTGAGCCTGAGCATGGCCCTTTTTAGCGGCTGAATAAAAATATTTAAAGGCTTTCCTAAAGCTTTGAAAGACAAAATCTCCGACACAATAGTAGTAACCTAGATCATTCTCAGCATCTTCGTATCCTCTCTTAGCGGCTCTTTTCAGATAGTGAATGGATTTATAGCAGTCCGGTTCGACTTCCTTGGCGGAATCATAAATCTGAGCCAGAAGATAATCAGCTCTACTATTATGATTATGTGAGCTTTTCTTATAGAAACTGATAGCCACTAAAGTGTTCTTTTCCTGATAAAAAAGACCGTTAAGATAGATGTCTCCTAAAGCCGCCTGTGCCAAAGGATAATTCTCATTGATAGCTAAGTCCTGAAGAACTTTAAAAGCTTTCTGCTGAGAAGAAGAGTCTTTTTTTAGGGATTCGAAATAAGCAGATAAGTATCTGACGTCATCCTTAGTCAGATTAACCGGCAATTCGCTTTTATTACTCAGATCATTCAGTTTCCGGATGATGTTATCCTGCAAGGAAGAATCATAAGTGATGTTTCTAACATAAAAACCAGTGCTGAAAAAATACAGGTATTCATCAACAGTCATAGCATTGATCTTCAAAGAATGATTCGTAGTTTTAATAATGTTCTTCATTTATTTAAGTAGGTCTTATAAGGAACCCCTTCAATGTTCTCTAATTCATCAATGGCTTCTTTGTAGCCTAACATAGCTACTCTCCTAAGCCACTTTTCTCCCTTAACCTCATCCTTCTTGATGCCTTTACCTAACAGATACATATTAGCTAAAGAATATAAGGCAACCAGATTATCTTTGTCAGCTGCTAACTGGTAGTATTCCAAGGCTTTTAAATAGTCCTGTTTAGTTCCAGTGCCATTGAAGTAACATTTAGCTAAGTTCACCTGAGCTAAAGTATAACCTTGCTGACTAGCTAAAAGATAGAAGGAAAAGGCTTTTTCATAATCTTTGTTTACACCGCCTCCGTAATAGAAATTATCTCCTAAAGTCGTCATGGCTTCCGGAAGCCCTTTTTGACTGGCCTTCAAATGCCACGAATAAGCTTCTTTGCAGTCTTTAGAAACCCCTCGGCCATAGAAGTAGCAATCACCGACAGCATTCATAGCTAAAGGATATCCTTGTTTAGCCGCTAGTAGAAACCATTTGAAGGCTTCATCATTATTCTTTACTAAACCGTACCCGTCAGCATAGAATTTTCCTAACATGAACTGAGCCGGAGCATAACCTTGATTAGCTGACAGAAGAAGATAATCACTGGCTTTAGCAACATCCCGCATTTCATTCAAACCAAAGAAGCAAAAATAAGCCATTTCAAACTGGGCCGGTGCATACCCAGAATCACTGGCTTTTTTATAGTATTCGTAGCTTTTCTTCAAATCTTTTTCAGTTCCTAAACCTGAGCTATAGCATTCACCAAGCTCACATTCAGCTTCCATCAAACCTTTTTGAGAAGCTAAAGAAAACCATTTGAAGGCAGTCTGATAATCCTGTTTTATTATCCCGCCTTTTTCATAGAAACAACCTAAGGAGAATTCAGCAATAGCGTATCCTTGTTTGGCCGCTGATTGTAAGTAATCTAAAGCTTTCTTCTGATCAACTGGAGTGCCAAGTCCTTTAATATAGCAAAGACTTAGCCAATAGGAGGCATCAATATAGCCTATATCAGCTAAAGAAGAGAAAGTCTCAAAGGCTTCTTTCTCTAAGACACTCAGTCCTTCTTTGAAAGGGCAAAGACAGGCCAAAAGAAAAGCAATATCATTCTTATTGAGCCCAGTAGGTATTTTACTTTCATCCTTTAGTAAACCTAATAGTTTATCAGTTAAGGCAATTCTAAAAGACTGTTCCTTGATTTCAAGACTAAAGAAATCATATCCTTGACTGAAGAGAGTCAAATATTGCTCAATCGAAGCTGGAACCAGATGCTGATAGAGAGAAGTAACTCTATCGATTGCTTTATTCTTTTCCATTACTTGAATTATAGCATTATTTTACTTTCTCTTTAACTGAAAAAGGAAGTAACATATGGGGAACGAAACAATTCAATTGATTAGTGAACAAAGCTTACGCGTTTTGTTCACTAATCAGTTAAACTATTTAAAAGGTCGAGATTATGAAAGAAATTAATTACCTGAAGAAATACGGAAAAATCAGTTTGGTGGCTCCCAGCTTTGGCTGCACTACTGAACCTTATAAGACAAGACTTGATACTGCCATAGCTAACTTAATGCAGGAAGGCTATCAAATAGAAGAAGGCAAAAACATTTATCTGGCCTTGGATAAAGTCAGATCCAATACACCTAAGAAATGTGCAGAGGAATTCAATCTCGCCTATTTAAAGTCAGACAGTCAGGCCATCATCTCAGTTGGTGGGGGAGAAGTCATGTCCGAGATTCTGCCTTATATTGATTTTGAAAGCATCAAAAAAGCGCCTCAAAAACTCTTCATGGGCTTTTCTGATAACACCAATTTAACCTATACCTTAGCTACAATTGCTGAAGTTCCAACCATCTATGGTCCTTGTGCCCCTTCGTTTGCTTTTAAGCCTTTCAATCAATCACTGCTTGATTCAATTGCCATGTTAAAGGGAGAAAAGAAAATCTATTCCGGTTATCCTAACTGGTGCCGATATCCAGCCAAGGATGAAACCAATCCCTTAGCTATCAATGAATACAAAGAAAAGAAAGAGCTTCGCCTTTCTCCTAACCGACATCTTGAGATGGAAGGAAGACTATTAGGAGGCTGTCTTGATGTTTTAGTCTCTCTTTGCGGAACAAGATTTGATCAGACAAAAGAATACTTAGAAAAATACCAGTCAGATGGCTTTGTCTGGTTTTTGGAAGCCTGTGACTTGAATCCAGTGGCAATTGAAAGAGCACTCTTCCAATTAAAGGAAGCCGGCTGGTTCAAATACGCCAAAGGCTTTGTCTTTGGAAGACCCTTATCCTGTTATGGGACGAAGATGTTTGGTATCAATCATCGAAACGCTTATCGGCGAGTGCTTGGTTCACTGAATCTCCCTATTATCATGGATGCTGATTTAGGTCATTTTGATCCAACCATGCCAATCATGACCGGAGTCTTAGCAAAAGTAAGTGCCGACAAAGACAATAGTTTTACTATCGAGTACAAATAAAAATAGAGGCAAGTCTACTTGCCTCTATTTAAGTTGCTTCAGCTGATTAATTAGACAGCTATTTGAATTGTATAATAATGTAAATTACTATAACTTGTGACAAGTTCTTTAGAGGAAACCTTTTGGAATTCATATCCTGAGGCAGTTAAGCTAGTCTTTACTTTATTGGAGGTCACATTTGAAGAATTACCCTGTACCACGACCTGAAGGTTTCCGGAGATGTTGTTATTAACATAGGCTTCAAAGATAGCAGTCAGTTCTTCAGAAGAATCAATATAGTAGTCATAACTCGTATTTGAAATAGTATCAAGAGTAGAAATATTAGGATAATAGCCAGTTGCCGACAAAGTATCAGGATAGATTAGCTGTGTAGGATTATAAGAGCTAGTATCACTAAAATAGGTAGCCTTAGTTAGGAAAGCATCATAAGAGATTAGACCCACATTCTGGCCAAAGATATTAGACGAAGAAGATTTGCTTAAATCATTTTGTCCCCAAGTTGGGCAAACCAGATACCAAGTGTCATCAAGTTTGACATAATCCCAGGCATGGCCACTTAAGTCAGCGTCATAGCCATAGGCTCTGACACAGTTCAAACCCTCAATGCCAGCTAACATAGAAAAGACCTTTGAGAAGCCATCACAGACAGCCGTGCGGTATTCAAATACGCCTTCCAAAAAATAGCAGGTTTTGGAGTTGTCTGAATGCTTTTTATCACTTAAAGCGTCATTATCGTACCAAGTGGAGCAGACTTCCCAATCAAAGATTGCCCGAGCCTTTTCAAAGTCAGTCATATCATCATTGACGATGTATCTTAAGATATCCTTAGCCTGATCATAAAAAGCCTCGGCTTTCGTATTTGAAGTTGAAAAAGTAGGAAGATAACCTTCCTGAATAACATACCAGAGTTCCTCACTGT
>Ga0172377_10004495_pt1 | contig 14317 bp, 14 predicted proteins | sample Pumphouse3metaG_FD_119749 | JGI IMG/M metagenome (GOLD analysis project Ga0172377, IMG submission 119749) | Leachate microbial communities from a municipal landfill in Southern Ontario, Canada - Pumphouse #3 metaG | ecosystem: Engineered > Solid waste > Landfill > Unclassified | place: Canada... | reverse complement strand
GCCGACAACGAGGAGCATACCCTCAGGTATGTGACGAGGTTGGCGGCACAAAAAGCATTCACGAGAATTAGGCAAATGTAAAGGTTATTTCTGAACAGCCCCTAAATGGGCGTTTCTTCATTTGTTGAATATTTTTGCTAAAGCGCGTGGTATTGGCTCTATTCCAGCCAGTGGCTATATTTTTGTGTGAGCGTAGGGTTTTTGTGCTATTACCAATTGGTTAACAATAAAGGGTGCAAGAAAAAACGAATAGAATCATGTCATTCATATAAGAGCCTTTTTTTGTCTTATCCTTAGAGAGAAACTTGAATGGTTTGTTTTTTTTGTCAAGGCTTTTACGGATGTTTTTGCTTTTTTATTTTTCGTTTTTGAGTGAGATTTTTTGAAAAAATTGTATCCCTTAATTTCTATCCTTTCCCTGTGTTCAAATTGTGCTGCTGTTATATTTTTGATTTATTTAGAAATATGATCTAGTAGATCCGCGGCAGATTTTTTTATATCGGCCAGGCTTTTGCCAACTTTGTAAAGAGAACTGCCAATGCCGGCTCCATGCATAATTTGAAGAAAATCTGCTATATTTTGTGGGCCAACCCCGCCGACTGCAATGAGGGGGGCCTTAAGAACTGCCTGTAAATTTTTTACATACGATGTTCCCAGGTTGCCAGCCGGAAATAATTTTAAGTAATCTGCGCCGGCTCTTAAAGCATCAAAGCCTTCGCTTGCGGTCATAAATCCAGGAATGGAGATCAAGTTTAAGGCAACTGTTTTTTGGATGACTTTGTCAAATGTGTTAGGAGAAATAATAAATTCTCCGCCAGCATTCGCCACGCTCACAACATCTTCTGGAGTCAGTACTGTTCCGGCACCAACAAGTTGTTTGTTTTGGCAATATTTTACGGCTGTGCGGATGCAGTCTAATGCATCGGGTGTATTGAGTGGAATTTCCAGCAGTTTTATGCCGGCTTCCAATAAAATATCGCAAACGGGACCGATTTCTTTTGGTGTAATGCCGCGTAAAATGGCAATAATAGGTGTTTCTTGCAAGTATGTTTCAAATATTTTATGCTTTTTCATCGTTTTACTCTTCCTGAACTATTTCCATTCATTAATGTTATCACTTCATCGCGTGAGGAATAATTAAAGTCTCCGGATATGGTATGTTTTAATGCGCTTGCGGCCACTGCAAAACGGATGGCTTCTTTTGGTTTATAGAGTTCTAAGCCTACCAGAAGTCCTGCGCAAAAACTGTCTCCGCCTCCAAAACGATCTGCGATGTCTTTAATTTCATAGGGCGCATAAGTTTCATCTTCATCGATTGGCGCAAAAAAAGCTTTTTTGCAAGTGCAGTCATAAAGCATGCCACCCCAATTATTATGATTGGCTGAAATACTCTCGCGCAATGTAATAGCCACAAACTTTGCTTTTGGAAAACGTTGAGAAAGCTTGAAAGCCACTTCAGAATAACTTTTGATATTCAATTTTCCGGCTTCGACTTTTGTATGAGAAGCTTGGATGCCAAAAACATCTGCGGCGTCCTCTTCATTGCCAATAATAATATCAGCGAATGTTACTATTTTTTCCATGCATTGATGGGCTAGTTCTTTTTTGTTGATTTCTGATTTCCAGTTCCATAATTTTTTGCGAAAATTTAAATCAATTGAAATTGTAATATTTTTTTGCGATGCATATTCGGCAATCGCCAAGGTCGAACGATAAGCATTCTCGCTCAATGCTGGTGTAATACCGGATAAATGCAAATGATTTACGCCTTTTAACATTGCGGCAAAATCGTATTCTTCCGGCGATAATAATGAAATTGTTGTATAATCACGATCATAAATGACATTGCTGCCACGCATATTTGAGCCATGCTCGGCGTAGTAGACACCCAAACGGCCTTTGGCCGAATAACAAATGCTGTTTATATCAACTCCTAGTCCGCGCATCTGATTTGCAAATGCCCGAACAATTGGATTATCTGGCAGGGCTGTCAGGTAACGCGCAGACTTACCAAGCATTGCAATAGAAGCACAAACATTGGCTTCGCCACCGCCAAAAGTGGCATTAAGTTGTCCCGGTAAAACTTGTGCGAAACGATGCTCTTTCAGCGGCGCAAGTCGCAGCATTACTTCTCCGAAACCGGCAAATATCTTGTTTTCCATATTTTCTATTCATCCTTATTTTATAATGAAAAAAAACAAATTTAAATATCTTTCTTCTTTTTGCCAAAAACAAACATCATTGAAAGATAAGACGTTGGTAATTTGCAATGATGTATGAATAAATAAAAGAAGACTGAAAACATCAATGCTACCCAAAAACAATATATATTCAGAAAAGAAAAAGTCGTTTTAAATTTTGAAATTTCTTGTTGAGTGAGAACATGGCATTTTTTTTCGGAAAGAAGGCGTGTTTGCAGACTCTTGATATTTGTTTTGATGTTGTAAATGTACGGTAAATTTGAAAGAATAAGAGAAAATACAGAATAAAAGTTAAGACTTTTTTGGTAAAAAAACTTTTATAAAAGGCAGTTGGTAGGATCTCTTTTATATATGAATTGTATAAAAAAGTTGCCTTTGAAAAGAGGCAACAAACAGCTTATAAATATTAGCAGTTTATAAATATTAAGATGGTACCGAAGAAAGGATTTGAACCTTCACACCCTTGCGAGTACTACGACCTGAACGTAGCGCGTCTGCCAATTCCGCCACTCCGGCAAATAATCAGATTGGAGCAAAAAATGGTACCAGAGAAAGGATTTGAACCTTCACACCCTTGCGAGTACTACGACCTGAACGTAGCGCGTCTGCCAATTCCGCCACTCTGGCTTTTTTGCTGCTCTAATAAAATAATACCTATTCTTCATATTGCAAAAGCAGATACCAAAAATAGTATTGTTTTTCGAGTCTTTTTCATCGTAAGCAAAACATGATGTAATAAAAAAAGAAAGGCGCGGTTGGAATAATACTGTCTAGGATATCGAGGATACCGCCAAGTCCCGGAATGTTGCCTGAATCCTTTGCGTTGGCGCAGCGCTTGATTACGGATTCCATTAAGTCACCAAGCAAGCCGATAATAGGAATGGTGATGCCGAGAACAAAAATGGAATTTCTAGTAAAGATGCCATTGGCAAAATTAAAGTAGTAAAAAAGTCCAGTGGTGGCCATGCTGAAGAGAATTCCGCCGATTAGTCCTTCCCAGCTTTTTTTGGGACTGACCAGTTTGCACATCTTGTGGTTGCCATTCGGCATTTTAGCTGTAATTGATCCGATAAAATAACCGCCGATATCAGACATTTTGCAAATTACAATCATGGCAAATAAAAGAAATGCGCCATCGGTCAGCAAACAATAAATTTTTGGTATATAGCTTAATGTCCAGCAAATATAAATCGATAAAGCAAGACTGGTTAAGACATTCTTTAGAATTTTTTGCGTAGGGGCATGACAAACTGCAATCGCAAAAATGGCAAGAAGAAATAAGAATGTTAATATATTTTCAAAAATAAAAATATCCACAATATTATGATATCGCATCGTATTAAAAATTAATGCGATGCCGTAAACTCCGGTAAGGAAAAGAAAGGGCTTGTTGTTTTCACATTGAAGAAGAGTGAATCCTTCATAAAGAGCCATAAAAAGTGCGAGTATGACCGCGGCACTAAAAATGATTTTTCCCGGCATTCCAGGCAAAAAAATAATTAAAATCAGTAATAATGTGAGCGGAATCGCAATAAGTAAGCGTTGTTTTAACATAAAAATCCTGGGGAGTGTTACGAGTATAAATTTAAAATGGACGATCTGCTATTTTGCAGCAGGTGGAATAACGGTGCCAAATCGGCGCGTACGTTTTTCAAATTGGGCAATTGCTTTTTGGAGTTCTGTTTCATCAAAATCCGGCCAAAGCACAGGCGTGAAATAAAATTCAGTATACGAAAGCTGCCAGAGCAGAAAGTTGCTGAGACGCTGTTCGCCGGCAGTACGAATTAATAAATCTGGATCAGGAATATCACTATTTTGTAAATGCTGCGCAAAAAAATCCTCATTGATATCCTCCACTTTAGCAGTGCCCTTTTGGATGTCCGACACACACTCTTTTACGGCATTGCAAATTTCTGCACGAGAGCCATAATTGAGGGCGAGGGTCAGAATACCTGCTGTCTGATTTGCCGTTTCTTTCATACAGCTATTGAGCTTGCGCCGAACGGTTATAGGCAATTTGCTGATATCACCAATGGTGCGCAAGGATAAGCCGTGCTCCAGCATTTTTTCTTTTTGTTCATCCAAAAATCTCGAAAGGAGCGACATTAAGGCGGAAACTTCTGCAGCTGGGCGTTTCCAGTTTTCGGTGCTGAAAGCGTAAAGCGTGAGATACTTGATGCCAAATTTATGACAGCCGTCAACAATATCTAAAACGCGATTGGCGCCCTCTTTATGTCCTTCGGAGCGATCCATCCCACGTTGAGTGCTCCACCGGCCATTTCCGTCCATAATGATAGCAAGATGCTTTATTGGCATATTTTTTCCTTCGGTGCTTGGTTTTTTCTTTAATTTAATAAGTGAACAGTAATATTGCAATTACATTATAACAAATACTAAATGTTTTATAAAAGAATTTTTAAAAAGAGAGTAGTATGCAGATTCAGGAAGTTATATCGAGTTTACAAAATCCGAAGGTAAAACAAGTGGTGAAATGGCGTGATCGCGGACCGCGGGATCGTGATCAGGTTATTTTGCTTGAGGGGTATCGTGCGCTCGTGCGAGCCCTTGCTGGTGGATATCCCATAACCGAAGTTTTTATTTGCCGGACGATGTTTCAGGGTAAAAATGAGGATGCGTTATTAAAGCAATTATCCGATCAAGGAGCGCAAATTTATTCTGTTGCACCGCCTGCATTTGCGAAGATGGCATATCGGGATCGGCCAGAGGGCCTTCTTGGTGTTGGGCCACAATTTCATCATGGGCTGGATGAGTTTGACATGACAAAGGCCGCACCCTTTTATTTGATTGCGGAACAAATTGAGAAGCCCGGCAATTTAGGTACGATGATGCGTTCGGCCGATGCGGCAAATGTGGATGGACTGATTCTTTGCGATTCTAAAACAGATCTTTTTAATCCGAATGTGGTTCGTGCCAGTACAGGAAATCTTTTTACCCTTCCAATCGCAGAAGCAACGAGCGTTGAAACAGTCGCTTGGCTGAAAAAAAATAAGATCCAAATCGTATCGGCAAGTCCGCATGCCGATTCTCTTTATACCGATGTGGATTTGACCGGTCCGATTGCTGTGGTGGTGGGAGCAGAACAATATGGTTTGACAGATCTCTGGATGAAGCAGTCTGATATTAATGTCCGCTTGCCTATGCTTGGTGAAGCAGATTCGTTGAATGTGGCTACTGCGACTGCATTATTGCTTTTTGAGGGGGTGCGTCAACGGATGAAAGCAGGAATTGTTTCGGATCCAGGTGCTGTGTTGGAATCGAGCGACTGCTAAGTATTGGATTTTAGTAAAGCCCAAAAATAGGAGAAAAAGCCATGAATTTTATAGAGTTGGCAAAAAAGCGTTATTCGGTGCGTCAGTTTGATTCCAAGTCTGTTGGTCGCGATGTATTGGAGCAGGTCTTGGAGGCTGGTCGGGTTGCTCCTACGGCAAACAATCGTCAACCGCAGCGGGTTTATATTCTTCAGGGTGAAGAGTCTATGGTGAAAATCAAAAAATGCACGCAATGTCATTTTAATGCTCCTGTTGTTCTTTTGTTTCTTTATGATCAAACGGAGGCATGGGTGCGTCCGTTTGATGGTATGAATTTTGGTGCGGTGGATGTTAGTATTGTGATGACGCATATGATGCTTCAGGCTTTCGATTTAGGACTGGGTAGCACCTGGGTGGAATTTTTTGAGCCCGATAAAATAAGTGCTGAATTTAATCTTCCTGAAAATTTAATTCCGGCGGGGTTGTTGCCTCTTGGGTATCCGAAAAGTGGGGTGGAGCCTGCTTTAATGCATGAAAAACGCAAAGCAAATTCAGAACTCGTTACGTGGATGTAGTTTTGTTACAACGAGGAAGGTAGATAAAGAATGAATGAAGTGGAAAAAATGGCTCATGCTGCAAAGCGGGCCTCTATCGGAATGGCCGCCGCAAATTCCAAGGTAAAAAATCAAGCCTTGGAAGCAATCGCGCTGGCACTTTTTGCGCACAAGGATGAGATTTTTTTGGAAAATCAGAAAGATTTGCAGGCTGCTGTGCAAGATGATCTAGCGGAAGCAATCTTAAAGCGTTTGCGGTTCGATGATAAAAAACTATCGGCTGTTGTGGATGGTTTGCGTAGTTTGCAGACTTTGGACGACCCCGTTGGAAAAACACTAAAAAGTACGGAACTTGATTCGGGGCTGGAACTCTACCAGGTGACTTGCCCGATCGGCGTGATTGGCGTTGTTTTTGAATCCCGCCCAGATGCCCTAGTGCAGATTTCAGCACTGTGCCTAAAAAGCGGCAACGCTGTACTGATGAAAGGCGGAAAAGAAGCACTCTATACGAATCGTATTCTCGCAAAGGTGATCCAGAACGCGACAAAAGAAACAGGCATTCCGGAAAATTGGCTAGAGTTATTGGAAACGCGCACCGATGTTGCTGATATGCTGAAACTCGATGATTGGATCGATTTGATTATTCCGCGCGGGTCTAATAAGTTTGTAAAGTATATCATGCATCATACAAGTATTCCGGTCCTGGGACATTCGGAGGGACTCTGTCATGTGTATATTGATAAAGATGCGGATATGGAGAAAGCAGTGTCTGTTACCGTGGATGCGAAGACGCAGAATGTTGCAGTCTGTAATGCGGCAGAAACGCTGTTAGTGCATCAGGATATCGCTAAAAAATTCTTGCCGATTGTTGCGCGTGAACTAAAGGAACGCAATGTGCGGCTGATTGGCTGTGAAAAAACGCGGCAAATTATCGATGCTGAAGTCGCAACGGAAAAAGATTGGGCAACGGAATATTTGGATTATATTCTTTCAATCCGTGTTGTTCCGGATATAGCGACAGCGCTTGATCATATTAATACTTATGGTTCGGGACATACGGAAGTAATTGTAACCGAAAATAAGGCTGCTGTGAGTACTTTTATGTCTTTGGCAGACTCCGGAAATGTGTTTTGGAATTGCAGTAGTCGTTTTAGTGATGGCTATCGTTATGGATTTGGAGCCGAGGTCGGCATAAGTACAAATAAGATTCATGCGCGTGGGCCTGTTGGTCTAGAGGGGCTGGTTATTTATAAGTGGCTGATTAAAGGATCCGGTCAGATTGTGGCTGATTATGAGGATGGACGTAAAAAATTTACGCATAAGCCCATGCAAAAAAAATTTACTCTGGACTAGAATATGAGGTCGATTGTATTACGAAAATTTAGAGAAGAAGATGTAGGGGCAATGAATGCTCTTTGGAATGCTGTTGTGGATGAGGGCGTTGCTTTTCCGCAATTAGAGATGCTGAATTTGCAAAGTGGTGGTGAATTTTTTGCGTCGCAGACCTATACGGGTGTTGCTGAAGATTTAGACCAATGCGGTATTTTGGGGCTGTATATTTTGCATCCAAACAATGTTGGGCGCTGCGGTCACATCTGTAATGCCAGTTATGTCGTAAAAAGCGGTTTGCGTAATCAGCATATCGGAGAAAATTTAGTAAAAGATAGTATAAAACAAGCTCGGCTAAATAAATTTAGAATTATCCAATTTAATGCGGTGGTGAAATCCAATAAGGCTGCTTTGCATCTTTATCAGAAACTAGGCTTTCAGCCGTTGGGGACGATTCCTGGCGGCTTTTGGATGGGAAAGGACAACTATGTGGACATCGTTCCGCATTATTTGTGTCTTTGAAAGTTGAATATTGTTGAATGTGTTATAAACGTATTTGTGTATAAAAAAGCGGATGAAATCAGGTCAAAAATATGAATGATTTGGAACAGAATAATATTTTGGAAAGCATTACAGAGGGAGTGTTTACCATTGACAACGATTTCAAAATTACTTATTTTAATCGTGCCGCTGAACAAATTATCAAAATAAAACGTGAGGATGCGCTCGGTTGTCATTGCCGCGATGTACTGCATTGCAGTTTATGTGAGGGAATGTGTACGCTGAAAGAAACTCTAAAAACACAGAAGCCAATCGTGGATTTAAGTTGTTTCCTTGTAAATAATGAAGGCGTACGCATCCCGATCAGTATTTCAACTGCTATTTTGCGCGATGCGAAGGGGGCGATTATTGGCGGTGCGGAGACTTTTCGCGATTTGAGCGATGTTGCAAAACTCGAAGATCAAATTAAGCATTTTCAGAAAATTGGCAATTTTTCTAGCCGCAGCCGCTCGATGCGTAAGATTTTTAGTCAACTTGAGGCTGTTGCAGAAACGCATGCGACAGTATTAATTACGGGCGATACCGGTAGTGGCAAAGAGCTTTTAGCTCGAACTTTGCATGAGCGCAGCCCCTATGCAGGCAGTCCGTTTGTCGCCGTAAATTGTGGTGCGTTTCAGGATACATTATTGGAGTCTGAATTATTTGGTTATAAGAAGGGCGCTTTTACCGGTGCAGATCGGGATAAAGCGGGACGCTTCGCACTTGCGGAAAACGGCACACTGTTTTTAGATGAAATCGGCGAAATTTCCCCCGCAATGCAAGTGCGGTTACTGCGCGTTCTTCAGGAACATGTGTATGAGCCTTTAGGTGCTGTAAAGTCCTCAAAAACAAATGCTCGCATTATTGCAGCTACGCATCGAAATTTAGCGCAGCTAGTGCAGGAAGGAAAGTTTCGTCAGGATCTATATTATCGTATTAATGTTGTTCAACTGGAACTTCCGCCACTGCGCGATCGTAAAGAGGATATCCCATTCTTAGTTGAACATTTTATCCATCGATTTAATACCACAATGAATCGGGCTGTTTCCGGTATTAGCGGCAGCGCGTTAAAAGCACTGGTGCAATTTGAATGGCCAGGAAATATTCGGGAGCTGGAAAATACGATTGAACGCGCCATGGTGTTTTGCCGCAAAGAAAAACTTGATGTTACAGATTTGCCGGATTCTTTTCAAAAACAGCCGATGATTAAGATGACGGATTCTAAATTACTGCGGGACCAAGTACGGTACTTTGAAATACAAATAATGCTGAACACTCTTGAAAAATGCAATGGAAATCGCCGTAAGGCTGCTGAAATACTCGGCGTGGATCATACGACTTTCTATCGAAAATTGCAACGTTCAGGAGTGGTCTTGACTGCGGGTAAAACGGCTGTCAATCATAATAAATTTACAAATGATAGCGAATAGATTGAGGAGAATTAAAATATGATTATTGCTGTTACTATTATTAAAGAAGAAGAAAAAATATCCCCCCTGTTTGAAAGTGCGAGTAAAATCTACGTGGTTAAAGAATGCCAAGGAATATTTGAAATAAAACAGGAACTTGATTTGCCTAAGGACGAAGAACAGAAAATCTATACGCTTTTGGCAAATAAAGTTAAAATGCTTGTCTGTGGCGCAATCTCAAATGACTTTTTGACACGCTTGCAAAATGACGGTATCCAAGTCTGCCCCTTTGTGTCCGGTGACTGGAAAGAAGTCCTGTCTGCTTGCTTGACGGCTAATAACAGGAATAATTCTTCCGTAAAAACGAATTCGACGGATCAATCTAAAAATCCATATATTATGCCGGGATGTGGTGCACAATATCAGCGTTGCCGTGGCGGCGGTTGCGGTATGGGACGCGGCCGTGGTGCCGGAAATGGTTTCGGCAATGGCATGGGCTGCGGTCGTGGCGGCAATAGTGGCTTTTAACCATATCGAGACTGCTATTTATAAAATTCTGTGCCCCTGTATACAAAAAGATCCTCGATTTAATAATGCTATTAAACCGAGGATCTTTGTTTCTAACTAATAAAAATTATTAGTTGTTTAACTGTGCTTTTATCGCATCAAGCTGGCGTTGTAAATCTGCGGCCTGCTGCTCAAGAGTAGCTTTGTCTGCAGGTGCTGCTTTCGCATAACCTGTGCCCATTCCTGTTGTACAACCACCCATTTTGCGACCCGTCATTGGTCCTTGACCCATTGGTCCTGTTCCGTCTCCACGTGGCATAATTAATGTCTCCTTTTTTATTTGTTTCTGTTAAATCTCAAGAAACACTCTACTTATCAATATACTGCATAATTAAAGTTTGTGTTGTTGGCTGAAATTAGGAAGCGTCTGCTTCGTTTCCCTGAGGTTGAATATCCTGAATTCTGGTATTCAACGCATCAAGCTGACTTTTTAAATAGTCGGCCTGGCGTTTTAAGACGGTAATGTCATCTATGGGTTGATAAGCTGCTGGATTTGCTACTGCTGGTTGATAAGCTGCTGCAGCGTATCCACGACCAGCGCCCATTCCACGACCAAATCCCATTCCACGACCAAATCCCATTCCACGACCAAATCCCATTCCACGACCAAATCCCATTCCGAGACCAGCGCCCATTCCACGACCAGCGCCTGTAAAGTTTGTCCCTGTTCCGCCTACGCAAAATCCTGCTCCGCGTCCTGTTAATGGTCCTTGTCCTAATGGTCCTGTTCCGTTTCCACCTGGCATAATTAATTCTCCTTGTTTATTTGTTAAACGTTTTGTTGTTTTGACTTGCATCCTAGTTGATGCTGTTTATGGTTATATGTTTAGCAAATACTATGCCAGTTTATCTTTTTTTGCCTTTTTTTTAGTCTTTTCCGTAGTAGAATAAGTGGAAAAAGGAGATCATGGCTGGTTGAATATTAGGTGCATATCTGCACCGATATTGTTTGTTGTGGTGTATTATTGCACTAATAAATAAAAGAGAAAATATTATGTGAAGATATTGTTAAGGCAAGAGAAAAGCAGTGGTTGGAGTAGGGAGGAATGGTCTTTTTTCAAAGATTTTATTGCATTGGCCAGGCATGTATAGGATATTTTTTCTCTCTGGTTTTATTTGGGCAGCATGGTGTGTGTGTTGATAGGCTTTCGAATAAGAGAAAAGGAATAGATCTTTTTTAATAAAATATGGAAATAGAGTTAATTTTTAGTCTGGTTGAAGTTATTCGTAAGAGAACAATTTTTAAAGATCAGTACCTTATTAAGGATACCGGCGCATGTTCCAGAAAAATATATTTTTTCTTTTTGTTTTGAATTCAGAATATGATATTCTTCATTGGTCAGATTTGTAAAGCTGCATTTTATATTTTTAGCGAATAACGCATCTGCGCGTGTATTGCTTTCCCGTGAGATGAGGATCGGTGTGCCGCTGAGTTTGTATTTTCTGCCGGAAAAATCTTTGTTAAAAGAATCAGCAGATGTATTTTTCATTCTTTCTTCGAAGTCTAAGACGGGCTTTATGGTGTCTATTACAGCATTATTTTTTAGTGTTTCTTTTTTTATGGTATCGTAATATTCAACAATTTCTTTATCGCTGAGTTTATGAATTTTTTGGATTTGTGGTTTATAATAGCGTTTCATGTGTTTATCAGGTTCTTTAAGGAGAACATCGCCGTTATCGGCAAGATCGAGAATCATGCCGTATTTTACAGTCCCGTCCGTTAAAAAAAGTTGATAAGTCGGAATATTAATGGCGATGGTTCTTTGATAGAGGCTGTTTAGCGGAACTTGAATTTTCCCGATTTGGGTATTTCCAGCACCGGAAGAGTGTTCAATTTTGAGGATGACATTTCCGGATCTTATATTTTTAATTAGGAATGGAAGAGATTTCGTGTAAGGCGTTTTGGGGTTTGGTTTTGTTGTTCCGTAAAGTGTATTGCTGATATAAATGTTGCAGTGTGCTGGAATGGTTGTGATTTCAATATCACCGAGTGCACTTTGTAAAACAGTATGTGTTGTTGTGCCACGATAGTCCAAAATTTCGGCCGACAATTTTTGAGGAACGCAGCCTGGGCCGATTAAGATATACTCGAAATTTGGAAGGTTTATATTTTGTATTACTTTTGGAGTAAGGCCAAGGAATTGACTGCCGTGCCAAATTTGAGCATTCTCCGGTGTGCTGGTAATGAGCAGCGTTTTGGGTTTTAAAGATAACTGTACTTTTGTTTTAAGGCTTTTGGTAGATGGAAATATTTGTTTTTTTGCATCTTCATATCCTGGTGCGCTTAATTTTAATGAATGTTTGCCCGAAGATAAATTTGCTAAAATGAGCGGTGTTTTATCCTCTTGTTTGACATTATCTAACCAGACTTCTGCCTCTGCTGGAATGCTTTCAATAAGATATGGAAAGGATTCGACAATCGGTACTGTGGCAGTATTAATGGGCGTGTCTTTTATGGTTGTTGTTGGTTCTGGCGGTTGAACAGTTGCATTTTCTTCTTTTAGAAGAGGAGTTTTTTCCTGTATTGCAATTTGTGTTTCCACGGTTGATGTTCTTTTCTGTTCTTGAGGCAGATTTTGTTTTTCTATAACTTCTGTAAGAGGAATTTTTGTTTGAATATCTTTTTTCTCCTTTTGGGGAATAAAAAGAAGAAAGAGTAAGCCTACTGCAATAAGTAGTAAAATCAGAAAAAACACAATTTTTCCATAAGGGATGCCTTCATTTTCAGAATCCTCATGGATGGATTGTGGCGGAGTTTCAATTTTCGAGGGGGAATTTTTTTGGTTTTCGTTGTTGAGAAATTGAAATTTGTAATTATAAATAGAAATAACATCGCCTGGTTTTAGAGCGGTAGCTTTCTTAATTGGCACGTTATTAACAAGTACGCCATTTACACTTTGGCAATCTTCAATAAACCATTCTTTGCCAATAGGGGTAAGGGTGCAGTGATGCCGAGATACGCCTGTTTCATCAATAATAAACTTGTTGTCTAATTCTCTTCCAATTGTAAAAACAGTATTGGAAAGAGAAATGATTTTGCCTTCAGACGAACCAGTAAGTGCTTTTAATCGCATAAGTTATATCCCTTTTGTTTATATATAAAAGGTAAGAAAAAAATGGAAAGTCCTAAATAGCTATGATGTTATTTCTTACGATCTCGAAAGCATAAAAAACTTTAATAAATACTTTGTATTTTATAAGTTAACGGCCTTTTTACAGCTTGCAACTAAAAAAAGTTATTTTGTTTTTCCTATATTATAAAAGGAAGATGGCTGAAAGTGCAGTATTCTGTCCCGTTTGTCTTTGTCTATAAAACAAAACCCGTTTTGGGTTAAACAAATTGTTTGGATAATCTTCTAAGGATAAAATGTGCTCGTGTCTTTCCCACTCAGAGAAAAATTCTAAAACAAAAGAAAGGAACCAAAAAGTTGTATGCATGATTTTTGCTTTGACGCTGAAAAGGATCCAAAAAAAATATTCTTGCTATAATCTTTAACGATCTAGTAAGAATATTCTTAATCGACAAGCAAAAGTAGTATTGCTTTTTATTTTTTTGTCTCTATTGGTTTGTCTTCGACGTGTTCATCCATGTGTTTCATTTTAACCGTCAGAGTTGCTAAACCGCCGGCAAGCACTTCGCGTTGTACTATTACTTTGGGGGGAACTTGCAGGCAGACATTGGCAAAATTCCAAATGTAGTGAATGCCGAGCTGGATAATTTTGTCTGTTACAGCTTGGGCTGCGGTATTCGATACACATATAATCGCCATATCCGGATGATAATGCTTAAAACGTTGCCCAATTGTTTCGATGTCATAGACTTCACGGCCGTGAATCGAGGTACCTATTTTTTTGTCTGAACAGTCAAAAACAGATCCTATATTCAAGCCGTAATTAACAAAATCCTCATAGCCGAGTATCGCAGTACCTAATGCACCGGCGCCAATAAGACATGCTGAAAAAGTCTTTGTCCAGCCTAAATAACTTTTGATGTAATCAATCAAATCGTTAATATTATAGCCCACTCTGCGCAACCCCGCGATGCCTGTTAACGCAATGTCTTTGCGAACGACAATAAGCTCTATGTTCATATATTTCGCTAACTCTGTCGTCGATACATGCGTTTTTCCTTCAAGACGCATATTGAATAGTTTGTGCAGATAGCTTGGCATTCTGCGAATGGTTGGTGAATTTTGAATTTTCATTCTACCCATGGTATACTTGCCCTTAAATATTGATCTATAATATTAAATAAAGTTATAACATTATAATTTACTCACTTATAATAAATAATCAAGTTTAAAATAAGAAATAAATATCTATTTCAGTATAAAAGAATCAGAAGTTAATTTTTTGTTTATCGTCAAGCGAACTTGGAATAAAGAAAGTATTTAGGGCGTAATGTCACGTGTCACCGTTTTATTTATGTCGGTAAACTTTGGAACTTC
>Ga0172377_10004494_pt1 | contig 14318 bp, 17 predicted proteins | sample Pumphouse3metaG_FD_119749 | JGI IMG/M metagenome (GOLD analysis project Ga0172377, IMG submission 119749) | Leachate microbial communities from a municipal landfill in Southern Ontario, Canada - Pumphouse #3 metaG | ecosystem: Engineered > Solid waste > Landfill > Unclassified | place: Canada... | reverse complement strand
GAAGTTTGAATGGACTCGTCCCTAGTACGAGAGGACCGGGATGAACATGGCAACGGTATATCAGTTGTCTCGCCAGAGGCATGGCTGAGTAGCTGCCCATGGAATCGATAAACGCTGAAAGCATATAAGCGCGAAGCAGACCATAAGATTAGACTTCTCATTCGTAAGAAGTAAGAACCCTTCAAAGTTAGAAGGTTGATAGGTTAGAGATGTAAGTGCTGTAAGGCATTAAGTCGACTAATACTAATAGTTCGAGGACTTAATTTCTAAGATTTTAACCATTGAGTTAAAAATAAATCATAAAATTTTCGGTAATGAACATGTTAAAACAAAGTATCTAGTTTTCAGAGAACAATTTCTCTACATAAGTCTGGTGACGATAACGCAGTGGACACACCTCTTCCCATCCCGAACAGAGAAGTTAAGCACTGCAGTGGTGAAGGTACCCGCAAGGAGAGAATAGCACGTTGCCGGGCTTTTTTTGTGGGAAAAATATGTATATTATGGTCCATTTTATGGACTTTTTTATATCTTATATTTGTGGTATAATTTCTAAAGCCATAAAGGTGAATAAATGGAAAACGAAAAGAACGCTATTAAGAAGAAAAATACACAAGATATCAGCTTGAAAGATATCAGTGGATTCGTAGGTGATATTTGTTGTGAAACCTATGGTGTTTTAGGTTTGGTTTCGAGCAAAAATCCAATCGACATTATCTTAAAACGTGAAAGATATAGTGAAGGTATTGGTGTATATAAAATCGGATCTAGATATAATGTAGATATTCATCTTGCGGTTGCTTATGGTGTAAAGATCACAGAAGTTGCAAGTGAAGTTAATAATAGAATTTTATATTTCCTAAATAAACAATATTCAGGACTTTTTAATAAAGTAAATGTTTATGTGGAAGAGTTACGTGATCTTTAATAATTGGAGTATTGAATATGAGAGTTATTAACGGACAAAAATTTAAAATGTTGGTTGTATCTGCAGCTAACAACTTATATAATCACTATCCAGAGATAGACGCTTTAAACGTCTTTCCTGTACCTGATGGTGATACAGGAATGAACATGAATTTGACCCTTTCTAGCGGTGCTAAAGAGGTTATGAATAGAAACGATACAAACATTTACGAAATGGCGAAGACATTTTCTAAAGGATTATTGATGGGAGCAAGAGGAAACTCAGGCGTCATTACAAGTCAAATTTTTAGAGGTTTTGCGGATAGTTTAATTGGTAAAGAAGAGATTAATGCGGTTGAGTTAGCCGAAGCTTTCGATAATGGCCGAAAAGTTGCTTACAAAGCAGTTATTAAACCCGTTGAAGGAACAATTCTTACTGTTATTCGTGAATCAAGTAGTTATTTACTAAATCATGTTGATTCAAGAACATCAATTGAAGAAGCATTAGCTATAATTTTAAAAGAAGCTCGTGAATCGCTTAAACGAACACCAAATCTTCTTCCTGTTTTAAAAGAGGTTGGCGTAGTTGATAGCGGAGGAGCAGGTCTTGTTCGAATCATTGAAGGAATGGATAGTGCTGTCAATGGCGAATTTATCGAAAAAACTGCCGTTACTGCTGTTTCAACTAAAGGCGAAACGCAGGCTGAAATAGATGATAGCGATGAAAAGAATGCAGCTTCCTATGTGATAGATTTTGAATTAAAACTTGGACCAGAAACTACTAAAAAGCCATATCAAAAGAATCGTTTTTTAGGGGTACTTTCTAGCCACGGAAAAGATATCTTGATTTCTGGTGACGATAGAATTTTAAAAATTCATTTAATTGCTCAAAATCCTGGAAATATTCTTTCATACGCACAAAACTATGGTGAATTTATTAGTTTAAATATCAAGAATACTATGGAATCTAAACTAGATGAAGCTTTTTCTTTTGGGGTTTCAAAGAGTAGCGTTTCTGTTGATGGCGTTGAAGAAAAATTACTCAATCTAAAAAACAATACACCAAATAGAGATTATGCTTTAATTGCGACCTCTAGTGGGCCTGGAATTGATCAATTATTTAAAGAAGTGGGTGTTGATAATATAGTTAGTGGTGGTCAAACAATGAATCCATCAACTGAAGATTTCTTAAAAGCTATTAAAAATAGCAATGCGAAAATTTGTTTTGTTTTTCCAAATAATAGCAATATTATCTTAGCGGCAAATCAAGCGAAAGACGTTTTATTTGGACAAGTTGATGTTCAAATAATTCCAACCAAAACTATTATGCAGGGTGTAGTAAGTGCGATGATGTTTACCCCTGATGTTTCAAAAGAGGAAAATGTGAAATCAATGAATGATGCTATTAAAAGCGTTAAATCTGGTTCAGTTACATTTTCTATTAAAGATACCGATATCAATGGCGTACACGTTAATAAAGATGAATTTATGGCGATTAGAGAGTCGAAGACTATTTTAAGTTGTCACAAACAAAAAATTGATGCATTAAAGGCTTTGCTAAAAGAAATGCTTGATGAAAATAGTGCTATTATTACTATTCTTTTTGGTAAGGATATTACTGATTCAGAAGAAGTTGAGGTCCGAAATTATCTTTCTGCTAATTTTAGAGACTATGATGTTGATATCCGTCGTGGAGATCAACCTGTTTATTCTTTTGTTGTTGGCGTTGAATAAAAACAACTAAGTGTAGTTCGAATTAATCAGATGAGCGATCATCTGATTTTTTTATTTTCATGTATTCAAAATCGAAATATTACTCTAATTTTAAACCAATTGAGATATCAAAATTTGATATTCACAGTAATTGTATAAAAAATAAAAATTATTTGAATTCCTTACGATATATTAGTAAGGAGGGCAAAAATGCGAGAATTAAAAAGTTATATCTACCGAATATATTTGACAAAAAAGCAAAAAACAAAGTTTGATTTCCTTTATTTCCAAAACGTCTTTCTATTTAATAAACTGCTAGATGAAAAAGAAAAACGTATTGCTACTAAAGATGATGAAGCAATTTATGTAAAAGATTTTATTAAGCAGTACAAGGAGTTAGATGATGGGAATTTTATTTCTTTTTTATCGACTTATAAAATGGTAAACAGAATTATTGAAAAAGCAAAAACGAACGATTCGGCTTTTTTTAGGAAAAATTTTATAAAATATCCTAAAAAAATTCACTTTGATATACCCTTTTTTAACATTAAATTATCTAAAAACCGCATTTTTGTTCCCCGACTAGGAGAACTTAAAGGTCGAGTGCATAGATTGATTCCTGAAAATTCATTAATTTTAAGTGCAATTATAGAAGAAAATATAAAAAATAATTATTACATTAATTTTCTTGTCGAAGAAAGAATTGAACCCGTAAAAGTAATTCCACATAATGCGATTGGGCTTGATTATTCTTCTCCACATCTTTTTGTTAGTAGTGAAAATGATTTAGGTGATAATTTTAAGGTAAGAAACTTTAATGAAGAAAAAATAAGTAAAATAAAAAGACGATTAACGAGATGCAAATTTGCGAGCAAAAACTATTATAAATTAAAAGAAAAAGAAGAAAAGTTTTTTGATGAAGTTGTCAGAAAAAGACGTTTTAACCTTCATCTTGCATCTCTATATTGCGTAAAAAATTTTGACGTTATCGGTGTTGAAACTCTTGATCTTGAAGAAATCGCTCATAACAAAAAATTAGGAAAGAATACTTATAGTAATTCGTATGACAAATTTTGTAAATATCTTAATTATAAAGCATTAGAAAAAGGTAAGTATTTTATAAAAGTTCCAAAATATTTTCCCTCATCGCAAATATGTTCTCAATGTGGGGTTTTACATGACGGAATAACACTAGATCAAAGAACTTTTGTTTGCGACTGTGGTCTAAAAATAAATCGTGACTTAAATGCGGCTGTAAACATACGCGAAAAAGCATTATTGATGTTAAAAGAAAAACTAAGAAAGAAGAATTATAGAAAAGTTTTATAGTTTGATTTAAAAACCTTAGATTATAGGGGGTTAGCCCATTGATACTTATTGTGTCCACAATATTGAGTGGGAAGATTGTTCTTTCTATTAAGAATGATCATATTACGGATAAGAAAGCTACAAATAATAAAATTCGTTTTGGATGGTCAATTACTTCCACACATAAATTATTGTGTCAATTTTAACTAATTTCTATATAATATCAATGAGGGTATTTTTATGAAAATTGTTATAGATATGATGGGTGGAGATAATGGCCTAAAGGCTACCATTCCTGGAGTTAAAGAATTCATTAAACAACATCCAGATTCGATCGTTTTTTGTGTCGGAAGCGAAGCATTAGATGCTGAGTTTAAAGATTTCAAGAACGTTACGATTATTCATTCAAACAAAGTTCTTAAAATGGATGTCGATCCAATGACTGCTTATAGAACGCTAGACAGTAGTTTAATGGTTGCGACGAATACTTTTATTAATAATAAATGTGATGCATTAATTAGCGCGGGAAGCAGCGCAGCTTTATTGACTTCTTCCATTTTTAAAATTAAAAGAATCAATGGTGTAATTCGCCCTGGATTTATTACCCCATTTCCAACGGTGAAAAAAGGTAAGAAATTTGTTGTTTGTGATGTTGGCGCGAATAACGCAAATACTAAAGAAGAATTGGTACAATTTGCAAAGATGGGTTCACTTTATTATAAATTTATGTTTGGTGAAAATAATCCAAGAGTTTACCTTCTTTCTAATGGAACTGAGGAAGAAAAAGGCAGTCCTTTAACCAAGGAAGTTTTTAAGCTTTTAAAAGAAGACAAATCAATTAATTTTTTAGGCAATACAGAAGGCCGGGATGCCTTATTTGGAGATATGGATGTTTTGGTTTGTGATGGTTTTAGCGGGAATGTCTATCTCAAGGCGATTGAGGGAACTGCAAAAGCAATGTCTCAAATGATGAAGGAAGCTTTTACAAAGAGCTTTTTCACGAAAATTGGTTATCTTTTAACTAAAAAAGGAATAACCGAAATGAAAGAAAAAATGGATTACAGAAATGTTGGTGGAGCGATGCTAATTGGTGTTGACGGCGTTGTTATTAAGGCTCATGGAAATAGTGATGGCAAAACATTCTTTTCTGCCTTAAACGTTGCTTTTTTACTTTGCGATAAGCAAATTGTTGAAAAGATAAAGGAATCCTTAAAATAAATGCAAAATATTGATGTTTTTTTTAAACGATTTAACATCGTAGCAAAAAATAGAGAATTATACGTAATGGCTTTTACGCATTCTAGTTTTAATAGTGATGCGAACACTCAACACCATGATTACGAGCGATTGGAATTTATGGGCGATAGTGTTCTTGGTTTTGTTGTGGCAAGTTTAATTTTCAAACATCATCCAGAGATGAGTGAAGGTGTAATGACTAAGACTAGATCAAGTTTAGTTCAGTCTATTTCTTTAGCAGAAAAAGCAAAAGAACATCATTACGAAGAGTTTATTCGAGCAGGCCATTCGCTTACTGAAGGCGAAGCAAAACATAATCAACATATTCTTGAAGATGTTTTTGAAGCAGTAATTGGAGCCGTTTATCTAGACCAAGGTATTGATTTTGTAACCAACTTTATCGTAAAAATGTTCGAAGATGATGTGATTAATTTTAAGCCAACAATTAACGCCGATTATAAATCTACTCTTCAAGAAGCAATGCAAGCAGAATATCGCGAATCTGTAGTATATAAATTAATTAGTGAAAAAGGTCCTCCACACGATCGAACTTTTATTGTTGAAGTAACTTTTAATGATCAAGTTTTAGGTAATGGTTCAGGAAAAACTAAGAAAGAAGCTGAGCAAAAAGCGGCTCAAGATGCTTTAAGTAAGGTTGCTAAATAATATGGGCTTATTTAAGTTTTTAAAAGATAAGTTTTCTAAAAAAGACGCTGCACAAGCCGAGACAGCTTCTTTAGAAAAATATAATAAGGGTTTAGAAAAATCTAGACTTAATTTTTCAAATAAACTAGAAAGTCTTGCGAGCAAGTATAAAGAAGTCAATCAATATTATTTTAGCGAGTTAGAAGAGATCTTGATTGGCGCTGATTGTGGTGTTGGGTATTCTTTAGATATTATTGAAGAATTGCTTCAAGAATCAAAAGAAAAAATGATTTCTTCTCCAAAAGAGATTAACGAAATGTTAGTGGATAAAATGTTTTATAATTACCTTAAAAAAGGCGAAGATATTCATAACGATATAACTTTTGATCACAAACCTGAAATCTTGCTTGTAGTCGGTGTAAACGGTGTTGGTAAAACGACATCTATTGCAAAATTAGCCTATCGATATATAAACCAAAATAAAAAGGTTTTGCTCGTTGCTGCCGATACTTTTAGAGCCGGAGCGACTGAGCAATTAGCAGTTTGGTCAAAAAGGCTAAATACCGAAATCGTTATCGGTTCTGAAAACGAAGATCCTGCTAGTGTTGCTTACAAAGGGGTTAAAAAAGGTCTTGATGATAGTTATGATTTAATTATTGTTGATACCGCGGGGCGTCTTCAAAATAAACAAAATTTAATGAGTGAACTCTCGAAGATTAAACGAGTTATTGCAAAAGAAATTGATTATCCAATTGAGTGTTTTTTAATTGTAGATGCTACAACTGGTCAAAACGGAGTTTTGCAAGCGAAAGCCTTTAAAGAACTTGTTGATTTGACGGGAATTGTTATTACCAAAATGGACGGAACAAGTAAAGGTGGAATTATTCTTGCGATTCGTGAAGAATTAGCCATCCCTGTTCGTTTTATTGGTCTTGGAGAAAAGATGGAAGACTTAGAAGAGTTTGATTTAGATCAATATCTTTACGGTCTTTGTGGTGGACTAATTGATAATGAATGATTTAGATGAATTTAATTACATTAATTCTTTATACGATTTATATCGCCCGCTTTTTACAAGCAAGCAAATACTTATTATGGATAATTACTATAAATTTAATCTTTCTCTTTCAGAGATTGCAGAAAATTTGAAAATATCACGTAGTGGGGTCCTCGACACCATAAATCATGCAAAGAATAAATTAATAGAATTTGAGAATAAATTACATTTACTTAAGAAAAATGAAAGAATTAGAAAAGTATTGGAAGATAGTAAAATTGATGACAAGGTAAAGGAAGAAATTTTAAAGGAGTTATATTATGGCATTTGAATCACTGACAGAAAAATTTTCATCTATTGTTAAGAGAATTAAGGGACAAAGTCGCTTAACAGAATCAAACATGGATGATGTTTTGAAAGAGGTCAAAATTGCTCTTTTAGAAGCAGATGTTAATTATAGGGTTGTTAAGGATTTTATCGCTGACGTCAAAGAAAAAGCTTTTGGTCAGAAGGTATTTAATGAACTTAATCCAAACGAAATGGTTATAAAAATTGTTCGTGATGAACTTGTTCTTCTTTTGGGAAGCAATAAATCAGAGTTAATTTTTGCCGAACACAAGCCAACTTTAATTATGCTTGTCGGTCTTCAAGGTAGTGGTAAAACTACTACAGCGGCTAAACTTGCGAAATTAATGGCAACTAAACAAAATAAGAAAGTTTTGCTTGTTGCCTGTGATATTTATCGTCCCGCAGCAATTGATCAACTCGAGCAACTTGCGAAACAAATTGGTTGTGATGTTTATCTCGATCGCAACAATAAAAATGCAGCTGATATTGCTCATAAAGCGAAAGATAAAGCTTTTAACGAGCATTATAATGTAGTTATTTTTGATACCGCTGGACGTCTTCAAATTGATGAGAAATTAATGGGAGAACTTAAAGATATTAAAGATGATGTTCTTCCAAATGAGATATTACTTTTAACTGATGCAATGGCTGGCCAAGATAGTGTAAATGTTGCTGCGGTTTTTAATGAAAAACTCGGTCTTACCGGCGTTATTATGTCTAAAATGGATGGCGATTCAAGAGGTGGTGCTGCTCTTTCAATTGCAAAGGTTACCGGAGTTCCAATTAAATATATTGGTTTAGGTGAAAAAGTTGATGATCTTGACATATTCTATCCTGACCGTATGGCGGAACGTATTTTAGGAATGGGTGATGTTCTTTCATTAATTGATAAAGTTAGCGAGAACATTGATAAAAAAGAAGCAGCTAAAGTTGTTCGTAAAATGGAAGACGGGAAGTTTACTTTGGTAGATATGCTAAACCAAATGAAACAAGTTCAAAAACTCGGTAGTTTAGGTGGTTTAATGAAATTAATTCCTGGTATGCCAAAAGTGAGCGATGCACAAGTAGCACTTGCTGAAAAATAAATGCATAATTTTGAAACAATTATAAATTCTATGACTCCCTATGAAAGAGAGAATCCAGATATTTTAAAGAATACTCGTAAAATTCGTATTGCAAAAGGTAGTGGGAAAACAACCGCTGATGTTAATCGTGTTCTCAAAAAATATGAACAATCTAAACAGATGATGAAACAAATGAAAAATTACAAAAAAGGAGGCAAATTGCCTCCTGGATTTAATGGTTTTTAGTAAATTTCTTTCCTTTTTCAATTGCAGCAATTTCCCATTTTGCCATTTCTTTATTTTCTAATTCTTTAAGTAATTTTGTTTCTTCTTTATTTACTGAATATTTAATGAATAAATCAGGTCGATATTTTTTTGTCATCTTAAGAGCTTCTTTTTTGTGATATTTGTCAATTGCGGAGTGATTTCCTGAATATAAAATATCAGGAACTTTTTGATTATTAAAATCATAAGGTTCTGTATATTGGGGATATTCTAGTAGACCATTAGTAAAGCTTTCTTCGACTGTGGATTGTTCACTAATAACCCCTTTAATTAAGCGTGAAATAGCATCAATAAGACAAAAACTGGCGCATTCACCACCAGTAAGGACATAATCACCAATCGAAATGGTTTCATCAAAATAATCGTAAACTCTTTCATCAAATCCTTCATAATGTCCACAAAGTATAACAATTTCTTTTTTCTTTGAAAGTTCAACAGCCTTCGCCTGGTTGAAAATAGTTCCACGAGGAGAAAGACAAATTTTATAAGAATCTTCTGTTGAGTTTGTCATTAGAGCGTCGACTATTGGTTGACATTTCATAATTAAACCAGCGCCACCTCCGATAGGGGGAGTGTCGATTCGACCATATTTGTCTTTTGTATAATTGCGAATATTGACAAGCCTTACTTCGACTAGTCCTTCGCCAATTGCACGTTTTATAATTGAAGTTGAAAGAAATGATTCATACATTTCTGGAAAAATTGTTAAAATAATGAATTTCATAAAAGACCTTCAATTAACTCAATAATGATTTTCTTTTCGCTGATATCAACATCTTTAATGAATTGAGGAATAAAAGGAACATAGAATTCTTTTTTATTAAGCGATAAACATTTTAAAGTAATTTGAGCGGGGAATTCTTCTACGGATTTAACGGCTCCGAGTTCATTTCCTTCAGTTGAAAAAATCTTGCACGAAATCAAGTCATTATAAAAATATTCATTTTTCTTTAAGATTTTTTCATCTTTCGTAGCGTATAAATCATGTTTAAGTAAATCTAAAGTGGAGTCAATGTTTGGATATTCTTCGAACGAAATAACATCGAATGATCGATCTAATTTTCGATAAGTTCTAATGGTTAATGCTTTATATTCCTCCTCAATTTTAATGTAAACAACGTTACCTTTTTTATATCGTTTTTCAGCAAAAAAAGTAGTGGAATATACTTTTACTTCACCTTTTAGACCTATTTGTTTTGTAATGGTTCCAATTTTTAAATACATATATCTATTCTATAAAAAAAGAAAGGAGTAGTCACTACTCCTTTTGTTTTTCTTTTTGTCCTTGATCAAACGATTCAAATTTTAGATGAACATGAATGTTTTCGAGTTTACCGGAAACAGAGATAACATCTCTAATAGCATTAGCAACAACACCTCGTTTACCAATAAGTCGAGCAGTATCTTCACTTTCCGCGACAATCAATAAGGTAATATCCTTATCGCTTTCGTTTGGTTGTTCTCTAATCAAGACCGCTTGTGGCTTTGAAATGATTGGATCAATTACAGTATGAACTAATGACTGATAATCCATGATTACTTAGCCTTTGTTTCTTTTTTAGCTTTTTTTGCAGGTTTAGCAGCTTTAGTTTTAACAACATTAACTTTTGTAGGTTGTTTTGTAGCTTCCTTAGCGGCTTTAGCCTTAACGAGAAGACCTTTGGCTGCGAAAATAGCTTTCATAGTATCGCTATATTGAGCACCACTGTTTAACCATTTAATTGCAATAGCTTCATCGATAACAGCACCTTCTTTACCTTTTTGAGGATCATAATAACCAACTTGTTCAAGATATCTTCCATCTTTTGAATAACGGCTATCGGCGGCAACAATACGGTAAAATGCAGTTTCATGACGACCAGCTCTTGCTAATCTAATTTTTACTGACATAAATAAAATCTCCTTCTAATAAAAAATATTGTATTGATTTATTATATGGATGTCAAGTAAAATTACTTAACATGGATAAATTTGTTTTACAACATAAACATATTGTGCTATATTATTTAGGCATTCTTATAAAGAATGATACGAACGTTCCGCTTTAATTGTCACTATTATATGAACGTTAAGAGAACGATAAAGAAAGGGGTAACAATATGAATAGAAATTTAGCAAAAGAAGTTACAGCTACCCAATTAAGAACTAACATCCCAGATTTTAATTCTGGTGATACAGTTCGTGTTTCAGTCCGTATTACCGAAAACGGTAAGAGCAGACTCCAAGCTTATGAGGGCGTCGTTATGTGCCGTCGTGGTGGTGGAATTAATGAAACATTTACAGTTCGTAAGATGTCAAGTGGTGTCGGAGTAGAAAGAATTTTCCCTCTTCACTCACCAAGCGTTGCTTCAATCGAACTTATTAAAAAAGGTAAAGTTAGAAGAAATAAAATCCATTATCTCCGTAAGAGAAGTGGTAAAGCCGCTCGTATTAAACAAGTACTTTAGTTTAGATAAACTAAATAAAAAAAGTGACCAAAATGGATGGGTTAATTCCCATCCATTTTTATGTTAAAAAGAATATAATAATCCTATGGAACAAAAAGTAAAAAATGTGCATTGGTTTCCGGGTCATATGAAAAAGGCCTCTATCAAAATTGAAGAGCAAGTGAAACTTGTTGATTTTGTGATTGTTTTGCTTGACAGCAGAATTCCGCTTGCGAGCAAAAGCGATTTGCTTGAAAAAATAGTTAAAGATAAACACAAGCTTTATATTTTAACAAAAACCGATTTAAGCGATGAAAAAATGACGAAAAAATGGATTTCTAAATTAAACGAAAGTGGCGATCGAGCCATCGCTTTGAATTTAAAGGATAATAATTCAAAAAAAGAAGCAGTAAAAGTTTGCGAAGAATTTGCTTCTCTTAAAAAAGAAAAATATTTGAAAAAAGGTGTAAAAAATATTTCAGTAAAAGCGATGGTTATAGGAATTCCAAATGTCGGAAAATCAACTTTTATTAACCTATTTGCATCTAAAAAAATTGCGATTACCGGGAATATTCCAGGCGTCACAAAGAATACGCAATGGGTAAAAATTGGTAATTTTGAATTGATGGATGTTCCAGGTATTTTGGAGCCTAATTACAAAGATAAAAATAAGGCAATAAATCTAGCCCTTATTGGTTCAATGAAAGAGTCAATTCTTCCAACTCATGATTTATGTTTTACCTGCCTTGATTTTTTAAAAAAATATTATTGCGACTCTCTGAATGAACGTTATAAAATCAATGCTAATAATTTAGAAAATACTGATATAGTCGAAGAAATCGCTTGTAATAGGGGATATTTAATTAAGGATAATAATGTTGATATTAACAAAGCAGAACTTTTAATTTTAAATGAATTTAGAAATGGTTTAATTACAAAATTTACCTTAGAAAGAATATAGAATATGCTTGATTTTGAAGAACAGTATTATAGTGAAAGTATTAAGTTGATTGTTGGCGTTGATGAGGCTGGGAGAGGTCCACTTTGTGGCCCAGTTGTTGCTGGGGCATGTATTCTTCCAAGAGACTATAAAAATGAAGCTATTAATGACTCAAAAAAGTTGAGCGAAAAACAAAGAGAAAAAGTTTTTAAAGAAATTATAAAAAATTCAATTGGTTATGGAGTTGGATATGTTGATGCATCCACAATTGATACAATAAACATTTATGAAGCGAGTCGAATTGCGATGATAAAGGCAATTTCTAATTTACGAGTACGTTATGATTTAATTTTAACTGATGCAATGCCAATGAAATTACCTAATAAAAAGGTTATTTCTATAATTAAAGGTGATGCAAAATGCGAATGTATTGCAGCGGGTAGCATTATTGCGAAGGTTTGCCGAGATCATTATATGAATATTATGGCGAAAAAATATCCATATTATCATCTTGAGAAAAATAAAGGTTATCCAACGAAAGAACATATAGAATTGCTTAAAAAGTATGGACCAATCAAAGGCTTTTATCGTTATTCCTATGGGCCTGTAAAAGTCGCCTACGTTAAACAGTTAAAATTATTTTAAAAAAAACTAATTTCCTTACGATATTAATGTAGGGAGGTTATTAATATGATAACTGGTCGTGAAATTTTACTTTTTTTGTCGTATAAATATAAATCAAACTGGGATTTGATTATGGATGCAATTCGTCGTCGAGAAAGCATTGATGAAAAGGAAATTGAAAAAATTTCTTTCTTAGTAAAAAGTGACTACATCACCTTGGTGGATGAAGAATATCCTGAATCATTAAAAAAGATACAACGACCACCTTTTGTTTTGTTTTATAAAGGAGATAAGTCATTATTAAAATGGGAAACTCATCACAAGATCTCGATTGTTGGAAGTAGAGCGTGTTCTAAATATGGTATAGAATCTACAAGAATTATTGTGAAAAACTTACCTAAAGATTATTTAGTAATTAGTGGTCTTGCTAAGGGAATAGATGCTGTTAGTCACGAAAGTGCCTTAGATGCTAAATTAAAAACAATTTCAGTTTTGGGTGACGGTCTTTTTAAGTTTTACCCAAAAGAAAACATTGATTTGTTTAATAGAATCATTAACGAAGGTGGCCTTGTTATTACCGAATATTTTGATGATGTTTCTCCAGAACCCGAAAACTTTGTAAATCGTAATCGAATAATTGCTGGACTATGTGATTTTCTTTTGGTAACTGAAGCTTATGAGCGAAGTGGAACTTCGATTACTGTAAATCAAGCTTTAAGTTATGGTCGTGATGTCGGGTGTATTCCTTACGAAATTTCTAAAAACAGTATATGTAATCAATTAATTAAAGAAGGTGCCTGCTTGATTGAAAACGCGGATGACGTTACAAGAATTATGAAATAAAAAATATAATATATAGATATATATATTAAAGAAAAAAACGATTTTTTTAATTTGACAAACGCGAAAACTATCTATATATTTTAAATTTGCAAAGGAAAATTTATGAAATTAGTAATTGTTGAATCTCCTGCAAAAAGTAAAACTATAGGTCGTTATCTCGGACCAGATTATGTTGTTGAAGCCTCAGTAGGCCACATTCGAGATTTAGCAACTAGTGGTAAGGGTGGCTTAGGAGTTGATGTTGAAAACAACTTCACACCTACATATATAATTAGTAAAGACAAAAAAGACGTTGTCAATAAATTAGAAAAGATCAAAAAAGACTGTGATGAAGTTATACTTGCAACCGATCCTGATAGAGAAGGCGAAGCCATAGCCTGGCATTTAGCGAGTGTTTTGAATCTCGATCTTAAAACTACAAAACGCTTAGAGTTTCATGAAATCACTCATGATTCAATTTCTAAGGCAATTGAAAACCCACGAACAATCGACATGAATCTTGTTCATTCTCAAGAAGCAAGAAGAATTATTGATAGAATAATTGGCTTTAAGTTATCAAATTTGATGTATAGTCGTATAAAATCTAAAAGTGCGGGTCGCGTTCAATCCGTTACTTTAAAGTTAATTGTTGATCACGAAAAAGAGATTAAAGATTTTGTTCCTGAAGAGTTTTGGACAATTGAATCTAAAATAAAAAAAGATAGTAAAATTTTCACAATTAATTTAGCAAAAGTTAATGATGAAACTATTAAGATTCCTAACGAAACTGAAGCACAAAAAGTTTTTGAAATGATTGGGGATACAGTTAAAGTTGGTGAAATTAAGAAAACTAAAAAGAGTATTTCTAGCAAAGATGCATTCATTACTTCGACTCTCCAACAAGAAGCTTTTAATAAGCATCATTTTAAAACAAAAGAAACAACTTTTTTAGCACAAAAATTGTATGAGGGTGTTGAAACTAATGAAGGATTAACTGGTTTAAT
>Ga0172377_10004493_pt1 | contig 14320 bp, 8 predicted proteins | sample Pumphouse3metaG_FD_119749 | JGI IMG/M metagenome (GOLD analysis project Ga0172377, IMG submission 119749) | Leachate microbial communities from a municipal landfill in Southern Ontario, Canada - Pumphouse #3 metaG | ecosystem: Engineered > Solid waste > Landfill > Unclassified | place: Canada... | reverse complement strand
TCTTTTTGGTGATGTTCCTTATACCGGTGCAGGAACCCTTTGGAATACCAGTGATTATGATGGAGCCAAGACTCTTTGTACTTATGATGACGATGTAACGTTGTACAAGCAAATTCTTGTTGATCTAAAAGAAGTAGGTGACTATTTTGCAGCTGGTAATCTTAATGATACAGGTCTTAGATCGTTACTCCGCCAAGATTATTCTACTGCTACTGGTCGTGCTACACTTTGGCAAAAGTATGTAAATTCTCTTCGTCTTCGCATAGCACTTCATCTTGCAACCAATGGTGATTGTACCTCTGAAGCGAGGTCTGCCATTGCAGAAATACTGAACAATCCATCTAAGTATCCATTGATTGACAATAATACTGAGAATATGGGTGTAAATTCTGATATTCAGACTGATACCTTTGATTTTGGTAAAAGTATGGCTCAGGCTCTTGCGGGGCGTGGGGAAGGTGCAGGCTCACAGGCAATGCTCAATGCTATGAATGTTCCAGTTAATGGTGTTCCAGATGCAAATACAGATCCACGTATTGCAGCTATCTATGATTGCAATCCTGATGGCCAGTATGTTGCTTATAATGTGCATCTTACAGATGCAGAAAACAGCAGCATTTCTGAAGAGAAGACTAAAGAGTATGTAAAGCGTGGAATTCAATCGGCTAATTATTATTGCTATATCGATTCACAGGCTGTTGCTGGCTATGCGGAGTATCAAGGTAATTCACATCTCAATGGTATTTGGATCAGCGCAGCAGAAGTTAGTTTGAGCAAGGCAGAAGCTTATCTCATGGGCTATGGTGTCACTGCAAATGCAGCTACTGCAAAGACTAACTTCTTGAATGGTGTAGAACAGTCAATCGAGTACTATTGGAACTTGAAGAAAACAAGTTCTCTCTATAAACCTGGTAATGACAGTTATAATGGTTATCGTCCACTGGTAGAACCTTCAGCTGCAGATATTTCTGCGTATGCAGATAAAATCTGGAATCCTACACAAGAATGTGTCGCTACTCAGCTTTGGCTTAACTTTGGTTTCATGAATGAGCTTGAGGCTTGGAATGTGACTCGTCGTACGGGTTATCCATCTGTTCAGTTTGCTACAGATACTCAGATATCCAGTTATCCAACTCCTCCAAATCGTTTGCCTTATCCAAGTGATGAGTTGACTTATAACAGTGCTAACGTTAAGGATGCTATTGCCAAGAACTATCAGGAGACTACTGGTTATTATACTAACCTCTTCTGGGCAAAGAAGACTTATTACACTCTCGCAAAGTAATCTGAATTAATTCTATTATAGGGGTGCACTTGGACTATTTTCCGGTGCACCTTTTTTCATGTTATAATAGTTTAATAAGATGGATTTTTGAAAAAATATTCCTATCTTTGCAATCTATAGATAACTAAAAAACTTATTGTCATGAATTATAAAAAAGATAAAAGAGTGATTCTTACACTTGATGCCGGTGGCACCAACTTTGTTTTCTCGGCTATGCAAGCCGGTAAGGAAATCGTGGAATCCTATACACTGCCTTCTATGGCAGATAATCTCGAGAATTGTCTTGGTCAACTTGTGAAAGGCTTTGAGTATATCAAATCGCTCATCCCAGTAGCTCCTTCGGCTATCAGTTTTGCCTTTCCGGGTCCTGCTGACTATAAAAATGGTATTATTGGAGACCTGCCCAACTTCCCTTCTTTCCGTGGCGGAATAGCCTTAGGGCCGTTTCTGAAAAAGAAATTCGGCATCCCTGTATTCATCAACAATGATGGTAGTCTCTTCGCTTATGGTGAGGCGATGGGAGGAGCATTGCAGGAAGTGAACAGAATGCTTGAAGAAGCAGGCAGTCCGAAGCGTTTTTCCCATTTGCTCGGAATCACATTCGGTACGGGCTTTGGTGCTGGTGTGGTGGTCAATGGAGAACTGCTCATGGGCGACAATGGATTAGGTGGCGACATCTGGTGCTTCCGCAATAAGAAATATCCGGAATATATTGCAGAAGACAGCGTGGCTATCCGTGCCGTAAAACGTGTCTACAAAGAGCTTTCTGGTGATATGACGGAACTTACCCCTAAGGATATTTGCGAGATTGCCGACGGTACACGCCCAGGTGATGCAGAGGCTGCAAAGAGGAGTTTTGCCGAGTTTGGCGAGATGGCTGGCGATGCCATTGCCACAGCAGATACGATAGTTGACGGATTGGTGGTCATTGGCGGTGGAGTAGCTTACAGTTCCCATTACATTTTCCCGGCATTGGTCAATGAGATGAACAGCAAGTTGAAGATGATGAATGGCGAGATTGTCGGACACATGCAGATGAAGGCTTACAATCTGGAAGATCCTGAGCAGGTGAAGGCATTTCTGAAGGGAGGTGCCGTGAAGATCAATATACCAGGCTCAGAAGAAAAGATTGATTATGACCCAGTGAAGCGCGTAGGTGTTGTCCGCACGAAGATTGGGGCCTCTCCAGCCATTTCTTTGGGCGCTTATATGTTTGCTCTGAACGAACTGGATAAGTAGTTTTTGTTCTAAGAAAAAGTGTCCCCGTGATTTTGAAAACTATGGGGACACTTTGTCCGGATGACTCGGACAAAGTGTCCGAACGATATGGACAAACTGTCCGGACGGTCCGGACAAAAGTAGAAACCGACTATTTTAAAATCAAAATATGATTTTGAGATAATCTGTTTTCCGTTGTTTTAAAACTTGTTGATTACTCCGGATAATGGAGATTCTCGTCTTTGATATTTTCTAATACTTCTTTTAGGAATTTTTTTGACTCCCAACGAGCCATGGGGAGGTCGTGGAGGAGATAGTTACCACAGTCCTTCGGCGCAGCCCCTGGTATATTCCCCTCAAAGTCAGCAATAAATCGGAAGGTGCGCTTCATCAGTTCTACGATATTCTTACTCTCCAAGTCCCCTTTCAGAATAAGGTAGTTGCCGGTAAGGCAACCCATTGGGCCCCAATAGACAATACGGTCTTTCCACTCTTCGTCATTGCGAAGATAGGTTGCGGCAAGGTGCTCGATAGTGTGGATAGCCCCAGGATGGAGCACTGGCTCACGGTTGGGCTCTTTCATGCGGATATCGAAAGTGGTGATCACTTCATTGCCTATCTGGTCCTTGCGACTTACATATATACCACGCAACAGAAGTTCGTGATTAATGGTGAAACTTGGAATTTTATTCATAATAATAATAATTTACATTTTGACATTCTCTCCTTTCAGAGAGGCTTGGCGGTGCATTATAATGCTTCCAAGAAGTGGCGCGTGACATTAAAAGAGCCTTCCGCCATACGATTCCAGAAATCGAAGTATTGAGAAGCCTTGTTGTCTTTGAGTGGAACATCGCTAATGATGCGGAAAGAAATGAAAGGCGTCTTGTAGATGTAACACGTCTGGGCAATCGAACAACTTTCCATATCTACGGCCATAGCCTTCGGAAACTTGTCGAGAATGGATTGCATTTTTTCTCGGGAGTCTACGAACCATTCTCCACTGGCTATTAGTCCTGCATGAATAGGTGTTCCACAATCAATATGGAGAGCCTTTTCCACGAGGTCATCCGGTGCCTCGAATTGAGCAGGAAGTCCCATTATTTGTCCGTGCTCACATTCTGCGCCGCAGTAAGCATCATGGTATACATAGGAAGTTCCCACTACCACTTCCGTCACGTTCAGGCTGACATCAGCACCGCCTGCTACTCCTGTAGAGATAATCAAGTCAGGCTGGTAGCCGTCAATCATCTCTACAGTCCCGATGGTAGAGTTAACCTTTCCGATGCCGCATTGCTGCATGATGACTTCATTGCGGCCAATCTCCCCTAAAGCAAAGTCCTTGTGGTTGCGCCGTTCTGTTTTGTTTTCATCTAAAAGAGTTTTCAGTTGTACAAACTCCTTATCCATTGCAACGATGATACCTATTTTCATGATTTTCTCAAATTTGCTGGCAAAGTTACAAAAAATATCCCATTACACATCTTTTATCTCTAATCTTTTTACTATCTTTGCATCAAATTATAAACGTTTTTTAGAATGGAAGAATTGAAGAAATATTGGCTCGACGTACTCGCCATTGTCATATTTGTGTTGATTTCGTTTGTTTATTTTATGCCCGCCGACATTGATGGTCGTATTCTCTATCGTCAAGATTCTTCAGCTGGACGAGGAGCTGGACAGGAATTATCTGAGTATCATGAGAAAACGGGTAAAGTGTCAAGGTGGACAAACGCTATCTTCAGCGGTATGCCTACTTATCAGACATCGCCTTCTTACAGCAGCAGCAATGGTTTACAGACGTTGATGAACGCTTATCATCTGTGGTTGCCAGAGAATGTATGGTATGTGTTTGTCTATCTTTTGGGCTTTTACATCCTGCTGCGAGCCTTTGATTTCCGCAAGGAATTGGCCATTTTGGGCTCTATTCTGTGGGCATTCTCATCATATTTCTTCATCATCATAGCTGCCGGGCACCTCTGGAAGGTGATGGCCTTGGCTTACCTGCCGCCAATGATAGCGGGTGTCGTAATGGCTTATCGGGGAAAATATCTGTGGGGACTCATTCTTACCGCTGTTTTCTCAGCCTTTGAAGTGAAGGCTAACCATGTACAGATGACCTATTATTATCTGTTCATTATTCTTTTTATGCTCATCGCCTTCCTTGCACAAGCTATCAAAGAGAAGAAACTTATGCAGTTTGGGAAGGCAACGCTCACTTGTATCGTCGGTGCAGCTCTTGGTATCTGTATTAATCTGAGCAACCTTTACCATACCTGGGAATACGGGCAAGAGAGTATGCGTGGTAAGAGTGAACTGGTAAAGAAGAATTCAGCTAATCAGACTAACAGTGGTCTTGACCGCGACTATATCACTCAGTGGAGTTACGGAATTGATGAGACTTGGACCTTGCTTGTGCCAAATGCGAAGGGTGGAGCCAGTGTCCCGTTGGCTGCAAATAAGACAGCCATGGAGAAGGCGGACCCTAATTTCATGCAGGTATATCAGCAGATGGGGCAATATTGGGGGGATCAGCCAGGTACGAGTGGTCCTGTGTATGTTGGAGCCTTCGTTCTCATGCTTTTCATCTTAAGTCTTTTCATTGTCAAAGGACCGATCAAATGGGCACTTCTTGCAGCCACTGTGCTGTCAATATTCTTATCATGGGGGCGTAATTTTATGCCATTTACCGACTTCTTCCTCGACTATGTTCCTCTTTATTCCAAGTTCCGAACGGTGGCGTCTATCCTCGTGATAGCCGAATTTACCATACCTCTTCTTGCCATGATGGGGCTGAAGAAGATAGTCGATGAGCCAGAAATACTGACTAAGAAAATAAAATGTGTATATGCAAGTTTTGCACTTACGGGTGGCGTTGCCCTCTTGTTTGCCCTCATGCCCAGTTTCTTCTTCTCGGATTTTGTATCTTCCACAGAACTGACTGCTCTCAAGCAGATACCAGCAGAATATTTCAATCCTATCGTCAACAATCTTACTGAGATGCGCAAAGCCATTTTCACAGCTGACTGCTGGCGTTCGTTCTGGATCATTGTGATAGGAACATTCCTGCTCCTGCTTTATAAAGCAAAGAAACTCAAGGCCGGATGGATGATTGGAACCATAGCCCTGCTCTGCCTGATTGATATGTGGCAAGTGGACAAACGCTATCTTAACGACGATATGTTCGTAGAGAAGAGCGTGCGCGATACACCTCAGAAGATGACGGCTACCGACAAGCAGATTCTGCAAGACAAAAGTCTTGATTATAGGGTGCTCAATTTGGCATCGAATACCTTTAATGAGAATGAGACGTCTTATTATCACAAGAGCATCGGAGGCTATCATGCAGCTAAATTGCGCCGCTATCAGGAAATGATAGAAACTTACATTACTCCTGAAATGTCGAAGATGATGCCAGCTATTGGCCGTGCCAATGGTGATATGACAAAGGTGAACGGAGACTCCATCTATCCGGTTCTCAATATGCTAAATGCTAAGTATATCATCGTTCCACTTCAAGGTGGACAGACGGTGCCCATACAAAATCCGTATGCCTATGGCAATGCATGGTTTGTAGATAAAATTGACTATGTGGATAATGCTAATGAAGAGATTGATAAAATAGGGGAAATAAACCTCCGGCATGAGGCTGTTGCCGATGCCAAATTCAAACAGCAGTTGGGCGAGGCAGTGACCCAAGACGATAGGTCCATTGTTACATTAAAGACTTATGAACCAAATCAACTGTCTTATGAGGTGAATTCAGATAAGGGCGGAGTACTTGCCTTTTCTGAAGTTTATTATCCTGGATGGACAGCAACTGTTGACGGACAGCCTGTAGAAATAGGTCGTGTGAACTATATTTTGCGTGCCATCAATATCAAACCGGGTGCTCACAAGGTTGTGCTCAGTTTCTTCCCGAAGAGTGTAAATACTACTGAGACGATTGCCTATGTTTCTTATGTCGTGCTGATACTTGTTATTCTGCTCGGAGTATATATAGAGTGGCGCAAGAAAAAACAAAGGAAAGAGGCTTAAAAGTCGATTGCGATATGAAAAAATTGCTGTCGTTGCCGCCAAACTTGGTGAAGTGTTTCCATGCAATAACTGGATATAATAAGGAAGAATGGTTTTGTGCCAATGACCCTATAGGCCGTAAACTGGGCTCTGGGGGAGGCTCTGCATGGCTGCTGAAAGCTGCTTTTGAGGCTCAGGGGAATGGTCTTTCATTTGATGAATGGCTGTCGGCAGACAGGAAACTGTTGCTCCATGCCGGTGGCCAAAGTCGTCGTCTGCCTTCTTATGCGCCGTCCGGTAAGATACTGACGCCGATTCCTGTCTTCCGTTGGGAGCGCGGGCAGCGTCTTTCTCAGGATTTGCTTTCCTTACAAATACCTCTTTATGAGCGGATAATGGACATTGCTCCAAAGCATCTCCACACCATGATAGTGAGCGGGGATGTTTATATCAGATCCATGGAGAATGTTCTGCCAATTCCTGATGCTGACGTTGTATGCTATGGATTGTGGTTAGGACCTGAAATCGCAAAGGACCATGGGGTTTTTGTTTCTTCTCATCAAACGCCATCTGTTTTGAAGCAAATGCTTCAGAAACCATCTGTTAAAACATTGAGAGCTCTTCAGCAGGACAGCTTCTATCTTACGGATATCGGCGTATGGTTACTTTCAGACAAGGCTGTAAAAGTCCTGATGAAGCATTCCATGAAAGATGATGAGGTGGTGAACTATGATATGTATGGGGATTTTGGCTGTTGTTTAGGTACCAATCCGACGATTGAAGATTTGGAGGTGCATGACTTAAAAGTGGCAGTCCTTCCTCTTCCGGGTGGTGAGTTCTATCATTATGGAACCTCACATGAGATCATCTCTTCTACGTTGGCTATCCAAAACTTAGTCAATGATCAACGAGAAATCATGCACCATTCACTCAAGCCACATCCTTCTATTTTCCAGCAAAACTCAGAAGTCCGGATAAAAATTACGGAGAATAATAAAAATCTGTGGATAGAAAACAGTTGTGTGAGTGGAGAATGGACGGTTTCCCACGATAATATCATTACAGGTGTTCCTAAGAATGCTTGGAAAATAGATTTGAAAGCCGGACAGTGCGTCGATATAGTTCCGATAGGAGAGAGCGAATATGCTGTCCGTCCTTATGGGTACAAGGATCAATTTCGTGGAGCCTTGTCGTCTTTCGATACTGAATTTTTAGGTATCCCATTTATGGAATGGGGGCAGAAGAGAGGAATCTTGATAGATGATATAGAAGGAAACAAAGACCTCCAGTCGGCTCGCATCTTCCCTGTTGTGGATAATTTAATCGATGCCGGGAAGGTGTTGGCATGGATGCTCAATGATTCTGAACAAATTGAAGGACGCAGTTTGTGGAAAGGCAACCGGAAGATGAGTGCTGATGAGATTTCTGCAGAGGCCAATCTCATGCGTCTCACTCTGCAGCGGAAGGCGAATAGAGTCAAAAACTGGTCATTCCTTTCACGTAATTATACGCATAGTGTATTCTATCAGATTGATTTGGAAGATGCTGCCCATGAATTTGCATCCAATAAAATAGCAGAGCCATCATCATTGCCAGAGTCAGAGTCGATGCTTACACGCATTCATGACGCTATGTTCCGTTCGGAAGTGGAAAGACTTAGCGGGCAGGAATATCAAGCTAATGAAAATAAGGCTTTTAGTATTCTGCGGGAAGGACTTACACAAACCGTATTGTCATCTAAGCAGTCGCCTCACATGACAGTTTATGATGATCAGATAATTTGGGGTCGAAGTCCTGTGAGAATTGATCTTGCCGGCGGTTGGACAGATACACCTCCTTACTGTCTTATGGAAGGAGGGAATGTGATAAACCTTGCTATTGAGCTCAATGGACAGCCACCACTTCAGGCTTATGTGAAACCTTGTAAAGAGGCACATGTGATTCTCAGAAGTATTGATTTGGGCGCTTCTGAAGAAGTGAGAACTTATGAAGAACTGGCCGATTTTACCCATGTGGGCAGTCCTTTCTCTATTCCAAAGGCCGCATTGGTCTTAGCGGGCTTTCAACCAGGATTCTCAACGGAGCAGTATGAAACTCTCGAAGAACAACTTAAAGCGTTTGGCTGTGGCATAGAACTGACGATGCTTTCTGCCATACCTGCAGGCTCAGGTCTTGGGACAAGTAGCATATTGGCATCCACAGTATTAGGAGCATTGAATGAATTTTGCGGCTTGATGTGGGATAAAAACGAGATTGGCAGACGTACCCTTGTTTTGGAGCAGTTGCTTACTATAGGCGGTGGTTGGCAGGATCAGTTTGGAGGACTTTTGCCGGGAATAAAACTTTTGCAGACCGATAAGGGATTTGATCAAAAACCTGTAACCCGATGGTTGCCCTCTGCCCTTTTCACGCAACCGGAATATCAGGCATGTCACCTATTATATTATACGGGTATTACTCGTACAGCAAAGAATATCCTTTCTGAAATCGTCCGCCGTATGTTTCTCAACCAGCATGAAGAACTGGCAATACTGCGAGTTATGAAGACTCACACTATGGATATGTATGAAGCTATTCAGCGAGAAGATCTTCAGGAAATGGGGAGACTGGTACGTAAGACGTGGCAGCAGAATCAACTCATTGACAGTGGCACTAATCCGGAATCTGTCAATAAGATTACGAAATTGGTAGATGATCTCTGCCTTGGCTACAAACTCCCTGGTGCAGGCGGTGGTGGTTACCTCTATATGATAGCTAAAGATCCAGAAGCAGCAGCTCGTATCAAGCAAATCTTGACAGAGAATCAGTTGAATGCGAATGCCAGGTTTGTAAAGATGACCTTGAGCGAGTTTGGCCTTCAAGTCTCAAGGAGTTAGCGTTATGTATAGTTATAAATACCCTCATCCAGCTATTGCTGCCGATTGTATTGTCTTTGCACATGATAAAGACGAGGTAAAAGTGTTGCTCATAGAGCGAAAAAATGAGCCATTTAAGGGAAGTTGGGCATTTCCGGGTGGTTTTATGAACATTGATGAAACAGCAGAAGATGCGGCAAAGCGTGAGTTGAAAGAGGAAACAGGTCTTGAAGTAGACGAATTACAGCAGGTTGGAGCTTTCTCTGAAGTAAAGCGTGATCCTCGTGAAAGGGTTGTTTCTATCACTTATTATATAGAATTGCCAGAGGTGGTTGCAGTGAAAGGCCGGGATGATGCTCGCAAGGCGGCGTGGTTTAGTCTGAAAGCTCTACCGTCATTAGCATTTGACCATGAAGAAATATTGAGGAAGGTAATTGAAAAATGGAATTTAGAACAAAAGTAGACATTCCTAAGGCTTCTTTTGAGATATCTCCTTTTGAGAGGATGCTCTTTGTGGGAAGTTGCTTTGCCGACAATATTGGAAAGCGCTTTCAAGAAGAGAAGTTCTGTGCCCAGGTGAATCCTTTCGGCGTGATGTATAATCCAGTGAGCATTCTTCACACGATACAAAAACTTAGCCAGTCGTTTTTAAAAGAGGTGGATGTACCTAATATTTCCATCTTCACTCTTGGTACCAATCATGTATATATATTAAAGGAAACGGGTGAGATTGTGGATAATTGCAAAAAACGTCCACAATATTTATTTGAGGAACGTCAGCTTACAGTGGAGGAATGTGCATCTTATTTGCAGGAGTCTATCAAGATTCTCAATGATTTTAATGTTTCAGGCAGGATAATCCTTACGGTAAGTCCTATCCGCTATCGCAAATATGGCTATCACGAGAGTCAGCTGTCGAAGTCTGTATTATTGTTGTCGGCCGACAAAGTCATCAGAGAGGACCCTTCGGTATCATATTTCCCGGCTTATGAGATAGTGAATGACGAATTGCGCGACTATCGTTTTTACAAAGAAGATATGTTGCATCCTTCAGAACAAGCGGTAGAATATATATGGGAAAGATTTTCCGATGCCTATTTTTGTAATGAAACAAAGATTTTCTTAAAAGAGTGGAAACCGATCAAGGAAGCCCTCAACCATCGCCCTTTTAATCCAGAATCTAAGGAGTATAAGCAATTTATGGATAAAACTATGTTAAGAGTAAAGGCTCTTTCAAAAAAATATCCTAATTTTGCACTATAATAGAAAATTCAAATAACAATGACATATACTATTGAAAAAGTAACCACACTGATAGGTGCGCGTCGTTATGGAGACAAAGATGCCAATATTGGCTTCATTCTTACAGACAGCCGTTCACTCTGTTTTCCAGAGGAGACTCTTTTCTTTGCTCTAAAGTCAGAGCGTAATGATGGTCATAATTTCATTCCGGAACTTTATCGTAGAGGTGTGAAAAATTTTGTGGTGACATACATCCCTGCCGGTTATAAGGAAAACTATCCGGATGCCAATTTCTTGAAAGTCGTCAATCCGCTTGAGTCTCTTCAGCGTCTTGCTGAGCGTCATCGTGATGAGTTCAATATACCTATAGTTGGTATCACTGGAAGTAATGGAAAAACGATGGTTAAAGAATGGCTATATCAGTTACTCTCCCCACAAATGTCTGTAACAAGAAGCCCTCGTAGCTATAATTCTCAGATAGGTGTACCTCTTTCCGTATGGCTTTTGAATGAGAGCAGTCAGATAGGCCTCTTTGAAGCTGGTATAAGCCAACCAGGTGAAATGTCTTCTATTCGTGATATTATCCAGCCTACAGTTTCTGTATTGACTAACTTGGGTGCTGCTCACCAGGAAAACTTTGATTCTTTAGAGGATAAATGTCGTGAGAAACTTATGCTTTTCCATGATGCCAAAACCATTGTCTATAATGAAGATAATGAGACAGTAAACAAAGTGGTTGCGGAATATAAATTTAAAGGAGAAAAACTCTATTGGTCGAAAAAGAATAAGAAAGCGCCTTTCTATGTGAAATCTGTGGAGAAGAAAGATAGTGCCACAACGGTCACTTATATATATAAAGGTGGCGCGGAGAATAGGTATTCTTTGCCTTTTATCGATGATGCGTCCGTTACGAATTCTATTATCTGTGCGGTCGTAGCTCTCCATCTAGGCGTGACTTCTGGTGAGTTGGATGAGCGAATGCAGCAGTTGGAGCCGATAGCTATGCGCTTAGAGGTGAAAGAAGGCCAGCACGGTTGTACACTTATTAATGACTCTTACAATTCTGACATTAATTCTCTTGACATTGCCCTTGATTTCATGAACCGCCGGCCAGACCATAAAGGCCGAAAGCGTACGTTGATATTGAGCGATATCTATCAGAGCGGTGATGCTCCAGAGCAACTTTATCGTGAGGTCTCCAATCTTTGTCAGAAGCGTGGAGTAGAGAAATTCATCGGCATTGGGCCTGAACTCTGTGAGCAGGCAGATAAGATTCAGATATCCGAGAAATTTTTCTTCAAGAGTGTTGACCAATTCATTCATAGTGAGGTGTTTAATTCTCTACGCGATGAGGTAATTCTCTTGAAGGGCGCACGCCAGTTCGGTTTCGATCAACTGACAGAACTCTTGGTGCAGAAAGTACATGAGACCATTCTAGAGGTTAACTTGGGGGCTGTAGTTAAGAATCTTAACTGGTATCGCTCATTCATGAAACCCGAGACAAAGTTGGTATGCATGATCAAGGCAGATGCTTATGGAGCTGGTTCTGTAGAGATAGCTAAAACTTTGCAGGATCACCGTGTTGATTATCTTGCTGTGGCTGTTGCCGACGAAGGAGTGACTCTTCGCAAGAACGGTATCACTTCGAATATCATGATTATGAATCCAGAAATGACTGCTTTCAAAACGATGTTCGACTATGATTTGGAACCTGAAGTGTATTCATTCCGTCTGCTTGAGGCTTTAGTGAAAGCAGCAGAGAAAGAGGGAATCACAGGCTTTCCCGTCCATGTAAAATTGGATACCGGCATGCATCGGCTTGGATTCAATCCGAAAGAAGATATGGACAAGCTCATCAACCGTTTGAAGCATCAAAATGCAGTTATTCCACGTTCTGTGTTCTCTCATTTTGTAGGTTCTGACAGCGATGGATTCGATGATTTCAGCGCACAGCAATTTGCCCTCTTTGATGAAGGAAGCGAGAAGTTGCAGGCTGCTTTTGACCATAAGATATTGCGGCATATTGACAATTCTGCAGGTATAGAGCATTTTCCAAATCGCCAGCTTGACATGTGCCGCCTGGGCCTGGGTCTTTATGGCATCAATTCCCGCAATAATGAGATTATCAATAATGTTTCTACATTGAAGACAACGATCCTCCAGTTGCGCCATGTACCGACAGGGGAGACGGTGGGCTATAGCCGTAAGGGCAAGATAGACCATGATTCGATGATAGCAGCTATCCCAATAGGGTATGCCGACGGGCTCAACCGACATCTCGGTAACCGACACTGCTACTGTTTAGTGAATGGGCAGAAAGCTGAGTATGTAGGCAATATCTGTATGGATGTGTGCATGATAGATGTAACAGGAATTCCTTGCAAAGAGGGAGATTCTGTCGAGATTTTCGGTGATCATCTACCAGTGACGGTGCTTTCGGATGTGCTTGATACCATTCCTTATGAAGTGCTTACCGGCATTTCTAATCGAGTGAAACGAGTCTATTTCCAAGACTAAAATGAATAAAACCTTGATGTCATGAATAAAATACAAACTAAGAAGATGACCAACTTCCGTTGGGTCATCTGTGCAATGCTGTTTTTTGCTACAACAGTCAACTATCTTGACCGTCAGGCATTGTCGCTTACATGGAAAGATTTCATTGCTCCGGAGTTCCATTGGAGTAATACCGACTATGGTAATATAGCCGCAGCCTTTGCCATCATGTATGCTATTGCCAATTTCTTTTCTGGTAGAATCATCGACTGGCTTGGCACAAAAAAAGGTTATCTTTGGGCAATAGGCATATGGTCTACAGGAGCTTGCCTGCATGCTCTTTGCGGATGGGCCACAGAGCATGTCGTGGGAGTGCATGACGCTGCTCAGTTGGTGAGTGCTACAGGAGATGTGGCAGTCACAGTCTCAATGGTGAGTGTCTATTTTTTCTTGGCTGCACGAGTGGTTCTGGCAGCTGGAGAATCAGGGAATTTCCCTGCAGCAGTGAAGGTTACAGCCGAATATTTTCCGAAGAAGGACCGAGCCTTTGCCACCTCCATCTTCAATGCTGGAGCTACCATCGGTGCTCTCATTGCGCCTTTGTGCATTCCTACGCTTGCCAGTTATTTCAAGCGCATTGGTGTGGGCAATGGATGGGAAATGGCTTTCATCGCTATTGGTGTGCTTGGTTTTATTTGGATGGAGCTTTGGCTGTTTGTCTATGAACCGCTTGAAACCAACAAACATGTAAATGATGCTGAATCCGAATATATCCTACAAGATAGTAAGTGTGAGGCTGAAGAAGCAGACAGCAACCACAAGATGTCCATTTCGGAGTGTTTAAGGCTGAAACAAACATGGGCTATCCTTCTCGGGAAATTCTTTACAGATGGGGTCTGGTGGTTTTTCTTGTTCTGGACACCAGCCTACATCAGCGATGTTTACGGTTATACTTCTGATACCTTCATGGCACAGATGCTTATCTTCGTGCTCTATGCTATAACGATGCTTTCTTTGTATGGAGGAAAGTTGCCGACTATTTTCATTAATCGTACTGGTAAAGATCCTTACACCTGCCGCTTGCGCGCAATGTTCATTTTTGCCCTTTTCCCGCTTTTAGGATTGCTTGCTCAGCCATTGGGCCGCTATAGTTGCTGGATAACGATCATCATCATTGGTATCATCGGTGCAGCTCATCAGAGTTGGA
>Ga0172377_10004492_pt1 | contig 14323 bp, 12 predicted proteins | sample Pumphouse3metaG_FD_119749 | JGI IMG/M metagenome (GOLD analysis project Ga0172377, IMG submission 119749) | Leachate microbial communities from a municipal landfill in Southern Ontario, Canada - Pumphouse #3 metaG | ecosystem: Engineered > Solid waste > Landfill > Unclassified | place: Canada... | reverse complement strand
CGAAAAAACAGAGGATTGACCAGCTTCAACCAAAACTTATGTGTTTAACCTTAAACATAATCTGACCGATTGACGAGTTTGAACAAGAAAATGTATCCGTTTGCCATCTAAGAGAAAATGATTGAGGTGATTCGGGCACACGAAACACATATCTTGTAACCGCAAAAAAATAGCTTGTGCCGATTTTGACAAAATGCCGTAGGCATTGTCTCTTGGCATAAAATCAAATGTCGGCAATGTTCCCCTCCTCTGCGTTCAAAGGCAAGTGTTCGCCTACCGATAGCGATGCGTTTGGAAAGAATCCTGTTTGTCCTGCAAATCCTGTCCGAAAAGCTATGACAACGGAATACCTTGGCGCATTTCGATGGAATGCCATTCCGTCCCTCTTCCTTTTTCTACAAAGAGGTTATTCCTACTGGACGATGGATTAGATTGATGGATTGGGAGCCACACACACAAGGTGCTTGAATCTTCACCAATTCATTTTTTTCGGCTACCAAGTGTACATTTTTTCCTTTTATCCAAAACATCCACAAGTTTGCAACCTTCTCTGGAAGAACACGTATCACATTTATTCTTGCCACGGAACGTCAGGACAATCCGCCGCACACCCCAAACTATCGCCAGCGCACAGATGACAACCACGAAAAACACTTGCAGATATTGTTCCATACAATCCTTATTTTTACAACGTTAGATACAAATATACGCACTCTGTCTTTCTGTTAAAGCAAAGACTCTCCAAATCACTTTCCTTATAATCTTTTTTAACCAAAACATTTATGAACAGCATACATAAGGTGATATAAAGTTTACTACATTTACGCCCATAAAACACAGACGAAAACAACAAAACAATCGATTAAATATCAGACAGAAACGACAAAGAAGAAGGTCAAAAAGAAAAAAAGAAAACATTTTTGAATTTGCACAACCAATCCCCAAAAAACACCATATACACGAAACACCAACAAAAGCATTCGTTTATACGTCCAACTTTTTGGAAGATACACTTTCTGCACTTATATAGAGAAAACAAACGTTCAAAATAAAAACAGAAATGAATAACGTATTTATCATTCTCAATAATCTTGAAGAATGGAAACCCTATTACGAAACAGATAGCACATTAACAACCAACGACTATCTGGAACACAGATATGTGGGCGACAACCTCAAACTAATCATCAATCTGGCAGACAGCTACAGCTACAACTCGGAAGGCTACTATTGCTCCCTGCTAGCACAAGCCCGAGGCCATAAGGTAATACCGGCCATAGACACCATCAACAAGTTAGAGAGCGGGACAGGAATGAGGATGAGCCTGACGCTGCAAAAACTATGCAGCCAATGGATTACTAAGAACAACATCACAGACGACCTCTGGCACATGAACATCTATTTCGGTACTTGCATCGAAAAGGGATTGGAAAAGATCGCACGCTTCATCTTCGACAACTATCCTTGCCCGCTATTACGGGTCACTTTCAGCAACCGCAGCCGCAACCAGATAGAAAGCATACAAGCCATCCCGCTAACCCAGCTGAAGGAGGAAGAGCAAGATTATTTCGCAAACGCGCTCGACAATTTCAACAAGAAAGTATGGCGAGTTCCTCGCACCACCAAACCCGCAAGATATAACCTGGCCATACTCTACGATCCGGAAGAGAAGTTTCCGCCTAGCGACAAACAGGCCATCCAAAAATTTCTTGAGGTGGCAAAGAAGATGAGCATCCATGCCGAACTCATCACAGAGGAGGAGTCCAACCGACTGATGGAGTTCGACGCACTCTTTATCCGGACAACGACCTCACTCAACCACTACACCTACCATCTTTCACAGCTCGCCGCCCAAAACGACATGCCGGTGATAGACGACCCCATCTCCATCATCAAATGCACCAACAAGGTGTACCTCTGCGAACTATTTGAGAAGGCAAAAATCCCGGCACCGGCATCTCTTCTTGTGTTCCGCAGCGACGGGGGAGAAAACACATTCGAGAAAATAAGCGGAAAATTGGGAGCTCCCTTTATCCTGAAGATTCCGGACGGATCGTTCTCCATCGGGATGCACAAAGTATCTAACGAAGAGGAACTGAAGCAGGCATTGGACACGATGTTCAAAGAATCGGCCATCTTGTTGGCGCAAGAGTTCACCCCCACAGACTTCGACTGGCGTATCGGGCTATTGGACGGAGAACCGCTCTTTGCCTGCAAATACTACATGGCAAAAGGACATTGGCAGATATACAACCATGCCGTTTCCGGCAAAAACCTTTGCGGGAAATGGGAAACCATTCCTATCTACAAGGTTCCGACAAAGGTACTTGAAACCGCCACGAAAGCAGCTTCCCTTATAGGCAAAGGTCTGTATGGAGTAGACTTGAAGGTGGTCAACGGAAAGGCCATGGTCATCGAAATCAATGACAATCCAAGCATCGACCACGATGTGGAAGACGAAGTGCTTGGCGACGAGTTGTATTACAGAATCCTCAACTACTTTATCCATCAGCTGAACAAAGTACACGCATCTCGATGACCCAACAACATTATAGCATAAGGAGAGCCGTCAGTGCCGATCTTCCTGCCATTCTCGAAATCGAGAACGACAGTTTTTCGGAAGATAATTTTTCGAGACGAGAACTAAAATATCTCATCGAGAAAAGCCAAGGCGGATGCTTTATCCTAGAAATAGAGGACGAGCCAACGGCCTACACCTCCATTCTCTCCCGAAGCAACGCCAGCAACCTACGCATCTACTCCATAGCCGTACACTCTAAAGCCAGAGGACAAAGGCTGGGACAAGCCATGATGGAATACATCCTACAATTTGCGAAAGAGAAAGGATTTGGAAGCGTGACATTAGAAGTGAAGGTCACCAATAAAACCGCGATTTCACTCTATCAGAAAAATGGATTCGAGATTTTTGCCGTCAAAGAAGGGTATTATCATGACGGCTCGAACGCATTCTGCATGAAGAGAGCCATCTGACAAAAATCCATGCCATAAAAATTGCGCAATCTGCGGTGAGGAAACCTATCATCTCCAAACCACAGATTGCGCAATCATTGTATTTGTAAATTCCAAGAAACAACCTATTTCATTCCCTTCGACTCCTTCCATTCGTCAATCAACGCCTGAGCCTTGTCTGCACGGACGTCACCCTTTTGTTTCCGATAATTGACAGAAATGTCCACCTTCTGCGGAATTTTTTTTGCCCGATCTATCACCTGCGTTTCCTCTCCATTCTTCAACAGCAAGACATCATCGTACAACATACCCTCTGCCGTGTAGGTGCGGAGGTTCAAAGAGTCGCCGTGTACCGATATTTTCTGATAATACCTATAATAAGACCCCCAACGGTCATAATCGCCGGCAAACGTGAGCGGGTATGCCTTCTCCGAAAAATAGGAAACCAAATAGACTGGAGTCTTGTCTTTACCTGCGCCATCCTTCGTCGAGCGTCTGCCATAGCCATGCTCATGTCCCTGCAACACCAAATCCACATTACCCTTTTCTATCACAGACTTGAAAGCCCAACGCACCAACAACCCGTTCATACTACCTTTCAGGGAATAGATAGGATGATGGAGCACCACAACATTCCATTTCTCGGACGACTTTTCCAACTCCTTTTTCAACCAAGAACGTTGCGCATAGTAGTTCCAAAAATCACGGTTAGAGTCCAGAAAATAGAACCTCACGTTCCCGAACGGGAATGTAAACACATGGTTTTCCCTTGCCTTTGAATTCAGATAATATGGGAACACATAGTCATACCGGCTATCCAACTTGCGCACCAAGCCCTTCAGATATTCATGGTTGCCAGGCACCGCCAAAACAGGCAACGTGGAGGCCACCGTATCCAACGACTCAAACGCCATCTCCCAATATTTATCCATAGGCCGTTCTATGAAATCACCTCCAAACAAAGCAAAATCGGTCTCCCCGTTTTGTGCGAACACATCACGAAACAGTTGTTTGGTCACCGCATTACTGTCGCCATCCTGAACGTCTCCGAAATAAAGGAACGACACCTCGTCCTTCTTTCTCTCATCATGAGTGGAGAACCGATACCAGGAAGACTTCATGCCATCATTACAAACCCGATAACGATACACTGCACCCGGCGTCAGGAAGTCCATAAAAGCATCGTATACGGCAGAGACTCCGGAGCGAGATTTACATAACTTCCCGATTGCCTGCACTTGTATCGTATCGGACGTTCCCTCTCGCAGCAAATCAACGACTCCGTTCGCCAGAGCCGACCCACAGCGCCAGCTCACCGACCTTGAGTATTGTCCGGAGTTGCCCATCGTCAAGACGATGCGGGTTGGTTCATTCGGCACCTCGTAGGCAGGCTCGTCCGGATTTCCGAACCACACACTCCATCTCGAAGACATCCATATCACTAAAATAATAACTATCACTAGAAAGATAGTATATTTGATTTTTTTCTTCTTTTCCATAAAAATCGATTTATTTCATGGTGCGAAGGTAATCTAAAGCAAAGAAGTACACAAGACGGAAAGATTCTAAAATTCACTCACATAATTTTATTCCATATATAAGTCAACCGGAATGACAACGCAACTTCTGTAAGAAATGAAATGTCCTAGACATTGGTTATTCGAAGAAAAAGCCCTACACCATTGCCGCATTCGGGAGAAAAAAGATGAAGAAGGGAGCAAATCTCTTATGATTTCCAAAAGAAATGGCTCCTTCTCTTTTCAACTGAAAGGAAGGCTTCGCCTGACATTTTTGTTTTTAGGAATTTCGACCCGTTTTATGCAATAAAATACTTAACTTTGCCATTAATTTTCAATTGTAAAGTCATGGCAAAAATAGGCACCATATTGACCAGCGAAGGAAAGAAAGCTATTCTTTGCGGTTCTGGAGAATTAGGAAAGGAAGTGGCAATAGAGCTCCAACGTCTCGGCGTTGAGGTCGTCGCTTTGGACAAATATCCAAACGCACCCGCCATGCAGATAGCGCACAAATCGTATGTGTTATCCATGTTAGACGGAGCCAAGCTTAGGGAAATCATAGAAAAGGAGAAACCAGACTACATCATCCCTGAGGTTGAAGCCATCGCCACTCCCACTCTGATCGAGTTGGAGAAAGAGGGCTATAACGTCATTCCTACCGCCAAAGCCGCATTTCTTACCATGAACAGGGAAGGCATCAGACGTCTGGCTGCCGAGGAGCTGGGTCTACGCACCTCCCATTACAAGTTCGCAACCACGTATGACGAATTCAAAGAGGCCGTCAAGGAGATTGGCATTCCTTGCGTAGTAAAGCCTATCATGAGCTCATCCGGCCACGGGCAGAGCACCATAAAATCAGAAACGGACATAGACAACTCTTGGCACCTAGCCCAGGAAGGCGGACGTGCCGGAGCCGGCAAAGTCATCGTTGAAGGATTTGTGAAGTTCGATTACGAAATCACGCTACTGACCGTCAGACACATCGGAGGAACAAGTTTTCTGCAGCCGATAGGCCATTACCAAAAAGACGGCGACTACCAGGAATCCTGGCAACCGCAGCCCATGAATAACAAAGTAATGGAGAAAGCGCAGGAGATTGCCAAGAAGATAACCGACGCACTCGGAGGATTCGGCATTTTCGGAGTAGAGATGTTCATACAGGGAGATGGAGTCATCTTCAGCGAGGTGTCGCCACGTCCCCATGACACGGGCATGGTCACCATGATATCGCAAGACCTTTCGGAATTTGCCCTCCACGTACGCGCCATTCTCGGACTACCCATTCCGAACATCGCCTTCCACGGGCCATCGGCGTCGAAAGCGGTGGTAGTAAACGGCAACAGCGACCATGTTTCGTTCGCAAACATAGAAGGAGCATTGACCATACCGGATACACAAATCAGGATATTCGGGAAACCCGAAGTAAAAGGACACCGCCGCATGGCCGTTCTGCTAGCAAGGGGAGCGTCTGTAGAAGAGGCAAGAGAAAAGGTGAACAAGGCCTACGACGCATTGAAAGTTGAGGTTTAACTTATTAAGAAAAGGAGATTTCGCTATGAAGGTATTAAAATTCGGAAGTTCGGCCGTAGCATCGGCTCAAAGAATAAAAGACGTGGCGGCCCTCGTCGCCAAGACAAAGGGCAACGGCAACATCGTCGTCCTATCTGCCATGAGCGGGACTACCGCCATGCTGATAGACATTGCCGACTATCTATATAAGAAGAATCCGGACGGAGCCAAAGAGCTGACAAACACGTTGGAACGCAAATATCTCAATCTGGCAAAGGAACTCTTTAACGAAAAGAAGACAAAAGAGGTCACTGTCGAGCTACAATCCAGATTCGACGAGATCAGAAATCTGTCGAAAGACATATTCACCCTCTTCGAGGAGAAAAAGATTGTGGCCCAAGGCGAGCTTATCCTAAGTTATCTTTTCTCCGAATATCTCAACGAGACCGGAATCAACGCAAAAACGATTTCCGCTCTCAACTTCATGCGCATAGACAAGAACGAAGAGCCGGACAACCATTTCATAAAGGAAAACTTAGCTCAACAGATAGAGCAGGCAGGAGAGGCAGACCTCTACATCACCCAAGGTTTTATCTGCAAAAACGCATACAGCGAGATAGACAATCTGCAAAAAGGAGGCAGCGACTACTCCGCAGCACTCATCGGCGCAGCACTACAAGCCGAGGAAATCCAGATATGGTCCGACATGGACGGCATCTACAACAACGACTACAAGATAGTAAAGGAGGCAAAGCCCATCGAGAAACTCAGTTTCGACGAAGCCGCAGAGCTCTCCTATTTTGGAAATGGAGACAAAATACTACATCCAACCTGCATACTTCCAGCCAAACTGGCCAACATACCGGTAAGGCTGATGAACATATTGCAACCTCAGGTAGGCGGGACCCTCATCTCGACAGACTTCACCGCAAACAAGATTGAAGCTATCGCCGCAAAAGAGGGCATATCCGCCATAAAGATAAACTCGGGGCGGATGCTACTAGCCCACGGATTTCTACGCCGTGTGTCCGAAATATTCGAAAGCTACAAAACGCCTATCGACATGATCACCACCTCCGAAGTGGGACTCTCCGTCACGATAGACAACAACAAGCATCTGGACGAGATAGTGAACGACTTGAAGAAATTCGGCACGGTTACCGTACACAAGGACATGACCATTATCTGCGTAGTGGGCGACCTTCCAGACGACAACATCGGATTTCAGGCCAAAGTTGTGAGTGCGCTCCAAAACATTCCCATCAGAATGATCTCCTACGGAGGCAGTTTCCACAACATCTCCTTCCTTATCCACTCAAACGACAAGGCAGAGGCACTGACTTCACTTCACAAAGCACTTTTCTAAAACAAGACATCATCCATCCAAAAAATACAGAAACAATGATAAAGGGAACTTTTCCGATAGAGAAACTGAGAAAAATAGAGACTCCTTTCTACTTCTACGACATGGAGTTGCTCGACAAAACATTGAAAATGGTAAAAGGCGAGGCCGACAAATACGGATACGAGCCCCATTATGCAGTAAAGGCAAACGCCAACCCTGCCATTCTGAAGATGATAGCAAAAGCCGGGCTGGGAGCAGACTGCGTCAGCGGCGGAGAGGTGGAAGCTGCCATCAACGCAGGATTTCCTGCTTCTAAAATCGTTTTTGCCGGTGTGGGAAAGACTGACCGGGAAATAAACTTGGCGTTAGAGAATGACATTTTCTGTTTCAATGCGGAGTCATTACCAGAACTCGAAGTCATCAACGAACTGGCAGGAAAAAAAGGCAAGAAGACGAGAATAGAACTTCGTGTCAACCCGAATGTGGATGCACATACGCACCATTATATCACAACAGGCCTCAACGAGAACAAATTCGGATTCAACATGGACGACTTGGACGAGGTCATCGCCAAATTCAAATCGTTAGAAAACCTTGAGTTCATCGGACTGCATTTCCACATCGGATCGCAGATTACAGACCTCTCCTCGTTCGAGAATCTTTGCGTGCGCATCAACGACCTGCAAGACTCTTTCGAAAAGAAAGGCATCCAAATAAAAAACATCAACGTAGGCGGAGGTTTAGGCATCAACTACGAACACCCCAACCACATGCCGATAGCCGACTTTGAGGCATACTTCAGTCTATTCAACAAACATCTGAAGCTGAGAGAAGGCCAACAGGTTCACTGCGAACCGGGGCGCTCCATCGTAGCCCAGTGCGGAAGCCTCATCACAAAAGTGACTTACGTAAAGAAAGGCAAGGAGAAGCAATTTGCCATCGTAGACGCAGGCATGACGGATCTGATACGCCCTGCCCTTTATGACGCCTACCACAGAATAGAGAACATCACTTCGGACAAAGCCGCCCGAAAATATGACGTAGTGGGCCCTATCTGCGAATCGTCTGACGTATTCCAGAAAGATACGGAACTGAATGAGACCCAGAGAGGAGACCTCTTGGCTCTCCGTTCGGCCGGCGCATACGGAGAAATCATGGCTTCCCGCTACAACCTCAGAAGGCTGCCCGGATCCGTGCTCTCTTCCGAAATATAATGATTCCGGTTGTTTCTCATACAAAATAAGTTTTTTCAAAACATCGAGAAATGTTCATAATAGACGAGTTTTTATCGTTATCTCCTATCACTCAGATAATATGTGCGGTGTTTGTATTTTTATTTATAATACAAGCCTATTACTATCTGCGCTACTATACCGGGATTTGGTCTTTAAGCAGTAAAATAAACAAGGGCAACCATCCCTATTGCAAAAAGAAGCCGCCAGTCTCCGTAATTATCTGCGCAAAAAACGAAGCCGACAATCTGGAGAAATTCCTCCCCTCCGTATTGGAGCAGGATTATCCCGAATTTGAAGTCATTGTGGTCAACGATGGTTCTACGGACGAGAGTAGCGACCTTTTGGAAAAACTCCAGAAACGCTATCCTAATCTATACCACACATTCCTGCCCATGGACGCAAAATATATGAGCCGCAAAAAGATGTGCTTGACGGTAGGCATCAAGGCCGCCCGTTTCGAACACCTGCTGCTCATCGACGCCGACTGCCAGCCGGCCAGCAAATATTGGATTGCCAACATGGTGCAGAACTTCAACGACAAAACGGACATTGTGCTCGGCTACGGAGCCCATGCGTTCAAAAACGGATTCGTCAATTCGATGATATGCTACGACATCATGTTCATAGCCATGCAATACATGGGGTTCGCAATAAAGGGAAAGCCATACATGGGAGTAGGAAGAAACTTGGCCTACAAGAAATCGCTCTTCTTTAAGAACAAAGGATTCGCTTCACACTTGAATCTGGTCTCCGGAGACGACGACCTCTTTATTCAAGAAGTGGCAAACAGACACAACACCAGCGTGGAGTTTTCGGAACGGAGCATATCCCTCTCCAATAGAGAGATGAACTTTCGAGACTTCCGCCTACAAAAAGAGCGTCATCTGAGCACAAGCTCAAGATATACCTCTTCATCTAAAATGAGAATTGGAGGCGAAGTGCTAACAAGAGGTTTGTTCTATGCGACGTTCGCCACGCTACTCGTTCTATTCCTCTCCTGCCAACATTTCATTTTTGCGGGGATAACGGCAGGCCTCTTCTTAGTACGCTTTACCATTCAGGCCGTAGTCATCAACAAGACTTGCAAAAACCTGCAGGAAAAGATGTATATACTTTCCATTCCACTATTTGACATATTTCTGCCACTACTCACCCTCTATATCATGTCTTTCGGCAAGATTGGGGTAAAAGAGGACTCTATGTGGCGATAACAGATATAAAACAATCTACATGGATACAGACAGAACCGTAGTTGTAGCAAGATTCTCAAGCCAATCAGAAGCCTATATCGCAAAAGGTCTTTTGGAGGCCAACGGCATCGATTGTTTCCTGCAAGACGAATACATCAACCAAACGTTCGCCATCTTCAACCCTGCATTCGGAGGCATCAAACTCTGCGTCATGGGAAAAGACATGGAAGCGGCCTATAATCTGCTGAAAGAAAACGGAGACATCTAAAACAACAGAGACAACCATCATGAATAACAACAGAGAGGAGAAACTGAAGGCATTTGAAAGATTGCTCGACATCATGGACGAGCTTAGGATAAAATGTCCGTGGGACAAGAAACAGACATTCGACTCACTCCGTCCCAACACCATCGAAGAGACCTTCGAGCTATGTGACGCTATCATGAAAAAAGACATGATGGACATAAAGAAAGAGTTGGGTGACGTGCTCCTGCATATCGTATTTTACTCGAAGATGGCCTCCGAAACAAATGAATTCGACATCTCCGATGTATGTAACTCTTTATGCGACAAACTCATATTCCGTCACCCTCACGTATTCGGTGAAGGAACGGCAAAGACTGCCGCACAAGTGGAACAGACGTGGGAACAGATCAAACAGAAAGAGAAAGACGGCAACAAGACTGTGCTTTCCGGAGTTCCGGATGCCCTACCCGCCCTCATCAAAGCCTACCGCATACAAGACAAAGCCCGCAACGTGGGATTTGATTGGGACAAGAAGGAACAAGTGTGGGACAAAGTGAAGGAAGAGTTCGACGAACTGAAAGTCGAGATCGGCCACATGGACGCAGAAAAGATGGAAGAGGAATTCGGAGACCTGATGTTCAGCATGATTAACGCAGCCCGACTCTACAAAATCAATCCGGAAAACGCATTGGAACGCACCAACCGTAAGTTTATACGCCGATTCAACTATTTGGAAGGAAAGACGCTGAAACAAGGCAAAGACCTGAAGGAAATGACTTTGGAGGAAATGGACAAATATTGGAACGAAGCAAAGCAACTGGAGAAAGAAAGCAAGCTGAATCAGTAAGGCGAAAACCAGAACGGTGGAGACAAAAAAGCCCATCTCCATCCGCCTCTAAAATCAACCTGATTTTTTCATGAAAGGTTAGAAGCATCGTCCGTTACGGCTTTTATACATAAATTCAACCATATAATCAACGCAACAAAACGATTGGACATGAATATTATTGATAAAATAACGCTACGCGTAATGGAACTTTTTGCAGAAGAAGATGCGACACAAATAGCACACACGCAATGTGTAGCCCACTATACGCAAATACTCGCCAAGATGGAAAAGTGCAGTCAGGAACAGACGGAAACTCTTGTCGCCGCAGCTTGGCTGCACGACGTCGGGTGTCCGTCGGCACGAGCCAAATATGGCAATTCACTACCAATAAACCAACAGACGGAAGGCGAGCGGATTGTCAACGAATGGGCAGAAGACTACCAAGAATGGAGCTCAGAGAGATGGACTCTGATATCTAAAATCGTAGGCTTCCACCATCAATATCAGAAAATGAAGGAACTACATGCTGAAGTACTATACGAAGCAGACCTTATCGTCAACCTTTTCGAAGGTTATTATCCTTTAGACAACGCCCACCATTATTACAACACAATTGTCACGACAGATTCCGGCAAACTTCTTTTTGAAATGCTGTTCTTCAAAGAAAAGAAGAACTTCAGCCAATTATAGATTACATTTCACTAAGAAACCTCTGTAAATTGAATAAATGGGACAACATTCAAATATTCATTAGAGAATCAGAACTAGCTCAATAGAAATTTAGGGACAAGCATACGCAACAAACAAAATTTTGCAAATTAAGGACTTGCGGAACTTAATTATTTTATAATTTTGCAAAAAAGCGGTAGACGAACAGTCTCCACAACAACATAACAAAAAAAGGCGCACAAACGCCATTTACCAAATATAGATATGGCAAAAGAATTGACACCTCGCAACGAGGATTACTCACAGTGGTATAACGACTTAGTTACAAAAGCAGATTTGGCGGAGAGCTCTGCCGTCAGAGGATGTATGGTCATCAAACCTTATGGCTACGCCATCTGGGAGAAGATGCAGCAGGAACTGGACCGCAAGTTCAAAGAGACAGGACACAGCAACGCCTATTTCCCGTTGTTCATCCCTAAATCATTCTTGAGCAAGGAAGCCGACCACGTGGAAGGTTTTGCCAAAGAGTGCGCTGTTGTTACACACTACCGTCTAAAAACCAATCCTGATGGAACGGGCGTTGTGGTTGATCCCGACGCCAAGTTGGAAGAGGAACTGATTGTCCGCCCGACATCCGAAACCATCATTTGGAATACATATAAGAATTGGATCCACTCCTACCGTGACCTTCCAATCCTCTGCAACCAATGGGCTAACGTGGTCCGCTGGGAGATGCGTACAAGACTATTCCTCCGTACGGCGGAGTTCTTGTGGCAAGAGGGACATACGGCACACGAAACATACGAAGAGGCAGAAGCTGAAGCACAAAAGATGCTGAACGTTTATGGCGATTTCGCCGAAAACTTCATGGCATTGCCAGTCATCAAAGGCGTAAAATCGGCAACCGAGCGTTTTGCCGGAGCAGTTGACACCTACACCATCGAAGCTTTGATGCAAGACGGAAAGGCTCTTCAATCGGGAACATCTCACTTCCTTGGTCAGAACTTCGCAAAGGCATTCGATGTGCAATATCAAACCCGCGAAAGCAAGCTAGACTATGTCTGGGCTACGTCATGGGGCGTCTCTACCCGTTTGATGGGTGCGCTCATCATGTCTCACTCCGACGACAACGGGCTTGTGCTGCCTCCAAGCTTGGCTCCATTCCAAGTTGTCATAGTACCTATATTCAAAGGCGCCGACCAATTAGCTCAGATATCAGAGAAAGTAAACGAGATTATCGCAAAACTAAAAACATTGGGCATCTCCGTCAAATACGACGACTCCGACACGAAGAAACCAGGATGGAAGTTCGCCGAATACGAACTGAAAGGTGTTCCCGTACGCTTGGCTTTAGGTGGAAGAGATCTCGAAAACGACACCATCGAAGTGGCCCGTCGTGACACCCTGACCAAAGAGACCGTCAGCATGGAGGGAATCGACGCCTACATCAAAAATCTTTTGGACGAGATTCAAAAGAACATCTTCCAAAAGGCATACGACTACCGCAAATCAATGATCAAGAAGGTGGACAGCTACGACGAGTTCAAAGTGGAAATCGAGAAGGGCGGATTCATCTTGGCTCATTGGGACGGCACAGCCGAAACGGAGGCCAAAATCAAAGAAGAGACAAAAGCAACCATCCGTTGCATTCCTTTCGACAGCTATTTGGACGGAGACAAGGAACCTGGCAAATGTATGGTAACCGGTCAACCATCAAAATGCAGGGTACTATTCGCTAGAGCTTACTAATAAACCCAAGTCGATACGAAATCCGTATTAACTTCTCATATCGGACAACGAGCATAATACTTCCGCTCTATAAGGAAGAGAACTGCCGTTGTCCGTTTCTTTTATGGCAAGACACCTGCATAGACACATTTTGTTTTTCACCGCAACCCGAATCATCAGTACAAGCAATCATCTATCTTTTTAAGTAAAAATCGCATCTCCGTTAGGCGTCCCATTTCCATACATCGCACAACACACACTTTGACGTTCGCAAAACAATTGTTACCTTTGCGATAGAGGTTAAACGTAAAAGAGGAAAGATATGAAACGACTCCCTTATGGAATATCAGATTTTCGGAAAATCATCACCGAGGATTTTTACTTTGTAGACAAATCGGAGATAATCCCCGACTTGGAAAACATTGCCAACTTCATCTTCCTGCTCCGTCCGCGTCGTTTCGGCAAAAGCATTTTTAGTAATATGCTGGCGGAGTATTACGACATCAACAATAAGGATTGTTTCAATGAACTTTTCGGAGACCTGTATATTGGTCAGCATCCTACCAAGGAGGCCAGTAAATATATGGTGCTGAAGTTCGACTTCTCCATTGTGAAGAAAAATATGGATGAGTTGGAAGATAGTTTTCAAACTACTTGCACCAACGAGATAAAACGGTTCATGAATAAGTACCGTTCTTTTTATACGGATTATGAATACGAGGAGGTCATAAAACAATCGATGGTCAGTGAAATGATGATAAGTCTGACATATTATGCCCATAGCAAAGGCATTCCCGTTTACCTCTTCATCGACGAGTACGACAATTTTTCGAACACTATTCTCTCCACTCACGGCAAAGAGAAGTTTAAGGCCATCACGCATGGCACGGGTTTCTACCGTGATTTTTTCCAGGTCTGCAAGCCTAGCTTCGACCGCATCTATCTCACGGGCGTTAGCCCGATCACATACGATGACTTGACCTCCGGCTTCAACATCGGCACGAACATATCGCTATTGTCTCCGTTCCATAAAATCATCGGATTCACGGAGGAAGAAGTGCGTGCGATGATTGAATATTATCGT
>Ga0172377_10004487_pt1 | contig 14335 bp, 9 predicted proteins | sample Pumphouse3metaG_FD_119749 | JGI IMG/M metagenome (GOLD analysis project Ga0172377, IMG submission 119749) | Leachate microbial communities from a municipal landfill in Southern Ontario, Canada - Pumphouse #3 metaG | ecosystem: Engineered > Solid waste > Landfill > Unclassified | place: Canada... | reverse complement strand
TGAAATGGTATAGGAAGTAAAGTTATGAAAAATGTATATAAAGAGTATAAAATCGTATTAAAAAAAGAATTAAAAGATGCATTTAGAGATAAAAAAAGCATAATCGCTTCATTAATATTGCCACTTTTAATGTTCCCAGTTTTATTTTTTTTGATGAATTTAAGTGCAGAATCAGCCACGTCAAGAGTTGAAGCACCTATAATTGCAATTGTTGCATGCGACAATGATAACAATTTAACTGCGGTTAATGAAACTAATGAATTATATAATTACATAAATAATCAAATTTTGCCTTTAGGCACATCAATGAATGTAAATTGTGAGATAAAATTAGTGAGTGATTATGTTACTGCTTTAATCGAGGGTGATATTTATGTTGCGGTTGTTGTCCCAGAAAATTTAGAGGATATTGTCATATCGCAAAATGGCGTGGCGAATATTAGTTTTATATATGACGATAGGTCAAGCACGGGGGCATCAACCGCAAGTGTTGTTAAAAGTGTATTTGCTTTGTATAATGATGTGGTTGTGATGCAAAGAGTTGAAACTGTAGATCCTAATTTGAATATAATTGCTTTTAATAGTGGTGTTCTTTCTGTTAGCGAAGCGTATCCAGATTTAGAAAGAAGTGGCACAAGCAATGCTTTACTTCAATTATTAATACCTTTATTAATCACTATGCTTATTAGTATTGGTGGAACGACAATTGCTGTTGATTTAGTCGCCGGTGAAAAAGAGCGAAATACCTTTGAACCATTACTAACTACAAGTGCGAATCGTGTTAGCATATTAAGTGCGAAGTATTCGGTGGTGATGATCTTTAGCTTTTTAAGTGCCATTGCAGAAGTTTTGTCCGTAGTTTTGTGTGGCATTTTATTAAAAGATGGTGCAATCTTTGATTTTAGTAGTTCTGGATTTACAATGCCAATAGATGGATTAATTTTGGTGTTTTGTAATTTATTAATGCTTGCCGCCTTGTTTAGTGGGTTATTACTTATTTTAACGTCAAGTGCAAGCACGATTAAAGAGGCAAGCAGTAAAGCAATGTGGGTTACTTTTTTGCCTATGATTATTGCATATTCAACAATGTATTTAGAAGTTACAGGAATAAATTTTGCGACTGCATTTTTACCAATTTATAATGTTGTGGTCAGCATAAAGATGTTGCTTGCAGGTGTTATGAATTATACTTATATAATAACTGCACTTGTTGCAAATGTTGCATATGCAGGGCTTAGTGTTTTAATTACATTAAAAATGTTTAGTAAAGAAAGCTTAATAGTTAAATAATTGATATATATATTTTTAATTGACATTAATTAGTAATGTTGATATACTTAAAAAAGAATACATGTGGAGGAAGATATGTTAATTTTTTATGGTGACACAAATAGTGAGTTATGGTATGAAATTGTAAATAAAAATAAAATAAATATGATAAATATGCCATATTGTTTAAATGGTGAATTATTATATGCGGATTTAGGCGAACATTCAGCATACATAGATTTTTTTAAAAGAGTTAAAAACGGTGAAATACCTACAACATGCGGTTTAAACAAACAAGATTACATAGACTATTTTGAAAAGCATCTAAAAAATGGCGACGATATAATATACGTTACTTTTTCACATAAAATGAGTAATACATTTGAATATATGCGTCAAGCAATTGAAGAATTAGAGGCAAAATATGAAGGGCGTTCGATTAAATATATAGACACAAAGCAAATTTCAGTTGGTGAAGCCTTAATCTTAGAGCAAGCATATAATTTTTATAAAACAGGAAAAACCGCTGATGAAATTATTGAGTTCGTGGAAGATTTAAGAGATCATGTAACAACTATTTTTGCCGTTGACGATTTAAACCATCTTAAAAATGGGGGCAGGATTTCTGGAAGTACAGCTTTTTTTGGCACTTTACTTCAAATTAAACCAATTTTAGAAATTACAAAAGAGGGCAAAATTGAAAAGTTTGACAAAGCGAAAGGAAAAAAGAACGTTGTTTCTACACTTGTTAAAACAGTGAAAGAAAGGGCAGAAAATATTGCTGATTATCCTATAATAATTATTCATGCAGTTTGTGAAGATACAGCAAATATGTTAAGAGATGAATTAATGGCTGAATTTGGCAAAGACTTAAACATTAGAATACAACCTGTTGGGCCAACAATCGGAACGCATTGTGGACCAGGAACGATAGGTTTGACATTTCATTCAAAAAAGGCGTAAAAATAATGACTGAATTTCAACAAAATAATTTATTTCAAGACTTGAATAAATCGAATGCTCCGCTGGCAGAAAAGATGCGACCTAATAAGATTGAAGATTTTTGCGGGCAAAAGCAAATTATAGGTTTTGACAAACCCTTGTATAAGGCTATCAAAAATTTTACTGTGACAAGTTCAATATTTTGGGGACCGCCTGGGACAGGGAAAACAACCTTAGCAAATATTATTTCTACTCAAGGAAATTCAATTTTTGTGAAACTAAATGCTGTATCTTGTGGTGTTGCTGATGTTAAAGAAGTAATAAACAATGCAAAATTGCAAAAAGAGTTATATGGCAAAAAAACATACTTACTATTAGATGAATGTCATAGATTTAATAAAACTCAATTAGATAGTTTATTAAATGGAATTGAAAAGGGTGAGATTATTTTTATAGGTTCAACTACTGAAAATCCAAAGGTTGCTTTAACGCCTGCTTTATTATCTAGATGTAACATTTTTGAATTTAAACCTATGACAAAACAAGATTTAGAAAGTGTTTTACAAAGAGCCTTAAACGATAAAATTTGTGGACTTGGTGATTATAAAATTGATTTAAAAAATGATGCCAAAGAATTTTTGTTAGAAGAAAGTTTTGGTGACGTCAGAAGTTTATTAAATGCTTTGGAACTTGCTTACGCAACTACAAATCCTAGTGAAAATGGCGACATTATTATAGATTTAAAAAACATGGAAAGTTGTTTTCAAAGAAAAAAATCTTTACTAAGTGAGCAAAAATTTTATGATATTCTAAGTGCCTTTTGTAAGTCCATGCGAGGAAGTGATCCAGATGCAACAATTTATTATTTAACAAGATTATTAAATGCAGGCTGTGACCCAACTATATTAGCAAGGCGAATTATAGCACATTCAAGTGAAGACGTTGGATTGGCCGATTCAAATGCCTTAATTGTGGCAGTCAGTGCAATGAACGCGTTAAAAAGTATTGGTATGCCAGAGGCAACCCTATCGCTTGCACACGCAGCCTTGTATGTTGCAAAAGCGCCTAAATCAAATAGTGTTTATCTAGCATTGCATAGGGGACTTGAACAAAATCCTGATGATGAAATTCCAGTTTATTTAAAAGATAAAACCTATGCAAATAAACAAGAAACATCTAAATACAAATACCCTCATGATTATGGTGGAACGGTGGTGCAAACCTATTTGCCAAATAGTTTAAAAGAAAAAAAATTTTACATTCCAACAGGAAATGGCGAAGATAAATAAAAATTTTAAAAAATAAAATTTATATAATTTGTCGTATGGAAGGTATCTTTCTTATTAGATATTATTTATTATAATATAATTTGATAATACATCGTAATAATTATTTATTAGCAAATTAGATTAAAAATTGTAAGATATTAAAATTTCATTATATAATTATGCATGCTTAGTTAAATATTTGAAATTAGTATTAATCTGAATATTTAATTAAAATTTACCGGCATAAGTATGCGTTTTTTGTAATTAAATTAATTTGCATATAAGCTATTTAGTTTTAAAAGACTTAAACTAAATATTTTTTTTGAAAATATTTTTGTTTTATTTAAATAACGAAATCTTATAAGTATTATTTTATAAATATTCATATTATTTAATTTTAACTTAATTTATGGACAATACTTTGCAAATAAGTTATAATATTTTATTGGAGTAAATCATGGCATTTTTACCTATTAGCAAAGAGGATTTGCAAAACGAGAATATTCAAGAGTTGGATTTTATTTATGTCAGCGGTGATGCTTATGTTGATCATCCATCTTTTGGACATGCCATAATTACGAGAATTATTGAAAGTCAAGGGTTTAGTGTGGGCGTTATTGCTCAACCGATGTGTGATGCAGATTATTTAAAATTAGGAACGCCAAAGATTGCGTCTTTTATTGGAAGTGGCGTTGTTGACAGCATGGTTAATAATTATACTTCAAGAAAACGAAAAAGAAGTGAAGATGTTTATTCTGAAGGGGGTATAAAAGGAAAACGCCCCGACAGAGCTTTGATGGTGTATTGTAAAAACTTGAAAAAACTATTTCCAGATACCCCATTAATTATTGGCGGAATAGAAGCAAGTCTAAGACGCCTTGGACATTATGATTATTGGCAAGACAAAGTATTGCCAAGTATATTGGTTGACACTAATGCTGACTTATTAATGTTTGGAATGGGCGAAATTTCATGTTTAGAAATTCTTAAATATGCAAAAAAAGGAATACCATTAAAGCATTTATATGATATTGAAGGGACTGCTTATAGAACAACGCTTGAAAAAATGCCTAAAAAAATTAAAGAAGAATTAACAAGTCAAGCAAATTATATTGTAATTCCTAGTTTAGACGAAATAAAGAAGGATAAAATGCAATATGTGAATGCCTTTAACGTTCAAGAGCATAATACTGACAACTTAAATTCAAAGGGAATAATTCAAAAGAATAATGAATTTTATATAGTTCAAAATAAACCATCTAGAAGAATGACAGAAAAAGAACTTGATTTTGTTTATGCGCTACCATATGAAAGAACTTTTCACCCTTCTTATAAATTAGGAGTCCCAAGCATTAAAGAAGTTGAATTTTCAGTTAATTCACACCGTGGGTGTTTTGGTAATTGTGCTTTTTGTGCCTTAACATACCATCAAGGCAGGGCAGTGCAACATAGAAGCGAACAAAGTATCCTTGATGAAGTTTCAAAATTAACAAAGAACAAAAATTTTAAGGGTTATATACACGATATAGGTGGTCCAACGGCAAATTTTTATAACCCATCATGTGATAAACAACTAAAATGTGGGATTTGTCAAAATCGACAATGTATAGGCACACAAGTTTGCCCAAATTTAAAAGTTGACCATCAAGATTATTTGAATATTTTAAGAAAAGCACGAGAAATAAAAGGTGTTAAAAAAGTTTTCATTCGTAGTGGAATACGTTTTGATTATTTAATGTATGACAAAGATAAAACATTTTTTGAAGAATTATGCCAACATCACATTTCAGGTCAATTAAAAATTGCACCAGAACATATTTGCGATAATGTGTTGGATTTTATGAATAAACCACATAATGAAGTTTATAGAGATTTTATTAAACTTTATAATGATTATAATGACAAATTGGGTAAAAAGCAATTTTTAGTGCCTTATTTTATTTCTTCTCACCCCGGTTGCAACTTAAATGATGCGATACAATTAGCACAATATATTAAAAGCTTGGGATACATGCCACAACAAGTGCAAGACTTTTATCCAACACCATCAACAAGAGCGACAACTGCCTATTATACAGGTATAAACCCAGCAACATTAAAGCCTATTTATGTGGCAAAAGATGATGAAGAAAGAAGAATGCAAAGAGCTTTAATGCAATTTCAAAATCCAGAAAATTATGATATAGTCAAAAAGGCATTAATAAAAGCAAATAGAGAAGACTTAATCGGTGATGGCAAAAATTGTTTAATAAAAAGTAAAGACAAAACTAAAAACCAAATGCGGTCAAAAGGACGCAATAAAAAATAGTTTCTTTATAAGTATAAAAAATATGGAATATTTAACAAAAGTAATTACGCTTTTGTTTTTTTATATTTAATTATATAATAAACAATGTTTTTTTATTAATGATTTAGTAGAATGATTTTTATAAATGATTGATATTGTTCTCAATTTAACTGTTATTTATCATTTTTTATTAATTTAATTATTGAAAATTAATGGTATGTTTCAATAAATAATCGAATTATTAGTTTGTTTCACTAAAAATAAATTTAGTTAAATGATTATTTAAAATTTTTTAAGTTAAATGATAAATAAAATAATGGTATGCATCTAAATCATTAATTAATAAACCAAATTTTTTTTGCTAGTCATTGATATTTTTATATTATTTTCAATTTATTGACTATTAAATTATAAAATTTAATGGTCGGTGTTATTATTTTAATGCAAGAACTTTATAGAACCTATTTTTCATAATATAAAATGTCGGAGAAAAATAATATGTGTGGGATAATAGGATACGTAGGAAATAAATTAGCAGTCCCTGTTTTAATCGATAGTTTAAATTATTTAAGTTATCGTGGATATGACTCGGCTGGTATTTCATTTATTGAAGATGAAACAATTAAAACAATTAAAAAACAAGGAAAAGTAAATGTTTTAGCAAAAGAAGTTGAAAACAAACTTTATTTAACTAACATTGGTATTGGTCACACAAGATGGGCAACGCATGGAAAACCAAGCGATTATAATTCCCACCCGCATGAAAGCTTTGACGGGGAATTTAGCATAGTACATAACGGAATTATTGAAAATTATGAAGAATTAATGGAATTTATTTTAGATAAGGGCATTGAAATAAGCTCTGAAACTGATAGTGAGATAATTGCTCATTTAATTTCTCTTGAAAGTGGTGATTTGCTTGAAAGAATACCAAAAGTTTTAAAAAAATTAAAAGGATCTTATGCCCTTTTAATATTAGATAAAAAAAGTGAGGACAAAATATATTTTGCCAAATTGCAAAACCCGTTAATTGTTGCAAATGGTGAAAATGAAAATTTTATAAGCAGTGATTATTTAGCATTTATTAATTATACAAATAAAATACATGATTTAAGTGATGGTGATTATGGATTTATTTCAAAGGATGAAATTAAGATTTTTGATAAAGATAACGAATCTGTAAATCTAGAGTGGAAAATCGTTAGTGCAACTTTAATTTGCAATGATCTTGATAATTATACGCATTACATGGAAAAAGAGATTTATTATATTCCTAATGCACTAAAAAATACTTTAACTGAGTATCAATTAAGTTCAAATGCACTTAATCAAATTAGTGATGATATTTTTAAGAATTGTAGATGTATTCACATTGTCGCGTGTGGAACGGCTTTAAATGCGGGACTCATTTTAAAATATTTAATTGAAGAAAATTTAGGACTTTTTGTAAACAGTTATTTTGCATCAGAATTTAGATATAATAACATCAAAATTACCAAAGCGGATATTTGCATATTCATTAGTCAAAGTGGTGAAACCGCAGACACAATTGAAGCATTAAAAAAAGCAAAACAGTTAGGTGCAATAACAATTTCTATTACTAATAATAATACTAGCACAATATTTAACTTAGCAGATTATTCCTTGCAGACATATGCAGGTCAAGAAATAGCGGTTGCAAGCACAAAGGCATATAATGCACAATTACTTGTATGCTATATAATTTATAATAAATTACTTGAATTATTTAAAGATAAAATTTTTTTAAATGATAAATTAAATGAAATAAATGAGTTAATACCAAAAGTTACAAGTTTTATGGAAAAGTTAAATGTAGATAAATTAGCAAATTTGGTAAAAACCAAGTCTGATGTTTATTTTATAGGTAGAGGGCAAGATTACTTTACGGCAATTGAAGGTGCTTTAAAATTAAAAGAAATTACATATATTCATGCCGAGAGTTTGTCTGCGGGTGAATTGAAGCATGGAACTTTGTCTTTAATAACTGAAGATAGTATAGTGATTGCCTTTGCAACTCAAAATAAATTGTTAGATAAATTATTAAACACGCTTTTTGAGGTGAAAACCAGAGGAGCATTTGTTGTTTTAATTACTCCTTTTAATGTGAAAAACAAGGTGATTGATGAACTAATACTTATTCCAACTGTTGAAGAGGAATATGAAACCATGTTTTCAATTATTCCTATTCAACTATTATCTTATAAGACGGCGGTTTGTAAAAAGCTTAATCCTGACAAGCCAAGGAATTTAGCCAAATCGGTGACTGTTGAATAATATTTTAAGCAAAATTTTAAAATACTTGCAAAATAATTATATTAAATAATTCTAATAATTAATAGTAATATAATGCGAGCGTAATTTAATAAGCTTGTATTTAAAATATAAGGATTTTATAAATTTCAAAATCCTTTTTTATATTGTTTTATAATACAGTAAAAGAAAATATGGGGCTTTTAAAAATTTTAAAATGTTTTTTAAATCGTTCCATAATAAATTTAAAATTTTAATAATTTATAATTGTATTATATAAAAACGCAAAACACTAAAACGGGTTCTATAGTAAAGCATACGTTCTAAAAAAATAATTTTATTTGTTAAAAGTTTGTGAGTTTTCCACAAACTATCCACAAAATGTGCAAAAGTGTTTAAAAATGGTTGTGGGTGGGCATTGTTTATAGTATAATAACGTCGTCAAGGAGATAAGGGCAAAATGTTACTTGGGACATATTTTTATACTATTGATGAAAAAGGCAGAATGAGAATGCCAACAAAGTTAAAAACAAAGCTCGGCGAAAATTTTGTGGTTACGAAAGGTTCGAACGGGTGTTTGTTTGTATTTTCACAAAATGATTTAGAAATCAATATTTATGAAAAATTAAGAAGTTTGCCATTAACTGCCACAGATGCACAAAAGCCACTTAGAATGATATTGTCAAGTGCTTTTGAAGTGCAAGAGGATAGTGCAAATCGATTTTTATTGCCAAATGTTTTACGAGAATTTGCAAAAATTGAAAAAAATATTGTAGTAATAGGTGTTGGTTCAAGAGTAGAAATTTGGAATGAAGAGCAATGGTTGAAATACAGTAGTAATGAAGACAACAATTTTGATTCAAATTTCGAGAAACTCAAAGAATTTAATATATAAGGTGGGGTTTAAATGGAATTTAAACATACAAGTGTCCTAAAATGCGAAGTGATAGAAGGCTTAAATGTAATAAAGGGCGGAATTTACGTAGATTGCACCACCGGTGGAGCTGGGCACTCAATAGAAATAGTTAAAAAAGGGGGCAAATTAATTGCTATTGATAAAGATATTGAGGCATTAAATTTTGCCAAAGAAAAATTAAAAGGATATGATGTAAAGTTTGTCCATGATGATTTTAAAAATTTATCAAGTATATTAATCAATTTAAACATTGAAAAGGTTGATGGAATATTGCTCGATTTAGGGGTAAGCAGTTACCAAATAGATAATGCTTCAAGAGGATTTTCATACATGTCTGATGCCCCGTTAGATATGCGTATGAATCAAGAGCAATTTTTAACTGCAAAAAAGATTATAAATGAATATGGTGTTGAAGAACTGAAAAAAATATTTTATAATTATGGACAAGAACCATTTTCAAAAAGAATAGCTGAAGAAATTGTTAAAAGAAGAAAAGAAAAACCAATCGATACAACTTTTGATTTAATTGATGTTGTTGAAAGTGTATTGCCAGCAAGAGTTAAATACCATGCAGGGCATTCATGCAAAAAAGTGTTTCAAGCCTTGCGAATAGAGGTCAATGGCGAATTAAATAATTTATATGAAAGTATAATGAAAATGATAGACTACTTAAATCCTAATGGCAGAATTTGCATTATTGCGTTTCATTCGTTAGAGGACGCAATTGTAAAAAGGGCATTTATTGATAAAATAGGGCATTGCACATGTCCAAAAATTTTGCCTAAATGTGTCTGTGGGTGGGAAGCTAATTGTAAATTAGTTAGTAAAAAACCCATAATTCCTTGTGAAGAAGAAATAAAAAATAATTCAAGAAGCAAAAGTGCAAAACTAAGAATTTTAGAAAAAATATAAATTAAAGTTTAAGATATTAAAAAAATTTAACTAAGAATTTTAAGTATATAATTATTTGCAAAAAATATAAATAATTATACGTCAACAAAAGCCGTTAAGGCGTATGAATAATCATAAGTAAAAAAAATTATAGTTGTAATAAAAAAATTTAAAAGGAGTAGAATATTATGTCAACATTATTAGAAAAAAAGTTATCAAAAGAAACTGAAATTTCGCAAAAAAAAGATGCAAGAACAATATTATTTAATGGCGTAAATGTTAAAGACGAAGAAATTTCTGAGTTAAGTAAAAAAGAATTAAATAAATTTAATACCTCTATTGAAGCAGACAAACTAAATAAAATATATGACAAATATGACCTTTTAGATTTGATGCGAAGTAATGGTGAAACTGCTACAACAAACAGTGCGGAAGAAAAAATCGAAGATGAATTTATGAATATTCTAGCAACTAAAAATGTTGAACCAGCTAGCTTAGAAGTAAATCAAATTATTAGACCTAAAATAAAAGGGCGCTCTAAAGTTAAAGCCAAAATAAATTTTAGAGGCAAATTAATACTTGCTGGATATTCGTGTATTGTTTTATTATTTGGATTTTTAGCAATATTTAACTCATTTTATAATGACAATCTGAATAAAGATATTACAACAATAAATAATGAAATAACAGCAAATGAAAGTTATCTAGGTGATTTATATAATACATATTCAAACTTAAAAAAATTTGAAACTATCGAAAGTTGGGCTATAAACAATGGTGCAACTGAAATAACAGATGCAAACAAAATTTCACTAATTGAATTAGAATTAAGAGAAAAAACAGAAACCACTAAAGAAAGTAATTGGTTCGATGCCATTTGTGATTTTATTTCTAATTTATTCGGTGGCTGATAATTCAATTTATCCATTATAATAAAGAAAAAGTCACAAAAGACAATGAAAATGTGATTTTATCTTGATTATATTGGGAGGTTTGAAATAAATGGATAAAAAAACCTATTCAAACATTACATTAGAGAGGCGACTGCTAGCAATAATCATTCTAGTTGTTGTCGCTTTTTTTATAATATTTTTTAGGCTTGTGTTTGTTCAAATTATAAAGGGACAGATTTATAGTTCTTTGGCACAAGATCAGTGGACGCGTTCTTTATCAATAGAAGCAAAAAGAGGAACAATTTATGATACTAATGGGAATGTGCTTGCCACAAGTTATACAACTTATAACGTTTATATCAGACCAAGCGAAGTAATAGAGGACGCAAGCGTTGCAAGAATATTATCAAATGCTTTAAGTCTAACTTATGACAAGGCGTATAGCATAGTAACGACTAGTGGAATTTCAGAGGTATTAGTTGCTTCACAAATTTCAAAGGAACAATTGCTTGAAATAAAAGAGGCAGATCTAAAAGGTATTTATTTCAGTGAAAATAATAAAAGATATTATCCTTACGGTGATTTATTGACGCAAGTTCTAGGTTTTACAACCATTGATAATATTGGGCAGGCAGGCTTAGAATCATATTATGATAAATTTCTTCAAGGAATAGATGGTGAAATTTTAACAGAAAGTGATTTAATTGGACGCGAATTAAATAGTAATATAACTTCATTCATTCCAAGTATTGACGGAAACAACCTATATACAAGTATAGATGTGAATTTGCAAGCAATATTAGAAAATACTTTGGAACAGTGTATGGAAGAACAAGGGGCAAAAGGTGCAACTGGAATTTTAATGAAAGCAAAAACGGGTGAAATTGTTGCCATGAGTTCTAAGCCAAGTTTCGACCTTAATAATGTTCCACGCGATGATGTTGAAAGCATGTTAGATACTGTTAAAAACAGTGCAATAGTTGATGTCTATGAGCCAGGTTCAACATTTAAATTATTTACTCTTGCAGCAGCACTTGAAGAAGGTGTAACCTCGCTTGAAGATACTTTTTATGATCCCGGTTATAGAATAATTGATGGAGAAAAGATAAAATGTTGGAAAACTATTGGACATGGCAATGAAACATTAACAGAAGGATTTTGCAACAGTTGCAATAGCGTATTTATGGATTTAGCATTAAGGCTTGGAACGGATACTTTTTATGAATATTTAGAAAAGTTTGGTATTAATGGAAAAACAGGCGTTGATTTTGATGGAGAAAGTAGCGGGATTTTAATGACTCAATCTAATGTTAAAAACGTCGATTTGGCAAGAATGGGATTTGGGCATGCAGTTGCTGTCACAATGCTTGGACTTGTAACCGGAATTTGTTCAGTCGTGAATGGAGGATATTCAGTCACACCATCATTTGTTAGTTCTATTGAAAGTGCAAGCGGAAATTTAATTAAAACAACAAGTAGTGGAAGCACTCAAATTATTTCTGAAAGCACAAGTTCAACAATTTGTAATATGATGTATCAAGCGGTTAATAAGACAACAATGTCAGCATTTCTACCTGGTTATAAGATTGGTGGGAAAACAGGGACAGCACAAAAATATGATGCTAATGGACAAATAGCAGATGGGAAATATGTATCTAGCTTTGTTGGCATTTACCCATATGATGACCCTGAATACGTTTTACTTATTGCAGTTGATGAGCCAAGCAATGGCGTTTATTATGGAAGTTTAGTCGCAGCACCTTATGGCAAAATTTTCTTTTCTCAAATGGTCGAATATTTGGGAATTGAACCTACAAATTTAGCTGAAGATTTAAAGAAGGTTGAAAAAACAATTACAATACCAAATTGTGTAGGAATGAGCCTTGCAAATGCTTGTGCAAGTTTAAAAGTATTAGGATTAAATTATGAGATTGATGGGGAAGGGGCATTTGTTACATGGCAGTTAAAGCCGGGGGGCGAAATGACCTATGTCAATGATACAGTATATTTGAATACAGAATAAACACATATTTTAATTAAAAAATTTATTAATATAAACTAAAACGCATATTACAAATTGTAATATGCGTTTGATTAATTTAAAATTATTTATTTTTTTTATTATTAAAGTATTTATTTACAAGAATATTTGTTTAATGTATAATTTGATTTTTATTTTTTTCCATATATAATCGGGCAAAAATTTAACCATGTTCTTTTTGCATTAATATTACTTATAAATTTAATATTTTTTAATAATTTTTATTTTCATGATTAATTATTATATTCTAATTATTGAGTTTGTTTATTTAATAGTTCCTAACTATTTCTATTAAGATTATTTGTCAAAAATACAAGCAATCAAGAATTTTTATTTGTTTTATATTGTCTAATCCCCTTATGCACTCAACAAGGTGTTTTGTTCTTAGTTCATTTGTCTTATTTGTTCTTTTTTTAAATTCTCGAAATTATTTTTATCCTTTTCTTCTTCTTCACAGTAACATTTATTAGGGTCAACATTTGTTATACTTAAATATCCAGCCTTACAAAGTTCAGTTATATTATTTAATCTATTAAATCTAACAATCAAATTTAACATATCATTTTGATTTCTTTCAAAAACGCTTGCAGATAATAATTTATTTGCCGACTGTTGTTTTACTAGAACTTCCGTCAGATTATCATAACAATATTTATTAATTAATGCTTTTATAATTTTATCTTGTGCGTCATTTAAAATATAGTTTTCAATATTTAATTTATTTTGTGCTAATAATTTTAAACAAGGATAACATAATTTTATATTGTTTGATTTTAAAGAATAATCGACTAGTTCATCTAAATTTATAAAATCAAAAATATTATTTTTAAAATTCGATAAGTTTGATATAGAATAAATTATTTTATTAAATTCTAAGCATTGTTCACGAATATTATTATGATTGAGATCCTGTTTAGTTAATAACTTTGAAAAATAATTTTTAGTTTGTTGTAAAATAGATAATTCTAATTTATTTATATAATCGTTGAATATATCGTCATTAATTAAGCTAGTATAATTGCCTTTAAATTTATTTATTAATATATCATATTTATTTAAAATTTCAAATAATTGCTTTTTGGTAGTATGTGGCATATATTCTGTTAAAATTGCTATACTATCAAAATCGACTGGAATTTTAGAATAAGATTTTGCCATGTTATCAATTAAATAACCATAAAAAGAGTACTTATCTAGGGCATCAAATAATTTTTTAAAATCTGCTGACCTATGTTCCATTAAATCGATTATTCCAAAGGGATCCCGAAGTTTAATGATATGCTGTTGTATTTTCTCAAAATTTGAGTTATAAAGGGCAACAGAATTATGAGTATAATCATTATTTCCGAATGCTAATTGTAACGCATCAAACTGAGTTCCATTTTTTAAGATAATATCTTCAATTTCGTCATCTAGATATTTTGGAAAATTTTCCAAAAGCCCAAGGCACCAACTACTATTTTGGCCTTTTTTAAATACCTCTACAATATCTTTTTTATTAATTATTGCATTAAGACTTTTGTTTGAGTTATTATCCTTTTTTTCTAATTCAATTAG
>Ga0172377_10004485_pt1 | contig 14336 bp, 13 predicted proteins | sample Pumphouse3metaG_FD_119749 | JGI IMG/M metagenome (GOLD analysis project Ga0172377, IMG submission 119749) | Leachate microbial communities from a municipal landfill in Southern Ontario, Canada - Pumphouse #3 metaG | ecosystem: Engineered > Solid waste > Landfill > Unclassified | place: Canada... | reverse complement strand
GTAAAATACTAAAACTATAGGGAAAAATTAAGTGTTAAACGGTACCTTTCTTCAAACTTTCCCAAACACTTCCATACTCATAGTACTTTTAGTACGAAAGCAGCCCCAGTTCCATCATAGGCATATAAAGACATCATTCCTCATAAATGTTAGTACTCATAGTACTTTTCTAGGTCCTGTTACGCCTCAACAGATAAGCCAACCCAGTCAAGCCAAGTCACCCCAGACATTGAAATAATTTTCAACCCTACCCCCCTATGTTTCGTTTGGCGGCACGCATCCCAAAGGGGTGGCGGTCCTGGGAGGACAAACTACCCCCTCCGAAACACACCACTCCAAAAATCCTCTAAGTCAATCCAGACATTCACAATCCCAAAAATCCCCACAATCCTAAAAATCCTCTGAATCTCAAAAATCCTCTGAATCCCACAACACCCCAAAAAATTTTCAAAATTCCCTTGACTTTCATAAAAAAATAATGTTTAATACAAATAAGGACAAGACATTGTAGTACATATAGCTACAAAAAGTAAAAGTCCGTAACAAACAACAAGGAGGAATGTATATGGCTAAAGGACAAAGTAATGCTGTAGAACCGAAGGCCCGAACAGGGCAAGGCGTCCTAATCAAATGTCACGGTCAGTATTATTATCGTGACGAGCGTCAAAAGGGTATTAAACATTACATAATAGACGTTAAAGCTCCCTCACTCTCTTTTTTCCAAGAATCCACAAAACGCTATGTCGGCTTAGATGATGACTCAAAACCAAAGTACGAAGAAAGAGTTTATCTTAACGTACGCGGTGTGTTGAAGAAACGTTTGCTTCCGGTGTTGTTGCGTAAAAAGTTTATGGATTTTGCTAGAATACGCTTTGTAACGATTGATGAGATAGTATCATTAACTGGCGAAGAGTTAGATTTACCTTTGACGCTTCGTTCTAAAACACAATTACAAGAACTAATTAACCAGAAAAAGATGCCTATTGACCCAGACGAATATCTTGAGATAGACGAATTGCGTACTGATATCTTAGAATATCAAACAGACGCAGATGCTTTTTTGAAGAGAAAGCCTAAGAAAGATATACGAAGACAAGAGGAAAGAGCGTTTATGGAAATGAATGAGCTGACTGAGACACTACCTCCGGTGAAAGAGACAAAACAAAAAGCCTCCGCGCCGGTAGTAAAACCAAGTACTTCGACGGGGCGACAAGGGATTGCCGACGACGAAGCCTTTAGTGACTGATGGTAGAACAACACGACCCAGTTTTTGACGAGGTAGATGAGAATACAATTTTCTACCCAAAAGACTCGGCTGTAGCTATTTCGGGTGGTAATATAGTTCCAATAAATCCCGATGCTAAACTGAGTGCTCAAGATGTCGTTGAACGTATTAAAGAACTTGTGTGCACAACTTACAAAGGGGAAGATGTACGTAAACACGGTATGACACTGTTAGACGCTGCAATACTCTCCGCCGGGGAGCGAGCAGCAGACGGCGACTTGGTTGCGTTAGAAAAGATACTTAATCGGATACTTGGAAAACCAATTCAGCAGGTGGCTACTTTACAAGTTAGTGGTACATTGGGCGATTTTCTTTCCGGTTTGCACAAAGATATTGAACAGGGGGTCGACCCTTTAGGAGAATAGTTTGGGAGCTATACAAGAACTAAGTGCCGAACAACAGCAAGTGCTAAAACACTTAGCACGTAGTCTGCCTTTTTATTCTGACAAATGTTTGAGAATAGTCGATAAAGGCGGTAACTTAGTACCTTTGACTTTGAATAGAGCTCAACGAGTAATTCACGAAAGGCTTGAAAAACAAAAACGCGATACGGGTATGGTCCGAGCGGTTATATTAAAAGGCCGACAGCTTGGAAGTACAACATATATCCAAGCCAGATTTTTCCACAGGACTAGCTTTCTGCCTAACCTTTCTGCTTTCGTTCTCGCACACCAAGCTGAGTCTACCATAAAGATTTTCGGTATGACACAGCGATTCCGGGACAATTTACTTCCGTGTCTTCAGCTAGGACTGACGAAGAATACTGAAAGAGCTATGGTAATGGATAACGGTTCGGGCTATTCCGTTGGAACGGCCGGTAGTGCTGAGGTTGGTAGAGGTTTGACAGTACACCTTTTCCATTCTAGCGAGACAGCTTTTTATGAGAAAGCCGACCAATTATCGACCGGGTTGATGCAAACGGTTGCCGATGTGCCGGGTACTGAAATGATATTCGAGTCAACGGCTAACGGCCCGAGTGGGTTCTTTTATGACCTCGTCCAGGGTGCGATAGCAGAGAAGAATGGATTTCAGTTAATATTTGTGCCGTGGTACTGGGATGATGGTTATTCCGATGCGGTCCCGTTAGAAGAGTCTGCTCTTGACGAGCAGGAACGGAAGTATTATGAAACATTCAAAGACGATGGTTTGACACTTAACAATCTCGCCTGGCGACGGAGGAAGCTCGCTTCTTTTGGTGGGCAGGAATGGAAGTTTTGCCAGGAATTTCCAACAACTTGTGTGGTCGGGGAAACGTACATTGATTCGATTAGGGGCATTGAAAAAATTGAAGACGTAGCCCCCGATGGAGAAAAGATTATAGCTAAATACGACCAGGGGATAAAGAATGTTTTTGAGGTTGAAACAAAGTTAGGCTACTCGTTTCAGGCAACGGATGACCATAAAGTAATGTTAGAAGACGGGGGGTTTGAACAAGTTAAAAAGCTTTTGCACAAAAAAGTGAAGCTCGGGGTACCCGAACTAGGGAAAGAGTACCAAACCATAGAATACCAAACTAAGCCTTTCTTAAAATCGTCTATAAAGATAGACAAAGATTTTGGTAGGTTTTTAGGGTACTTTATGGGGGACGGCTCTATTGACGGGAATAAGGGGACTATCAGTATTGCTTGTGATATTCAATGTATGGATGTTGTGGAAGACGTTTCTTATCTCGTTAAAAAATATTTTGGCGATCCGCATTTAAGAATCGTGGGCGACAAGAAGGGCTGTATGGATGTTAGAACATCTTCTAAGGAGTTTATCCGGCCTTTTTTTGAGCTTGGGTTAATGAGACGAAATAGTTGTGGGGGGTTTATAAGAAAGATATGTGTGCCGGAGTATATTAAAACATCCCCGAGGCCTGTAGTAATTGAGTTTATTAAAGGATTATTTGAATCCGATGGCTTTTGCGACCGAAGTGGGAACAGGATAATTTTTTTCACTAAGTATAAAGGTTTTGCTAAAGATGTTCAGATATTGTTGTTGTCTTTCGGGGTTACCTGTAGACTGAATACGGCTATAAAAAAAGCAGGTAATGGCAAAGAGTACATTGGCTACGAAATAATTCTGAGAAAGCAAGAAGTGATGCGGTTTAAAAAAGAGCTGAATTTTATATCTAAAAAGAAAACAGACAGACTAAATCAAATTAGAGTTAACCAAAAAGTTAATCATAATGAGATAGCCTTGGAGTATTCCGACGAGGTAATCGGTATTACGCCTATCGGTATGAAACAGGTATGGGACATCACAACAAAAAGCCATACTTTTATAGCAAATGGTGTCGTTGTTCATAATTGCGAGGAAGCTTTTATCCAGGCTGAAGGTAGGTTTTTTGACTTATCCCAGGTGCACCAAGCAAGAAAACAAACACCAAAGGTTGATAATTACGCCCCACTAGTAATCGGGGTAGACCAAGGACGCACAGGGGACGATACAATAATTTGCCGTAGGCAGGGTAGTGTGGTGTATCCGCTAGAGGCAGTTCCGGCTGACGATGGTAATCAAAGAGATATGCGCCTAGCCGGACGGTTGGCTAATATAATAAACAGAGAAAAACCAAGTCTTGTAGTAATAGATACGACAAATGAGCACGGTGCGCTTGACAGACTACATGAGTTAGGGTATAGTAAACGTATGGTTAAGGGCGTTCATTTTGGGGAGCACGCCATTGACAGAACTAGACATAGAAATAAACGGGTGGAAATGTACTTTAGTTTTCGCGATTGGTTGGCAGAGTCGGGGGTTTCAATACCAGACGACCAGAAACTTATTTCGGAAATTGGGGCTATCCCGTTTGAGAAAGAGACAAGCAATAATGTGGCTTACCTCGTCAGTAAAGACGAAATCAAAAAAGACCTAAAGCGGTCGCCCGATAGGCTTGACTCCGTAGTATTAACCTTTGCGTATCCGGTACGACGACAGCCCTTGGACCCGAACTCACGCGAGAGTCGGGCAAGTGCTACAATTAAACCGGTGTTTCGCTCATCTTTGCAGTCAATGCAGAGGGTTGGAACAAGGAGGAACTAAGTATGGGACCATTTTCAGGTATAATACCATTTTTATTTGGGGCATCAACAACGGCGGCGCCAGCAGCAGGAGCGACAGCCGGAACAGTAGCGGCGGGTACTGCGGCGGCGGGTACCGCGGCAGGTGTAGGCGGTGGTGTAGCGAGTGGTATTGCGGGGGCTTCGACTTTAGCAGCACCCACGGTCGCGGCAGGCGGAGCCACAGCGGGAACGGTAGCGACAGGCGCCGCGACCGCAGCGGCAAAAGCGTCGTTATTTAAAACACTCGCAACAGCGGGGGCAAAAGGATTAGTTTCGAGTGGTGTTGCGGCGGGGATTAACGCAGTTACCCAACCTGGTGCCATGGAAGCACCCATACCGGTAGAAAAAGATACACGTCTTGAAGTAGGGAGTCACGAAGACCAAGCATTAAAGAGAAAGTTAGCTCGTACGAATATTTTTTCTTCTGGTTCGCAGGGTTTGTTTGAGGCGCCAACCGGTAGAACTAAGGTGTTTTAAATATGACTACGAGAGCAGAACTAGCCATTAAAGAATTAACAGCCCTAAAGGCAATCAAGGCCCCGTATAATCAGATATACGAAGAGATTGCAAAGTATATGTTTCAACGGAAACAGGGGTTTTTAAGCACAGTCACACCGGGAGACTTTTACACAGCTCAAGATGTTTGGGATAACCACGCGGGTTTAGCTTTGCAGAATATGGTTTCGTCGATAGACGGGGCTTTATGGAAAAATGAAGGCCGGACTTTTAAAGTCACAGCACCTCGGCAGGCTGGCAATAGCACAGAAATCAAAGAATTTTACAAAGAGATAAACAATCGGGTAGTTGAAAACATAGAACACGAAGAGTCGGCTTTTGGAACTGCACGTGTCGAGGCACTAAGAGAAAAATGCGCCTTCGGTGTTGGTGCGATAGGTTGTTTTTCTGCCCCGTGGGGGAGCAAACATAAAATTGAGTACCGAGCTCTTAGTTTAAAAAACTTATATCTTGTTGAAGACGCAAGAGGTAGGGTGGTAAAAGAGTTTTATGTTGAAAAACTAAACGCTTTTCAGCTTGAAGAGGAGTTTGGCGCAGAGAATTTACCCCAACGTGTTATAGATAGGCTTAATAACTACGATTATGACACAAAATATGAGGTTTTATGGGTTATTCGTCCTCGGAAAATGAAGAAAGGCGCCGGTTGGCGGGGCTATAATTACGAATCTTTGCATATTTTAATAGACGACAAGCTTATTCTACGCGAGCATGGATACTACAGCAACCCGATTATTGTAAGCCGATTTTATAAAAACGAAGGCGAGCCTTACGGGCGGTCAGCGGCTTTTAGTGCGTTAAGTCCTACGATTGAGCTTAATGCTTTGGTTGAAATGATATCCAAGGGCACGGAATTAGCAATACTTCCACCGTGGTATGTTTTAGACGATGGTGCTTTCGGGAATGGCATGATTGACCGTTCGCCTAATTCTATCGTACCTGTTGACGTTACATCTTCGCGTATTACGGGGATGTCGCCCATAGGCCCCATTAGTTCAGTAGGCGACATGAACCCCGCGATGAAGCTAATGGAAGTTCTTATCGAAGAAATAAATGGGCATTTCCTTGCGGATAAGCTTACTGACTTAAATAACACCTCTCGAATGACGTTAGGGGAGGCCCAAATACGTAACGAGTTACGTTCTGATTTAATAGGGTCGGTGTTTAGCAGAGATATAAATGAAAACTTACGGCCTCTAGCTAGACGGTCTATTGTTGTCTTAGACTCTCAAAATGTGCTGGGGGTGGTACCAGGGTCTAATGAACATTTACAAGTTCTTGCGGCGGGGCGTATTCCTTTGTTGATACCCGACGAGTTAGTTAAACTTAAGAATAGCGGCATCGAAATCTACAATATCGAATTTATCTCACCAGCGGCCCGAATTTTGCGTTCCGAAGAAAATAGGGGGCTAATGTCGCTTTGGCAGTTTGCGGGCGCATTTGGGGCCATAGCGCCCGAATTAATAGTACGTCTGAACAAGACCAAGGGTATGGAACTCGCTCGAGAGCTTGGCGGCGGTCCAGAAGACGCGTTATTGTCCGACGACGAGTTTGCGACGGCATGGGACGCATACCAGCAACAGCAAGCACAACAAGCACAACTAATGATGGCCAAAGAAGGGGCTGAAATAAGTAAAACCGCAGCATCAGCAAATCAACAAAACGCCCAGGCTGAAGCTATGAGAGGCGGTATGAATGGGTCGTTAAATGGTGGAGGTCAAAACATTTCCCCGGGGATGATGGTGTGAAATGCCAAAATGTTTAGTCGCGGGCTGTGAAAATTTAACGGTTCCGGATAAGCGAGGGAGACCTCGAAAATTTTGTTCTGCCCATTATAATTATAGACATAAGGGTTTACGGGGGGATATCCCGGACCTCAAAAGACCTAAGTGTCAGGTTCCGGGATGCAGAAATTTAGTTTTATTGGGGGACGACCAACACTTACGTAAATTTTGCGCGAAACATTCTCATCGGAAAGGGCACAAGCCTCGGGTTTTAAAACGCCCGCAGTGTATAGTTTCGGGGTGTTCTAATCTAGCGGCTTTAGCTAAAAACGGTCTCTTCAGAAAAGTATGTAACACACATCATAGTATCAAATACGGGCTAAAAAGTTCCGACCAAAGACGGAAGGAAGACTTCCCCGCTTGTAAATGTGTTCTCTGTGGGTGGGAAGGTCCTTGTGACCGATATCGGATAGTCTGGGGCAGAGATGGTGGCAAATATGTTAAAGGGAACGTGATTATTCTTTGCCCAAACTGCCATCGTTTAGTTCATTTAGGGGGTATTTCGAAAGAGTAGGTATTGGGTTTTATAATTCAGGAGGTAAGGGGTATAATGGCACAAGAACCAGAAGCAATTAAAAAATTAAGAGATGAGAAAGAAGACGCCAGAGCAAAGGCACTTATTGCTTTACAAGTAGCAATTAACAGCGCACCGACAGACCCTAATTTGCTTATTGTATTAAAGCACATAATGCAAATAGGCGGGGTAAAGTTAAATCCTGTAGTGTTTAATAGGCAGACAGGTACGTTAGATGTTAAGTCCACAGAATATAATTGTGGCAGACTTTCACTATGTTTGGACTTATTAAGAATAATGTCTCCAGATACAGAAAATCTGGTATTAAAAAGGGAGGTATGATATGCCTGAAGAAGTTAATGCAGTAACACCGGTAGAAGGTGCAACGCCCGAAGTAAAGGCGCCGGAGACTTTTAATGTTGATAGTTTGAATAAACTTGAAGGGGATGCCTTTATTGGTATTCTTCCTGAAGAGATTCGTAGTAAGCCGTATCTTAAAGATGTTAAGAATTTCACCGGTTTAGTTAAAAAACTCGACGGAGCGCAGACGCTTTTAGGCCAGAGAACAATGCCGGGTGCAGACGCTACTCCAGAACAGTGGGAAGCGTTTTTAAGTAAAATGCGACCGGAAAAGCCAACAGATTATGTTCTACCTACGATAGAAGGGGTAGATGCGGAATATGTTAAGAATACCGTAGGCAGTCCGATATTTACCAACTTATTACATAAAGCACACGCTAGCCCGTATCAAGCAAAGATTTTGATGGAAGGTTTAACTCAGGTACTTTTGACATCGGAGAAGGAAGAAAAGGCGAGGCAAGATAAAGTATTGGAGGACACTACGACACAGTTGTTCGGGGACAAGAAAGATTTAGTTTTAGAGAACGGCAAGAAGTTTTTGGCTACGACTATCCCAGAAGCTATGCGCCCTTTAGTTAACGAATTGGACTCTAAAACTTTAGCACTTGTACTTGGTATTACCGATGGCGTAGTTAGAAAATATACCGGTGAAGACCCGTATCGTTCTGGTGGTAGCGGAGGTTCTGGTACGGCTCAAGATACTAAAGAGTCTCTTGTTAAAGAAATGCAAGAGATACAAAAGGACCCGGCATATTTAGACCCTTACAAAGACAGAGTAAAAAATAAAGAGTTAAATATTAAAATGGAAGACATCCGTGCGCGGATGAGAAAAATACTTTAATTTTTATTGACAAATGAAAAAGGATATGTTAATTTAAATTGTCGGTGACATTGGAATCTCGTCCGGTTTACCGGGTACCGAGAGAAAGATAACTGACATCGCTCAAATCTAGCCGTCCGGTGGGGAGAGCCGGGTACCGTTTAGGTTGAGAAATATTACTAGATAATCTAGGAGATAAATATGTCTTGGGACACAGTTCAAATTACAGAATTTAGTTCTGCTATGGACGTCCGCGAGCAACAGATGACAACAAGGCTTATGCCTTATGTTAATCGGATAACTATCTCTGGGGATGATTTTGCCTATGATGGCCATACTGAAGTGGCAGCGTATCACGCAAACGGCACTAACCCGGATATTCAACCAGTTGCAGCATCTTTCACACGTAGAAAATTATCTCGTGACAGAATTGTTGTTACACTTTTAGTGGACAATAAAAATGTTCGAGGTATGTTAACAAACCCAACAAGCGAATTAGCTATGCTTTGTATAGCTGCTTTAGAGAGAGAAACAGACCGTATAATTTATGACGCAATGTTCGCAACAGTTTACACTGGCCGAAATTTTGCAACCGAAGTAAGCTATACATCAGATGGTGTGGTATCAGTTGATGGTACTTCTGGTTTCACGTATGAGATATTGTTAGCAATTCGTGCTCAATTTATCGATGCAGAAGTTGGCAATCAAGGAGAAATCCCTATAGCAATAGGTATCTCTGGCGACGAGCATACAGATTTAATGAGCGAGGTAGAGTTAACAAGCTCAGATTATTCTTCTAAGTATGTGATTGATAAAGGGATAATCAAACAAGGTTTGGGTATGGATTTTGTTGCGTTTGGCGCGGGCTCAAATATTACTGACCCGATACTAGAGACAGTAGGCGGAGAAAGAATATCTTTTGCTCTTGCATCACGTGGCGTTGTTCTTGGTATTTCTTTAGACCGAGTAGTCGAAGTAAAAGACCACCCAACAAAAATAGAGACAACAATCATTAACGTTATCAAAGAATTAGGCGCTGTCCGGTCGGCAGGTGTCCGTTTACAGAGAATTAGATTAACCCCTTAAGGAGGAAAAGAGTATGGCTGCTTATAATGATTTCATTACTCATAATGCCTCGGGTGTTAAGGCGGATGTCGATAGAGGCGTTCGTGTTAACGGGGGCGTAGTTCGGCAGATACCTTTCTCTTTTGAGAAAGCGGCTGACGATATTGATGCTTCAGTTTGGCGTGTAGGGCGTATTTCGCCTTATGCAATAATCCGAAGTGTGGTTTTCGCTTGCGATGCCATAGCTAGTTTAACAGAAATTGACATTGGTTTTTACAAGCCAAAAGAAACAGGCGGGGACGCGATTGACAAAGATTGTTTAAAAGATGGTCTTGACCCGCACGCCGGTATTGCGGCCTTGACTGAAGAGTATGTACCAGACCCAGCGAATGTTGGTAAAGAGGCGTATTTGATAGCAGGGTTGACAGCGGCAGAAGCCATTAAGTATGGGGCTTTTGACATCGCGATAACTGGTAACACAGCAGGAACAGACATAGGTTCGATTTCTGGGATTATTGAGTATATAGACTAAGAGAAAAAACGGAGGGCTAGATTATGGGGTTACCCGCAGATAAGGTTGACATTTGTAATCTAGCCCTCAGTTTATTAAAGTCGGATATAGTCGTAACGAACATAGAAGAGCCAGAGAACGAAGAGGAGGAGGTTTGTTCAAAGTGGTATGACATCACTAGGCAAGCTGTCTTAAGAGCTTTCTCTTGGAACTTCGCAAAGAAAAGAGCAAGCATTTCCCGTAGTGGTACGCCAGAAGAATACGCTGACGAATACCAACTCCCCGACGATTACGTTAATTTAGTTTTTATCGGCGAAGATATAGACGAGGATTACGAGACAGACTATTCTATTGAAGGCGATAAAATCCTTATCAACAATGGAGCCGCGTCAACTTTAAACATCAAGTACATTTGGAATATCGAAAATGTACAAAAGTTTGACCCTTTGTTTACAATGTTATTAGTACACGAACTAGCCATAGTTTTAGCTAACCAAATTTCCGGGTTAAATAAGAGTACAAAGAAAATAGATAAGGATAGAGACCGATGGGAAGTTAAAGCCCGTTCTAAAAATGGTCAAGAAAATCATCCTAGGCAGAGATATGTAAGCCCATTGGCTAGTGCTAAAAGGAGAGGTCGGTCGTCATCTTTAAGTGATGGTGTACACCTTTTTTAATAATGGAATTTAATGCGACACTACAAAGTTTTTCTTCCGGTGAAATAGCCCCTAACCTTTGGGCGCGAACAGACCGACCCTTTTACAAAACTGGTCTTGAGGTATTAAGACAATATATTCCGCTTTTAACTGGCGGGCTCTTCTTTAGGCAGGGTTTTGAATATGGGGCGCATACGAGGCTTAACCAAGATGTTTGGGGTTTACCATACCGTTTTAATCTAGAAACCGTTTATTCTCTTGAATTTACTGATTATAAAATTCGTTTTCATACAGGCGGGGGCGTTGTTTTAGAAACCGCTAAAGTCATTTCAGGTATTACCGCCGCGGACCCAGGTGTAGTGACTTCAACAAGCCACGGATTCAACGACGACGACGAAGTGTATATTGCGGGCGTAGTCGGGATGACTGAACTTAATGCGCAGTTTTTCTTAGTAGCCAACGCAACCACTCATACATTTACTTTAACCGATATAGACGGGAACGATATTGATACTTCAGCTTATACAGCTTATGCTTCTGGCGGAACCGTGGCAAGGGTGTATGAGATAGACTCGCCATACCCTATTGAAATAGCTAAAGAGATACAATACGCGGGTACTGAAGATGTTATGTATATTTGTCACCAGGATTATGAACCACGAAAACTTACTTATACAAGTCCGACGAGTTGGGCTTTTTCAACATACGATAGATATTCGTCTACTAAATTTATATGGGATATACACCGCGAGGATAATCCTCGTTTTGAAATCACTACTAATCATGGGTTTAAAACGGGGGACATCGTTCGTATAACTAATGTTAACGGAATGACACATTTTAATGACAAGGATTGGCGCCTTGTAGAAGCAGAGGACGGCAATCCTAAGATGTTCCGTTTAACCACACTCGCAGGCGCGACCATAAACGCCAGCAGTTTTCCGGTATATGAAAACGGAGGTGATGTAGCTTTAGTTAAACGCGCGGGTAAGGCGGTTACCGCTGCGACTAAAGCAGACCCTGGTGTAATTACCGCAGCGTCACACGGTCTTATAACTAACGATAAAGTTACTTTCGCTAGCGTTGGTGGCATGACGGAACTTAACGGCAAATATTTTTGGGTAAAGAAAATAAACGCTAATTCTTTCAGTTTGATGGACGAGCAGGGTAATGATGTGGATACGTCTGGGTACACTACATATACTTCGGGGGGTAATGTTTACTATCTAAGTAGCATCTTTAACCGTATTGGGGATTTCCCCGGCGCGGTGGGTTTTTACGGTGGACGTATAGCTATGGGTTCGACTAAAGACGAGCCAGATGCGTTTTGGCTTTCTAAAGCTCCCAACACTACTTCGGGTGCTAATCAGTATAATGATTTTACGACAGGTACCGCGGCTACTAACGCAGTAATATATATCTTATCCGCGCAGAATTTAGAGACACATAAAATACTCTGGTTTAGTGGTAACCCAACTTTCTTAATTGCGGGTACTACGAGTGGAGTTTACAGAATAAATGGCGGTGCCAACGGCGCGGCTATAACACCAACTAATATCCTTGCGACCCCTATTTCTAGTATTGGTAGCGCGGCTATTGCGCCTATCTTTGTGGAAAACCAAACAATATATGTTGAGCAAGGTGGGCTTAATTTAAGAAGTTTTGGGTATAGTGTAGAGAAAGATGATTTCACTTCTTTTGATAAAACACTATTAGCGGAGGAAATGACAACAGGCGGTATCGTACAAATTGCTTACGCTCGCGGGAGACCTAATTTAGTTTATGTTGTTCGGGCGGATGGGGCGCTTTTAGCTTGTTCATTACTTGAACAACAAGAAGTCGCAGGCTGGACACAGATTGATTTAGGCGGGGGCGGTAAAGCTTTAAGTGTAGTAACCGAAACAAGCTCTACTGGGATAGACCGAGTGGGTGTTTTTGTTGAGCGCACTATCAACGGTCAGACTAGACGATACTTAGAATATCTTTCAGTCGACCCTACGCTACCTAATCCTATGGATTATTTTACCGACGAGGACAGCGAAGCGTCGGACAAATTAAAGTATGATAAGTTATTATTTGAAGAACAGAAAAAGTTTAATCGCTTAGATTGTTCCGTTTATCTTGACCACACACAAGATACTACCCTAACCTTATCTGCTGTATCGGGTAGTGCTATTACGGCTACGGCTGGGTCAGCGGTATTTTCTGCAAGCGATATAGGCAAAGAAATAAAGATAAAGTATTTAACAGGCGAAGAAACAGGCACAGGAGAAATTGTCGGATACACTTCTTCTACTGAAGTTACACTAAGAGTTGACGAAACTTTCTCTACCGTTGACATTCCTGCTGGTGGGTGGTATCTAGCGGCTGATACTGTTTCCGGGATTCACCATTTGGAAGGCGAAACAGTTAGTGTAGTTGCCGACGGTGGAGAACACGCAGACGTAGTAGTTACTAATGGTACTATTACATTAGAATATGTTGCAAGATATGTTATACTAGGATACAAGTACAAAGGCTTTATACGTACTACAGATTTGGAAGTTTCAGTAGGCGGACGGTCTTTGCAAGGCCGTAATAAGAATATGAATAAGATAAGATTGAAAGTAAGAAATACTTTGGGCGGAAAAGTAGGTACGTCTTTTTATAAAGTTAATGAGTTAGTTTATAGGTCAGCAGAGTTAAGTAGGTATGGTTTACCAGTACCTTTGTTTACCGGGCTAAAAGAGGCGTCTAATCGTGATAGGTCGGAGGAAGAAAAGCGTCTTTGTATAATACAAGATAAACCTTTTCCTATGACAGTATTAGCTATGATATTATATTTTGATATTGACGCGGAGGAGGACCAGTAATGAAGTATACAGCGTTTGGCAAAACTTTTGATTTAGATTTAGGAAAAGACACGGCTCAGTTTGGTTCTGCGTATTCGGGTGTAACTTCTTTTATTGGGTCTATTGATACAGCACAAGCGTATTTAGAAAAAGGTATTTTTGACCAACAAGGCTATTATCAGAAAGCTTCTTTAATTAAAAGCAATGCGTACAGAACACGGGCAAGACAAGCTATGGACTATATAAGTTCAGGGGTTAAGTTAGTCGGGACACCGCTGTTGGTCTTGAAAGGAACAATGGAGTTAGCTAAAGCCCAGGCGGATTCGTATATGCAGGCGGGGGACCAGGCTTTCAGGATTAGCGCGCACAATGCACGTAACGCGGCTCACGAAGGTAGGGCAGCGATTATAAAAAGTATTTTAGACATAGGTTCGTTAGAATTGTGAGGTAATTATGCCAAGAGGTAACATAACAGAATACAGTGGCGGGAATTTTGCATCTATGCCGACAGGCGGTATTTCGGAAGACCAGTCCGGACAGATAATTGCCAAGGGGTTGTCTAATTTAGGCGCCGCTCTTGACAAGAGGGAGCAAGCTATAGCTGATATAGAAGCTGTTGCTAGGATGGGCGATTTTAAGTTTGATTATGTAAATTTACAGGACCAAAGACGACGGGAGTTTTTCAACAACCCGGATGGGTACGCGGAGACGCTTAAACAAGACGCTATAAAATTATACGAACGGTATAGTGGTAATTTAAAGTCAAAGACCAAAGAGTCTTTTGAGCGGATATCAAGTGCTTTTATGGCCGACGCTAGTGTGGGCGCGGCGGAGTGGTCGGCTAAACGCGGGCTAGAAATAGACGTGGACAATCTTAAGAAAGGTTTTGTAGATTTAGCATTGCTAGGGGAGTCGACAGAGTCGCCAGAAGCCCTAGCAGAAATAGTCAGTCG
>Ga0172377_10004482_pt1 | contig 14343 bp, 15 predicted proteins | sample Pumphouse3metaG_FD_119749 | JGI IMG/M metagenome (GOLD analysis project Ga0172377, IMG submission 119749) | Leachate microbial communities from a municipal landfill in Southern Ontario, Canada - Pumphouse #3 metaG | ecosystem: Engineered > Solid waste > Landfill > Unclassified | place: Canada... | reverse complement strand
GTCGAGATATGCGCCGAACATCTTCTCCGTTCCATGGTAGAATACCACCGTGGGATAGAAATAGAACGAATCGTGGAAGTAGAGGCTCTCCTCTTTCGATGGCTCGATAGCCAGTCCGTAGCGCTCGCTGATGGCCCTGAGCCGCTTGTCAAGATGCTTCCGGTCGGTGAACGGATATCCCTTTTCGTGCAGACCGAGGGTGATGTTCTGCGATACGGTGAGTTTCGGAACCAGTGTGAAGTGTTGGTGCACCATCCCGATGTTCCGGGCGATCGCATCCTTGGGGGAGCGGAAGGAGACCTGTTCTCCCTTCCATGCGATCGTTCCTCGATCATGAGGATAGAGTCCGTAGAGGATGTTCATCAGCGTCGTCTTTCCTGCACCGTTCTCGCCGAGCAGCGCATGGATCTCCCCGGATGCGACTTCCAGCGAGATATCGTCGTTCGCCGGAACGCCGAAAAACGACTTGCAGATGTGTTTCATCGACAGGACAGTGTCCATACCGGTACCTCCTCGTGTGTTCTTTCCCTTGGATACGCAAGGCTCCAGCAGTGGAGCGGGCAAGGCCGGAGGGCCGCCGGCCTTGCCGCCAGCGACATCATTTCGTCGGTGAAGAAATGATCGGAACCTCCAGTTCACCCGACTTGATCCTGTCGCAGGCCTGGGCGACGAGATCCTTGACGCTCTGCGGAATCTTGTCCGCCAGACCATGGTATCCGGCGATCTCCACCACGCCCTTGTCCATGCCGAGGTTGTAGACGCCGCCCTTGAACGTACCGTCGAGGATCGACGAAACAGCGGTGATCATGACCTGGTCCATGTTGTAGATGGTGGAGGAGAGTACGTAGTCCGGAGCGATCGAGTTCTGGTCGTAGGAATTGCCTGCGCAGTAGATACCCCGTTCGGCGCATGCGATGAGCGCTCCATTGCCAGCCTGGTTCGCGACCTGATAGACCACGTCCGCGCCGCGGTTGATCATGGTGACGGCGGCTTCATAACCCAGGTTCGTGTCCGTGAACGAATTGATGTAGATTTCCAGGACCTTGATCGAAGGATCGATGGTCTGAGCCGCGAGCTTGAACGCCTCGAGTTCCTTTGTGATGGAGGGCTGTTCGAATCCTCCAATGACTCCGATGGTCTTTGTCCTGCTCATGCTGGCCGACAACAATCCCATGACATATGCGCCCTGTTCGCACGCCATGACGTACGAGGCCGCGTTGTCGGAATAGGAGTCGGCTTCCGTGGCCAGGAAGAATTTATTCGGGAATTCGGATGATACCGCTGCTGCCGGTTCGCCATATTGATATCCATGACCGATGACGATGTCGTATCCTTCGGCTGCGAGCTGACGGAACGCCGCTTCGGAAGAGGCGATGTCGACATTCTCCATGATCGTCGTCTTGAAGCCGAATTTCGCTGCGGTGGCCTCGAGTCCTGATACCGCGACCGCGTTCCATCCCTGGTCGTTGGCGGGCCCGGACAGGATCAGAGCCATGGAACTCGGCGTGATCGTTCCATCCGTCGTCTGTTCTTTTGCGCCGCCGGCAAAAACGCTTGCCAGGGCTACTGTCACGATGAGCAGAATCACAGTAACTTTTTTCATCGTTTCCCTCCTAGGAAAGATTTAGAATAAAGTATGAAAAGCTTCGCACGGCTGTCGAAGAACCCTGTCGCAGACCGCTTCCCCCTCGGCCCGTAACCGGTATTCATCGACGCCCTGCAGCGTTCCATCTCGATAGACCGTCCTACCGTTGATCATGGTAAGGAATACATTGCCCGTCACTCCGACGCGGGCGAGCAGGTTCGCCGGGTCGTGTTCCGTTCCCATCAGTTCGAGGTTCCGTGCATCGACCATGAACAGGTCGGCTCCCTTGCCGACTGACAGCATCCCGAGATCGGTCCTTCCGAGGGTCTTTGCCCCGCCAACCGTCGCGATCTTCAGCATGTCGTACGCAGAAATCGCCCCATGTAGCTCCTTGCTGTGGTAGCACTGCATGATGTATGCCATGCGCAAGGAGTCCAGAAGGTTCGACGAATCGTTCGTCGCCGATCCATCGCATCCGAGGCTGACGTTCACCCCTGTTTCGTTCAGCCGCTTGATCGGTAGAATCGGAAAACCGCCGAGAACCGCTGGGGCGGGGCAGTGGCTGACTCCGGTTCCCGCCTTTGCCATCCGCTCGAATTCCTCGGCGGTGAGCTCCCAGCAATGGGCGTACCAGACGTCTGGCCCGGCGAAGCCGATGTCCTCGCACCAAGTCAGCGTCCGTTTTCCCCATCGCTGGACCATGGTCTCGTTCTCTCCCTCGCCGAGATGGGTGTGCATGAACACCCGGTTCTTGCGCGCCATGGCCACCGTTTCCTCGAACGTCTCTTTGTAGGAATTCATCGGCTGACATGGCGCCATGACAATCCGGCTCATCGAGAAGGGCTCTGGGTCGTGATACAATCCTATGATCCGTTCGCAGTCCCTGAGGAACTTGTCGGTGGTCTCCAGCATGTTCTCCGGAATCGTACTTCCTTGCTCTCTGGGAAGCGTGTTGGCACCGCGTCCGGCATGATAGCGGATCCCCAGTTCCTTCGCCGCCTGCATCTGTCGATCGACCGGGGTGTCCCCTGTGGCGGTCGTGTAGCAGTACTGATGGTCGAAGGCAGTGGTGCAGCCATGCTTGATCAGATCGGACAGCGCGGTGAGTGTCGAATAATAGATGACATCGCCGTTGATTCGCTGGAATATCCGGTATATCTTGTCCAGCCACTGCGGAACCGTCATGTTCGGATAATCGATCGTCCTGAGGTTCCTGACGAATGTCTGGAAAAAATGGTGATGGGTGTTGATCAACCCGGGATAGATAAATTTCCCGGCGGCGTCGATCGTCTCGTCGTACGGTCGGTCGATGTTCTTGCCGATCGCCACGATGCTCGGTCCGTCGACCAGCATGTCGGCATCATAGTATATCGTATCGCTCTCGTCACAGGTTACAATCGCCTGTGCGTTCTTGATCAGGATTTTCTTCCCCATGAACATATCCTCCTGCAAAACCTTTCCGGCTCTGGCTACACCGTAGAGCATATAGTAACTATAGGTTCAATCACCAAAATGAAAAAAAGTCCCGCTGCGCGAAATTCATCGACCTCCCTTTTTCCGGACCAGAGCGCACACCTCCGGGCTTTCCCCGAACGCCGTTGTTTCGCTCTCCGCGCAATATCTTGCGCGAAGCATCGAAAGATGATAGGATTGTGCTGGTTGAATTATTTAATAAACTTTAGTAATTAATATACCAATGAGGTACGCCCGCTTCCGGCGTACATGCGAGGCAGGAGGGATCACGTATGAAAATGATCGACTACATCAACGAACAGCCGAAACTCTTCCGTGAAGTACTGGCGGACCGTAACGATATCTGCGCCAAGTTCGTCGGGCTCTATCAGAATGGGATGTTCGACAGAATCTATCTGGTGGCGAGCGGAACAAGCAAGAACGCGGCGGCCGCGGCGGCCCCGTTCATGGAGCAAATCCTCGGTATATCGGTAGACATCGTCGAATCCTCGCGCTCCCTGCGCTTTTTCGGGAACGTTCCGCTTGCTATCTTCATCAGCCAGGGCGGCAACTCGACCAATACCATCGCAGCGATCAGGCGTGCGAAAGGGATCGAATCGCTGGTACTGACCGGTAATCCCGAAGGAAAAGCCAACGCACTGTCCGTGAACCGCATGCTCATTCCCTGCGGCGAGGAGACCGTCGGACCGAAGACGAAAGGCTACACGATCACAGTGCTGACGCTCTACCTTATGGCGCTCGAGGCGGCTCTTGCCGTCGGTCGGCTCACCTCAGGGGAATATGAGTCGTACATCGCCGTTCTTGAATCGACGGGAAGGAACTTGCAGGAAAACATCGAGCGGTCGCGCCGATGGGTCGAATCGAACGCAGATCGTCTGTCGCACATGGGAACCGTCTATGTGGTCGGCAAGGGACAGGGATATTCCATCGCGAACGAAGGCGCCCTGAAAATGATGGAGACATTGCTGATTCCTGCGTTCGGATTTGAGTTCGAAGAGTACCTGCACGGACCGGATTGCTCGCTCAAGCAGCAGATATCCGGCTGCTATCTGCTTCCCGTCGAAAGCGATCCCGACCATGCCCGAATGCAGCGGTTCGCCCGCCTTCACTGGAACCTGTCCGATACCGTGTTCACCGTCGGTTGGTCGACATCCGACAAGCGGGATCTCGCGTTGGTCGGAAGCGGCAACTGGTATACTGCTCCGTTCGAGCAAATCCTCCCGTTCCAGATTCTGAGCGCCGATATTCCTGTCGCGCTGGGCATCGAGGGCGAAGGTGCCCGACGTTTCAAAGAGATGGACGGGTTGTTCGATGTCAAGGCGAAAGCCTGATCGTAAGGAACCGCATATGCAACATATTGATTATGTGATCGGCATCGACAGCGGCGGCACGCACTACCGGCTGAAAGCGGCGGACCTGCACGGTACGGTCCTTGGCGAATATGTCGGAACCCCCGCGAACCATCATCAGATGTCACGACAGGAGATGCTGGACCGGATCGACCGGCACGTCGACGCCTTGCTCGCCCAGTTCGGCGGCAGCAGAGCCGAGGCGCAGGCATTGGTATGCGGTACGACGGGGCTGGACAGCGACGAGGAAGGCTTGATGCTCCAAGCCCTCTATGAAGGCATCGCCGGTTTCTCGTGTCCGATGCGGATCATGAACGACGCGGAGCTTGCCCACTATACAGTGACCGGCGGCGAGGGGATTCTCGTCATCTGCGGCACCGGCTCCATCGCCTACGGACGCAACTCGGCCGGCCGGACCGCCCGGGCAGGTGGCTGGCTGTTCACGATCATGGGGGACGAAGGCAGCGGCGCCTGGATCAGCAGGATGGCGCTGCGTCATCTCGGCCGGTATTTCGACGGCGCGGTCGCACAGTCTCCGCTGGTACGGCTGACCCGCGGACGTCTGGACCTGGAGAGCCGCAACGACCTTATCGAGTTGTCCCGCCGCATGGGCACGCAGCCGTGGTTCACGCCCCAGCTGGGACAGACGGTGGACGAAGCGGCCGCACAAGGCGACGGAACGGCCATAGAAATTCTCAAGACAGCAGCGCACCATGTGTTCGGTGTCGTGGAAGATCTGGTCGTGGCGTTGCAGATGGATGGAGAGGATTCGTTCAAGCTCGGTCTATGGGGGAGCACCATCCTCCGTTCCCCTGTGCTCAAGCGGACATTTCTCGAACTGGTTCATGAGCGGTATCCCCATGTGGAAGTACGCTATGCGGACAAGCAGGCCGTGGACGGTGCTGTCGACTTGGCCCTGTCCATGTGTCGCGCCGGAGGCAACTGCAATGCCGATGGCTGCCACCGTTAGGATGCCATGGAGGCTGTATGATCGACTCGTATGTCCCGGAATATCTGAAAATCAAGAATCGCAAGCTGATCTTCGACCTGTTCCTCGAACACAAGGAGCTTGCCCGGTCGCAGCTTGCGGCCATGACGAGGATGAGTTTCCCCACCGTCAGCAAAAGCGTGGACTTCCTGCTGTCTCGCGGCATTCTGGCAGAAGAGACCGAACCCGACAAGGGGTCGGCGGGTCCCGGAAGAAAACGAAGGAAACTGGTGTTCAATTCATCGGCGTACTGTGCGCTTGCCATCAACTTCGAGGGGCAGATCATCGAAATCGGGTTCATCGACCTATCGGGAAACGTGCTGACGTATGAACGGCATGAATGTTCCGATTTCATGGATCCCCGTTCCCAGAAGAAGCTCGGCGCAATGATCAGGAACCTACTCGCGACACCGCCGTCGCAGGTGCTCGGAGTATGCCTTGCGTTCCCATCGAACATCAATTTGCTGACCAACGAAATCGTCAGCTTCCAGTCCATCGGCGGGGGGATCGACCAGCCGATCGCGATAGAGTCTGCGTTGGCCCCGCTGTTCTCCGAGTTTTCGGCGAACGTATATATCGAGAACGATGTCAACCTCGCCGCAAAAGGGGAGATGATGTTACGCGCGGCCTTGGAGAAGCGATGCAATCTCTGCTATCTGACTCTCGGAAGCGGATTCGGTTCCGGCATCATCCTCAACGGCGAGCTCTGGGCGGGCGCTGGTTTCCGGGCCGGGGAGATCGGCAACATGGTGCTTCATTCCGTCGACTTCTCGCAACCGGTCGAGGCGCAGATCCGCCCGCTAGAGCAAAGCATCAATATCGCGGCGCTCAACGCTCGGTTCGGGGTGAACTTGGTGGATAACGCCGATGTGGACGACCATGTCAAGGACGAAATGGTTGACTTCATTCTTCCTGTTCTTTGTCCGGCGCTGTTCAACGCCACCTATCTGCTTGATATAGATGAATATATCCTCTCTGGTTTCATTCCGGAAGTGTTGGGCGCCCGGTTGGGAATGAACGTGGAGGCCAGGGTCAACGAAATGTTGCGTGGCAGGGGGCGGCGCATCCGGGTCTCTGCGCCGACTTCTCCGTATTCGACGCTTGTCGGGGCTGCCTCCATGGTATTCGAGAAGACAATTCTCGACGGATTGCAGGACTGATGGCGCTGTGCGCCGGACGAATGCCGACCGTCGTGCCGAGAGAGCTACGAACAGTTCGCAAGGAGCAAGTTGATGAAACATTCACCGAATTTCGAAGTTGGATCACGGATCGTGCTGTGCATCGGTGCTCACCCCGATGATTGTGAATTCCGTTGCGGCGGTACGGCCGCGCTCTGGAGCGGTCTGGGGGACACGATCATTTTCCTCAGTCTGACTGACGGCAGCAGCGGAACGTTTCGCGAGAATCCTCAACAGATCCGGGAACGCAGGAAACTGGAAGCAGCCGCTTCTGTCGCAATCATCCATGGGAAAAGCCGTTGTATGGAATGCGTCGATGGGAGTTTGACGCCGAGTCTGGAGAACCGGTTCCGGCTGATCAGTCTGATCAGGGAGATCCAGCCGGACATCATCGTGACCAACCGCCCCAACGACTACCATCCCGACCATCGATATGCCGCGCAGTTGGTCCAGGACGCCTCCTATATGCTGCAGGTCCCCAACGTCGTTCCCGAGGTCCCTCCGCTCCGCTATGTGCCGGTCATCATGTACTGGGGCGACTCGTTCGAATTCCCATATCGATTCTCCCCGCGGGCCATTGTCGATATCGACAGTGTCCTCGACACGAAGATCGCCATGCTCAGCGCCCACGAAAGCCAGATGTATGAATGGTTGCCGTGGGTCGATTCCCAACTGGAGCAGGTTCCTCCTCCCGAAGCGGGATCCGCGGCGCGAAAGGCCTGGACCCTCGCGCTATACCGGAGAAGGGCTGTACCCACATATGCGGAGCGCTATCGGGATCTGCTGTGCGAGCGGTACGGAGAACTCCGGGGGATGGCCGTCGTAGAGGCGGAAGCGTTCGAAATGTGCGAATACGGGTATCATGTCGACGGCGCGCTGATCAAGCGCATCTTCGCAGGAGTCTAGGCTTTGGCGCGAAAGCGGGGGCCGGCGGAAAGGCTGGACAGGCATGTACACGTTGCCATGACCGCATTTCCATGGAAACAATCATAAATATTGGAGGTCAGGATGAACCAGTCCAAAACATCGCTCGTGACGCTGTTCGCAACGTTCGCGAAAATCGGGGTGATGACGTTCGGCGGAGGATACGCGATGCTGCCGATGCTGCAAGATGAGATCGTCAACAGGAAGCACTGGTGTTCGGAAGAAAATCTGCTTGATTATTTTGCTGTCGGACAATGTACGCCGGGAATTATCGCGATCAATACGGCGACGTTCATCGGCTACAAGACGCGGGGGAACATCGGCGGAATCGTGGCGACGCTAGGGATGGTCTTTCCTTCCCTGGTGATCATATCGGTTGTCTATCATGTACTGGAGGCGTTCCAGTCGAATGTTTACGTACAGTATGCGCTCAGCGGAATCCAGGTGGCGGTAGCCGCCCTGATTTCCTGTAGCGTGATCAAGCTTGCGAAGAAGTCGCTGGTCGATGCGCCGGCTGTGCTGCTTGCAGTGGCTGTGCTTGCTTCTCTTGTCGCTTTTGGACTATCACCCATCATCTTCATTCTCGTCGGAATCGCGTTCGGTCTCACCGTCTCGGGCGTCAAGGAGCGGAAAAAGCATGGAGCCGACACTTCTGACCAGGGAGGATCGTCATGCTGACACTGCTTTTGCTGTTTTTGGAATTCTTCAAGATCGGTTTGTTTGCGATCGGCGGCGGGCTTGCCACCTTGCCGTTTCTCATGCAGCTCGCCGTCACGCATCCCGACTGGCTGACTTTGCGGGACATCACCAATATGATCGCCGTTTCCGAATCGACTCCGGGACCGATCGGAATCAATATGGCGACATTCGTCGGCAATAGCGTGGGTAGCGGGATGTTCGGAACCGTATGGGGAGGCATGCTCGGCGGTCTCGTCGCCACGCTCGGCGAAGTGGCTCCGTCCATCATCATCATTCTGATCGTCGCGCGTGTACTTGAGGCGTTCCAGGACAACAAATATGTCAAACGGGCGTTCTATGGCCTGCGGGCGACGGTCATCGCCTTGATCGCCTATGCGGCATACCAGGTCTATCGTGTCGCACTTTTCGACGGACCGAACGTGAAAATGCTCGAGGTGGTTCTGTTCGCGGTATTCATGTTCGTCATGCTGAAATTCAAGAACGTGCATCCGATCGTCTGGATCGCCTTCGCCGCGGCGTTTGGTATCCTGTTCAAGCTTCCGAGCCTGCCGTAACTGAGGCGCGGCTTTCCTTCCATCTTCTGTCCCGCATTCCAGGGAGGCTCTCCGGCCTTCCTGTTTTTTTGTGTGATACTGCTTGCGTCGTCTGTGTTTTAGGTGTATCATATAAATGTAATTAGGTATGCCTAAATATAAATCGCCGACAGGAGGCCGTGTATGGACATGTTCACCAGACGCTTGCTCATGCGGAAACTGCCGATACTGGTAGCGTCGGCGCTCGCCTTGGCGGCTGCGATTCTCGTCCGTTTCTTCGTAGGCTGAATATCCCGAAAGGGAGTAGGTCTCCACTGATAATCCAAAATTTTGGATTAAAATAAACAATAATTTGGTTGACCAAACGAAACTCCGTGGTATCATTATGGCGTAACATGCTATCTTTTAAATGTTAACATGTATCCAAAAAATTGAATCCGGAGTTGCACATGGCGGAAGTCAAGCTCAAGAATATCGCCGCCGAATGCGGTGTTTCGATTTCGACCGTGTCGCGCGTCCTGTCCGGCGATACGAAGCGCAAGACAAATGGGGAGACGGCACGGCGGATTCTCGAGACGGCATCGGAGATGGGATATTTCGACGAAAAGTCTCGGAGGCTCATGGCTCAGGGGAGTCGGCCTCTTTCCATCGGTTGCATCTTTATCTCGGATCACGAATCGGTCGTCTCTCCGTTCTTTTCCGAGGTCGTCAGGGGCATTCAGAGCGAGATCGGCGAGCTCGGTCACTACGTGCCGCTCGATTTCCATACAGTGAACATCGCCGAGCCGGGGTTCGAGGAAAGCGTCAGGAAACTGTCGCTGGATTCCGCCATCATCCTCGGCCGTTCCCCCCTGTCCACGATCCAGTTTCTGAAGGATACGATTCCGCATCTCGTGTATGCCGGCCTGAATAGCATCGGCGGAATGGACGAAGTGCTGTGCGACTCCCGTTCCGGTATGATCGAGGCCGTCAGGTACCTCCGCTCGCTGGGACATGAACGGATCGCGTACATCGGTCCGGCGGACCGGCAGTCGGATCTCTACAACGAGCATCGGTTCGATGGATACCGGCAGGGGATGCTCGAATGCGACTTGTCGCAGTGGATTCAATACGAAGATGCGTATTTGAGCGCGGCCGACGGATATGAAAGTGCGTCGCGCCTGTTTTCCCGCGCAAGCCAGGTCACGGCGGTGGTGTGCGCCAACGATATCACCGCCGTCGGCGTCATGAAGTTCCTCAGGGACTCGGGCCGGGGCATCCCTCAGGATGTCTCCGTCATCGGTTTCGACAATATTGAAAGCTCGGCGTTCCTGCAACCAGCGCTGACGACGTTCGATGTCCCGAAGCGCGAGTTGGGTCGGTTCGCGGTAAAGACTATCGTGGACCGCCGGATGTCGTCGCGTGCGTGCGACATCGTCATCAAGTTGCCGTTCGCCTTGGTCGAGCGGCAGTCGTGTGGGAGCATTTTGACGACATGAAGAAGAATCTGCTGTTCATGCATGGTGGAGCGCCTACGGCGGTCATCAACGCTTCGTTGTACGGCTCGTACCGCGAGGCAAAAAAAAACGCGTCGGTGGGGAGGATCCTCGCCGCTGCCGGAGGCACCGGAGGATTGTTGCACGGCAGCGTCCTGGATCTTACAGACATTTCTGAGCGGGATCTCGGCCTGTTGGCGACGACCCCCGGTTCCGCCATCGGGACCGGACGCGACCATCTGGAGCCCGAGGACTATCTCCGGCTTCGGGAGATATTGCGGGAATTGGACGTCGGCTATGTAGTCATGACCGGAGGGAATGGGACCATGGATACCTGTCGACGCCTTGCCGATGCCTGCGAAGGGCATGGAATCGTGGTGTGCGGGGTTCCCAAGACGATGGACAACGACCTGTCCTTGACCGACCACAGCCCGGGATACGGTTCGGCCGCCCGATACCTCGCCGGTTCCGTCAAGGAGGTCGCCCAGGATGTCCGGGGGCTTGCGATCCATGTGGTGATCATCGAAGCGTTCGGTCGCGATGCCGGTTGGATCGCCGCGGCCAGCGCATTGGCCAGGGACTCCGATGGAGATGCCCCCGATATGATCCTGCTGCCCGAAGTGCCGTTCGACGAGGCTCGCTTTCTGGAACATGTGGGGAATCTATACGAGCGGAAGGGAGGGGTGGTCGTAGTCGCCGGCGAAGGCTTGCGCTATGCGGACGGTACTTCGATCGTCGAGCCAGTCTTCCAGGTCGGTAGAAGCGTCTATTTCGGCGATGTCTGTGCGCATCTTTCCCAACTTGTCATTAAAAAGCTGGGGATCAAGGCACGTTCGGAAAAGCCCGGCATCCTCGGACGAGCGTCCGAGAAATGGGCGAGCGAAGTCGATCGGGACGAGGCGGTCGTCTGCGGGGAGGTTGCGGTGCGGGCGGCTCTGGAAGGTCGCAATGGATGGATGAGCATCATCCGCAGGGTCTCCGACGATCCGTACCGGTCGAAGATCGAGCCGGTGGAGATTACGGCGGAAATCCTGAAGGCGCGATGCCTTCCCCCGCAGTTCATCGATCGGGATTCGTTCGATGTCACAGAAGAGTTCCTGCGATGGGCCCGCCCGCTGGTCGGTCCTGATCTGGGGGAGTATGTGTCGTTCCTGCCTCAGCGCAGCTGAGTGGATTGTATGGAGAACTACGGAGGATGACGACAATGGATAGACGATATTACATGACGGACGCCGAAGCGCTGACGCATGGAAGGATTCCCGTCAAGTTGCTGGGCGACAACGGGGAAGTGTTCTATGAGCTGGCGCAGGAGATGTGCGATCAGATCGCGGCGAACAACGCAGCCGGCGGGAGGACCGTGTTCATTGTGCCGGTAGGACCGGTAGGACAGTATCCGATTTTCGTCAGGCTTGTACGGGAGCGGCGGCTTTCGCTGAAAGATTGCTGGTTCATCAATATGGACGAATATCTCGCCGATGAACGGCATCCCGTCGGCACCGAGGACCGGCTTTCGTTCCGTGGTTTCATGGATCGGAATGTGTACGGCAGGATTCCCGACGAACTGAACATTCCCCGCGAGCACCGGATATTCCCCGACCCGCAGGATCTTGGCGCCGTCCAGCGGCTGATCGAAGAATTCGGCGGCGTGGACATCGCGTTCGGCGGCATCGGAATCACCGGGCATCTGGCGTTCAACGAACCTGAGGACGTCCCTGTCGATGAATTCGCCGGACGGGAGACCCGCGTGCTGCGCATCAGCCGTGAGACGCGAACGATCAACGCGGTCGGCGACCTCGGGGGGGCGGTCGACGCCATGCCCGACTATGCGGTGACGATCGGGATGCGCCAGATTCTCGGCGCCCGGAAGATCCGACTTGCTGTGTTTCGGGATTGGCATCGCGCGGTGATCCGCAGGGCTGTGTTCGACGAACCTTCGGCCCTATTTCCTGTCACGTTGGCCCAGATGCATCCCGACGCGATGATCTATGTGAACGAAAATGCGGCGCGGAGGCCGTTCCGATGATCGTCTCCGGAACGAACATCTGTATCGGAGGCCGCTTCAGAGCCGCTGATCTGCTGGTGCAGGATGGCTGTATCCGAAACATCTCGAACCGAGGGACTCTTGGCGTCGCCGATCTTGACATCGGGGGAAATCCGGTACTGCCTGGGTTCGTCGATGTGCATTCCCACGGCGGGGACATGATCGATGTGAATCATATCGCTTCTCTGGATGATATCCGTCATCTCGCCCGGTTCCACGCCGCGCATGGTACGACCGGGTTCCTTGCATCGGTCATGACCGACACCCGCGGACAGACCGAATCGCTGCTTGCGCTATTGGGAGGAGCTGTCGGGCAGGCTCTCCAGCTTGACGATGTTCACGATTCCGATGGCGATCGCGCAGAATCCAAGGACGGGGGTGAGCGATGAGAACAGCTGTTTCGGCAGATGCCGTGCGCCGATCGCTCCCAGCACCCCCCCGGCGGCCACGGCGAATCCGTTGGCGAAAACCCCGACCGGAATCACGGTTGGTCCGCCGGGTGGAGGGCCATTGACGTTTCCTTGACCCGTAGTTCCACGTCGAGACGCGTGTCGTGCGCTTCCTTGCCCTCGATCAGCCGGTTGAGCGTCCGTACCGATTCCTGTCCCATCGTGACCAGATGCAGTTCGATGTATGTGAAGGTATAGTCCGCCTTGCTCTCGTTCGCATCGAAAAGCACCACTGAGATATCTTCGGGAATCCTGTAGCCGAACCGCTTGGCCTGCGCCGTGAACCCATTCGCCACCGCTTGCGTCATGGCGATCACCCCGTTGCAGTTGAGAAACCGTGATTTCAGGATCGAAGCCGCTTCCACGCCATGATTGTGGCCATAGCCAGTCACGACCACGAAATCGGGATTATAGGGGATTCCCGCCTCTTTCAGCGCCCGCAGATACCCTAGGAACCGGTCCACGGAAGATCGGGAGCGGATCGACGGTCTATCCAGATTTTCCAGTAGATCCTTGTTGGAGCAGGGGGAATCCCAGAAACTTGCGATGAACGCAATATTCCGCCTGCCGAGACTCAGCAGATGTTTCGTGGCGAGATACCCGCCTTCTTCGCCATCGTGGTAGATATGGGGAACGCCTCGGATGATGTCCTTACGCGCGGTTATGACGAGAGGCAGATTTCTGAAGCTCTCGATCGCTGGTATGTTCTCTGCTTTCGCCACCGGAATGTAGATGAGTCCGTCGAGGATCGATTGGCTGAACCGGTCGATGATCTGCTTTTCAATTTCGACAGAACCTTCGCTCGAACCGCAGAGTACCAGCTGTCCGTTTTCACGTGCTTCCCGCATCACGCCCTCGGCTATCAGTGCGAAGAATGGGTGAGTGATATCCGGCACGATCAGGCCGATCACGCCCGATGCATGCCCCTTGATGAACCGGGCGGCGATGCTCGGTCGGTACCCGGTCTCGTCGAGGATCTTCTTGATTTTCCCTTCGTTCGACGGTCTGATCGACTGTCCGTTGAAATACCTGGACAGTGTCGCGATCGAGACGCCGCTGAGGCGCGAAATATCTTTTATCGAGTACTGAGCCTTTTCATTGGGTGCCATGTAGTTGAGTATATCACAGGAACAGGATTTTTCTCAAGAAAAAACTGAAAATGTTTATCAATATAATGAAGACTCATTGCTTATTTTGTATCGAAAAGTGTTTTAGCATGGTATTAACAGTAACCTTCCCATGGCATGAAATTGGGTGATATTAGTATTTAATACTTTATACTATATGATATTATTTTTTTATATTTTTTTATTGACAATGAGAGATGGTATGATATTATTATTGCGAAGCTAACTGAAAACGTTTATCAATTAAATTTGGAGGATACAGCTTTGAAATTTGTAATCAACCCATCGACACTGTCAGGACAGGCCCGGATCCCCGGCAATAAGTCGGGAACGGCGAGGGGCGTCGTCTTCGGCTCTCTCGCTTGCGGGACATCCACTCTCGTCAATCCTTTGACAAACCTGGACAGCTATTCCATAGTGAAGATGATGACCGCCCTCGGAGCGAAGATCGATACTTCAGACAATGCGAAATGGATCATAGAAGGTACCGGTGGAAAACTGAACGTTCCGTCCTGCGTGCTG
>Ga0172377_10004479_pt1 | contig 14346 bp, 10 predicted proteins | sample Pumphouse3metaG_FD_119749 | JGI IMG/M metagenome (GOLD analysis project Ga0172377, IMG submission 119749) | Leachate microbial communities from a municipal landfill in Southern Ontario, Canada - Pumphouse #3 metaG | ecosystem: Engineered > Solid waste > Landfill > Unclassified | place: Canada... | reverse complement strand
TAATAAATTTCATAAAAAAATAAATAAAACATGCCCCTATAGGAGCATGTTTTTTTAAAAAATCTTAAATATATCAATATTTATAGAAGAAGTATTGAATTATTTTAATGGGTTAGGGCGACTATTTTGATACAATTTCGTACCCCTATAAAAAGTTCGTATCCCATGCTGCAAAAAAAAGATTCCTTGATTATTTGTGGATTTCTATTTTCAATACCTTATTGACACAAAACTTGGTAAACAACACTTTTCCGTATAAAAACCGGTAAAAGTTTTTATATTTTTACCGGTCTATTTGTATTGAGAACTATCTAAAATAGGTTTTCTTAGTTTGGAGTTGGATCGTTATTAACTAGTGTCCAGGTTCCTTGCCAGTAATAAGAACGGTATGATTCCGTAGTGCTTCCCCAGTAACTACTTAAACCAAAAGTACTAACCCAACCAGAAGGTCTGGATGATTGATGACTATAAACAATAAGATTTCTATAATAATTAATCGCTTGATTTTCAATTGTGACTACTGAGTTTGGAATCACTATCTCAAGTGTGGTAGAACTTGATGTATATGTTATTGCACCACTTCCAATTGAAGTTACTGTATACCCATCAATACTACTTGGAATGATTAGCGGTATAGTTGAACTCCATGATCCAAAGTATTTGACAATCTTAGCATTATTTCCGGTAAACGTATAAAAGTAAAGTCCGTCACTTGAAATATTACCATTTATTTGCGAATTCCATATAACATTCTTGACTTGTGAATACCATGTCGAATCCCAGTTACTTGGCTTTTCAGAAGCTTTAACATGTATTTCTAAGTTATCTAAGTCATAGAACCCTTGATAATTTACAGCACTTACTGAAATCGGAATATTAATGTATCTAATCGCACTAGATCCATAGAACGCAAATGTAGATATAAATTCTACCCCATTTGAAATATCTATGATCGATATACCACCATTGTAACTAATTAATGAGAATTGATTTATTCTTGTCACAGGTTTGGAATTATAACTTGCGGGGATGGTGACTTTTCCAATTGCATTCTTAATTGCTAACACTTCTGCAGTCAGCAATTTTTCCACATAAACGAAACTATCATCCTGTTTTAATTGAGATGACGAGTATCCAAAAGCATATCTACCCCATTCATAACTAGATAAAGTATTGCTTCCTAAATTCATATCGACTTGATTATTTTCAAACACAACAACTGGAGCAGGGAAATGAATTCCTACTTCTTCCTCTTCAATACCTAACCATTGAGCAAAGTACGAATTGCTAATATTTACGATAGATGAAGGGATATGAAGTATGTACAATTGTCTTGTTAAAACAAATGCATAGTTACCAATTGATGTAACAGAATTTGGAATATTAATTCTTGTTAAATTGTTATCACCCAAAAATGCATAGTTTTCAATGACCGTTACATTCTTACCACCCAAGGTACTTGGTACTGTGATTTCCTTCAAATCCCCTGTGTAGTTTAATAATCCAACATAGGTATTACGATCTACATACCAGTATCCATCTTCTGTCTGTTTAACATTCTTGAAGAAGAATTCACTTTCAAATGTAACATTACTATTTCCAGCATAATATATTGAAAATTCTGTTGGGAAAGCTCTATAACCAATTGTTTGAACCGTTTCAGGTAAATAAATAAATGTTTGATCAGAAATTGAATATTCGTTACCATTAGACATGATAATAATACCTTCGATATCCATATTTGGTACGGATGTTGCATAAAAAGCATAGTCACCAATATTAACAATTTCAGTAAAGTCAAATTCATTAAATAAAATTTTAGTATTATAGAACCCATATGTGCCAATAGTTTCAATATTTGAGTAATTCGTGATAGATTCAAGTTTATTAGCATCTCTAAATGCGTTTGCCGGAATTGACTTAACTGGTGCATTATTGAAATCAAAACTTATTAAATTCGAGTAGTTTTGAAAACTTGGAAGTGTTTCTGTATATTTGCTGATGGATAATGTTGTGATGCTCGATGGCAATGAACCTTGCTTAATCGATATCACTTTTTGTCCAAAAATTTCATTCGGAATGATAATATCAGTGCTTGTACCCGAATAACTAACAACTTCATATCCAGCGATGCCATTTCTAATGGTTAAATCAAAATAAAGACCATCGGTACCTATTCTATCCATATTTTCAACGAGAGTAGTTGCTGGTACCTCTGTATCAACTTCACCTATAAACCAGTTACCATTTTCACCAATATGTGGTGATAATCCGTTTTGACCCGGAGTTCCTAACGCTTTGATTCCGGTATCGTTTGAGCCAATAAACCAGTTGCCACTACCTCCGATATGCGGAGTGATTCCATCCGCTCCATCATTACCGTCCAGTGTTGATAAGTTAAACAATGTTTGCCATGAACTCATGTCAACATATTTCCATTGCAAGTTTTGGTTACCCACTCTAAACTCTACTTGTTTAGCGTCAATACCATCATCTCCTTTTGAACCAATCAATAAATCAATAGATATAAGATTAAACCATTCAGAGCTATCATAACTCCATTGAATATATTCACTTGTTACTCTAAATGTGACTTCTCTACCATTTATTCCTGGTTCACCCTTCTCACCTTGATCGCCTTTTTCACCACGTATGGATTCTAACCATTCTTCGTAAGTCATATCTATGATAAGTTCAGACGACACACCTAAATTATAGACTTGTTGAAAAACACTTATTTGGTTAATAAGCGAGATGTTGATCGTTGTTGTAAAGCCTTGATATGTTATGGTTATTGAATGGCTTCCTGCTGATGATAATAATGTTTTATCTTCATTTGACAAATACTCTTCAGATAAATCAATAATACTTGTTGTTCCATCATCATAACTTATTATGAGTTTAATTGTAGATAGATCAAATGATTCAACATCATAGTTCTCATTAAGTGTATTTTGATCAACAGCAATCGATGAGATTTCTTTCTTAGATTGAATCTCATTACATCCAACTAAAAATAAAGAAATGCCCAGTAGCAAAACAATTTTTGTTATAAATTTCATTGTTCCCTCCATTTTTTTGAATTATTGTATATTTATATTTATAATTATACCCTAATTTAAGAACTAATAAAAGCGTATACTTGAAGACAACTTGCTTTTATAGATGAGAATATAATAAACTACATTTGATATTGACCATGACACTATACCAAAAAAAGAACTTTAATTACTTTTATAACAGCTTCATCCATTGAAACACCTCTTTAATCCAGCATCAAAATTACAATATATCCTTTGACCTGTTTATGTATTCTAGAATATAAAGATCCAATTTATCTATCTTGTTAAAATCTTTTAAATTTTCGTATTTCTCAAGATAGTACTTAATGAATGCAAATGCATCAAGCTCTATTTATTGAGCTATATAGTTAAGAAGGAAAATATGACTATTTTAAAACGCTATTGACACTAATTGTAGTTATGTAAATAAGCTTTCGAGTTTTTATTGGGTATAAAAATATAAAAGTCCGCAAATCACATTCCAAAAGTGACTCAAAAACATGTGTTATTGAAAGAAAAAAGAGATTATCTCCCTATTTTCCTATTCATTAAAGTCGATACTATTGTATCAGCACAGTCGTGCTAATATGTGTTTGTTTACCTATTTTGATACAATTACGCACCCTTCAGTAATTTTACGCACCCTTGATGGCAAATCACGCACCCTTGACTAGTTTTACGCACCCCTAGTTTATTATATTTTCACAGGGTATAGTTTTCCCAGAAACATACGCTATTACTTGATCTTCTTTCTGTAATCCATCATTCATCATTTATAGATAGATTGACATGCTTAACTTTGTTAGGACGAATAATTTAATACAATACGTACCCCTCTCAAAAAGTTCTACCTCTACTTTATTTAATCGTACCACTAGTTGAAACGTTAGTGTCCCTATACTCTTTCAACATTGGAAATAATAAGCAATCTAGTAAATTTGATAAATTGGTAATTATCTCTCGATAACATTAATTTATTTAGTGTACTTATTCAAAGCTGGGAGTTCTGCACCAATTAAAACCTGATAAGCGTACCATAAAACGACTTCGTCATAATTTTCAAAAGTATTTTATGATGTTTTTATTAATAAGTTGTAAGCAATAGTTTTTTTCTAAACTTAAAATGGTCGATAAAAAATCGTCAACCCTATTATAATATAAACTATTAATTACATTTAGTAACAAAACATTAATTTACTTCCAGGTAAAGGAGAAGAATGATTAAAAATAATATTTCCAATACTCCTATTTTTGACCATTTGCCAAATATAGTATTCTTCATGTAAACTCGTATAATCTTTATAAGTTTTCCCTAGGTTTATTCTATATTCCATCACTAACTTTTCATATTTTTCTTTAGACAAATTACTCCAAGTTAAGTCATCATACTTTGCATTTGGTGAAATCATAGTTGAGCTAAAACGAGATGATATTTTTGAAACTATTTTCATGATATTGAAATAATGTAAAACGTATGAATCAATTGGCATATGTGAATACTTAAATAAATCTGCAAAAACCATGTAATCTTCATAACATGATAAATATTTAAAGACCATGTTAATTAGTTTTTGAGCTACACCGAATTCTATTTTATTTATTTTTGCAGTTGATGCTAGTTTATTATATTCATCTTTAAAGTAATCACAGATTTCATATAAAAACGTATCAAAGTTTATTTGATTTAATGCCATGTTTGGGTTTCCATTGAAATAAAACCATAATCTATTACCTATACTATCAAGTATAGGTTTTACATTAATACTTGCTCTCCCACTCATTCTTCTTGCAATAATGCTCCTTGAATTATACACATCATATACAGCTTGGATAACATCTGCCTTGTTCACAATTTTTCTTCTTAATAGATCAGTTTTATTTATTATACTTGAAAACAATGATCTTGACGAATTATCAATTGAATACATAAATAATTTTCCCCTTCCATGTATTTATTTAATCATATCATACATTAGAATAAAATTCAAATTAATATACTAAATTTAGTAAAAAAATATTATATTTTATTATATTAGCTTGCTCACCTTTTGAAATAAAAATCTGACTATTACTAATTTTATGAAAACTTGCTGAAAAGAAAAATAACCCTATCCTCAGCATAAATATAATATTTGATATCGCATCAAAACTTGTAGTTTAATATGGATCGATTGATATATTTAAGGCAAAATTAATAGCTGTTTAAAACATATTTTACCTCCATCCATGCTCTATAAAAAATTACTATTTATCATTCCATTGAATATATCATATGTTAATAGAAATTTTTGAACGCATTGATATTCACACTAGTTTCATTCTTACGTGTTTTTAGTAACCTTTAGTATTTTTATTATATTTTCGTGTTTTATTGTAAAAAAATAAAAAAAGTCTACAAATAACTTTGATAATGTGATTCATAGACTCATGTTTTGAAAAGAAAAAGGGATGCTTTCCCTATTTTCCTATTATATAAGGTCAATAATATTGTAACAACACTGTTGTGCTAATATGGGTTTGTAGAACTATATTGATACAATTACGCAACCTTGACTAGATTTACACCTCCTAATGGAGATAAGCGCACTATCTATTTTATCCGCTAAAATTATAATAATGTGAAATCTTGATACAAATACATAAACAATTGTCAACAATAAGCTTATTGTAATACTTCATGATGCGTTTCCTTAATAGAACTATCCTCCATATCAAAAACTATTCTAAGTTGTTCCTTCATAAGTTTTTTTCTTTGTTCGTAGAATGTTTTAAAATCAATTAGTTTTAATGAAACACCTTTAGGTAGAAATTTATCTTTATCATTTCCTTTTTCTATCCAATCTTCTAAAGGTAACTTATTTTTGCTTTCATTTTCTCGGCCTTTTAAAAGTTGTAAATTTGCCAACTGATCTTTCATATGTATAAGGTCATTCATATCTTCTTTGGAGAAACCGATATTTAATAGGTTACTTTCTTTGAAACTAAAAACTGGATGCATATGATCTTGATGAAATTCAACTTCATTAATTTTGATTTCTGGGTACAATAACGAAAGAATCATAAATGTGTACTTCCCCTTAGAATGATCAAATAATCTTTCTAGTTCATCATCTCCAAACTTAAAGTTTCTATCACCAGTTAAGTTTATATTATGAAATTGCTTAACTTCAAAAAATTTGGTTTTTAACTCATATGTTTTTGTGTCAACCACTAATGCTCTTCTAGTTTCAGTTAATGCTGAATTGCTTGCAACACCAAATAAGTTTTTTAGTTGCGCAATAATAAAATATTTTATTAGTTCCTTTTCGCTTTTATCTGTATTTCCACCTTTATATATGAAATAAACAATCGGTATCAATGCATTGTAAGATGTTATGTTTTCATCAGAAAATCCATTTTGTTCTATAATATCAACCATCTTTTTTATAGAATTTTCGATTTTATTATAATTTTTTCTTATATCAGTTACATTACCTTTAAAAGATTCAACTTTTAAATTAATCGGCAAATCACTAACATATAACATTGTCCTCATTACAAAGTCATTATTAAATGAAAACTTTCTAGTTGGTCTATTAATGTTTTTTATTAAAGTATCCATTAACTCTCTACCTTTAGGCCATTTAGCCGTTAAGGTTGAGAAGATCAAGTCAGTTTTTGATAGTACAGTACCAGCACTGTTTACTCTAACAAATATATCTAAAACTTGATCCATATTGGCATCATCAATAGAAAAATAACTAATGAATTTCAGATGACAAATAACTTCCCATAAATTACTAACCATTTTAACTTCACTGTCCAGCCAATTTTCCTTTACTTTTGAGAACATTAAATCTGTAGTATTGTTATAATTAAGTACTTCTTTAACTTTAAACCATTTCTTACCATCATCAGTTATTTTATTTGAATCAATAAATTTAAATTCATAAACCTCTTCTTCATCATCTAAAGATATATTGTTTGATACATTTAAATATAATTCTTTTTTTGGGAATGCATCATCATTACTCCAATATTTTCTGGGCTCTTTTGTAGCCAAACTACCCATTAATGAAATATAAAGTGAAGTTAATCTTTGCTGTCCATCTAAGGCAACCTTAAACTGGTCTTTAATTATTGTGTCTCTTATAGGATTTTGATTAAAATCTCTTTCATGGTAATCTCTAATAAAATCATAAAAAACATAATCTTTGATATTATCCTTTTCTTTATCAATATCCCAAAAAAGAAATGTCCCAATTGGGTAACCTCTCATTAAAGAATCAAATAACTTTGTAATTTGCTCTTCGTTCCATACAAACTTCCTTTGAATAGCTGGTAAAAATAATTTACCATTTTCAATTTCAGTTAACACATCTTTTATTGTTTGATCAAAATACCCCATATAAAACTCCTTTTTTCAAACTTATTTTTTTAGTAGGAATATTACTTTTTTTTGCTCCTACTTTGTATCTTCTTTATTCCAATGCCAAACATCATCTATAGTCCAAACTTTTAATCCTTTAAATCCCATTTCTAATTTAAACCCACTATAATTATTGTTTAATAAAATTGCTTCATCTAAATCTTTGACTAAAAAATAATTCTCATAATATTCATCTGACTTTCCTAAATAATAGCCATCAAATTCAGTCCATTGGTATAAAAAAACAGCACCGCATTTCTTACAGCGAACTGCACTTCTACCACCCCTATCCCAAATGTAAGTATAATGTTTAATTGTTCCATCTTCATTACATACTATTTTACCAAAGTTCTCCAATACCTCATACTCAAAATGCTTGATAGCAGTAGGTGCATCTGCATAAGAAAAAATACAGCAAGGTTTCACATTCTCTACAATTTGGTTTTTCATAAAAAATTAGACTCTTCAACTTGTTTAATATAATCACCTAGTTTAATACCATCTGCGGATAACCATACTTCATTACCACTTCTTGAATATCCAGAGACGAATCCTGCAGCAAACGAGCTAGAACTAAGTGATACATCTTCTATCAATTTATCATTAACTAATGATTTCGCGTTTATAAAGGCACGTGGCACTCTGTGTACTATACCATTAAAATTATCCATATATGACTCACAAATACCAGAAGGATCACCAGATTCAAAAAATAAGCGAACACTTATAGGGAATTTTGTTTGCTTCGCTATCATATATACACCTCACTCTACTTAAATTATAAAACGCTTTTATTCTATCTAAGTATAGCATAAATCCCATTTTTTTACAATTAAATATCAATTAATAACATACTTAATAAAAAGAAGCCTTAAAGCTTCTTCGGTTATCGTTATTAAATTTTCTAGTTCTTCTTCATATTGGTCTTCTAATTCATAAATTTTACATATTTACAAATATGCAGAATATGTTTTAATTATTTTAATAGAAGTCAAATAAATATTTTCATCTATAGCCTAACTTCTAATAGTGTATCCACTCCTTCAAAAATTAATCAAAACAATCATGTCGATACTTGTATTAATTATAGCACTAAATGTGCTTTTTGAAAAAAAATCTTTATAAACATTAACATAATTCTTTATAAACATTATATTAACAACCTGTCTAATCTTTATTTTATAAAATCTAGACTATTATGAATTTTTTGTAATCGTGTAAATTGTTGAGTAATCGTTAAATTGTAAGGTAATCGTTAAATTGTAGTTTCATTTTGGTGTGTTTGTTCAAATATGTCCTGAACAAACACCACTGCTGATATCATTTTAGAATATACGGAAACGGCATATAGGGAATATCGCCCTATCTGCATAAAAAAAAGGCCTGATACATATTGTATCAAACCTATATACTTAACTTGTGGTAAAAGAGTTACAGGGATACCTTTTAGCACCCCTGTATGATTTTTAGCACCCATTATATTTAAAGTTAAACTGTTTTTGCGATTTTTTGTTTTTATACAAACACATCTATTAATTTGATTATCGGAAATTATTTGATGTTATTCCATAATCTATTTAAGACAATAACTCCAAATTCTATCATGTATTTTTTCTCTTGATCTGTATAAACAGTTCTCTCCAAAAGTGCAGCACCGTCTCCATGTCTAAACGCATGTAGTCTTTTTGAAAAATCTTTCAGATTAGATTCTTCTATAAAACTCATAAATACATTAAGATAATCAATTTTATCAAATCCACCATATAACTTAACTAAGTGATCATATGCATTTCGAATGTTCTCCAATTTTTCATCTATAGCCATATGTTCAAACTTTGCACTTCTAGTTGATATATTTTTTATCAGTTCATCCACTTTTTCTTCTATGGTGATTATACTTTCTTTTTTTATTATAGTAAGACTATCAATTAAGGTTCTTCGGTTTTTCCATTTTACACTTCCATTAGACTCTCTTCCGTACTTGATTGCTGTCGCATCATATAACACTCTATTGGCAAAGTTATCTAAACCTAAAGACGAATCAAGTTCTGAAGGAAAATCCTTAATAAAATAACCTTCACTCCAAAGATAATATGATAATAGGTAATATTTCGCTTTTTCAAACGCAATTTCTGAAACTTTAGATATGTTTGATGGATATAAACATGATTTCCATTCGTTTATAACTTGTTCATCATCGATATATTCTAGTGATTTTAGAATTGCAAACTCTTTAGGATGCTTTTTCACATCAGAAAAGTATCTCTCAGCATAGTTAGAATTAATTTTTAACGGAAATCTTTCATCGTAATACTTGACTATATTCATTTTTTACCACCTATTTTATTTGTAATCATTTATAAACTTTGAATTAATAATTGATTAATTATAAAATAACCTCTCCTGTGATTAATAAATCATCAGAAACGTTTACATCGACTCGAAAGTCTCTTTTTACATTGAACCAATCCATATCATTGATATATCTGTTACTAACATGATTAAAAGTCTGATTGGTAGACCCAACCAAGTTTCTATCTTTATCAATCTTATTTTCAACAAATTGCCCATCAATTATTAAGTCTACTGACATGATTAATGATAGTTTTAAACTTTTAAATTTATAACCTGTAAACAAAATCACTCCAAGTCCTAATTTCTTAAATTCATTTGATAGTTCCGATAAATGTTTTTGAAGTGTTGGTTCCCCGCCTAAAAAAGTGATACCTTCAATAGCATTCTCTTCTTTTGATTTACTCGCAATTTCTACAAGTTCATTCAAAGTCATAATATGAGCTTGCTTCATCACTTGCAGTTCAGGATTACAACATCCAGGACAACCTATCGTACACCCTTGAAACCAAATCGCCATTCTTTTATGCGGACCTTCTGCTTCGGTACATAAATTGATTCTTGCCACATTAAACAACATCTCATTCGACTTCAAAACTAAATTCCAATCCTTTTTGATTTGTCTTAACTAATATTGATTGACCTTTAAGTGCGGCAAGTTCTTGTTTATTTTTAAATAAATACATAGCAAGTTCATCTAGCAATTTATCATTAATAGCATTTAGAATATCACGACCACCTTTGGTTATGTCTGCATCGCTTAGAATATAGTTTACAAACTTAAGTTCATCTTCAAACACAAGATCTATACGATATTTTTCTAGTATACCTATTTGGATTGGTCTAAGTTTAGAGCGGGCAATTTTCATCATAAATTCTTTATCTTGAATGAAATTAAACGGCACAATATTGTTATATCCTATACGGCCAAGAAGCTCTGGTCTTTTGATTTCATTGTCAAAATAGTTTTTAACAATTGTGATAAATTCTTTAGCAACTTCTTCATGATTAGATGAAGGTTTAACTTCACTTGCACCTAGGTTAGATGTGAATATAATAATGCTCTCACTGAAATAGACCGTTTCACCTTTACTGTCAGTTAATCGTCCATCTTCTAAGATTTGTAAGAATATATCAAGAATTCTTGGATTAGGCTTTGCTGCTTTTTCAATTTCATCAAAAAGAATCACACTAAAAGGTTTCTCCTTAATGGCATTTGTCAATCTGCCACCTTCCTCATATCCTACATATCCTGGAGGTGCTCCAATTAATTTTTGATCGGAGTTGTCAGTCCCATATTCGCTCATGTCAAAACGAATACATGCTTGATCATCACCGAATAAGAATTGTGCTAAAGTTTTAGATAACTCTGTTTTACCTACCCCAGTAGGTCCAACGAAGAATAAGATTCCTTTAGGCATCGAACGACTTGATGATTTATGTAGTCCTGTTAAACCCATATATGCTTTAACGATGATCTTTTCAATCTTTTCGATGGCTTCATCTTGACCGACTACGCGTTCTGATAGCTTTTTCTTGATGTTTTTAACATCGTTATAATCCAGTTTTTCCCAAGGATTATCTTTTTCACCATATTTAAAGAGGTAAAAAAGCTTATTGAAGGTCATTTTACCTTCTTTTCTTGACAGTTTTGAAAGTTGAATTATCTCACGATTTGTGAAATCATCGAGCATATCAATATACTCGCTTTTCTTCTCACTCGTAAGCAGTGTCTCACCAGGTTTTAATTTGATGTCAAAAGCTGTTTCAATCTTAGAAAGCATATCTTCTCTCTCTAAACGATCAGGCTTTTGTAGGGTAATCGTTGTCACTTCTGGATTAGATTGGTAGAAAGAGATTGGAAACATCGATAATTTATTTGCGATTAAAATAACTACACTTCCGTTAGTATCTTCTGATAAATAGTCAACTTTACGATCTTTGATAGCTTTTCCTAATAACGTTAAATACTCTCTTTCATCATCCATCAATTGGTTATTATTACCAAATAGATAATCAGCCCAGTTTAACACAAAAGCTACTTTTCTTTTTGGATTGATCATATTCTTGAAGACTAGATTAAAGATTTCTGCAGGTTTCTTAAATAGACCAGAACCTGTTTTTTTATCTTCTTCATCATCATCTTCAAAATCATATGTATCGCCCTTAACTTCAACATCATCAACGAGATCAAGTTTTGTCAAGTCGCCATCAACACCATCGACTCTATCCCAATAGATTACATCTTCATATGCCATGTCTTTAAGCATATCCATTAAATATTCTTTTAGAGTAACAATGCGCTTTTTATCATTTAAAAACACATCTCCAACATTACCTTCAATAATAACAGCTCGCTTTATACCGGTCTCTCTTCTAATACGATTGAAACTTGTTTGTATTGACATAAATACCCCTCCTAATTCGTTCCCTTATTTTTATTAACTGTTTGATACTTCATCGATTGATTTTTATCTGGATTACTCCAATTATCGACTTGTTTAACAACTTTAATATCATATATATCCGCCAAATCCTTCATGAAAGGCTCAATGTCTTTTTGACACGCTTGACCTTCGTAGCCATCAAACTTATAGATAAATTTGCCGTCCAAATATATACGAAATTCCGCTCTTTCTCCACTAACCTTTTGAGCAATAAATCTAACTTCGTTCTTCTCGCGGTCAATTTTAATATTCTTCTTGTCAACAATAAACCCTCGTGTTTCAACTGTCTTCATAATTACTTTCAAGGTTTCTTTGCGGACAGTCTCACCAATGATTTCTGACGTGGCCTTATTACGAATCGTTTCTACATCTGATATATTGTTAATTTTTGAAGAAGTGATGTCTTTAATAACTTGATCATCGACTTTGGCATCTTTTAGCTCTTGTGTGATTTCCATCATGATATTGTCTTTATGTTTTTCAAGTGATGTTTCTAACTTTGCATCCAAACGTTTTTTTCCAAGTAATTGGAGTTCACTCCATGACTTGTTTGAGTTTTCTTTTTGCAATGCAATTTGATAAATGCTTTCTCTTAACATGAAATCATCAATAGTCTCAAGTTTTTTCAAAACATCTTGGCTGATATTGATCATACCTACTTGTTGGTTTTTTAAGTTTTGTTCATGTCTATTTGCGGCACTTATCAGTTCTTCATCAATGAGTTCTTCCATCGCATTTAAGCGATATGAGGTTAAATTATCTACTATCTTTGATAAGTTATTCGCGTTATTTGCTATACCGGCATCTCTAGTTTTCGCATTTGCTTTGGAAATAATTTGATTGAGCTCAGCTGTAATATTTGCTTGTTCTTTTTTTAAAAACGATTCATAAGAACGAACTCTATCCGTGATAAGCATACTAGCTTTATCTTTAATTCTCGCAAGTAGTTCATCAATTTTGCATAATTGTTTAAGCGCCTGTTCACATGTTGCTCTTGCTGCAATAGATAGCGCTTCATAATTTATTGTTGCTGCATGACTCATGCTTTCAATACCTCCTTAAATACAATATCTGACCATTTGGTTATATTACCAGAATCGATAACTACCTCGTCACTAGTTGGATGAATCAAACTATTTCTTGTTTTTCTTAATTGATGCAATTCAGGAACGAACTCTTTCAATTCTTCCGCATCTTTGAGTTCATTAATCATAGATTCAGTGTTACCACTTAACTTATACTGATTCTTAAGTATCCACTCAAGTTTTGCAAAAAGATATACAATGGCAGTGAAGTACTCTTTTTTGTTAATCTTCGATGTGATAAATGTTTTATCAATACCTTTGGGATTATTAGTTGCATTTTTCTCTTCTGTAAACACGCGACTTAAATACTTAAAATGCTTATCAAATTCTTTAAGTTCTCTAAATGCACTGACATCAAATTTCTCATACTTGAGCAATTCTTCAAGTTTAGTAGAAAATCCGCTGTAAACCTCTTGAAACTTCGTTCGGTCGATATCTTCCTTAATAACGAACTCGTAAGGTTTTCTAATATCTGTTAATCCCCTCAGTTGATTCAAACTGAACTGGATTATCTTAATCAAATTTGAAAAGTTACCTGTTGCATTTATTTTATCATTATTGATGATTTTTTGGGTGAACTCTTTCAAAGTATTGATTTGAGAAAAAATATCATTGAGTGAATAATTGAGTGATTCTAATAATTGAAATAGTTTCTCATTCTCTACATTGGAATTGCTTTCAATAACTTTGTGAATCATCGTGATGTTTTGTATGTTTAGGTGTTTAATTAACCAACCACCTATAGCGATCTGATGCTCAATCGTTTTTATCGGTAAGGTCTTGAAGTATTCATCAAATAGATTCTGTGCCTTTCGGTTAAACCAATCCTTGATAAATGTGATGTCAGTTGTATCTTTAATCTCTTTTAATATGTTAATACTTTCTTCGGTATCTTTGGTAATGTATTTATCCATCATCAATTCTAGAGATTGTCTATCATTTAGGATTTTGAAGATATGTAGACATTCTTTTGCATTTTCAATAGAATAAGT
>Ga0172377_10004478_pt1 | contig 14350 bp, 10 predicted proteins | sample Pumphouse3metaG_FD_119749 | JGI IMG/M metagenome (GOLD analysis project Ga0172377, IMG submission 119749) | Leachate microbial communities from a municipal landfill in Southern Ontario, Canada - Pumphouse #3 metaG | ecosystem: Engineered > Solid waste > Landfill > Unclassified | place: Canada... | reverse complement strand
GAGGATTATCAACACATGGTGGGAGACCCGGAGACCGTATTGGATTTGCATAAAGGCTCCCCAGGCTACCGCTTGATTCTCAATAACGTCCTCTTTCCCGCCGCGGAAAAGAAGAAACTCAAGACTTAAGGGGGAAAGAAATACTATGGCAAAGTTTTACAAGCATCTGCGCAGCACCAGGATCAAGACCGGACTTTGGACTCTGGCCATTTTCCTCATCCTGCTCTTTGGCTATCTCTGGCTCACAAACCGCCTGGATATGAGGGCGCAGCAAAATCTCCGGGTGCTCTTTACCGATGTGATCGGCCTGGAAACCGGAGATAAAATCATGTTTCGCGGCATGGAAGCCGGCCGGGTGAAGACGGTGAGCATGCACGAAGACGGCATCCTGGTGGCAGGTAAGATTTCCACCGCGATCCAGATCCCGGTGGGCAGCAGATTCTATATCGAAGACAGCCTGATGGGCAGTAAAAGCCTGAATATCCAGCCCGCAGCCGGAAATGAATATCTGGATCTTGCCCAAATTCAGGCAGGAGAACAGCCTTCCGGCATGATGAGCATCATTGCCAAAGCGGCAGAACTCCTGTCCCGCCTGGACGGCATCCTGGCTGATGTTGATGCTGAAGGCGGGCTCATCGATCAAGGCGAAAGACTCTTGCAAGATACCGGCAGCACCGTGCGCAATGCAAACCGCTCCATTACAGAGCTCAAAGGCGATATTTCCACCGCAATCAACAGAGTGGATTCCCTTACCCAGCAGATAAATAGCTTTGTGGCAGAGAACAAAGAACCGCTAAGAAAAAGCATCGCGCTCACCCCCGCAGTGCTCGGCAAGGTAAACAGCGCTCTGGATAGCCTCAGCGTGCTTTCTGCCAAACTCAATCACAGTGCAGACGCCCTCGCCTCTGGACAGGGTAGTGCCGGAAAACTGCTTACCGAAGACGATTTGTACCAAAAACTGCTGAATTCCATCGATAAACTCGATGATCTGATCGCCGATATCAAAGCGAATCCCCGTAAATACATCAAACTCTCTATCTTTTAGGATAATATGAAGAAACTACTCATCGCCATCCTGCTGCTGATTCAAGGGCTGCTCTTTGCCCAGACTTTCGGTCAAAACAAGGTAAACGCCACAGCCCAGGATTGGTCTGTGCTCAAAACCATGCACTTTGATATCTACTTTCCCCGTGATGAAGATGAATTTGGCCAGACTGCCGCTTTGATGGCGGAAGAAATCTACTATTATCTGAAGAATGATCTGAAGTATCCGGTGCTCAGCCGCATTCCGATCATATTTTATGCCACCCGCACCGAATTTCAGGTGACGAACATCATCTATCCTCTGCTCTCAGAGGGCGTGGGCGGCTTTACTGAGAGCCTGCGCAACCGTGTGGTGGTGCCCTTTGACGGCAGCTACAGCAATCTGGAAGAGCTGCTGACACATGAGCTGACCCATGCTTATATCAATGCCTTGGACGATAGGATCACCAATACCATTCAGGCTCTGCGTCCCGCCGCCTTCCCGTTTTGGTTTTCGGAAGGTCTGCCGGAATTTCTCTCTATCGGCGGCGAGGATGAGTATAATAACATGTTCATCTTGGATATGGTGGTGAATGACAATCTGCCCAAAATAGAGTATATCGGTGGCTATCTGGCCTACAGGCTGGGTGAGAGCTTTCTGGCATATATTGCCGATACTTACGGGCGCGAAAAGGTGAGCGAATACTTTTATTCTTTGCGCACCATGCAAAGCCTGGAAGAAGCTACCAAGCGCGTATTTGGCATCAAATTTGAAGAGCTGGAATCGCGCTGGCGCTATCAGCTCAAACGTGATTATTTCCCCGCCATCAATACCCACAAAATCCCCCAGGAAGTCTATGAACGCCGTACTGATCACAAAAAGGACGGCTCTTACTTCAATTTCTCGCCTCGATTTTCCCCAGATGGCTCCCGCTACGCCTATTTCTCCAATGCCTCAGCCCGTTATAGCATCTGGCTGGGCTCTACGCACGGCATTGCCAAGCCCAGAAAGATCGTCACCGGCGAGGCCAGCGGGAAGATGGAAGAATTCTACTATATGCGCAGCAATCTGAGCTGGTTCCCCGATGGCAAGACTGTGGCTTTTTCTGCCAAAACTGCGGATGGAGACCGGATTCACCTGCTGGATGTGGATAAGGCTAAGATAATGCGCACTATCAAGATACCCCAGCTTCGGGCTATCTTCGAAGTGGATGTATCTCCCGATGGCCAGCACATCGTGCTCAGTGCCCAAAGGCAGATGCAGACCGATCTGTACCTCTACGATCTTGAGACGAACGAGCTAAAGCAGCTCACCGATGATAGCTTTTACGATGCCCAGCCCAGATTCTCTCCCGACGGCAAGCGCATAGCTTTTAGCTCCCAACGCGATGAAATCCCCGGAGCCAGGCGTTACGGCTATTTTGCCAATACCAGCATGGATATCTTTGAGTATCTTCTGGATGAAGAGCTGATAATGCAGATCACCAAAGAGCCTTTTGATTGCACGCAGCCCATGTATGTGGATTCTGGCTCCAAGCTGGCTTTCGTCTCCGCCCGCAATGAAATCACAAATTATGAAATCATCGATTTTGAGCAGCAGCAGATCGCACCTTTGACCCAGGTCCTGGCCGGCACTTTCAATGGTGATATCTCGCAGGATACAAATTATCTGATGATCTCAAATCACTTTGATGGCGCCTGGGACCTCTTCTTTGGCAATAGCCCTCTGAATGATCTTGAGTACCAGCCCCACCCTGAGGCTACTGTATTTGAACAGCAATATGATCTGCTGGATAGGGTGGATTTTACCGAGCTCGATCGCTATGGCCTCCTCGGCAAAAAGCCCCTGCCCAAAAACAGCGCGCGTAGCCAGGACTCCCGTCGCCCCTTCATCAGCGGCTATGAACCAGTGGTTCCGGATTCCTCGCTGATCGCCACAAACTACAGTTGGGACTCCCGGCCTCTGGAAAACGCCGAAAATCCGCCCAAGATTCGCAAATACAGACCCCGCTTTGCTTTGGACAGTCTCTGGGGCGGCATGGCATATTCCAATGCCTATGGCGCGGTAGGCAGTATTGAACTGGGGCTGAGCGATCTGATGGGAGATCACGGCATTGGCATCAGTCTGGGCATCAGTGACAGGCTGGATGAAACCAATTTTGTGCTGTCCTATCTGTATCTGAAGCGCAGAGCAGATTGGGGAGTGGGCGTTTATAACTTATATAATGAAAACTACTACCGGTTTTACACGCCTCAGGGTAACGACTATTATCGTATCCGTCAGCGTCAAACCGGACTATACGGACTGGCACGCTATCCCTTCAGCCGCTTTTCCCGCCTTGAATTTGACAATATGCTCTATGAGTATGAGGTGCATCAAGACTATCTGCCTCATGAGAATTTCGAGGCCGGAGATTGGCTGAAAGACGTTTACAAATCCAGCGATATAGCTTATGCTCCAGGGCTCAGCCTGGTGTATGACAACGCCCTGTATGGCTCCACCGGGCCGCTTCTGGGATTTCGCGGCAGCTATACCCTGCGTAAAAGTTTTGCCAAAACAGATCTGGATTATCTAACGAACTATATCGATCTGCGCAATTACACCCTCTTCAACCGCCGCTACTGCCTGGCATTGAGAGCCAATGCGGCCATCAGCACCGGCTCCAGCCCGGATCATTTTACTTTGGGCGGCTATTATGGAGTGCGGGGATTGGATCAGAGATTGTCCGGCAGTCGCAAGGTTTTGACCAGCGCGGAGCTGCGTTTTCCGCTCTTGAACTATATCTCTATAGCCTTTCCTTTGCCCTTGACTTTGAGCAATATCCGCGGCTCAGCCTATGTGGATATGGGCGCGGTCTGGAACAAAGGTGACAAGTTCAGAGGCACTGTGGATGGACGCCTGGAAGATATCAAGCTGGGCTATGGCTTTGGCCCCAGATTCAACCTCGGCTATTTTGTTTTGAAGCTGGATGTTTCCTGGCTCACCGATCTTTCCAAGAACAGCAAACCGCATATTTACGTAAGTTTATCTGAAGATTTTTAGTATATCATAAAAGGAGTAACCATGAAAATCGATGTAAGCCGCAAACTGCCGGAACATCTTGAAACCCTGGTTTTACTACAGGAAGAAGGTTCCGAAGTCAAAAGTGCCGATGTCCTTAGTGAAGAATTGGTAAGCACCATAAATAACTTTTGCACATTGGAAGAGTTTAGCTTCAAAGAAGGAGCCATCAAAAGCTTCACCCGGATGGTTCAAAAAAAGAAACAGCTTATCGTGCTCTGCGGAGTGGGAAACCACAAGAAGAAGGAGACCCAAAAGCTGCGTAACCACATAGCAAATAGTGTGCGCGAAGCCACCCGCTGCAAAGCCCGTCAGGTCTATCTGATGTTTGCTTTTGATACCGGCATTCCAGAGGCACAGCTCGGGCATCTGCTCGCAGAATCCGCTCTTCTAACTGCCTATAAATTCAATAAATACCTCAGTTCAGACAAAACCCATGAGATCGAGATCCTGCATCTGATCTATGCTGCCAAGACGAATCGCCATCTCAATCGCGGCATCTTGGAAGGCCGCATATTTGCCGATGCTGTGATCCTGGCGCGTGATCTGGTGAATGAACCGGCCAATGTGATCAATCCTGAAGCCTTGGCCGAACATGCCAAAAAAGCGGCTCTGCAATACGGTTTTGCCATCGATATCTATTCCATGGACAAGATCAGACGTCTGAAGATGGAAGCGTTTTTGGCCGTAGGTAAAGGCTCGGCCAGCGATCCCAAGCTGATTATAATGCGTTACAACGGCAATCCGGACAAAAAGAGCAAGCTTACCGCCTTGATCGGAAAAGGCCTCACCTTTGATACAGGAGGCTACAGCCTGAAGCCCACCAATAGCATGTTAAGCATGAAAAGCGATATGGGCGGAGCTGCTGCGGTGATCGGTGCTTTTAGCGCCATCGCCACCCTCAAGCTCAAAGTAAACGTGATCGGCGTGATCGCCGCTGCTGAAAACATGATCAGCAGTACAGCCTATCGCCCCGGAGACATCCTCACCTCCATGTCTGGCAAAACCATCGAAGTAGATAATACCGATGCCGAAGGCCGGCTGACCCTGGTGGATGCCGTGCATTATGCCATTGAAAAAGAAAAGGCAGACCGGATCCTGGATATCGCCACCCTCACCGGAGCTGCTGTGGCCGCCTTGGGCAAGGATTACTCCGCTGTCCTGGGCAATGACGATGCCTGGCTCACCAAGCTGAGCGATGCTTCCAAATTATCTGGAGAAAGGCTGTGGAGAATGCCTCTGCACGAGCCTTACCTGGAGCTCATCAAATCCGAAGTAGCTGATCTGAAAAACTCCGGCGGATCCCTGGCAGGATGCATCACCGCTGCCCTCTTTATCCGGGAATTTGTCCAGAATAAACCCTGGATCCATATCGATATAGCCGGTAGCTCCATGCGCGATAAAGTAAATGGCATAGATAGCCTGGGAGCCACAGGAGTGGGTGTGCGCCTGCTGGTGAACCTGATGCGCAGCATGGAATAGTTAAAAACCTTAGCAAGATAGTAGCTCCGGCAGATCGCTGTCGGAGCTGCCTTCAGGAGAATATATATGAAAAGACTCAGCTTACTTTTTGCTCTGCTTATCCTCATTGGGGCAGGCTGCAAACAGGCACCCCAGCAGCAGGAGAACGAGCAGAAGCCCCTCATCCTTACCTCCATCTACCCCTATGAGCTTTTGGTGAAACAGCTCGTGGGAGACGCCATTGTGGTGCGCAGCCTCATCCCGCCTACCGCCTCAGTACATAGCTATAGCCCAAAACCCACCGATCTCAGCGATCTGCACAAAGCCGATCTGATCATCACCAATGGCCTGGGCCTGGAAGCCATGATCGAGCAAAACCTGAGCACCCTGAAAGACAGGCATCTGGTCTGTGCTTTGCTTTTGTATGACTCAATTGCCCTGGATTCTTTGAACCAGGTGCGGGATCAGCTCATAAAGCACCATGAAGCAGAAGAGGAAGATCATGAACACGTGGGCGCAGACCCTCATCTGTGGACCTCCTTGCAGATGATGAGCAAGCTCAGCACCAAGCTCAAGAATGAATTAGTACTCCGCTTTGCGGATTATGCGCCTTTGATCACCCACAATTATGAGACTATGCAAGCGGAAATGAAAAAGGCACATGAGCAGATTTTGCGCGAGCGCGCCGAGCTGCTGCAGCCTGCTTTGGTTACCTATCACAATAGCTTTCACTATTTTACCCGAGATTATGATATCGAGTATCTGGGCTGGGTGCAAAGCTCGCCCGGCAAAGAGCCCAGTGCCCGTGAGCTTACGGCCTTGGGCAGCAAAATCAAGAGCCACAAGGTCAAAGCCATCTTCGTAGAGCCCCAACAAAACCCCAAATCCGCCGAGGTCCTGGCCAAAGAATATGGCCTTCAGCTTTTCACCCTGGACCCCATCGGTGCCTCACTGGAAGTTTCTACCATCACTGAATTGATTTTAACCAACTGGAAAGCCATGAAACAGGCCTTTTGATGATCATTTTCAAAGACCTTGAATACCATATTGCCAATAAAACCATCCTGGAAGATATCAATCTTGAGATCCCGGAGGGCGTTTTTGCCGCCATCATCGGGCCTAATGGAGCCGGCAAATCCACCCTGATCAAGCTGCTTTTGGGACTGATTGAAATGCAGGAAGGCAGCATCAGCATAGACGGCATCCCTCAGGATAAATGGCTGAAAGCAAACAGCTTTGGCTATTTGCCGCAGAGAGAGGAATTTGACCGCGGCTTTCCCGCCACAGCCCGGGACATCGTGCTGATGGGCCTGGCCGGAACTCTGCCCTGGGGCAAGCGTTTCAACAAAGAACATGAAGCCAAAGCCCTCGAAGTGATGCAGATGTGCGGAATCGGAGAAAAGGCTGGGACTCAGATTGGCGGTCTCTCCGGTGGTGAATATCAGCGTGTGCTGCTGGCCCGCGCCATCCTCACCGATAGCAAATACCTGATTTTGGACGAACCCGAAGCCGGCATCGATCGCCCCGGTGTCACCAGTTTCTTCAAGCTGCTGAGGAAGTTCAATGAAGCCGGTAAGACCATCATCACGGTCTCCCACGATCTGCACACCCTCTCCAAGTTCTGCACATTCCTGATCTGCCTGAACCGGCGACTGCACTGCCACAACAACGCCGAGCTCATCAATGCCGAAGTCATTAGCAATACTTTTGGCGATAGTGTGCGCCTCATCGAAAAGGAATACTGATGCCATATTTTCTGATCTCTGCCCTGGCCGGAGCCGTATTGAGCGGGATATCTCTGGCTATCTTTGCGCCCTACGTAACTCTGAGGCGCATTTCCTACATGGGTGAAGCGCTTTCCCATATTGCCTTTGCCGGCATCGCTCTGGCCATGATATCCGGGCTCAATCTCACCTTTGGCGCCTGGATGTTTGTGAGCATCGTGGCCCTGGGAATCTCCTGGCTCTCCCAAAAATACAAGATTCAGGAAGCCAATACCATCACCATCTTCCTCTCACTCTCCATGGCTCTGGGCATCATCCTGATCTCGCTGAAGCAAGACTACACCTTCGATCTGGCCAGCTATCTCTTTGGTAATGTACTGCTCATTTCGCCTTCCGAGCTCTGGGCGCTGGGCCTGCTGAATATCCTGAATATCGCCTATGTCCTCTTCTTTTACAAAGAGCTGTTTTACCTGAGTTACAATCCCGAGATGTCCAAGGTCTTCCGCATTCGCACCCAGGCCGTTGACAAGATCTTCTATCTGCTTTTGGCCGCCAATATCGTCTTCAATCTCAAGAGTGCCGGCATCATCCTGGTTACAGCCCAGCTCATCCTGCCCGCTGTGACGGCCTTTAATCTCACCTGCAAACTCCATAAAGCCATCTTCATCTCTGTGATAGTGGCCATTCTCTCTGCCTTGGGCGGTTTTGCCGTATCTTTTGCCCTGAATCTACCCACCGGAGCCACCATCGTGGTCTGCCAAGCCTTGCTTTACACACTTAGCTTTATCTTCAGAAAGGGGATAAGATGATCAAGAAACATATCGTCATCTTCAGCGCGGTGATCTCACTGCTTTTCATCAGCGTAATCTGGCAAGTAGCCGAGAGCCATATACATAACGGTCTTATGCAAGTCTCTGCCAAGCTCTTTGGCAAACCCCTCAGCCAGATCGCAAGTTTTGACGAGAGTGGCATCCCCATGCGCAGCTTAGGCAAAAAAGAAAGCCACTACGATCCACTGCTGGTAGCACGCGCTGCTCATGAGGCCAATCTGCACAGGCAACTCAGCGGCGGGAATGATGCAGACTTTCTGCTGCTTACAGACTGGCTGCTTGCTCAGATAAACGAGACGGATTCCACCTGCTTCATAGATTACCGCTTTGATTTGCCAGAATACGGGCAAAAGGCACCCTGGCAATCTGCCCTCAGCCAAGCTGCATTGATGAACGTCCTGGCCGCCAGGGCTGGTATGCAGCGGGACCTAAATATCTACAGCAAAGCCCAGCGCACTCTGAATACCCTCAGCCCCAAAGCTGCTGGTCTTAGCTTTGCTTTGTCCGATAGCAGCTATTGGTATATGCAGTATCCCTCGCCAGAGCCCGATTATGTGCTAAGTGGCATGATAAATGTGTTACTGGAGTTGCATCGCTACTATGATCAGACAAACTATCCTCTGGCCAAAACCCTGTATGACAATGGCATGCGTGCGCTCAAGCAAAAACTGCCGGAATTTGATTATCATGGCTACAGCTATTATGATCTCAAGGGACATAAAGCCAGCCGGGGCCAGCATCAAGCCCATATCAAGCTGCTCAGCAAAGTGCTGGAATTTGGGGAAGATAGCCAGATCTTACAAATGCGTAACCGCTGGCAAAAAGCCGATAGCTATCCCGTATTCTGGCAGATGATGATGGTGCCTCAGCCCCTGCGGATTCTGGCTTATGTTTTGGCCCTTTTGGCCATGTGGCTCATCAGCTATCTGCTTTTATCAGCGCCCCAAAGAAAGGTGCCAGACGATCCGGAGCATAGCTCATCTTAGCATGCCTCAGCCCGGGCAGACCGATATCCTGCTCGCGATTGATCCACTGGTACTTACCCTGTAAATAGCGCGCTGTCTCCCAGGTGACCACCTGTGCGGAGCCCTTTTTAAAGGGATCAAACTTCTCAAAATGCACTGTAGCCATATCCAGGGTCTGCGGACTGAAGATGGAGTAAGCCGCGATCTTGTGTTGCAGACAGATGATAATCCCTTCCACGGGAAGCTGATTCCAATTTTTGAGGGTATTCTCGATCGCTTGCAATTCCGTCACCAGATAAGCCCCTTCAGCATCGCGGTCTCGACGCCATTTGTGGGTAAAATTCATGATCACCGGTAGTCTGTCTTCGGTGATTTTCATCACCTTGTAACTCGGATAAGCCCGCCGAAATTGTGAGATCAGGTTCTTCTTCTTGGCCAGCTTCTTACCCCGCATTTCCACCATCTCTTCTGCGCTGTAGATGTAATCCGCCCAATCCCTGTCTTCATTGAGCTCAAAGTAATCCTGCACCGCTGGATATTGATCGATGTACTCTTTGGGAAGCAGGATCATCCGGGCCTCTGGGTAATACTGCCGGAAATCCATAAGCAGTTCCTTGAGCTCCAGGGGACTAAGATACTCTCCCACCGGGAAATAGACATATTGATATTGGGGATTGAAGATCACCAGCCGCTCCTTGTACAAAAGAAAGTGGTTATCGTAGATTTCACCCCAGACGATGAGATTGGTGATGGTATAATCGCAGTTTTCTCGTGGGTACTTGCTCAGATACTCGCGCAACATCAGTGTGTGTGATAGCTGTAGCGGGTTCAGCCCCGGCATGGATTTATGCTCTGTCATATTTCCTCATTGGAAAACAGGAAGGGGGTATAATCCTTCATCACGCCAAAGCCCAAAGAGCTGTAAAAGCTCTCATAGCCAGGCTCTGAGATCAGGCCGATCCACTGCAGCTTATGCTCGCGCAAATCTTGCAAGAGCCTTTTCACAATGCCCTTGCCATAGCCCTGACCGCGATGCTCTTCCAGCACAGTGACATCCTGGATATAAGCATCACTCACCCCGTCCGAGATCGCCCGGCCCATACCGATGATTTCACCATCATAGATGGCGAGAACAAAACAGAAACTGTTGGCAATAATGGCGTCTATAGTTTTCTTGTCTTCAGGCTGATCTTCCTGCTGCCACCAGCCCGCAGCCCTGTATAAGTGCAAAATGCGGGAGCTATCCGCATTCTTCACTATCTTATATTTGACTTCTTTCATTAAAACTTCATCCTATATATTTTGGTTTTTGTAGATATAATAAGCACTTGAGCGCTATTATGCCAGTTTTTCCGGATGGCAAGCATTAACAGGATATCAGGAGTATCGCCTGCCGTGCACACAACGAGCTCTTTTTTAAGACCTATGGTCTTACTGGACGCGGGACGCATCCAATCCTGTGGTTTTACTTACTTCTTGCCAGCCGGAATCCCACGAATTGATATCCCTTATTAGGATCACCGCGCTCGCGCCAGAGTACATTCAGATTGCGACCTTCGCTGTTCATCACATTGCCGCCGCGGATGCTCTTTTGAGTTCCGGTCTCAGGTCCAGTGGGATTGATAAATTTGTTTAAGGCGTTTAAGTAGTTTGCATCCTGCCAATCCCAGACCCATTCTGAGACGTTTCCGCTCATATCATACAGGCCAAATTTGTTGGGGCTCTTGCCTCCTGGCGCGCGCAATTTACCGGCGGAGTTTTCCCGATACCAGGCCACTTCGGCAGGATCATTTGATCCGCTGTAATTGTAGAGCTGCCCGCCTTTTGCGGCCAGTTCCCATTCGGCTTCGCTGGGCAGGCGGTAACCATTGGCGTTAAAATCGCAGCTCACCACCCGGGAAGCACCCAGCCCCCGGATACGATAGGCGGGAGAAAGTCCCTCCGCTTCACTGAGTCCATTGCAATAGATGGCGATGTCGAACCAGCTCACATTATCCACCGGCAGCTCATCTCCCAAGGTGGTGACATTAGCCGGCTTCATAAAACGGCGCCATTCGCTTTGGCTTACCTCGTATTTGCTGATGTAAAATCCGGATAGGGATACGTTATGCGCCAGATTTTCGCTCGAGCGGCCAAAGCCAAAAGTGGAAGGCTCGATCTTGACGAAATTCCTTCCCGGTGGCGATTGTTTTACCACCGGTGCGGGGCTGGCATCTCTGCTTTGGGGCACAGCCGGCAGACGCCGCGGGTCCTGTCTTTCATCCAAAGTGTTACTTTTCAAGGCTCCATAGGTGGTCAAAACTGGTTCGGAACTGCTCATTGGCTCTTGGAAAGCATTGCCTTTTTGGAAAAGGCTGTCATTCTCTGCCTCTTTTCCCCAGACGAATCCGGTTATTTGAAACTTTTCTTCATCGGCACCAAAGATTACCTGATAGATGTTTGTGGTAAAAAGCAGGCCCATCAGCACTATCACCACGCCGATAAGAATCCAGAAACCAAGCTCGATTCTGGCTTTGGGCATGACCGCTTCGCCTTGATCACCTGTATCCAGGAAGCTGGTATCTTGCACGGTGCATAGTTCTGCGCCTTCCACCGGGCCCAGCTTACTGATGGCATCATAAAACTTATCCAGGCTCCCAATGCGTTGCGAAATAGTGCGATGCAGACTTTCTGCCAGGACTTTGTTCAGAGCCATACTGGTGCCCACGATCTTCACAAATTTGTTGAGCTTGATGCGATCCGAGCTATATATATTCTGATACAAAGGATTTTGGGCAAGAAGCTGCGCAATGATAGTTCCTATGGTGAATATATCCTCGCGCTCATCGCGGTCTTCGTATCTAATGCCGCTGGAAAGGACTACGAGCTCTGAATCCTCTTTGAGCATAATGCTGCTCAGTTGCAGACCAGCGATGCTCAGGCCATTTTTGCGCACCAACATGGCTGTTTTAATCAATTTTAAGCCAATTTCCCGCACCAGCTCTTCGCTCAGGCGTTCGGGATTGTATTTCTTGATCTCAGCCAGAGATACCCCATGCACATATTCCACAGCCATAAAAGCTGGAGAGTGGCTTTGATTTGCCTCAGACACTTTGGCGATGCTGGAGTCCTTGATATGATCCAGCCGGGAAAGCCGCATCTGCATCCCAAAGAGGGTATCCATATTGTGGAAGCTGGATTGGAAGAAGATCTTGAGCACATGTTCTTTGCCGTTTTTTTCGGCTATGTACTTGATGCCTTCTTTGTCTTTGTTCATCATCCGCAGGATCTTATAGCCTTCAAAGAACTCTCCGGGATCCAGCAAGGTGAAGTTTTTGTTTATCGCTTCCTGAATCAGAGCAGGTGCTTTTGGTATATCTTCCTGTTTTAGTTCCGTCTTTTGCGGTTCATCCAAAACCACATTCTCCCCGCAAAAAGGACAGAATTTCGCCTTTTCGGGGATCTTTTCACCACAATTTAAGCAGTAGTGCATTGCAGTAGCCTCCGGTTTATTAGCCATCTTTCTTGGTCACCTTCAGACCTATTTCTTTGCCGTTGATATCTATCTGAGGCAGAGACGCATCATCAAGTTTTACGATCTCATCGGCCAGGGTTTCGCTTCTGATATAGTCTTTGTATTGGGCAATGGCTTTATCGATCTGCTCATCACCACAGTAGGAAATACTGATGCGGTCCATGATCTCAAAGCCTTGTCCCTTACGGGAAAACTGGATCTTATTGATCAGCTCGCGGGCGTAGCCTTCCAGGATCAGCTCTTCACTCAAGCTGGTGTCCAGAGCGATGAATATATCTTTCATACTGGCAAAAACATAGCCTTCACGGGGGAGGATCTGCACCTGCAAATCTTCCGGCAGCAGGATGATGTTTTCGCCATTTAAATCAAATTCATAAGAGCCTTTGCTGGCAAAATCACGCAGGGCCGCAGCCGAATCTGCCTTCTGCAAATAGGCGGCAATGGCCTTCATCTGCTTGCCATACTTGGGGCCCATCACCTTGAATTCTGGCTTCAGCTCATACTGCACAAAGTCGCTATCTGTTTCTACATACTTGATCTTGTGGATATTCACTTCTTCCTTCACCAAATCCAGCATTTTGTCTATCGATTCACGCAATTTGGCCGGCACATACATCAGACCCAAAGGTTGACGAATCTTGAGATTACTCTCGCCACGGGCTTTGCGTCCCAGAGATACCACGTCGATCACAGCCTGCATATCGCGTTGAAGGTCTGCATCTATGAATTCCGTTTGGCTCACGGGGTAATCAGCCAGATGTACGCTTTCTGCGCTCTGTAGGTTCTGGGGGTCATTCAGTGCAGTCTTATCAAGGGCTGTGCCCTTGCTCGACACGAGACGTGTCGAATCCAGCAAGTTACCGCTCGAATCCAGCAAGTCATCGCTCGAATCCAGTAAGTTACCGTTCGAATCCAGCAAGTCATCGCTCGAATCCAGCAAGTCACCGCTGAGCTTTTTATCTGATTCACCCTTCAGGCTCAAAAAGAGCTCTTCGGCCAGATACGGCACATAGGGGGCAATCAGTTTACTGACCTCAAGTAACACCATATACAAGGTGCGATAGGCCGCTATCTTGTCCTCGCTCAGCTCAAAAGCCCAGAATCTGCGGCGGCTGCGGCGAACATACCAATTTGATAGTTCATCGATCACAAAGTCCTGAATAGCGCGCACACTGCGGGTAAATTCATAGATCTCAGTATATTCACGTACGTCGCGGATCAAGCTCTGCAGCCGTGAGATGATCCAACGATCGATCTCGGCATCCCGAACCCAGTCTGAGCCATAGCTACCGGCATCAAAATCATCTATATTCGCATAAGTTGCGTAAAAAGAATAAACGTTTTTCAGAGTTCCGATGAATTTGCTGATGGTCTCGCGCACACCGTCCACGTCAAAGCGGGTAGGCACCCAAGGCGGACTCACTTCCAGAAGATACCAACGGATAGCATCGGCACCATAATTGTGCATCAGCTCGATGGGATCCACGCTGTTGCCCTTGGTTTTACTCATCTTTTGACCCTTTTTGTCCAAAACCATGTCGTTTACCAGACAGCTTTTGTAGGAAGAAACCCCTTTAAAGAGGGTGGAAATGGTGAGCATGCTGTAAAACCAGCCCCGGGTCTGATCTATCCCTTCCGAGATAAAATCCGCCGGGAAGAGCTCGGTCTCAAAGCGTTCTTTGTTTTCAAAAGGATAATGCCACTGCGCAAAGGGCATGGCTCCGCTATCAAACCAGCAGTCAATCACTTCCGGAGTGCGGTGCATCACCGAT
>Ga0172377_10004477_pt1 | contig 14353 bp, 15 predicted proteins | sample Pumphouse3metaG_FD_119749 | JGI IMG/M metagenome (GOLD analysis project Ga0172377, IMG submission 119749) | Leachate microbial communities from a municipal landfill in Southern Ontario, Canada - Pumphouse #3 metaG | ecosystem: Engineered > Solid waste > Landfill > Unclassified | place: Canada... | reverse complement strand
CGCTGCGATTGCTTCGGGAATAAAGCCGACTGTTATTCCTAATATTCAAATAATCGATTGCGATTCCTCATCCATCATCTCCGTTAAAGCAACCGGCAATTCCAAGCCATATAGTGGCAATGGTCTTTACTTGATTAGGTCCGGGTCTGAAAACAAAAAAATAGATCCCGAGCAATTGAGAGAACTTGTTTTTGTCAGTTCTCCTGAGACAATTGCTTCTTTGGAATCGCTTAATCAGACTCCTTCGTTTTCGCAGTTAAAACAACTTTTTGTCATTCATGGGCTAAGCGTCAACGAAAAGACATTTGAAAAAAACAATGGACTGTTCAATTCCGAAGGTAAATACAACGAACTGTCCTATGTTTTATCGGATTCTAATGACATCTCCATTAAGGTGGTTGGGTTTTCTGGAAAAGATAAAACCGAAATGGCCTATCGAAACGAATATGGATATAAGTGCTTGCTCATTGCCATGCAGCAAGTTATGGATTATGTAGAATCGCTAAACGAAACCAGGGTGATAGTCGATGGTTCTCTTCAAAGAAAAGAGGTATCTTTATTCGATTTGAAGTGTTTCAGGGAAGCCTGGATTAACGCTTGTTTGCATAACAAATGGTCTTCTTTGGTTCCTCCGGCCGTATATGTATATCAAGATAGGATCGAGATAATCTCCTCCGGCGGACTTCCTCTTGATTTTAGTGTTGATGACTTTTTCCAAGGGATCAGCCATCCGCTTAATAGGCAACTTCAAAAAATTATGGGGCAACTTGGAATAGTGGAACAAACTGGCCATGGCGTGCCAACAATTGTCGGCAAATATGGAAAAGAGGCCTTCGATATTACAAATAACCATATAATTGTAACTTTGAGATTCCCTTTTGAAATGCAGAAAATAGCCACCTCTTATGATGGTCTGTCTTCTTCTCAAAAGAAGGTTTTAATGGCCATATCCAATCGGCCAACTATTTTGACCAATGAACTCGTTAATGTCTGCGGAATTAAAATAGCTCGAGTGAATCAAGTTATTAAAGAATTGAAAGACCTAGGCCGTTTAGAAAGAGTCGGCTCAAAAAAAGACGGCTACTGGAAAGTGACCGATAAAAAGTAATGAATATATCTTGGAGGTGATATTAATGCCCCCCAAAAGGTGGACACGGCCTTCCGATTAAAAAAAGCCCCCTGCTGTGTAATGTGTCCCCTTTGTAAAGAACACGTTATCAAAAGCATATGCTGGTAGTAATTCTTGTAGCTGACGGTCTCCTTGCGGGCCTGGCGGAAGCAAAGACATTTACTTAGGAGACTCTTCTTTTTTTAATTCATCTGCAAAATCTATTTCTTTTTTCTATGGTAAAGGACAAGAAAAAGAATACCTAGAAGAAAAAAAGCTCCCGCCAAGGAGATCATCACTGTCCCCATCAAGGTTCCAAGAGCATAGGCCTCTCTAGAAGGGTCCTGCATCCGCAAAGGATGGAAGGAAGCACCGACAATAAGGCATAACGCCATCAGAACAAAGGATACAACAGATATTTTCTTCATTTCTTTTTTCCTCCCTTGAACCTTCTTCCAAGAAAGAACCTTTAACAATAGAAAAGAGAGACAAGCCCAGGAAGAGGAATATTCGGAATCACGCTGATTCTACAGTCCATATCCATAGTCGGAAGCAATCAAGCCTGTATTACGGAAGAAGATGCCCGCTTTCCTGGTAGATGCGATACCAGTCTTCTCTAGAAAGATTAATCTTCTCCCCTTCCAGCGCTTCATCCAGATGCGAAAGGCTTGTAGAGCCATTGATGACAACAAGGCTGGGATCAAGCCGCAGCAAGAAGCTTGTCGCAATAGCGGCTTTGTTCGTATGGTATTTTTCGCTGTACTTCTGCAAGCAGGCATTGATTTCCGGATGCCTGCTTTCATCGAATATGGAGCCTTCGAAGAATCCGTAAAGGAACGGAGACCAGCACTGGATAGCGATCCCTTCTCCTTTCAGGAAGAAGAAAAGATCGTCCTGTTCTTTGCTCGCCTTGTTTGATGGCAGATTCGTATTGAAGACCTGATCGATCATAGTCGTATTCCCTAGCCCTAACTGGACTTGGTCGTATTTAATCGGACAAGGGAGTTCCTTCTGCAGGTACCGGATTTCAGAAGATGAGAAATTGCTGACACTGAAATCACGGATCATCTTATGGTCCATAAGGTATCGGATTGCTCTTGCAACTTCTTCGTTATCCATAAAGATATCGGGACGATGGATAAAGAGATTATCAAGATATGAGGTATGCAGTCTCTCCAAAGACTTCTTCACCCGGAAAAGGATATTGTCGTAGGAAGAATCATATCCGATAGTATCGGAAGAAATACCGCATTTGCTCTGCAAGTAGATCTTCTCCCTTAGCTCCGGATGAGAAAGAAGAACCCTGCCTATCAGTTCTTCGCATTTTCCTCCGCCATAGATATCGGCAAGATCAAAGATGGTGATTCCTTTTCCCAGGCTATGGCAGATAAGACCATAAACTTCGTTCTCCGTCATATTCGTAATCCTCATCAATCCTTGTGCTATCCTGGACATGATTCTTGTTCTCCTTTGAAGTATATCTTACAGGCAAAGCTCTTTTCTTGCTACGAAAATAAAGAAAAGGAAAAACAAAAAACAGGAAATGCAGGGATTCTCGAGGCATCCTACTTCAGGATATTGCTTAAATACTGGTAACAGTATTCATGCCCGTCGGAGATCATTTCCATTCCCACTGTTTCCATGGCTTCTTTCTGTACGTCTGTAGGATGTATCATGGGGTATAAGCTATGTGTCAACATAATCAAGGAATTAAAAACAAAATCAGCTTTCCGGGTATCCTTATTCGTTCTAGAGAGAATTGCTTCTTTCAGCATGGGAAATTTGGTTACGAAAGCGGATTTGAATTCTATCAGCTTCTCCAAGGAGGAATGGATCTCGATATCCGTTAGATAGATAGAAATAATCTTCAGCAGTTTAAAATTCTTCAGATAGATATCCGTAATATGTTCTGCAAGATTCCCGGAATCCTTATCAAAGGCATTGATCAGATCATCCATAAACGAAAGGTATTCATCCTTCAGGACATCCAGCATGATTTCTTCCTTGGTCTTGTAATAGCAATACAAGGAAGATCTTGCTATAGATATCCGTTCGCTGATGGTCTTCATAGAGATATCCTGATAATCCATAGTATCAAACATAAAACCAGTAGCTTTGATGATCTCTTTTTTCCTTGCAGCAATCTGCTCCGGAGTACAGGCTTTTTTAAGTATACCAAATTCACCTCGGAATCATTCTAAATCAAAGTTGACACAGTGTCAATTAAGGAAAGGAGATAAACTTGAAATCCCTAATTATTTATTTTTCTAGGAAAGATGAAAACTATGGCGTCGGGAAGATCAGCAAAGGGAATACGGAAGTGATTGCCGAGTATATAAAGAAGTATACCGGCGCCGATGTATTCCAATGTGTTCCCGTCAACCCGTATCCGGAGGATTATAAGGCCTGCTGCGATAAAGCTCTGGATTACCAGAAGCACAATGCAAGACCGGAGCTGGGAAGATATCTTCTGGATATCAATGACTATGATGTCCTCTATATCGGAGGGCCAATCTATTGGGGAGAATACCCTTATGAGATATACAGTGAACTGGATAGGCTGGATTTCCGCGGCAAAGGCATCAAGCCCTTCTCCACTCATGAAGGGTCCGGACTCGGAAACTGCATTGCTGTCTTGAAGGAAAAATGCCTCGGGGGAACAGTAATGCCTGGACTTGCCATCAAAGGCTCCTTGGTTCATGAAGACAAATCGGAGCAGAAAGTTAAGGGATGGATCGTAAATGAATAAGCCTTTTGTGACCTGCCATATGTACACATCCATCGATGGGAAAATCGGTGGAAGATACATGGAAGAAACCGGATGCGATGGCTCCGGGAAATACTATGACGAGAAGATCTTCCAGATAGGAACAGCAATGGCTTCCGGAAGAGTAACGACCTGCTTGTATAAAGCCCACGGGAAAGAAAACCTGGAAGGCTTCCAAGAAGAGAGGAAAGAAGACTATATCCTTAAGTCGGAATACTACAATTTCATCTTTGACCGCATGGGCAAATGTTTCTATACGGACAGCACCTATGAATACGGAGGAAGAAAGATGCAGCTGGTGGAGGTCGTCTCTTCCGAGGTAGACGGAAGATACCTGTCTTACCTTAAGAGCCGGAAGATTGCCTACATAATTGCCGATGACGTAAAAAGCGCACTCGATAAGATAAGGAGCTTGTTCGGAGTCCAGAGGCTTGTCCTAACCGGTGGTGCCTGGGCAAAGACCGGAAGCATCAAGGGTGCTACCGGCGAGACAGGCGCTAAGGGAGATGCCGGCGAAGATGGTGCATCTGTCCTTTCCGGTTCCGGTATTCCTGCTGAAATTCTTGGAAGCAACGGAGATACCTATCTCGATGTAGCAACCGGAGATATCTACAAGAAGACGGATGGTGCCTGGGCAAAGACCGGAAGCATTAAAGGTTCAACCGGAGAAACCGGCGCCAAAGGAGACAAGGGCGATACCGGCAATGCCGGATATAGTACCTACATCGTTGATTCCACAAATAAGACATTTGATATCTATGATGTCTTCGGAATGATCTCCTTCAACAATTATTTCGCCAACGGCTTCAGCTACGAAGGCTGGACCGTCAATCTAGAAAATGATGTTGATTTAGCAAACTATACTTGGACTCCTATCGGAACGGAAACATCCCCTTTCAAGGGTACGTTCAACGGCAACGATAAGACAATCAACCACCTTGCACTCTCTTCTACAGATTACTTCCAAGGCTCGATTGGAGTTCTCGACGGAGGAGTAGTCAAAAACATCAAGTTCGAGAATGTTAATCTCTCGGGAGTCAACAAATCCGGCTGTGCAGTCGGCGAGGTAATCAACAACGGAACGGTATCCTATATCGCTGTCAATAGCGGAACGATTATTGGAGGAACCAAAACCATTGGTTCCTGTGTTGGAATGATCAAGGCATACGGAACTGTTGACCATTGCACGAATCATGTCGATATCACTAGTTCCGGAACAAATGTCGGCGGAATCATCGGAGCTGCCTATTACACAGAAGAAGGCCAGGAAATGTATGTGAAAGACAATGAAAACTACGGAAAGATCATCGGTGGCCATCCGGCCGGCGGAATTGTCGGACTCAGTACTGGAAACGTGTCTGGTAACCATAATTATGCAGATGTCAAAGGAACCATCGGTACCAGTACAGGCGGTATCGTCGGAGAACAGAAGTCCTATGGAATCGTGGAAAGCAACACCAATGAAGGCAATGTAGTCAATGCCGACGGACAGTATGGCGTTGGAGGTGTTATCGGCTGGATCCGGTACCATGGTTCCACCGAGACGGCATCCTACAAAGTCAGTGCCCCTATCGAAGTCAGGAAGAACGTCAACAAAGGATCGGTAAGCGGCGGAAACGATGGCGGAGGAATCGTCGGAACAATATACAACAATGCGTTATTGGTCCAAAACGAAAACTATGCTGCCACACTATCCGGAATCACCTTTGCAGCCGGTATCGTAGGTAACTACCAAGACACCGAAACCCCTGCAAATGCCAGCATCACGAATGCTATCACGCTGACTGGAAACACCTCTACTACTACCATCAAAAACATCAACGCTCCTAGCAAGGATCTAATCCTCTATAACAATGATGCAGAGCATGTCACACCAGTAATCTCATAATAAGCTTGCCTAGATAAGACTCCTTTTGGAAAAAGCGGCTGTACAGGGCAGTTCCTGTACAGCCGTTTTGGTTCCGGGGAGGCTCTTGCCTTGCTGACGAAAGCCGGAAGTGAATCAAAGAAGCGCTAATGAATAGGTAAGCAAGTCCTTTTTTGCTGTCTGGGGACCTATAATTTATACGTGCGTATTTTGGGCTTTGGAGTTTGTCTTACGCCAAATGGAAAAGAGGTCTTTTTATGTTACACAATAAGACGTGTGCTTGTTTCTTGTTTTTACTTGTTCTTTCATCCCTAGGAAGCTGCAGAGGCAGTAGTAGATACAATGCCGGGTACTTCAACAAGATGAGCGACAGCGATTACGTGACTGTTTCGGCAACAGAATCCCAAATCATTGAGAGTATTGCGAAGAGCAAACCGGAGCTTTGTTCCTGCCTATCCGAAGGGGATAATATAGGAACGGTCGTTGATGATCAGTACTGGAAACTGGGGCTTCTAGAAACCAAAGACGACAACAACAATTACTATTTCTACTCTTCAACCTACGGAAAGAACCTGATGAAGGTAAACCATAACCTGACGGTAGCAAACTATTCCGTTATCTCCAATGCCTATATTGGATTTACCCTAGGGGTGAAGTTAACCAACAATTCTCTTTCTAGCCAAGACTATGAAGAAGCTTACTTGATCGACGGATTTGGAAATGTCCTGATTCATGGGAAACAGGATTCCTCCAGGTATAGATATACGCTTGCCGATTCCCAGGAGTTTTCTTCTACGGATAACAAAATAGATTACATCTCTTCCCAAGCCTCCAATCTCTTAAGCAGCGAGTACTCAACGACACAACTCGGACTAAGGATTTCTCTTCCGCTAAATTACGAAGAAAAGGTTTGCTCCGTAATCTATCAAAATGACCTATCTCTAGTCTCCGGAAGTCTTCCCTATACAGATCACTTCAATAAAGGAGATAAGCTAGACAACAATAATGTGGACCTTTCCCGTTTTGGATTACCTGATACCTCCCTTAGGTTATTGAAAAACAATCATTTCCAAGTCGTTGCTACATCTACAGGAAACAAGAAATCCGACATTGTAATTCCAAGCAACGCTACTGTCTTCTTTGTCGGGCAGTTTTTCTATTACCAGCAGACCCATATCCTATCTGATGATAGCGAAGATTACGATTACCTTGATTTCGATAGCAAAAAGAAATCCCTTATGACGAGGAGAATTAATATGCTGACCGGGAAAGAGGAAGATATATCCGTCCCGTTCCTTATCTCTATTGCAACCCCCTTTCAGAAAGCCGACGGAGTAGATAGAAAGGGACTCATAATCTGCAGAATGATCGAAGAGGATCTCACGCTTGGCAAAGAAGAAAAATGGTTTGTCATCGATGAAAACCTGAACCGCCTATTTGATGCTACGGATTATGGCTTTCTCTATCTATTAAAGGCAAATGATAATCGTTACTTCGACTCTAAGAATGGCATTCTCTATGACAAGAACCTATCCATAGTAGCAAACCTCTCTGGTTTCAGTCCGTCTTTGGACAGGAATGGTTCCTGCCTCATCGTAAATCGCAACGAAAAATACGGAATTGCGGATCTCGACGGAAAACTCCTGACAGGCTTCGAGTTCGATGCATTCACAACAGGGTTCAATGAAACCGGGACTGCTGCCGTAAAAAATGGAAATAAGAACTTCTGGATCAACCGGGACGGAACCAAGCGGAAAGAATTCTCTGGCCAGTACATCAAGGATGGCCTTTTCGTGACAAATACGGATAATGTAATCAACTTCTTCAACGGAACGAACAGTGTCCTTACTAAAGCATTGGAGGGAGAAGTGGATTATTCTCTTTCCAGTTTAGGAGACGAAGTAACACAATATGCCTGTTTGGATTGTCCTTATAAGCCAGGGAAAATGGTAACGAACTTGAAAACATATTATTTCTCCTTCGGGCTCAAGGAGCTTCCCAATGCGGATTCCTTGGTTACTATCGAGGCAAAATAAAGACAATCCTTCTGCAACCAGATTCCAGTGTTTTACACTCAGATACGCCTTTTCTGCTGTTCCTGCTCTCTTCCTACTTTCACCTAAGTGAGATAGAATAAACCGTATTCGGAGGAAGAAGCACATGGTTGGAATCTATTTCAGCGGAACAGGGAACAGCAAGCACTGCCTTACCTTTTTGCTATCGCTACTGGACGAGAAGGCTTCTTCTCTCCCGATGGAAGATAAAAAAGCAGTAGAAGAAATAAGCAAGGAAGATACGGTCTATATCTCTTATCCTACCCAGTTTTCCAATGCTCCTTTATATGTAAGAGACTTCGTTTGGAACAATTCTGTTCTTTGGAAGAACAAGAAAGTCTTCCTGATCAACACAATGGGTGCTTTCAGCGGAGACGGAACAGGGTGCCTTGCTAGAATCCTGAAGAAGCTAGGTGCCGTAATCCTAGGGGGTGTCCAGATCCGTATGCCGGACAGCGTTGCAGACAGCAAAGCCCTGAAGAAGTCCCTTTCCCAGAACCAGGAAATCGTAAAGAAAGCAGACAGAAGGATAGAAGGCATCGCCAAGAATATCCAGGAAGGCAGATACCCTCTGGAAGGACTGGGTTTTATCGCCCACCTGAAGGGGCTCTTTGGTCAGCGGCTCTGGTTCTACAGCAAGACTACCCATTATTCCGATAAGGTCAAGATAAACTCTTCCTGCATCGGCTGCGGGCTTTGCGCAAGAAACTGTCCCATGAAGAATCTGGAGATAGTAGACGGAAAGGCAAGAAGGAAGAACCGTTGCACGATGTGCTACCGCTGTGTCTCTACCTGCCCGAAGAAGGCGATTACTATCTTAGGCAAGAAGGTCGTTGAGCAGTGCCGGTATGATAAATACAGCTCCGAAAATTAGAAAAAACCCTTCTTTAATATTAGGGGTTGCTAAAATATAATATTAATGAAGTATAAGGAGATTTTAATAATGGATTACACGATGGAAGAAAAATACCGCCTTATCGAAGAAGAAGTCCTGAAACAGGAATCCAGGAATCCTGTTACGATTGCAAAGGCAGTCATGAATAAGGGTTTTGTCAGCATCCATGGCCCGGAGCATCACTTCCTGGATGGTGCCTCCTTTCTGATGGCATACAAGAACGCCGGGGGAGAGGTGGATATAGAAGAGGCCTTGGAAAAGCTCAAGGACCGTGCCAGGAAAATGCCCGGTGCCATGTGCGGATATTGGGGTGTCTGCGGTTCTTCCGCTTCTGTCGGGGCCGCTCTTTCCATTCTTCATAAGACCGGTCCCCTTTCCGATGACGGGTTCTACAAGGACAACATGGAATACACTTCTTCGGTAATCCGCAGGATGAGCGAAATCGGCGGACCGAGGTGCTGCAAGAGGAATGCTTTCCTCTCCCTTTCTATCGGCGTACAGTTTGCAAACCGGAAATACGGCACCCATATGGAGAGCAATACGATCGTCTGCGAATTCTCTCCCAGGAATGCCCAGTGCATCAAGGATAGATGCCCGTTCCATATTCCGGACGCAGGGAAGTAAGTTTGCTCTTTTCCGGAACAGGGTTCCCCGTCTCCTCTAGCAAAAAGGGAGGGTTTTATATTACAATATATAAACAAGAAGCAAAAAGAGGAAAATTTCATGGAAGATATAACAGCCTTTTGCGGACTGGACTGCGCCAAATGCGAAGCCTATAACGCTACCCTTTCCAAAGACGAAGAAATGAAGAAGCTTATCGCCAAGAAATGGAGCCAGCTGAACGGCGTGGAGATCACTCCGGACATGATTCACTGCCTTGGCTGCAAAGGACTTGGCTGCAAGACGCCCTTCTGTGAAAACATCTGTCAGATCCGGAAATGCGCCATAAGCAAAAAGGTTCAATCCTGCGCGGATTGCAGTCTTTATCTTGGATGCAGCAAACTGGCGATGATTACCGGTAGCAACATGCAGGCCAGATGGAACCTGGAAAAAAGAAAGAAAAGAAAGGAACAGAAGAAGTAAGATGAAATCCCGGCTGGACGGCTTTGGCATCTTCGTAAAGGACATGCCGACGATGGTAAGGTTCTACCGGGATGTGCTTGGCTTTGAAATCAAGGAAGAGGAAGACGCCTCTAATATCTATCTTATAAAGGATGGTACCCTCTTCATGCTTTACCGCCGGTCCGATTTCGAGAAGATGACAAACCATAAGTACGACTACGTTTCCGGCCTCAACGGGCATTCCGAACTTGCTTTATACGTTGATACCTTCGAAGAGGTGGATGCTAGCTGCAAAGAAGCGTCAGGCAAAGGCGCAAAGGTTGTCCTTCCTCCGACTACCGAGCCGTGGGGACAGAGGACCTGCTATATCGCCGATCCGGAAGGAAACCTGATCGAGATTGGTTCCTTCGACAAGCCGTTTGCTAGATAACAGGAATACAAACGGAAAAGACAGACCGCGAAGTCTGCCTTTTTGTTTTGCTTTTACGGATTCTTCACCTTCTGGATAGTCCGGATTCCTTCTTTTCCGAGGTAGACTATGGAATCCGGTTCGACGGAAGAAGTCAGATAGACGTTGGCACCGATCGTCGTGTTCTCCCCGATCACGGTGTCTCCTCCGAAGATGGAGGCATTGGAGTAGATGGTGACATGGTCCTTTACGGTAGGATGTCTTTTCAATCCCTTCAAAGTCCTTCCCCGGCTTAGGAACAATGCTCCGAGGGTTACTCCCTGGTAGATCTTTACGTCGTTTCCGATAACGGCAGTCTCACCGATGACAATGCCTGTGCCGTGGTCGATGAAGAAGTTCTTCCCGATAGCGGCGCCCGGATTGATATCGATTCCGGTTTCCCGATGTGCTTCCTCGCTGATGATTCGGGCAGGGAGGAAAAGCTCCATCTTGTAGAACAGGTTTGCAATCCTGTAGCTAAGGATTGCCCAGTATCCCGGGTAGGTCAGAATGATTTCCCTCCTGGAATCGCTGGCCGGATCCCCCGAAAGGATTGCATCCACCGTTCCGGAAAGAAGCTCTTTGGTGCTAGGAAGGCTCTCCAGATAGAATTCCCTTTTCTCCTGTCTTTCTTTTTCCGGAAGAAAGGCCAGGAACTCAGTCAGGTTCTGATCCAGGTTTTCCAGAAGAAGATCCATTTCCTCTATGGAAAAGCCTTCTCTTGCATAGTCCAAGGTCAATGCTTCCTTGGTTTCCTTGACCAGGTCCGAAAGAAGGGAGAGATTGTAGTCTATGGTCTTTATATCCGTCTTCTCTTCCAGAAGCTTCTGCCCGATGCTTTTCAGGTCAATCATATAGTCCCTCCACAGAAAGGTACCTCTCTCCGTCATCCGGCAAGACGGTTACGATATTCTTGCCTTCGTTTTCTTTCTTTCCAGCAATTGTACATGCTCCGAACAAGTTGCATCCGGAAGATATCCCGCAGAAAAGGCCTTCCAGCCTCGCAAGCTTCCGTGTGTATTCATAACTGTCTTCATCCGTGATATCGAGTACCTTATCTACGTATTTGAGTTCCAGGACATCCGGTTTGAAGTTAGCTCCTATCCCCTGGATCTTATGGGGCCCGGTCTTTCCTTTAGTAAGCAAGGGAGAAGAAGCAGGCTCGAGTCCGTAGCAAAGGATATCCGGATTCTTCTCTTTGAGATAGCGGCTTGTACCAGTAAGGGTACCGCCCGTTCCGAAAGAGGCGACGAAGAAATCGATCTTGCCGTCAAGCGCATCGAATATCTCCGGTCCGGTCGTCCTGTAATGGGCAAAGGAATTATCCGGGTTTCCGAACTGGTCCGGAATAAAGGAACCGGGGTTAGCAGCAGACAGTTTCTTCGCTTCCTTCACAGCCCCCTGCATTCCTTCCTTTGCCGGAGTAAGCATGACTCTGGCTCCGAAAGCCTTCATCATCATCACTCTCTCTTTGGAGCAGTTCTCCGGCATGAAGATGACAAGCTTCATGCCTAAAGAAGCCGTGACGCTGGCAAGACCGATGCCGGTATTCCCGCTGGTCGGTTCGATGATCAGGGTATCCCTATCGATCCTCTTCTTCTCCAAAGCGGAAAGGATCATTTCCTTGGCGACCCGGTCCTTGATGGAACCGGTCGGATTCGCTCTTTCCAGTTTGGCATAGATGTTTCCGTATAAGCCAAGTTCCTTCCGGATTCTGGAAAGCTTTATGAGAGGAGTGTTTCCTATTGCCTCCAAGGCATTTTCCTTTATATTCATTCTTGCCGCCTCCTATTTTCCACGATTATACAAACATATTCCAGAAGTGCCAAGAAAGATGCGAAGAAGAAGAAGAGGAAAGGAGGCATGAAAAAAGGCAAGTAATGGTAGAATGAATCCGTTGTTATCTGAGGAATAAAGAACATGAGCTACCATATCGTTGATTTGAACAAGTACTACCGCAAAGATGCCTATCTCCGGTTTGCCAAAGGCCCGAAATGCTCTATTTCGATGACTTACAAATTGGATATTACAAAGGTTGTCAGCAGATGCAGGGAAAAAGGAGAGAAAATCCATATTGCCTTGCTTTACCTGATTGCAACGGCCATCAATTCCAGGGACGACTATAAGATGTTCTACGACTTCCAAAAGGATGAAATACGTTGCTATGACGTCTTCAACATCACGCATTATATTTTCTCCAAGGAAACGGAAACATGCCATACCGTGAACTCCTTCTATCTTCCTGACTACCCCTCTTTCTATAAGGAAGTCGAAGAGGATATCCGGAAAGCAAAGCTTCCGGATTTTGTTCCGGATCCTGTCGAGCATCCGGATTTCTTCAATGCTTCGGCTATGCCCTGGGTCAGCTACGACTCCTTCTCGCTGGAACTCCCCGACGGCTACCTCTATCTGAACCCGATGGTCAACTGGGGCAAGTTCTACCAGCAGGACGGAAAAGTTCTTCTTCCGATTACTTTCCGCATGAACCATGCTATCGGTGACGGCTACCTCCTCTCCAAGTTCTTCCTGATCCTGGAAGACCTCATCCGGGTTTTCTAAGGACATTCCGCTTTCCAAAGCAAACTTTTGGCCGGCTTTTCCTTTCCAAAAGCATGGGGAGCTACTACAATACCCTCATGAACTATTTTCTGATTACGCTGATAACCGTTGCAGGTATGCTTCTGTTTGCAATCCCGGGGTTCCTCCTTGTCCGCTGCAAGGCCATCAAGCCGGATGCCATCAAGGCTTTCTCGAAGGTCCTGATGATCGTCTGCCAGCCTGCCCTTACCATCTATTCCTTCCAGAAAGTAGCAAGGTCAGCCGAGAATTCCATCCGAATCTGCGAATCCTTCCTCGTCGCTGCCCTCTTCATGATCGTGATCAGTGCCATCATGCTTCTGATCCTGAGGAAGAAGCTCGATCAGGTCTACTACCGGGTCGCCTCTGTCTGCGCAAGCTTCGGAAACGTAGCCTTCCTTGGAATTCCGATCATCGAAGCTGCGCTTCCCGATTTCCCGGAAGGAGCCATGGTCTGTGCTGTCTTCGTCACGGTCATGAATATCCTGGGGTGGAGCCTGGGAAGCTTTGTCATCACAAGGGATAAGAGGTATGTAAGTGCCAGCAAGATCCTCCTCAATCCGGCTACTTTAGGTTTTGCCGTGGCCCTGATCCTTTATTTCTGCGATTTCCGTTTCACCTCGATTCCCTATATCGGGGAAACCGTCAACAATATCTTCGTAATCCTTGCCAGGATGTCGACTGCTCTTTGCATGATGATTCTCGGCATGCGGCTTGCAACCGTAAAGCCGAGAGGCCTTTTCCTCAACTACAAGAACTACATCGTTGTTTTCGTCAAGCAGATTGCCGCTCCTTTCCTCCTCTTCGGAATCCTTTATCTTATCCCTATCGATAAAAGCCTGAAGACCACTTTGGTGATTCTTTCTGCAGCTCCTATTGCACAGGTCGTTCAGAACTTTACGGAGATGATCGGAGAAGGAGAAGAAGAGGCTGCCGACCTTGTACTTCTTGGAACCATCCTAAGCCTTGGAACCATTCCTCTTGTTACATTGGTACTCTGATTCTGCAAATTCTTTGTCCAATATAGAAGGTATTCCGGGTTTCCCGAAAATCGCATTTTTAACAGTTGAGGCTGTCATGTCAAAATTTGTTTTCCCTTTGCTGTCTACTTTTCCTTTTCCATTAAAGCGCATTCACAAATAGGGATTTTTTTCAGGCCATCCTCAACTTTGTTTCCGGAAAAAGAAAAAATTTTTTCTTTAAGGGAGAGCAACCAAAAAGGGAAAATATTAGGAAAAGTCCCGCCTTTCCGATAATTTTCGGAAAGTGGTGAAAAAAAGGGAAAAGAATGCCTTTCCCTGTTTTTTCCTGGAAAGGAAAAACAAAAAGGAAAGATTTCTCGCCAAGCAAGATAAAAGCTAGGCTTTGGATTCCCTTTCAAAAAAAGACAGCCTTTTCTTATTTTCTTGACACCTGTTCTTTCTTTCCTTAAAATTGTCCCGCTTAAAAGAGGAAATATATATGAAAAAAAGTCTGTTCCTTGTCTCCCTTCTTGCTTTTTCCATGGTCAGCTGCCACGCTGCCAACACTTCTTCGTCTTCTTATCCGGCCAGTGACTCCGGAACTTCGGACGTG
>Ga0172377_10004476_pt1 | contig 14354 bp, 13 predicted proteins | sample Pumphouse3metaG_FD_119749 | JGI IMG/M metagenome (GOLD analysis project Ga0172377, IMG submission 119749) | Leachate microbial communities from a municipal landfill in Southern Ontario, Canada - Pumphouse #3 metaG | ecosystem: Engineered > Solid waste > Landfill > Unclassified | place: Canada... | reverse complement strand
TTCTGTTCTATTTAATTCTGCAAAGTTACTAATTTTCCGGATAATCCCAAGCTCTTTATTCCTTTTTAAGTTCAAATCTCCAATAATCTGTAATCAGCATCATGAAGGCTATATTGTACAGAAATTCCAAAGCAGATATAGTAGATTATTTATCCATTTTCCGGTCAGGATGTGAAAGTCGTTGGTTCCTTGGGTGATGCTCCAGGATTTCTCTTCTCAGATCTGATGTCTCAAGGTGGGTATATATTTCAGTTGTCCCGATATCTTCGTGTCCAAGCATAGCCTGAATAGCACGCAGATCAGCCCCTCCTTTCAGTAATGCGGTGGCAAAGGAATGCCTAAGCGTATGCGGGGAAATCGTTTTTTGTATCCCGGCTTCACGCGCCTGTTTCTTAATCATAATAAGAATCATTACACGAGTTAAATGATGTCCACGGCGATTCAAGAAGACATAACTTTCTTCACCGGGTTTTATATCCATCTGACGACGGTCATAAAACCAAAGATTCAGTTCTTTGATAGCAGCATCTGAAATAGGAATCAGGCGTTCTTTATTTCCTTTGCCTATCACTCTGACAAACTTTTCATCCAGATACAAATTGGAAAGTTGCAGATTAACCAGTTCTGATACACGCAGGCCACAAGAAAACAAGACTTCAATAATAGCTTTATTGCGTTGCCCCTCCCACCTGCTGAGATCAATGGAAGCTTCCAGTTGATCTACCTCCTCAGTAGTCAGGTATTCAGGTAAATGTTCACCCAGTTGAGGAGATTCCAGCAGTTCGGAAGGATCATCTTTCAGATAACCTTCCATTTGCAAATAATGATAGAAAGAGCGTACCCCACTCAATATCCGTGCCTGAGAGCGAGGAGCTTCACCCAAGTCATGTAAACCGGCCGAAAATTGCTCCAGATCTTCAAGTTGTGCATCTATGGGATTTACCTTTCTCTTTTTCAAGAAATCAAGCAGCAGGAGGACATCCCGATGGTAAGCTTCTACCGTATTAGGGGAATAGCTTCTTTCGAGTTTAAGATATCTCTGATAGCCTTTCATCATCTCTAAAGAAAGATTCTTTTCCATTTCCAAACTTCAATAGTTTTTATCTCCCCGACTGATCATTTCAGGATTTTTCGCTATATTTGCAGTCTAAGATCCTTTTTTTGAACAAAGATACAACTTATTTTTGAATATGAAAATACAAATCATCAATGGTCCCAATTTAAATCTCTTAGGCATAAGAGAACCTGGAATCTACGGGCATAACTCCTTTGAGAGTTATCTGCCGGAACTTAAGGCAAAATATCCGGAGATCCAGATAGACTATTATCAAAGCAATATTGAAGGAGAGTTGATTGACAAGATGCAGGAAACAGGATTCTCCTACGATGGCATCATACTCAATGCAGGTGCTTATACGCATACCAGTATTGCCTTGCAGGACTGCATCCGCAGCTTGAAATGTCCAGTCATTGAGGTGCACATCTCAAACGTCTTTCAAAGAGAAGAGTATCGGCACAAATCGATGATCAGTTGTGCATGCCTTGGAACGATCTGCGGCTTTGGCCTTGCCGGATATGATCTGGCTATAGCCGGGATCCTCTCTACGAAAGAAAAATAATATTCTTCGCATAATAACACTATCAAGGCCTTTCTGCCTATCAAAATGACAAGATCAAACCAGAAAGAAACTGCTCCATTTTCCAATCCCAATGATGAAAAGCCAGAAGACTATCTTCTAGACCAATATATTCAGGAGCATAGTGAACCAGAGGGTGATTACCTTTATCGTCTCTGGCGTGCAACGAATATCCATACTCTACATGGGCGGATGGCAAGCGGGTACCTGCAAGGGCGGATGCTGAAAATGTTTGTCAAAATGATTCGTCCAAAAAACATTCTCGAGGTCGGGACTTTCAGCGGTTATAGTGCAATCTGCATGGCAGAAGGGCTTTCGAAAGATGGAATGGTATATACCTTTGAGATCAATGACGAGATAGAAGATTTTACCCGTCCATGGATAGAGAACTCACCGGTAGCTGACAAAATTCATTTTCGTATCGGAGACGCAAATATAGAAGCTCCCAAACTGGGAGTCATCTTTGACATGGCCTTCATTGACGGTGACAAACGCACCTATATTGAAACATACGATACGATTATGAACCTTTTACGCCCTGGAGGTTTTATCCTTGCGGACAACACACTTTGGGATGGGCATGTTATAGACCCACGATACGAAAAAGACGCACAGACCACAGGTATCCGTCACTTTAACGATTATGTTGCAGCGGATCATCGTACGAAAGAAGTCATTCTCCCTATCAGAGACGGACTGACAATAATCCAGAAAACACAGGATTCAGTCTGATCAGCCCAATAGTTTCTTACTCAAATACCTTACCGGATAATATACTGCAAGCCATCCTACTGCGATTACTGTTAGAAAGACCAAAAAGATATCCGTATAATGGACACTTACCGGATAAGCATCTACAATGAATGAGCCGGCAGATTGTCCGAGTGAAACAAAACCATAAGTCTGTTGCAACCAGCAAAGAAGCAAGCCGAGTCCAATTCCTACAATTGCACCAATAAGAGAAATCAATCTGCCTTCAAAAAGGAAGATACGTACTATCTGCTTGTCATTTGCTCCAAGATTACGTAAAGTTACGACATCTTCTTTTTTATCAATAATCAACATGGATAAAGAACCGATGATGTTAAAACAAGCCACGACAAGAATAAATGTCAGGAAAAGATAGGCCATCAATTTCTCCACGGTCATAATCTTGAAAGTATCATCTTGCTGTTCAAAACGGTCAAGGACCCGGTATTTTTTCCCAGCAATTTTCTGTATATCCTTCTTTACAGCTTCAAGATCAGAATTCTGTTTCAATCGAAGTTCCAATGCAGAAAGCATTCCCTGCTGACCGAACATATTACGGGCAAAGGCAATAGAAGTTAAAATATAATTATTGTCATACTTTGCCTGTTTCACAGAGAATATCACGCCTGGAGAGATAATAGAATCAACTACAAATCCACTGGCTGGATTCATCATATCCACCTGTCCCTCTTTTATCGGGGCATATATCTTCATATAGCCGTCCCAGTCAGCCCCGGCATCCAGTTGCTGAGCAAGTTGTATACCTAATATACCATATTGCAAGTTTGCAGCATGAAGTTCAAAATTACCATTGCCATAAAGGATATCTGTAATATGGGATAACTGCGGGAAATTATCTTCCACTCCTTTGATGGTTACCATGGCCTGCTTATTATGATAGATTGCAAGTGCCTGATCTTCCACACATTCAGTAGACACCTCAACTTGTGGGAGTTTACGGATCTGAGTAAGAACAGGATCATCAGCGGGAGCCGTTTTCCCCATCACAGGAACAACTTCCAACTGTGGGTCGAAATTAGTAAACAACGATGCTACAAGGTCATGGAAACCATTGAACACGCTCAGAACGATAACCATAGCCATTGTAGCTACTGCTACTCCCAAGACACTGATACCACTGATAATATTTATGGCATGAGTACTCTTCTTTGAGAAAAGATATCTTCGAGCTATGAAAAAAGGAAAATTCATACTGATAAATCAAGAACTGACCGGACAGCAATATATTCTCATAACGACAACTATGAACAACGGATTCATAAATCCTGCATGTAAAGCTACCCTTCGGATAATAAAACTCAATGACTAATTTTTACTCAGGATTTCATCAATATGCTGTTGATAATCCAGCGTATCATCAAGGAAGAAGCGTAACTCCGGAATGATCCTCAATTGCTTACCGACACGCGTCCCCAAGTTAAAGCGAATCGTTTTTTCGTTTGCACGGATATTCTTCACGATTTCATCTGCCTTTTCAGAAGGAAAGATAGAAAGGTAAGCCGTACAAATACTCATATCAGGACTGATCTTCGTATTCGTCACACTGATCAAGATACCATGTGCCCTTCGGGTCTGTTCTTGAAAAAGTGTTGCCAACTCCTTCTGAAGAAGTCTGGCTATACGGTTTTGTCTTGTTTCTCGCATAATATAATCTTTTTACTGATATTACATTTAATAAAAATTCCACCCAAGGTAAGAAGAACAAGCGTAATCTTATTCTTAACAGATATCCTTCTCAAAAGAAATACGGTCTGTTCAGCCTTGATTTCCAGGAAAGTATTATTCCAGATCAATATGATTTACAGGGACCTCGTCTTTTAAGAAAATCTGAGCACTACCCTTGAACTTTTCCGGATTTTCAGTAGTATAATAGAGGCAAGTCCCCCGCTTCGTACACATCTGATCCATCTTCTGATGACGCTTCAGGTAATCTACAAGACTGGTCGCCACATAATCTCCTTGCGGCACCAGACGAACAGTAGGGTGAATATACTTCGAAATCTTCGGCATCAGCAAGGGGTAATGTGTACATCCTAAGATAATCGTATCAATCAAAGGATCCTGCTGCATCAGTTTTTCAATACGTCTTTTCACGAAATAGTCTGCGCCGGGGCTATTCGCTTCCCCATATTCAATGAGAGGTACCCAGAAAGGACAAGCTACCCCTGTAACTTTAATATCAGGCCAGAACTTCTGTATTTCCAAATCATAACTATGGCTGGCCACGGTTCCTTCAGTAGCCAGAAGTCCTACATGATTATTATGGGTAAGTTTACCTATGATCTCGGCAGTCGGTCGTATAACGCCCAAGACTCTACGCTGCGGATCAATCCGGGGGAGGTCCTGCTGCTGGATTGTCCTGAGAGCTTTTGCCGATGCTGTATTGCAACCAAGGATTATCAAGTGGCAACCCATTTCGAATAGTTTGATGACGGCCTGGCGGGTAAAGTCATATATCACATCGAAAGAACGGTCACCGTATGGAGCTCTTGCATTGTCTCCGAGATAGAGATAATCGTATTGTGGCATAGCCTGACGAATTCCATGTAGAACTGTCAATCCACCATAACCAGAATCGAATATCCCTATCGGACCAGGAGCTGAAGATAGATTCATCATAAATTATATCTAAGAGATTTCGAACTCTGACCTTTATTCATTTTCTCTGATGAAGGAAAGAGCGAACCTTCAATTTATTAAGTTAACTTTCAGTCTATCAGTCACACATCAGATTATTGCAAGGCAGACTCCAGTGCCGCGGTAATATCTATACCAAGAGAGGTATCGATGTATGGAACAGCGTCATTATCAGTATTCAGGACAAAAGCCAGTCCCTGCTGTTTCCCGATTTTGCTCACCGCTGCAGCAATACTTGCTTTCAGTGGAGCCATTGCATTTTGCTCTGCCTGTTTCAACAGGCGCTTGGACTGTTCTCTGAAAGCAATGTTTTTCTCCATCAAATCACGCAACTCGGCTTGTCGTTTTTCCAAGATAGAAGGAGCAAAATCTCTTTGTCCCTCCAGAAATTCCTCATACTTATTATTAAATTCCTCTTCAACACGCTTCATCTCCGCATCATATTTATTGCTCAGATCACTGAGATTAGAACGAGTCTTAGCGTATGCAGGCATCGATTGAAGGACGGTCTGATAAGAGAAATAACCGAATCGCTGAGACGGAGCAGAAACGTTAGACACAGATGGCTGAATCTGTGCACTGGCGACACAAGGCACCAATGCCAGAAACACATATAATAAAAGTTTTTTCATATAAAAGCCTCTTTAATTACCTAATCGGATGAAACACTCTGATGGATGTACTTGAAAAGAGTCAAAAGGGCAGACTCCAACGAGAGCTGCCCTTCCCTATTTCAATATAAAAGTATGCTTTATTTCAATTTCAGAACTTCAGCCTTGCACAGAGGAGTAACATCTTTTACAAGAGTAGCGCTAATGTAAGGCATCGAACCCTTCATAAAGATAGAGGTATAACCACCCTCCTTGCCTACCTTCTCTATTATCTGTGAGACCTTAGCCTGAATAGGAGCCAACTTATCCTGCTGAGCTTTCTGGAAATCCTGAGATTTCTGCTGAGCGGTCTGTTGATATTTATCTCCGAGATCTTGCAATTCTTTTTCTTTAGCTTCTTTTGCAGTAGCATTCATAGTAGAAGCACTCTTCTGATACTCATCATATTTCCGCTGAATTTCAGTCTGCATGCTTTTCAGATCCTTTTGGTCCTGATCATTCAGATTCTTCAGTTCTGTCTGGGCAGCAGCATATTCAGGAAGGACCTGAGCAATAGCATCTAAGTCAACAACACCAAATTTCTGTGCAAAGATTGACATTGGTATCATCAACATCAACATTAAAAGTAACTTTTTCATTTTCTTTATTTTTATAGTTTAATTGCGAAGTTATTCAATCCCCTGAAATGCAAAGTTAATACTTATTATTTGAATATCCTAATTTTCTCAACACTTCATTAGAGATGTCAATCTTCGGTGATCCGAAGATAATACCGGAATTACTGGCACGGTCAACAACCAGTGAATAGTCATGAAGTTCACAGATATCTTTTACCACCTTATAAATCTGATCCTGGATGGGAGACATCAGAGACTCACGCTCCTTAGCCAGCTCTCCTTCCGGACCAAAATACTTCTTCTTCAAATCGCTAGCTTGTTTTTCCATATTAACAATAGCCTGCTGACGAGAACTCCTTTGCTGTTCGGAAAGAAAGGTCATCTCATTCTGATAGTTCCTATACATCACACTTGCTTTGTTATTGATGGAATCAATCTCTGCTTTCCATTTCTCCCCCACCTGGTTAAGTTGTTTATTAGCAAGTTCGTATGCAGGGATATTCTTCAAAATATAATCCATATCCACAAGTGCGAATTTCTGAGCGCTTGCCGTCATTGCCAGTAGGACAAAGAGGCACAATGTAATTACCTTTTTCATTTCTTAATCCTTTTTATATTACGCTACGCGGTCGTCATTTAAGAATCGGCCTCATCACTTCTTTTATAATTTACAAAATCCATGAGCTATAAGTTCCCTGTTAAAAGCAGTGGAACGAACTCATCATATTCTCAGTCAGAGAATAATCATCAGAACTCCTGGCCAAGGATAAAGTGGAACTGACTTCCGCCTTTCTGTCCAAAGACCTTATCAAAGCCATACCCCCAGTCAATACCCATCAGACCAACCATTGGCAAGAATATCCTGACACCTACACCGGCAGAACGCTTCATATCGAATGGATTGAATTTCCTCGTATCTGTCCAGGAATTACCAGCTTCCATAAAGGTCAACCCGTAAATCGTCGTATTACCCAGAAGGAACGGATAATGAAGTTCCAATGTGTAACGGTCATAAGCATAACCCTCAGCTCCATACGGAGTAAGAGAACCATTCTCATAACCACGTAATCCGATTGTCTCTTCGGCATATCCTGTAGAATAGCCACTCATACCGTCACCTCCCATATAATAGGTTTCAAACGGACTCTTCTTATATTTGTTATATGCACAAAGAAGTCCCAATTCCACACGTGTCATCAACACGAATGTCTTAGGGCTGCCACTTAAGGCAGTATAAGTACGAGCTTTAAATTTCCACTTATTATATTCTATCCAACGATATTTTTCCTGCATCTGACGGTTATAATCAGGATCAAGGGGATTAGTTGCCAAATTCTTGTAATCCTTATGATCCCAACTGCTCCATGGTGGAGTAAGCGTGACACTTGCCTGGAAATCAGAACCATAACGGGGATAAATCTGGTTATCAGTAGAAGTACGATTCAATGCAATTGTCAGGTTAAGGTTATTGGCATTACCATTAGACATCAAGAAGTACTTCCAGTTTTTCAGCATATACCGCGTATAAGCAAGTTGCAGAGAAAGGGTAAAGTAGTCATCCGGCCATCGCAGACGTTTCCCCCATCCTACATTCACGCCAAACATCTTAACGTACTCATCCGGATCATAATAATTCTCATAACTGTTATTATAACTACTGCCATAACCATACATATAGTTATAGTAATTGTTCATGTAGGAACTATTATAGTAGTTACTTGACACATCTGTCTGCTTAGAGAAATATGCTCCGACACTAAACTGGATAGGACGCTTGCCACCGAACCAATTAGTAGAATAACTTACATCATAGTTCTGATAATAAGTACCATTCGTCTGTGCTCCAACACTCAATGTCTCACCGTCACCAATTGGCATAATGCCACGGTGCTCCTTATTCATATTAAACAGATTCCTGATAGAGAAATTGTTCAATTTCAAGGCTACACGCCCGATCACTCCTGTCTGTCCCCAACCGAGAGAAAATTCTATCTGGTCATTACTTTTCTGTACCAGATTCCAGTTGATATCTACTGTACCATCCTCATAATTCGGCTTCACATCAGGATTTACCTTTTCCTGATCAAAATATCCCATAGAAGCGATCTCACGCGCAGAACGCTGAAGGGCACTCTTGGAGAACAAGTCTCCGGGTTTCGTTCGCAGCTCACGACGGATCACATTCTCATACAGACGGTCATTCCCCGTAATACGTACATGATTCAGATGAGCCTGCTGACCTTCCCAGATACGCATCTCAAGGTCAATACTATCACCTACTATATTGACTTCAGTAGGCTGAAGAGTATAGAACAGATACCCATGATCCCAATATAGATTTCCTACTGCATCATCATCTGTTGTCAAACGCTTATTCAACAGTTTCTGATTATACACATCCCCCTTCTTCATACCTAATACAGCATTCAGATGATCAGTAGTATAAACAGTGTTGCCGACCCAAGTGATATTACGGATATAATATTTTTTACCTTCTTCAACCTTCACATAGATATTTACGTGCTTAGAATCATAATTCCACACACTATCTTTAAGGATCTGCGCATCACGGAAACCTAATTCATTGTATTTGTCTATCAGATTCTGTTTATCCTTTTCCCAATTTTCCTGGGTAAACTTCTTGCTCTTCAGGAATGTAGCAAGTTTATCGACTTCATGGGTTTTCTTAAAAGCACCTTTTTGCAAGAATCCTCCCTTAATTCTGGCATCAGATAAAGACTTGTTGCCTTCAATGATAATCTGATGAACTTTCATCTTCTCTTTCTTATCAACGATAACATCAAGGATAACCTGGTTCTTATTTGCTGCATCATCACGCTCATTGATAGTGATATCCGCATTTTTATAACCTTTGTCATCAAAATATTTCTTAGCCAATATCTTAGCACGGTCAATCATGTCTGGGGTAATCTGACTACCCTTCAAAAGGCCGAGTTTCTTTTCCATATCACTCCGCTCGCTTTTTTTCAATCCCAAATAATTGATCATTGAAACACGAGGGCGAACTGCCAGGTAGACATGTAGATAAATTTTGTCACCAACCAAAGAATCGGCTGCTATCTGGACCTTGGAAAACAGTCCATGTCTCCAATACCGTTTTACGGCATCTGTGATTTCGTTACCAGGCACTGTAATCTGCTGGCCTACAGAAAGGCCGGAAATACCTGCAAGGACATAGTCTTCATAATTTTTTACACCAGAAACATTTATTCCACCAATAGTCACCGTACGAGGTGTACCCGCATAGGAGATATCAGGATTGACAATCTTATCCTGAGCATCTGCGCTCATCGCCAATCCAAAAATCATGACGAGTAAAAACAACACCTTACTTATATGGTCCATACAATATATATATTTCTTTTTCAATTTCATTCAACCTCTTCAAAACTTTCTCCCTCAGTCGTAATCTCACCGGAAGGATCTGAAACTTCCTCGCCGTCATCAGTTTGACGACCATTCTTCGTATCCTCAATCTGAGCTTCTGTTTTGCCGAATCTACGCTGCCGCTTCTGGTAACTTAAAATAGCCTTATAGAGATTTTGCTCTCTGAAATCAGGCCAATACGTATCACAAAAATACAACTCTGTATATGCGATCTGCCAAAGGAGATAGTTGGATACACGTAATTCACCACCCGTACGGATCAGTAAATCCGGATCCGGCATAAAGCTGGTTTCCAGATGTCTGCTGACAACATCTTCCGTAATCAGTTGGTCAAGCTCTTCTTCTGAATATTTACCAAGTGATTTCTTCTGCAATTCACCGATTATATTCCGCATAGCCTTGGTAATCTCCCATCTGGAACTATAGCTCAAAGCCACGACCATTGTCATTCCATCATTTGAAGCTGTGGTTTCCATCGTCTCCTTAAGTCTGTCCTGTATTTCCATAGACAATCGGTTAATCTCACCAATAACACGGAAACGGACATTGAATTTCATAAAGATATCATCTTTCAGAGAAGACAGGACCAACCCCATAAGTTCCTGAACCTCTGAAGTGGGACGATTCCAATTCTCCATGGAAAAGGTATACAGTGTGAGATATTTTACACCCAGGCGAGCACATTCTGCAGTAATGCAACGAACAGTCTCGACACCAGCCTGATGCCCGAGTTTACGTTCTTTGCCACGCGCTTCTGCCCAACGGCCATTACCGTCCATAATGATGGCAATGTGCCGGGGGATCCGACTCATATCCAGTTGATTCTTCAAATCATTCCGTTCCATCCTTTTATCTTTTTCAACTGTTTCCAAAGATATTCCCAGTCATTCACGAACTATCTCATAAAAAAACGACAGCCTCTTTACAGAAGGTTTCGATACCTAATTGGTAAAGTCCGTCTGCGTATCAGACCACCCCTTACTATTATGACGGCCGCGCCATATATTACCGGTTGACTGGTCAATGATCCAGAGGTTATTATTTTTATCTGACGTAAAAGCAAATCCTTTATGCAGTGTGCCTATTGTCCGGGTAAGTTTTTTCGTAACGGCAGAATCCAAATGCCAAGTCAGACCATGGTCATTACTATTATAGAGTTTAAGATCACTGCCAAGAGCTTCTATATCGCTCCCATAGGCCGCCGCTAAAAGTTTATCAGGCATCACACCTTTTACATAAACCACACTGGAAGGTTTCTGATACCACGCTGTAGGAGCAGTATAAGACCAACCTTGCGGTTCTGCCCCCAAAGAATATTCTGCCACATGATTCCATACAGAAACATTACCTTGAGCATCATTACCTACAAGCGTTATCAGATCGGTATTGTCATTGGTCAGTGACGGCAGTAAAACACAACTCATATTTGCAGTAAGAAGATTCTCCCCATCACCATCTACACTCTGAGCAGACCAAGTAGAGCCACCGTCTCCGGAATACATAAAACCTGTCGCCGTAGTACCAAAAAGCTGCATTGTACTTGCACCTACAAGTGACGTTAAAGAAGGATTCATTCCTACCTTATCCCATGTGCGGGCATCCTTGGATCGATAGACAGCTCCACCACTTAAGAAATAGAGATAGCCACCTCCGGCAACCACATTTTGATAATCCTTCGCCTGCAAAGCGGAAGAAGAGGGAATCTCAGTCCAATTCTTCCCGTCAGTTATCAGCGTAGAGAAAATCTTCAGACTATTGCCATCCTCGCCAAAGATATACATTTCATCTCCATTAGCTACAGCCTTCAAATTTGAAAGGGCTGCAATTCCTGCATTTATCCCAAGATGATTCAATGGGAAGGAATCTGCAAATTCTTTATGGAAATTGACCTTTAGCGTATAGACTACATAAGCTGACAAATTACTATTGAAAACATAAAGATGTCGTGGTACAGAAAGATCCAGAGAATCCGTACTTTGATAATAAACGACATTCTTCATGTCAGACGATTCCTTCTCATGTCCTAAGCTATCCAACTGCAGGACACCTACAATACCACTATTCTTACTACTAATCGTTGTTACGATCTTCTTTGCATCAAGACCAGCGGGAAGAGAATCTCTATTACTGATAATGTGAGAGATCTGATCTATGTTAAATTTATATTTGGCACAATTCACCGTATCCGGTTTTCCATCGGACATTTTATCCACAAGTGAATTCAGCGTCCCAACAGAAAAAGATGTTATGGCTGTGTCATGGTAATATGTAATGTCATCGTTATTACTTAAACAGGATGAAAGCATCCAGACAGCACACAGCATCACGACGAAAATTGACAGCGTTTTTTTCATTGCACTCCTTAAAATATTTTTGCTTGCAAATTTACATAGTTTTATTCAGATAAAACGCCTTTTAGTAACATTATTATATAAATTATGGATTACATGTGTATTTTTTAAGTTTGTTTAGGGAAAATGAAGAAGACTGTCTATACGAATATTTACATCAACTGTTTACAATGACCTAAAAAAATTAATACGGCAAGAACTAAAAAGGCTTTTTGAAGGGAAAATAACATATACGAAAACATCCCGCCTCTTCTTACGAAGAAACGGGATGAATATCTAAATTACAAGCTAATTTCTAAACTATTAGAGTTTAGGGCCTGCAGGAACTAGAGCTTTACCAGCGTCATTACCTTCATACTTCTTGAAGTTCTTGATGAAGCGAGCAGCCAGATCCTTAGCCTTCTTGTCCCATTCTGAAGAATTTTTATAGGTATCACGTGGATCAAGAATAGCATCATTAACACCATCCAAGTGAGTAGGAACAACAAAATCGAAATAAGGAATCCTCTTCGTAGGAGCCTTATCAATCTCATGGTCAAGAATACGATCAATGATGCCACGTGTATCACGAATAGAGATACGTTTACCGCTTCCATTCCAACCTGTATTCACCAGATAGCACTTAGCACCGCTCTTCTGCATGTGACGTACCAGTTCATCAGCATACTTTGTCGGATGTAACTCCAGGAATGCCTGGCCGAAGCAAGCAGAGAAGGTAGGAGTAGGTTCTGTAATACCACGCTCTGTACCTGCCAATTTAGCAGTAAATCCAGAAAGGAAATAATACTTTGTCTGTTCTTGGTTCAGGATAGAAACAGGAGGTAGTACACCGAAAGCATCAGCGCTCAGGAAAATCACCTGTTTAGCTGCTGGTCCGTGAGAAACAGGACGAACAATATTTTTAATATGATAGATAGGATAAGATACACGGGTATTCTCCGTTACACTCTTATCATCGAAGTCAATTATACCATTCTTGTCAACCGTCACATTCTCAAGCAGAGCATCACGTCTGATTGCGCCATAGATATCAGGTTCTGCGTCCTTATCCAGTCTGATTACCTTAGCATAGCAGCCACCTTCAAGATTAAAGACGCCATTGTCGTCCCATCCGTGTTCATCATCACCGATCAACTTACGTTTCGGATCTGTAGACAAAGTGGTCTTACCAGTACCGGACAAGCCGAAGAAAATAGCAGTATTCTGGCCATTCATGTCCGTATTGGCAGAACAGTGCATAGAAGCAATGCCCTTCAAAGGCAAGAAGTAATTCTGCATAGAGAACATACCCTTCTTCATCTCACCACCATACCAAGTATTAATGATTACCTGCTCTTTAGAAGTTACATTGAACAGTACTGCTGTCTCTGAATGCAAGCCAAGTTCTTTCCAATTCTCAACCTTAGCTTTAGAAGCATTGTAAACAACGAAATCAGGTTCCTGATCAAACTCTTCCTCGTTTTGAGGACGGATGAACATATTCGTTACGAAATGTGCCTGCCATGCCACCTCTACGATGAAGCGAACCTTCATGCGGGTGTCTTTGTTAGCACCACAGAAACCATCAACAACATACAGTTTCTTGTTTGAAAGCTCTTTCTTTGCAATCTCTTTAACAGCTTTCCAAGTAGACTCAGAAGCACGGTGGTTATCGTTATGATATTCCTCAGAATCCCACCATACAGTGTTATGGGCTTTGGCATCATCAACAATAAATTTATCCTTAGGAGAACGGCCGGTATAAATACCTGTCATCACGTTAACTGCGCCCAGTTCCGTTTCCTGACCCTTATCATAGCCGGTAAGCTCTGGCTTGGTTTCTTCATTGAACAACACTTCATAAGAAGGGTTGTAAAGAACCTCAGTTGTACCTGTGATTCCATACTTCTCCAATACTGACTTAGTAAATTGTGCCATTTTAAAATTTATTTTTAAAAAAGTGAATTATAATTCTTCTCTTTAACTGTCTAAACAGTTCTCGAAACCTCAATCCCGAAATTCCTCACAAAGATAAGAAAAAAGTTGAGAAGCACCAACTTTCCAAAATAAAAAGATAACTTATAGGAGTTTTTTAGGTTAAAAATATTGAAAAACAATTCTGCCCCTTAACTTTTGTCATTTAGAGTTTACAAATGAAGACAGGCTCCTTTCACTGTGCAACAATCCCAAGTAAACCAATTCAAAACATAATCCTATCCTAAGGGCTGGCAAAAATCATATTACCTTATAATCCTAATAAATCAAACTATTTTTTCTGATTCTACAAACAGATTTTCATAGAATCACATTGACTTTTTATATTAAGTTTTTCAGATCTTATTC
>Ga0172377_10004468_pt1 | contig 14372 bp, 12 predicted proteins | sample Pumphouse3metaG_FD_119749 | JGI IMG/M metagenome (GOLD analysis project Ga0172377, IMG submission 119749) | Leachate microbial communities from a municipal landfill in Southern Ontario, Canada - Pumphouse #3 metaG | ecosystem: Engineered > Solid waste > Landfill > Unclassified | place: Canada... | reverse complement strand
TCTTTTTGCAGTACAAGCGCGCAATGGTGCCATTTCCTGAGAGTAACGCCGGTACGGCTCTGAAGAGTTTTGTAGACCGATACGTCCCGGGGACTGTGGTTGCCGCCGATTATTGCCTTTAAGATCAGGTTTTTATCTAAAAATATTCCATAACGGAAGCGGCTGGCACGGGAAGACCAGATTTTGCCTGCGGCGTGAATCAAATAAGCATTTCTCCGGCTTTTTTCCAGCGGCATAAACCATAGTTCCACACTTTGACCGGGAATAACGGTATTGAAGAAACAATAAGCGAACTTGCCGTCAAACACCATTGCGGCGGCATTAATCGTCTTGTCGGCCTCCCATTGACCGTGATGACTTTTAGCATGATTATGATAACCGGAACTGTCATGCAGGATGCTTCCCTTGCCCTCGTTCATTTTCAGGTACAGAAGCAGGGATTCATCGTTTTCCGGGCCTGCGGCATTACCCTGACTGCATAACAGCAGGTTTAAAATAATCATAATACAAGCTCCGGGAAAAATTTTCATGCTCTCAGCCTCCTGTATCTGTTATTTGCTTTCATTTAAGGAACCGGTATTACCTTTAAAATGTAATATTATACTCATTTATGTAATATAATACTACAGGAATTCTGTATTTGGAATGGGAAATTGCGCAAAACACATTTGAGATTGCGCAAAATTATTTCTTTAGTATTTTCGAAGGCGGACAGCCCATAATACGTTTAAAGACGGTGGAAAAATAGAATTGATCGGTAAAGCCAAGCTTTTCGGCTGTTTCCTTGACGCTCATCCCTGATTTCAGCATACCGGACGCCGTATTCATTTTCATGGTCATGAACATATTCGACGGGCTGTTTCCGAATAAATTATAAAATTTATTTTCCAACGCCCTTCTGCTTATTCCGAGTTCCTTCGCAAAGGCGCTGATATTAAGTTTCTGGTTGCTGTGGGCAAGAAAATATTCTTCAATTTTTTTAAATAAGGCATTCCGCTTTATTATTTTCAGGAAATCCGCATTGAAAAATGATTCCGGGACGGAATCTATCAAGTTCCAGAAGAATACTTCGCATAATTTGCCTAACGCCAGTAATTGATATTCGCTTTTTTTTTCATGTTTTAGGATTAATTCAACTATTTTCTCCGTCATGGAATCCGGTGCGATATCAATAATTCGATGCGAGGGAACGCTTTTTTTATCGAAGATGCTTTTCACTTCCAGCTTACTGAAAGCGTTCAGGATTGAAAACTGGAAAAATACTAACTTGCCTCCCGCCGAATAGAAGTCCTCATGGCGGTCGTCAGGCTGGATGAGAACAGCTTGTCCGGGGTTGATCGTAAGTTTGTTATTATTCAAAACACATTCATATGTTTTATCATACGGCACCACAATTTCAAAAGAGCTATGAGTGTGTGAAAAAAAGTTGCTGTTTTGTTCTACTGAAATGTATGACAACCTAAAAAAACCCAGAAATAACTGCCGGTTAATGTCATTATCAAAATCATTGACAAATACATTCCTGGAAAAGTGTAGAAACGCTGATTGCAGATGGTAATTTTTCCTCATATCTAAGAATTCCTTTGCTAACCAATCGCAAACAGAAATAATAATTGCAGAAATAAAACACGACTGACGATAACATATAAAAGCTTACAGATAACGAAAATACAATAGAATAACAAGAAAATCAACAAAATTAATATATTTTCCCTCTCCAGGGAAATAAAAACCGGCGATCTTCAGTTACCAGTCGGTACGGTCGTAAGAACGATAGCTTATCGCCTCAAACAGATGGTCTTCGCTGATTTGTTCCCGCCCGGCCAGGTCGGCAATTGTCCTGGCAACTTTCAGGATGCGGTCGTAAGCCCTGGGGCTCAAATTGAAATTCGTGATCGCGTGCCGAAGCAGTAGTTGGCTTTGGCGTTCAAGTTTACAGAATTTCTGCAAATCTTTTCCCGACATCCCGGCATTACAGTGGAACTTTTGGGTTTTAAAGCGTTCCCGCTGGATTTCACGGGCGGCTATAACCCGTTCGAGAATGGATTGGCTGTTTTCCCCGTCGGGCGCGGCCAGCAGTTCTTCATGCGACAGGCGGTTTACTTCCACATGCAAATCTATCCGGTCCAGCAGCGGCCCGGAAATTTTATTCCGGTAACGCCGTTTTTCGTCGGGTTTGCAGCGACAGCCCAAAGCTGGGTTTTCCAAACCGCATGGGCATGGATTCATTGCCGCAACCAGCATGAAATTCGCGGGGAAGCTGCAACTTCCGGCCGCCCTGGTTATGTTCACCACCCCGTCCTCCATAGGCTGGCGCAGGACTTCAAGCACATTGCGTTTAAATTCGGGAAGTTCATCCAGAAATAAAACCCCGTTGTGCGCCAGGCTTATTTCTCCCGGTGTGGGATTCCCGCCGCCGCCAATCAATCCGACGTCGCTGATGGTATGATGCGGCGCGCGAAAAGGACGGCGGTTCAATAACGGTTCGCCGTTCGAAAGCATGCCGAGCACGCTGTGGATACGGCTGGTCTCCAGCGTTTCATCCAGGGTCATTGGCGGCAGTATGCCGGGCAGGCGTTTCGCGATCATGCTTTTGCCGGTTCCCGGCGGACCGATCATCAAACTGTTATGACCGCCGGCGGCGGCTATTTCCGCGGCGCGACGGGCAACGGCCTGCCCTTTTACCTCGTTGAAATCGGGGAGCTCATTATGATGGCTGCGGATATAGTCCTGGAGACTGGCTTTGTAAGGGAAAATATCCCCTTCCGTAAAAAACGCTACGGCGTCCCTTAAATTATGAATCGGAATAACCGGAAAATCTCCCGCCGCCAGAGCCGCTTCTTCCGCATTTTTGTAGGGAACCAGCAAAGTATCTATCTCGTTTTTCGCGCTGATCTCAATTGCGACAGGCAATGCGCCGCGCACCGGGCGCACAGAACCGTCCAACGCGAGTTCTCCAATTATGGCGGCACGTGAAAGAAGCTGCCGTTCAATGATCCCGGTTGCGGCCAGCATGCCCAAGGCTATCGGCAAATCAAAAGCGGCGCCCTCTTTTTTTAATCCGGCGGGCGCGAGATTCACCAGGGTCGCGCCGCGCGGATGAGGAAAGCCCGACGAATGCAACGCTGAACGCACCCTGTCCTTGCTTTCTTTGACCGCGGCATCCGGCAAACCGACAATTGAAACGAAGGTCTGCTCGCCCTTTTTCGTGGCGTGAACCTCCACCTCAACAGGGAAAGCGTTAATTCCGCTAATTGCGGCTGACCAGGTTTTCGCTAACATGTTTTTCCTTTTACTTCCGGCAACGGTAAACTATCGCGGGAGGAACGTTCTGCCAGACAACACGGGAAACATTTACTTCCCGAAACGAGTTTTTCAGCAATTTCCTGAAACGCTGCCCCGCCGGCAGCAAAAGCCCCTGCAAATACGCGAAAGTGGTAAAATAGCCGTCCGGGGCAAGAGATTCGATAATCGTTCCCAAAATTGCCTTCTGGAGTTTTGCGGGAAAAGCCGCCCACGGCAGGCCGGAAATAACCGCGTTAAGATGTTTTACTTCGGCATTTTTCATGATTTCCGGGAGATTTTCCGCGCTGTCATTAACAATATGCACATGCGGACGGGTTTTTTTCAGGTCTTCATACATTTTATGATCCAGTTCGACCGCAATAAATTTCGCTCCGAAACGAAGACTGGTTAGTATTTCGTCGGTAATTGCGCCCGTTCCGGGACCCAATTCAATTACGGCTTCCGCACATTCGATATTGATCCCGACAATCATTTCCCGGCACAACGCCGGAGACGACGGACAAAGAGCCCCTATAAGCCCAGGATTCGCCAGGAATCTTTTAAAAAAGAGTTGTTTCGTCAAATTTTTCCCCTCGTTAGAAATTGGAAAACATTATTTCATGGTCGTATTTTTCAAAAACCGCTTCAGCTCCTTCCGGGATGTCTTCCCTGAAATCGCCGCGCATTATAAATATGATCTTTCCCGGAGGACCTTTCTTAATAAGTCCAGATAATTCCCGGCGTGAGATCAGCCGTTTTTTCGAATCCTTATACTTCAATCCCATTTCCAGCTCTCCGCCGTGAGTATAAAATAATATATCCTTATTCCTGAATTCCCAGGCCGCGGCGTGCATTACGTTCGGATGCGCGATAATTGTCATTCCGGGCTTTACCCGTTCCTTGAACTGCTCCAGGAAAAGCCCCTGCGCCTTACCGCTCAGGTAACGCTCCGGGATTATGAAAAATGAAACGGCCATTACCATCGCGGGGCCGGCAAGCAGAAAAGCGGCCTTCGTCCGGTAAGCTTTTGCCTTGGACATTTTATACAGGCAAATAACCAGCAACGCGACAGCACAGCCCGCCAAAATCCATTTCCAGCGTTCTTCCGGAGCGTACATTCCCCTGAAAACGCCGCAATCGGCAATAATCTGGACAACGGCAAAACCGAACGCCCCGACAGGCGCCAAAACGATAAGTATACGGGCCGTGACGTCAAAAATTTTAGTTTTCCCGGCCCGGAAATATTCTATCAGGCCGCGGCTGAATAAAACGGCGAACGGCATGAAACACGGCAGAATGTAAGTCGGCAGTTTACCGCGGCACGCCGAGAAGAACAAAAACGGAAACACCAGCCAGCAAAACGCGAATTTAATCAATTTATCCTGTATAAGGTCGTTGAACCTTTTCCTGAAAGCCACAAACGCCCCCGGTATAAACAACAGCAAAGGCAGGGCTCCGAGAAACAAAAACGGAATATAAAAATAAAACGGTTCCGGATGATGGGTTCCGGCGCTGTCCAGAAAGCGTTTCACGTGTTCGTCCCAGAAAAAATAGTTCCAGAAACCAGGTTCCTGACGGTGGATCATGAGAGCCCAAGGCAAGGATACGATCACGGTAAATGCCAGCGGAATCCAAGGCAGTGTGAATATCTGTTTCCAGCGTTTCGTCCAGATCAGGTAAGGAATTACAGTTACCGCCGGTACCGCAAAAGCGAGGAAACCCTTGGTCAAGAAAGCAAACCCGGCAAAAATACCGGCGACGGCCAAAGCCGTAATTTTGCGCCAACCCCATTTTTCCTGTTCGCACCCCCAATAAAAACTTATCAAGGTACCGCTTATGAAAAACATTGTCGGGGCATCCAGCACCGCAAAGGTGCCAACCCCGAAAACCATTCCGAATGAAAGGAAAAGCCCGGCGGCTAAAAGCGCCTCTTCCGGGTCCCGGTGAAATTTCAATACCAGAAAGAATAACATCAGCGCCGCCAGCCCGGTGGATAACGCCGATGCAAAACGGACGGCGAAGGCGTTTTCTCCGAACGCCATTATTGAAAGGGCGTTAAGCCAGTATCCCATCACCGGTTTTTCAAAGTAACGCACGCCGATAAGTTTCGGCGCCGTCCAGTTTCCGGTTTCCAGCATCTCGCGCGGAATTTCCCCATAGCGGAATTCATCCGGGGTCAGCATCGGCCTGCCGCCGAGCGGCAGGATATAGACCAGAACATAAAGAAGGATTAATCCGATATAATATTTCTTCATTTCGCGTTGTATTCCTTGACAAAGATTTCCCCGTCCCAGAATCCCTTTTCAAAGTCCGGAAGCTCTTTGCGGCGCTTCCTGGAATCCATGATGATTATCACATGATTGTTTGGGTTTCCGACCATCTTGCGGAAGTTTTCATTATCGAGAAGACGGTGCGCGGAATCTTTGCGCTCCAGACCGTAGGAAAGCTCCCCGGCCTTGTGATAAAGGTAAACGTCATCCCGTTTGAAGGTCCAGCACACCGCGCTGATCAGGTTTTTATAGGAAACCAGAATGGTTTTATCGTCAATTTTATTTTTGAATTTTTCCAATCGCCCAACCGGGGCTTTCCCGGACTCGACAATAGTTGGAACTATGACATGGAACGCGAACATCGCGATAATCGTACCGAAAGCGAAGTAGCCGAATTTCTGATAGGCGTCGTTTTGTTTTACCGCTTTTTTAAGCAGCGCGCCCATTATAACGACAGCGCCCGCCGCAATTACCCATTTGCAGTTTTCGTCCGGCGTATACAAGGCGCGGGGGATAACCCCCAATATGGATAATATCTGGGCGACAGCCAACAAGGATATCGCGGCAAACAAAACTATGGCAAGGATATTCAAGGTCAGATCAAAAACCTTGAGTTTCCCGGCCTTGAAATATTCGTTCAAACCAAAAGCAAGCAGTATCGCGATACCGGGGAAGCACGGCAGAATGTAAGTCACCAGTTTGCCGCTGGAGGCGGAGCATATTAAAAATGGGAAAATAACCCAGCAGGCGGCGTAACGCAATAGCGGCTGTTTGAAAAAGTCCTTATATTTATTTCCATACCCCTTAACAACTGACGGCAGCAGAAAAGTCCAAGGCAAGGGACCGACAAACATGAACGGAATAAAAAACCACCATCCCTGAGGATGCTGAGATGAATTTTCGCCGGTAAAGCGTTCAATATGCTCCACCCAGAAAAAATAATTCCAGAAATCGGCGTCTCTATGGTGAACAGCCAGCGCCCACGGTAAAACCGTCAACAATACCATGAACAGGGGTATCCAGGGAAGCGTGAATATGCATTTCCAGCGTTTTTCCCAAAGCAGGAACGCCAGGATCACAATTCCCGGAATACCGAACGCCAGAAATCCCTTGGTCAGAAAAGCGCCGCCGCAAAAAACGCCTGCCGCCGCCAGATAAGCGATTCTGCCGCGGTTCCATTTGGGACATTGATAAGCACAGAAAAACGCGGCCAGCGTTCCTGTAAGGAAGAAATTAAGCGGAGTATCCAAAACCGCGTAGGTGCCGACCCCGAAAACCAGTCCCATGGTCAGATAAATAACCGTAGTCATAAAAGCAAGGCGCTGATCGGTAAAACGCCGAACGAACCAGCCCAGCATCAACGCGGTCAGCAGTGCGGTCATAGCGGAAGAAAAACGTGCGGCAAAATTATTTTCTCCAAAGGCCATGATTGAAAAAGCGTTCAGCCAGTGTCCCATTATCGGTTTTTCGAAGTAGACGAGATTATCCAATTTTGGCACAACCCAGTCATTATGGACAATGAGTTCCCTGGCTATTTCCGCATAACGAGGCTCATCCGGAGTATACAGGGGACGAAAAAACAAAGTTCCCAGATATAAAAGAACGAAAGTTCCGGCAAGTATAAGAAACGCTTTTTTATTCACCTGAAAATCCTTTACAAGCATATTTTTTAATCCAATGTATCAACCTTTAAGGTAATCCGATTTTGTTATTTAGCAATTTATTTGGGGGAAAGTTTCCTTTTTTCCCAAAATACGACAGCCCCGAAAAAGTCTTGCTTAACAGCGATTGGGGCTCTTGGGACGGTTAAGGCTTTTGAATTTAAACTCAAAGTCCCAAGCGTCCCAAGTGTCTCAAAAGTCCCATTTTCTCAAACAATGATTTGGCGAGGCCGTCAAATACCCCTGCTGCTCGCCAATCAGCTGACATATTTTTTGCTTTTTTATTAGTGTTTTTCGAAATTCGCTGTATAGTAATACTAAGTTGTACTGATTTTTTATTTAAACGATATTCGAGCTGACAGGAAATGAACACTGTTAATGACAAGATTTATGGAGGAAAAACTCTGCGCCTGGCCTGGCTGCAGGGTGGCTTACTCTTGTCTCTGTAAAGTTCTTTCCGTATCTTCTTTTGTAACGTATTTTCCTTATTTTCAGCAGCGGAGTAAAATATTATGAAATATCCTAAATATGTATATCCTGAATTTGTGCGCATAAAAAACCGGCAATGGCCGGACAAAAAAATAGAAAAGGCTCCTATCTGGGCTTCCGTCGACCTGCGCGACGGCAATCAGGCCCTGCCTGTCCCGATGGATCCGGAAACCAAACTTGATTATTTCAAGATGCTCGTTAAAATAGGCTTCAAGGAAATCGAAGTCGGTTTCCCTTCCGCTTCACAGGATGATTTTGATTTCGTCCGCACCCTGATCGAAAAAAATTACATTCCGGACGACGTCCGCATCGCGGTACTGACCCAGGCGCGCCGGCACCTGATCACCCGCACTGCCGAGTCCCTGAAAGGGGTTCGCCAAGCTTTGCTGCATTGTTATGTCCCGACTTCCGACCTTCACGGCCGTTTCGTTTTCGACCGGAACCGCGAAGAAGTCAGGCAAATGGCAATAGACGGCACCCGCATGGTTAAGGAAGCGGTCAAAGCCGCCGGTTTGGAAGGGCGCATCGCCTACGAATTTTCACCTGAGGAATTCACTGACACCGACATTGATTTCGCAATAGAAGTCTGCACCGCGGTCAAAGAAACCTGGGGTCCGGCGGCAAAAAATGATTTTATCCTCAATCTGCCGGCGACGGTCGAGCGTCGTCCCCCGTATCAATATGCGGATATGATCGAATATTTCTGCAATAATTTTCCTTATATCAAGGAAAGCACAATCAGCATTCACGCCCATAACGACCAGGGCTGTGCAGTCGCGGCCAGCGAAATGGCTCTGCTTGCCGGGGCGGAACGGGTCGAAGGCACGATATTCGGACACGGTGAGCGTACCGGGAACCTGGATATATCCATACTTGCCTTGAATTTCCTGTCCCGCGGCATAGATTCCGGTCTGGATTTTTCCAATATGCCGGAAATCGTCAAATGCGTGGAAGAGGCTTCCGGGCTGGATGTCCACGCCCGGCATCCTTATGCCGGACAGTTGGTATTCACCGCGTTTTCGGGTTCACATCAGGACGCTATTCGCAAAGGCATTGAGCGGCAGGCTAAAAGCTCCGAGTTCTTTAAGCAGGGATGGAAAGTTCCTTACCTGCATATCGACCCGGCCGACCTGGGACGCGTGTATGAAAAACTCATCCGCATCAACAGCCAGTCGGGTAAAGGCGGAATCGCTTTTGTGCTGGAAAAAGAATTCGGGATTTACCCGCCCAAACAGATGCATCCGGAAATCGGGGCGGAAGTTCAGCATTACCTGGACGAAAAAGGCGGCGAGATCGACTCATCACAGTTGCTCGAAATATTCAACTCCAGCTTTGTGAATATTGCCGGCAAATATGTGATGACCAAATACTCCCGCGTCATTCTTGACGATGAATCCATTGAAGTCAAAGCCGACATCTCTATTGACGGCCGCCGCGTTGCGGTCACGGGACGCGGAAACGGCCCGATTTCGGCAATTGTCCACGCCTTGCAGTGCTGTCCGGAAATACCGGATTTCCAGCTTGATGATTTTTCCGAAAGAACCCTCGGTCACGATGCCGACGCAACAGCGATAGCTTTTGTGGGGATCAGGCCGAAAGACTCCGGAAACCTGGTTTACGGAGCCGGCGAACATTCAAACATTGACCGGGCGGCAATAGCCGCGCTGTTCAGCGCCCTGAACCGCCTTGCGGCCCGAAAGGAGAAATGACCCGATGAAAAAATATGCTTCTATCGTAGTAATTTTAGTTATTGTCGTTCTGGCGCATATTTTCTTTCTCAGGCCACTCATTTTCCAGCGGCAGGAAACTCCGCCGGAAGCTCTTAAACCACAAGTGGAAAAAGCTCCGGAGGTTTCCCCGCCTACTTATAAAACCGCCTCAAAGAACCCGCATTTCGGCAAGTTTTTCGACTACCGGAAAGCGGTCTGGGGCGATAAGCTGCCGATAGCCGACTGCAAAATGGCAAAAACCGGTATTCTGGTAGACCTCGATACCCATAAAGTGTTGTGGGCTAAAAACCCCCGAACCGAAGTCCCGATCGCGTCCATGACCAAAATGATGACTCTTTTGCTGGCTTTTGAAGCAATGGACGAACGCCCCGGCCTGGATCTGGACACCCCGGTCAAAGTCACGCGGGCGGCCTAGGATTGGAGGTTCTCAGGTTTACCTGGATCCCAAGGAAACCCATCCTTTCGGGGAACTGCTCAAATCCATGGCGATCAAAAGTGCTAACGACTCCGCCTATCTGGTCGGGGAATATGTCGGCAGCGGCAGCATGGAGCTTTTCGTAAGCCGTATGAACAAACGCGCCTATGATTTGAAAATGGCGAGTACGAATTTCGTGAATGTCCATGGTTTGACTATCGATAAAAAAAGTTCGACCAGTTGCCCGGAAGGCTTGGCAATTCTGGCGGAAAACCTCCTGCACTATCCTCTCCTGATAGAATGGACCTCCACCAAAGAAAGCCATTTCCGCCCGGAAGGAGACAAAAACCGGCAGTTCATGACCAACACCAACAAACTGCTCGGAAAGTGTACCGGGGTTGACGGCATAAAGACCGGTTATACCAAAGCCGCCGGATTCTGCATTACCGCCAGTTGTCTGCGCGGCGGCAAAAGGCTGGTTGCGGTTGTGACCGGATTCAAGAGCGCCAAGCTCCGCAACGATTTTGTCGCCAAACTTCTTGCCTGGGGATACCAAAAAGCTTTCGAACCGGAAACAAAGTCCGAAAAAAATAAAGTTAAAACTTCTGCCCCAAAATAAGCCTGTCGGCTTATTCTATCAGCCCGTTACTTTTTCCGCGTGGTATTGATTTTTCCTTTCCGACAACGTATATTATTATTTGCAAATGAAAAGAGAGGTGGAATCATGACAATTCAAACACTGACGGCGTTTTTCATGTGGTGTACGATCATTAACGCGGCGCTTCTGGTAATTTCCTCATTAATAGTTCTTTTAATGGCTGACTGGATTTACAGTTTCCACAGCAGGCTGTTCGCAATTCCCCGTGAAGCGTTTGATATTATTATTTATTCGTTTCTGGGATTCTTCAAAATAATGATCTTTATTTTTAATCTCGTACCTTGGATCGCCCTGTCGATAATCGGAAACTAACTGAAAAGGAAACAAAAATGACAGTAAACCCGCAGGAATACATGACCGGAATACCCGCAATAGATAATCAGCATGCGCACTACGTCGAACTGCTTAACGAATTCGTCATCGGAAGCCAAACAGGAAACGTAGGCCGGAATGAATTCAATGCAGGCGTCAATAAAGTTATCGCCTACGCGCTGGAGCACTTCGATTCGGAGGAATTCCTTATGCGTTCCATTGATTATCCGTTATATGAAGAACATTTGCTCAAACATAACATCTTCCGGGAAAAAATGGACGGCCTGCTGGCGGAAATGGATGCCGTCGAAATTAACATCGACGACTATATGAACGAACTTTCAAAATGGCTGGTGGAATGGTTCAAAATCCAGATAATGGATGACGACGTCAAACTGGCCGGATATATACGGGAAAATAATATCGCCTGCTAAAACTAGTGTTAACACGGCTGGAGACAGCCGTGGCTGCATCGGGAAACGCAGGTAAAAGATAAATGATGTAGCCGCCCCTGCCCCAAGGGGCGTAAGCGACATTAGATGTTTGACTTAACACAAAAAATCAGGAGTAAGTTTATGAGAGGATACCGGAAATTGCGGACGGCGCTGCTTCTGGCAGTTGTTGCCGCGGCGGTTTCAATTCAAAAAGTGAACGCCCATTGTCAAATTCCATGCGGAATATATGACGACCGGGCGCGGGTTGAAGCTATGCTGGAAGACGCCGCAGCGGTGGAAAAGGCTTCTAAAGAAATTACCGGACTCGCGGGCAAATCCGACGCACAGTCCGAAAATCAACGGGTGCGCTGGGTGATGAACAAGGAGAAACACGCCCAGAATATCATTTCCACAATCAGCGACTATTTTCTGACCCAACGGGTAAAGCCGTCTCAAAAAGATTACGTCGAACGCCTGGTAAAGCACCACGCGGTAATTATCGCGGCAATGAAGGTCAAGCAGAACGTCGATCTCAAATATGTGGAAGATCTGAAAAAATGTATTGAGGCCCTGGCAGGATATTATCCTGAACACGGGCACGAACATCGGCATTAACTTGATTCAAAGAGGAGGAATTTATGTTAAACGTTCAATTGGATGAAAAAAACGGTATTGCCATGGTTGAACCCCTGGGGAGTTTGTCAAAGGACGATTTCAAGGCGGCGGCCGCGATAATCGATCCGTATATTGAAAAAAACGGTCATTTGAACAGCGTCCTGGTCCATGCTAAATCTTTTCCCGGTTGGGATTCTTTCAACTCTCTGGTAAAACATCTGGAGTTTGTCAAAGAGCACCACAAAAAGGTAAACCGGGTAGCTTTCGTCACGGATTCGCCGATCGGCTGTTTCGCGGAACACGTTGCCGGGCATTTTGTCAAAGCGGCAATCAGACATTTCCCGTTTAAAGACCTGGAAGAAGCAAAAAACTGGATCGCAGATTCACAAAATTGTTAAAATGAACGCCATTCAGGCATCCGCTTTGTTTTCGTATCCTGTCAAAATCTTTTGACTGCTATACGGAAAACTCAACCATTAAATAAGCGGCTTCTCTGTCCAGCTTCACTTGGAATTTTCCAGCTTCAATGCAATTTATTTTGCCTCCGGCATTGCCCGCAACCCGTTTTATTTTTACCGCTGGGTTTTGAACGAATGGGATATCCCATACTGCGGATTCTGAAGCTTTTATTTCCCGGAAAGCCAGAATAAAACCTTTTGATCCCGCCATATTCGTCGAAATAAAACCGGTTAAAGCCTTGCCGCTCGGTTCTTCTCCGAGCGGGTATATTTCTTCTTCAAATATCTGTTTCCGGTATTTCAGGTGCAGGTCAATCATTTCCCGGAAAATTTTTTTACTCTCCTTGGTGAGCCTTGACGGTGCCAGCCAGATCAAGGGATTGGCGAACATAGCGATCGCCAGCCAATACTCCGGCGGGTAAACGTCGGGAGCCGCAAACAGCTTGCCTTTATATGCTTCGTAGCAAATCGCGTTGGGGTCGGCCACCTCGATCTGCAATATTTGCGGACGCATATATTTTGATAGGCGCCAAAGATTATTCAGGGTCGATTCAGGGTGATACTGGCATCCGGCGATACGGCAGAGGTAGCGGTTCTCGAGAAAAATATTGCCATATTCCAGAAACATAAAATAACCCGGACGTTGACCATTGGTTGTGTCGAGATTGAAAAATATTTCCCCGTTGGAACGTTCACGGAGACTTTTCAGTAATTTTTCCAGATTGTCTTCCGCCTCCTTGGTACGAATCTTCACGGCATCTATCTTAAACATTTTTATATGGTATTTTTCGTAGAATTCGAAAAGTATATCCGCAAACTTTCGCCAGTCGCGGTACTCACAATTAAAGCTTGGCGCCACCCATAACGCCAGCTGGATATTACTGTTTTGAGCACTAATCAGCAGCTTGTTAAAACCATGCGGCAAATGCGGTTTGGATATTTCCCAGAATCCAGGTTGAATATTGCGGTTGTTGATAGACAATTCACTCAATGCCCTGCCTTTTTGCCAACCGTCGTCAACCTGATAATGTGTTGCGTGGATTTCCCCGGAAGCGGCAATTTCGGCAAGCAGAAAATCTTCACTGACTGAATCGGGGAAATCTCCGCATCCCCAGGGATTTACCGTTACAGTATAGTCCTCTTCCATTTCCGGAAAACGCAGACGCAGGTATTTTTTCAGCGCCTGCTGTTCTTTTCCCGGCGGATAAATGCCGATTACAGTTCGGTAGGAATGCAGAAATTCGTCAGCTTTGACTTCTGCCGGAGCAACTCCCCAACAGCAGGAACAGATTGTGTTATCGGCGGCAATGCGAAAATCGTGATCCTCAAAATCCCGTCTTTCCTCACTTGGCGGGGCTTCTTGCAGTAAAAACATTCCGCAATCGGAACTTTCGCAAAACAATAAGTTACCGATTACGTATTCGCCCGGATTAATATATTCGGAAACCAGTTCATTGGTGTAATCCGTGCGTCCGCGGAATTGTACTGACTTCGATGCTTTAAATTCGGAAGACAAACGCAAAACCTCGACCCGACTTTCCTGTTTCTCCGGCGGAAAATCTTGCGGCGAGTTAAACCGGATGCGACTGCTCCAGTAGATATTGGCACTGACCGGGCATTTTATTGAGTTTCGGGTCGCCAAAAAAGCTTGTCCGGAATAAATAAAATAGGATTTAATAAATTCGAGTTGCTGAATACCTTCCTTGATATGGACATCAATTTTTACATGTTCATTGTCTTCCCATGAACCAGGGACAATTGAGACATCTACGGCAAGCAGTTTAAATTCAACTTTTGTGTTGCCGCCGGGAAAATTGTACCCGGTGAAAGAAAAATCGAAAAGCTCCTGTTCGGAAATCAATTCTTTGTTTATTGGGAGATAAACAAAAGAGGCGGTACGTGGTACAACCCTGCTTAAGTCCAAGCGGCGTACAAACAGGTTATTGCCAAACTCGATAGTTTGATCTTGGAAGTTTACAAAAACATCATTAAAGCAAAAATTTTCACCTTTCAACAGTGTTTTATTCATAGCAGCTCCGGCAATT
>Ga0172377_10004463_pt1 | contig 14379 bp, 18 predicted proteins | sample Pumphouse3metaG_FD_119749 | JGI IMG/M metagenome (GOLD analysis project Ga0172377, IMG submission 119749) | Leachate microbial communities from a municipal landfill in Southern Ontario, Canada - Pumphouse #3 metaG | ecosystem: Engineered > Solid waste > Landfill > Unclassified | place: Canada... | reverse complement strand
TATGAAGTAAAAAAATCAGATGTTCTTATTTCAACAGTATTTTCAGCATCACCATTACCTCTTAAAAGAGGTTCTGATGGAAATATAGTTAATGAAGATGGATCATTTAATTCTGAAAATGGAACAGATGTTTTACAAAAAGCTTTTTCTGGTCTTTTAGTCAATCCCATAACTGGAAATAAAGAAGATGTAATGTATGATATAGATACTGTTTATTTTAATTTAGTATTTGATTGTGGGTATCCATCAGATGTTAAAACTCAAATTTCAAATCTTGTAAAAGCAAGAAAAGATTGTGTGGCTATAATTGATAATGGTGATAATTCATCTTTAACTAATTCTATTTCTGCCAGAAATGATCAATCATTTAATAATTATCTTTGTGCAATTTATGATATTTATTCAAAAATTAATGACCAATTTACAGGACAGGATATTTGGGTTTCACCAGTTTATCATATGTCTTATATTTTACCAAGAAATGATAGAGTTAGTGATTTATGGTATGCTCCTGCTGGATTTAATAGAGCATCAATTGATTCAATTAAAGAACTTAGATATGTACCGAAACTTGGCGATAGAGACCAATTATATCTAAAACAAATAAATCCAATTGTAAAATTTGGAACAAATTATGTTGTTTGGAGCCAATTGACAAGTCAAACAAAAGCATCAGCTCTTCAAGATTTAAATATTACAAGACTTGTTCTTTATATAAAAAGAGCATTAGAAATTTATACTAATAATTATATATTTGAACAAAATGATCAAATTACATGGTCAGCTACTTCTGATGAAGTTTGTTCATTTTTAGAAGATATTAAACGTAAAAGAGGATTATATTCATATTCAGTTGAAGTTGGTGCAACTGAATATGAAAGAAAAACAAAGACTTATCATGTTAATGTTATTTTAGAACCAACAAGAACAACCGAAAAGATTCTCTTAAATTTCTATATTAAATAAGTTGACTAAAAAAAATGGGAAGGATTAGAATTAATATTCCTTCCCATTTTTTATTTTTTTATTACAAACTCGTTGTATCCAATAAGCTTATGTATATGAATAATCCCACAAGTATAAGAATACCCTCACCTATTGCCTTAATCCGATCTTTAACACTTTTTTTCATTTTGAATCTCCTTACGGTTTTTTCTATGCTCCTAAAAACTCAAACCGTAATCACATATAATCAATATTATTTTGCACTAATTAATATATATAGTAATATGGTTATTTAGATAGGATATTTTGGAAGGAAAAAAGAAAAATTAAACAATAGATTTTAAAAAGATTAAATTATAGATTAGAATTATTATTTTTTAACAAAATCTATTTCTTATTATTAAACATAAATAAAATGCCATAAATGAAGAAATTTGAAATTTTGTTTGATTTGTTAATTCATCATATTTTTCTTTTATAGAATTTGAGGATTGTAAAAGTTTACATACTAATTTAGTAACTTGTTGTTTAAAATAAATAGGTTTTGAAGTTTTCTTAATTGCCATTAATTTTTGAACAATTCTAAAAAAGTTTGTTGAACATAGATCTTCTTTTTTATTTATTTCATTTAGAAATAGTTCTAATATTACTCTAATATCATCAATATATTTAATATCATTTATTGATTTAACTAAAAATTCACAAATAAGATAATTAACTTTAGTTAAACTTCTTGCTGAATTAAATGCTTTTTGATCTACTTTTTTGAAAATTGTAATTTCTTTAGAAACAGCAATTGCAATTTTTTGTTTTGAAGATCCTAATGTTTTAGATTCTAGATCAATGTCATATTCTTCAATATCTTTAAAACCTCCTCCAGCTTCAGAAATTTTGAAATATGTTTGTGCAAAACTTCTAACACTCTGAGCAATTTTATTTCTTATATCATATACACATTTTGATATTTTCTCAGGATTATCAAATTCCTTTAAAATTTTATTAAATTTATTAATTGCAAAATTAGAAAGATAATAAATAGCATTTGATATTGTTTTTTCTCTTACAAATAAATGATTTTTTGATAAACTATCTAATGCTAATCTGAATACATTAGGATCACAATAAACTCTTAAATGAACTCTTAATCTACTTGAATAAAATTTAATATTTAGATATGTCATTGTTGCTAATGCAGAATGTTTATCATTTTTCTTTAAGAAATAATATATGATAAATAATAAAATATTTGTTCCATTATCCCTTAGAATAAGTTCTTTAGATAATTTGGCCGGGTAAAATTCTTTTATAAATTTACTAATATCAGTATTTTTTAAACCTGTTAGATATAATAATTCAGTGTATTCTTTTTTAAATGGAGGAAAATAACAAGGTTTAGATAATTCCATTAACTCATTTGCGGTTTTTGTACTAACCCATTTTTTTAATTCTTTATGTTTAACATTTGATTTATCATATAAAAAATCTATAGTTAATGACATATTTTAGATTCCTTAAAAAATATTAATATTTATACTATCTCTTGTAAAATGAACAAGCTGTGGTGAATATTCAAATAATTCTTCCTGTATAAAAGTATCTATATCATAATCAAAGAATATATTAGATTTTGGATGAATTAAATTACAATGAGATACCCCATCAATACTCTGAACAGTTTTTATTATTCTAGATCTATATAAATTGGTATTATTTCCAAATGTTTCATAAAAAGTTTCTATAAGTGTATCTTTTATGGTATTTATTAAATCTACTTTATTTCCAGTATAAGATTGATCTGTAAAAACATCCAATTGGAGTTTAACAGGAATATCATAGATTGGTTGAACCCATTCAGTACCTGTGAAAATATATTTATAATTTTTATTTTCAACAAAAATCATATCATCTGTAGATACATCCATATAAATCCAATTTGATCCGGTATATTGACAAATTTTATTTCTATGTTCCGAAAATTCTCCTGTTGGATTTTTATCAATAATATATCTATCTCCAGAAACAGGTAAATCTGGTGGCGAAGAAATAATATCAATAACAGGTAACGAACTAACATTATTAAATCTCATATTATCTAATTTACCACAAGTTGTAGTAAATTTTATATTAGTAAAATCTGTCAACATTCTAAAATTTTCTAATTCTAAATTTATAATATTTTGAAAACACGATAATTCAAAAAATTTTTTATCTTCTATTTCATTATAATATTCTTTTTTAATTAGAGGTACATCATAAATAATTGTTGATGTTGAATCACAAATAACATTAGACATCATAAATGATTTTAATGGTTTTCTAAATGTTAATGATGTTGAGAATGTAGAAATATCTCCAATTTCTGGGTTTGAGATTGTAAAATAAATATTCACATTATCTTTTGGAAAAGTAGTATAAGGAGTAAATTCATAATAAAAACATTTATTGATTGGATCATTTGTCATTTCTGCAACTTTACCATTTTGAAGGATTCTTAATGAACATTCAGCATATTCATCTTCACCATTATATGTCAATTCAAATCTTCCAGAATTTTCAGTTTTCTTAACATTTAAGTCTACTATTGTAATTCCTTCATATTCTGAATTATATGTATAATTTAAAATAGGTACTAAAGAAACTTCATTAATAATATATGAATAATTTGCTGAAGAATTAATTCTATCTATTTCTAAATCAAAAAATGTATAAAATTCTTCATCATTAATTGTTATTTCTGTTAATTTAGGAATGTAATCTGTACTATCATTTAATTCTATTTTTCCATTTCTCATAGGAATAAATTCATCATTAAAATTTATAGTTGTGAATAATTGAATTTCATTACATTTTAAATCAGATCTTTTTAATATTGGTAATGAATTCTTGCCAAAAATATTATTTTTAAGAATCGTATTCATATTAATATAATCAGTTTCAGATACAAGTCTTGACATTGAAACTAAATTATTGATTGCATTATTTCTTATTTCATTTATATCTTCTTCATTTTCACCATTTAATGCTGGAGAAGGATTTATACAAGAATAATCAACAAGTTTTACCTCATTATTTTCATTTGTCAAATAAATTCTATTACCTTTATTTATAGATCCTGCTATTATATTCCCATCGGAACCTAATGTTGTATAAATTGTTACATTAATTTTTGAACCCGGTTCTGGTTGGAAACCCATTAATCCATTTCCAAAGTATAATTTTAAACCATTAGATGTTCTTTTGGAAATATAACCATATTGTGTATTATTCATTAGATATAGACTATTAAATTTTTCATATGTTACTGAAAATCCATTTGGAGAAACAACAGAAACCTCAACACTAGATGGTTGACCTTCAAATGCAACATCAAATTCTAAAAATTGAAATGCTTGTAGATCTGAATCAACTTGAAATTCCTGTTCAATTATTTTATATTGTCTAACAGGAAGTAAAAATGAAAATTCAGAACCTTCGGAATTAATATAAACAGGTAAATCATAAATTTTATTTCCTGTTTGTAAACTAACTTTAGAATTTATGTTATCTATAACTGAAATATTTACAGAATAATATGTATTAAATTCAATTTCTCCTGCATAAAATTTAAAATCATTAGGAATTGTAAATGAAACATTATTTGATTCAAATTGTAAAGGAATTGTTATAAGAACATCACAAGTTGAATATTTTGCAGATATTGATGAATAACCCAAAAACGCTGATAAATTTAAAACAGATTCATTTAATTGAGCCTTTGTCATAAAAAATTCTTTATAAACAGAGGTTGCATAAAATAAAATATTTGAAGTAAAAGTTGACATATTATCAATAAAGTATGATAAGAATGAACTTTTAGTCAAATCAACTTGTTGTAAATCACCATAATATTTCAACATTTCAATCATAAATAATCTAATTTTATCTCTAGATAAAAATATATCCGAACTTGTTGATGTAATATTATTCATTCTGAACTCCTAAACTATATAAAATAAAATCCACTATTGTTATCAAAAAGAGGATTTGATTTATTTTTTAAAATTTCATTTTTTTTAAGCAATCTACTTAAAAAAAGAGAATTATCTAGGGTATGAATATTTTTATCATATTCAAAAAACATAAATGTTTCTTCTAGTTGATCTTGAATATGAGTTTCATTTCTACTCTGTTCTACAACACATGTTAAATGCCAAAATGTTTTATCATAAGGAGATTGCTTTTTTATTCCTGAAATTGAATACAAATTACCTTTATTTTTATTTTCATTATTTAATAGATATGTATCATCAAGTTTAACCAAATCATTTTGATATGGAATTATTCCATATGAACCAGGAATTACAAATTCAAATGTTTGATCTGCTATATATCCAGTTTCTTGAGCATCAAAAATTGTATCAATATCACCCAAAAAGAAAATAGGTAACAATAAATATTTATTCCATTTTATTCCAGATAGATTTCCAATTTTTTCATAAGAACCACTGAAAATAGTGTCATTATCCCATACTGTTGTTTCTTTATTAATATTATAATAAGTTGATAAAAATGCTACACCATCTTTACTATAAATATCATATAATAAAAACCAATATTCCTGTATATAATCATAAATTCTCTTATAATTTTGCATTAATTAATCTAGTCCTACTTTTTTATTATATTTTTCAACAGCTTGTTGATAAACTAATCTCCATTTAATAACTTGTTTTTCTAATCTCTGTAGACATTTTTCTGGATTTGCTGCATGTTCACACATTTTCATATTTTGAATTATTTTTTCAACTACTTTTTTTGCAGCCATGGCTCTACAATAATGAAACTCCATTGCTCTTTTTTTACCAAATTTTTCTTTTTTTGATTTTTCTCTACATTCCTTATTTAAATATGAAAACAAAAGACTTGACATCGCAGAAGGTTTAAGAATAAAATCATTTATTGCTTCATTGAGATAAATACTTATAATTTTGTCATCAGATTGTTTTTGTATATATTCAACAACTCTTTCAAAATTTTTAAAATCTAATTTTTTTATAGATTCATTAATAATAGATTCTTTTATTCTTTTTGATATTTTATTTTTTGATTTCATTATTTTATTGCCTCTTTTTGATACTTATATAATAATTTTGTAAATTGATCTTTAGAAACATTCCTTTCAACATTTTTTTTACTTAAAGTAAATTCATCAGAAGAAAAATTTAAGAATCCAACCAATTTATAAATTTTTTTAGTTAATGTACTATATTCAGGTAAATGAAAAATTTCTAAACTTGATTTAATAAAAGATCCTTTATTAAAAATTTTAATTTTTGAATTATAATATATACAATCTAATTCTTCAACAATTTTAAATCTACCTTTAAATAATTTTACTTGATGATAAATAATATCATTAACTATATCAGAGGGTACAATTGAAAGTAATGTACAAGCATAATCTTTAATATACTTATGTTTATTTAATGGTTTATCATTATCATCTAACATTTCTCCAATAAGACCAAAATAACCATATGTATCATTTCCTAAAGGTATAAAAAATAAATGGGTATTTCCTAAAAATTTCTTTTTAAAAACCCCTTTACTATTTTTTAAGATACAATAATAAAATTTATCTTTCATTTAAAAAATTTCCTGTAAAATAAATAATTGTAAATTTTTAAGCTAATCTTTTAAAATTAATTTTTGATATTTTTTGATTAAAATTTTTATCATTTAAATTAAATTCTTCTAATAACAAATTTAGAAATCCCTTTAATATAAAAAGTTTTCTATCGAGTCTACTATTTTTAGGTAAAAATTGTATTTCTAAATCTGATTTAATATAATCTCCACCCTTCAAAATTTTAATTCTATCATTGGAGTATTCACCTTTTAATCTTTCAATAACATTATAATCTTTACCGAAACGTTGTTTCTGTCGTTCAATAAATTCATCTAACATTTCAGTTGGAAGTAAGTTTAATTGAACAGTTAAATATTCCCGAACTTTAGATTTTGGACTTATATTTTTATTCCCTATACGACCAAGAAGTATAAGATATAAATGATAGTCATTTTTATAAGGTATATAAAATAAATGAATGTTACGTGAAAATTTTTTTCTTAAAGTTTTTCTTCTAAAATTTTTTAAAGTACAATAAATTAATCTTTCCATTTTTATCCCCAAAACTTATTTAAATACATTTACTTTTAAACCTGCTTTTTCACCTTTATATGACGCAACAATATCAACAACAAACCCTTTTTCATTTTTTAAAAAATCTACATCTATACTTTCAATTTTAGCTCGATTATCAAATTGTGTTAAAATATCTCTTATGGCTTCACCTATCTGTTGTCTAGTGTCTTCGTCAAAAGGTTCAAATAAAAAATCTTCAATATAACTTGATGTTTCTGGATCATGATCTTTGGTTCTTCTTCTAATTCTTAAAAGATTTTTCCATGAATTAATTATAACATCAATCCCTGTAATTTTTTTAAAGTCCCCCGAAGGTGAAATTTCATTTGTATAATCAACAAGTGTATCATTTGAACCTATAAGATCTTTATTAAATTTTTTTAAAATTCCTGACATTAAGAAGCCTCATTTTTTAAAATTTTAGCTTTTTCATTTTCTACATCAGATTTCCATTTAATATAATCATGAAAAATTTTAACTGGCATTTCAATAATATTCTGATATTGTTGTTTACCTAATTCCATACAACAAAAAATATTTTCATGTAATTCTTTTCTAAATTGATTTATTTGATTATATTGAGTGCACCATACGAAAAAAGTTTTCCACTAAATCAATATTAATAATTTCTTCATTACTACAATGTATGCAAGTTCCCTTCATTTTTAATTCAATACCATATTTACCAAAAGTTTTTTCATATTCTTCAAATATGATTCTCTTATCTTTTGAAGGTAATGATCTATATGCATAAATAATATCATCTCTTGAATCATAAACAATTGAATCATTTGATTCATTACTTTCTTGAATAAATTTAGTAATAATTAATGTTTCAAAAACAGTTTCTAATGTAAATTCAGGAGATGCTAAAGATTTTATTGCCTTCTGTTCATCTTCTAATGTCGGTTGTTTTAAAATTACAGAAACACCGGTTGCAACCTTTAAAGGAATAGTTAGTGTTTTTGTAAGTATATTATCTTCTGGATAAGGATAATAATTAAATGTATCAGATGCATTGATTGTTACTTCATACTTTTTTTCACATCTTGAACATCTAATACTATAATCTCTTATCTCATCATATGTAATATGATAAAGACCATATAAAAGACAATCTCTATCTTTAACTGTTGTATTTTTTAGAAAACTATTAAAATCTGTAATATGATCAGGTTTTGAAACTATGCACTCATAAATACATTTATTTAGATGATCTGTAATCTTAGATGCAGTCATCATACTGCCTTTTAATCTTTCTTCTTCTTGAACTGTTAATGTTCTTAATGTAAATGAATCATGAGTATGAGGAGTTATAACCTCATACTCGGGTAATTTATAATTAAAACCTTTAAACATGTTTATCTCCTTTCTATTTTAGATATTCGTTTTTAAAATGTATAAGAATTCTTGAAGTTTACAAAAATTAAGAAACAGGTCTATAATTTTCAACTGTTTCTTTACTTTTTCTAAGAGAACTAATTAGATTTTTACATCTTTCTTTAACCCAAGGTTCATGCCAAGTATAATCTACGTTAAATTCAATTTCAATATCTAATCTACCAACAGATTCAACATCACTTCCCATCATATCTTGAGGATCTCTTGTTGGAAAAACACCATCATAACATGCATAATATTGAATTGTTTCAGCATCAGGTGCCGTTGTAAAATATAACATAGTCCCAGCATATGCTTTTTTAGAATATCCTTCGCCTGAATCACCAGCAACTAGACTTGAAACACCGGTTCTATAATCTCTTATCATCTTAACCCATCCATGCATAATATCAAAGATAGGTGTATTCATAAATTCTAAGAATTTTACAGAAACAGAGTTTCCATAATCAATATTTCCAGGAACTGACCATCTGATCCCACCTAAACCTGTGAACTCAATTTTATTTAATGTTCCTCCTGGGGGTGTTACACTTAAACAAGATGCTGCTAAAATGTTTTTGACTTCTTCTTCACTAGATATACCACTATTCATATTTACAGTATAATCTATTAATTTAGGTGGAACTTTAGTAAACCAGATAAAATGCGTACCTGTAACATATGGTTCGGCAATACCAACAGAAGTTCCGCCAAACTTTCTTGTTAAAATGTTATTATTAAGTTCGGCAAAAGAAAATTTCATAATTTTATTTCCTCCTAAAAATCACTCTCTATAATAAATAAAGTTTATAATTTTTTTAATTTGTTCTAATTAAAAATTAAGAATATCAAATTTTTTTAATTTTCTATTTTTTTTAAAAATTTTTTCATTATAAATAATGTTTTTATCCAGTTATCAAATTGAATAGCCATATCATCAATATAAGCAACTGCGGGTATTTTTATGCATGTAATATCATCATAATAAATATTATGTTTCTTTAAATATTTTTCAATATCTATTTTAGATTGTCTTGTTTTTTCTTCATCACCATTATTTGCTTCTAAACTTAACCTTGCTGTAAAAATAACAATTCTAAAATATTTACTTAAAATATCAATTGCTTTTTTTACACCATTCGTAGGTACATCATAAATAGTCCCATCATTAAATCCTTTAGAATATTTATGAATGGGACCATCAAAATCAATTAAAATATTTAATTTTCTTTCGGGTTTTTCATTTGATTCTTCTAATTCTTCTTTTTCCTTTTTATCTGTAATTTCATTGCCTCCTGGAAAACTATCTATTGCAAAAACTGATTCTAATTCACCATTTAATTTTTTTTCTAAAAGTTTAAATATTTCTTTTTTCATTTTGGCTCCTTTGTTTTTTGTTCTAAAATAAGTATATTCTTGACAAAAAAAATTTATTAAATTAGAGTGAGAATAGCCATAAGATATCCCGATGATATCTCATTTCGCTTCCCCTCACTCACGGGGCGAACATCTCTACGTTTATGTGAAAGAGGAGGAAATACTAAACGTAGATAGGGCTGGGGCTTCTTTAAAAGAGATATTTATCTTATATATTTATTCAAATATTAATATATATAGACTCAATTCTTTATAAATGACTGTAAATTATTATAAAAATTTGAAATAATATTCCAATTTTTTAATTCAGGAACTTTATTATAATTAATTATATAATAATTAATTTTCTCAATTAGCTCATTACTTGTATTATAAATATATTCTTTTGGTAATAATTCAGGATAAGAACATCGGTTAGGAGCTAAAACAATAGTATTATTTAAAATAGCTTCAAGTATACTATAATTAAATGTATCTTCTTTACCTGTTATCAATAATATTTTACCTTGTGATAGAAATTTATAATATTCTAACCACGAATTATTATTATTTCTTTTTATTTTTCCAAATATTTTTTCAACTTTTTTTTCAACTGATCTTGTTATTTTTTGTTTACAAGGTCTAGCTACAGATATAATATCAAATATTTTTTTTTCATTGAATGATGGATAAGGTGGAATAGGTAAACCAATAACCTCAATATTTTTCCATCCTAATTTGTTTGCATGATATTCAGATCCAACAAATATTTTATCAAATAATTTTGATTGTCCTGTTTCAACAAGCCATTTAGATTCTCTATCCATTTCAAAATAATCTAATTTATTTTTTGATGTTCCATGAACATATGCAAACATTTTTCTTGTTTTCTTATGATGTAATATATTTGAAAATAATCCAGGGAATGATAAATCATTTAAATATAAATAATCTATGTCTTTTGTATCTAAATCCATAAATTGTTTTATTTGAGAAAGTTCAAAATCTATAGCTAAATTTATTGGAGAAAACATCTCATCTGTTTTGTCACTTAAAATATCTTGTTTTAATTCACCTAATGTAATTACATTTTTAAATTTTCTTTCAAAAAAATTTTTGATACTAGAATAATGCCATTGTTGGTATCTCATTTTTGTTGGAAATTGCGGTACATAAATTATTTTAGACATTTTTTCTCCATTTAAAAAATTGTAAAGCAAAAAAGTGAGAATGTCTGTTTTACATAATTTACGTAAAACATCCACTTACCCTCACTTACGGTGTGGAATATTCTTAATTATAAGAAATTTACAATTAAGAATACGATCCTAAAGTTGTAACAACGCATGAGTACATCAATATTTTTAAATATGTCTATTTAAATTAACCATTTACATCTACCTTCAAATAAGATAAATGTTTTATCATATTCCCATAGTTTATTCTGTAAAGGATATATTTGATTCAAAAGAAATTCTTTATTATCTGGATTTTTAACCTTATGAATATATGGGGCTTTCATATTAATTGAATAAAATATTACATTATATCCACTTCTTAAAAATGATTCTCCTATTGCACCAATTTGTCTATGATCTGGATGAGTTTCATAAACAGGATCAGGAAAATAATAAGTATATTTTTTTTCAAAAGTTGAGAATGAATAATCAAATAATTGATCTTTAATATTAGGCAATAAACTTTTTAAATTTTTCGCTTCATCTATCCTATTCATATTTTCAGGATGAGTATAATATATTATAAATTCTTCATCTGGGTTACAAATTAATTCAAAACATCCAATTATTTCATCATCACAATGGGGAGCATAAATAATATTCATTATTCCTCCTCTCTTATTTTTTTCTAAAGTAATTTTAAATAACCTGTTAATCTATCAATTTTTTCCGAGTAGTCCGGACCCAACGCAATACATGTATTTGTCGGAATACCATAGAATTCTGTTAATCCCGAATCTGTAATTAAACTACATATTATATTATTTTGTTTTGCTAATTCGTAAATCTCTAATAATTCTTTTTCACTATTAACGTAAACACAAATTTTTGTAAAAATTCCATTTAACCATTTTTCTAAAGGTGTATTCTCTTCAGCTGATATTATCCATTGATATTCATAAGAATCTGAATTTTTTTCTTGTTTTTTAATACAATTTTCAAGTAACGATTTTAAACATGCATGACAACCTTGAGCTATCATTTTTCCTTTACGCATGTTAAGATCTTTACGAATGACAATAACCTGTTTAATATTATTCATGTGTATTACCTGTAAATTTCTTTTAAATATTCAGGTTTAACCATTTCTTTAACTGTTTGTTCAACTTGACCTTTATAATATAAATTGTAGTTCACTGTTCTTTTTAAATAATATAAACCAAAAATAAAAGAAATAATAATTAATACAAAAATAATACACAAACTAATCATTTTTACATTTTCCATAAATATACCTCCTTCTTAATATTCGATATCTTCAAATATTACAGGAATTTTTTCTTTTAATTCATCTAAAAAAGGTCTCATTATTTCTCTCATTTGAGGGTGAGCAGCAAAATCAGTTCTTAATTTTAAAATATGTCTCCATTCTCTAAGATTTGCAGAAACAACAATTTCTGTTTTTGTAGCGGTTGGTAATATATCTCTTGCTTTTTCAGCTGACCATCCACCTTTTATTAAATCAAGATAAGTAATTTCAATATTTAATAATTCTTTTAAATATTTAATCGTACATTCATCAACTTCAACATTTTTATTATTATAACATACATTATTTCGTATATCATAATAATATTCTCCATCTTCTAATTCGGGAAGCCATTCAGGAATAATAAATGTTAATTGATTTCCAAATTTATCTTTAGAATAATTTACGTAACGAGTACTTTCCTGTGAGTAACTTGCTAAACGATGTCTTACAATTTCATGACTAACACCACGATCAATAATAAAATTGACTGTAAATGAAAAATGTTCAATTACTGATTCATGTTTTCTAACATGAATTATTTTTCTTAAAAATTCTTTAGTTTGTTCAAAATTATTACTTAAATTAGATTTATAACAAGTTCTTGCACACATTTCAATTTTTTCTAAAATATATATAGGATCTAAATTATCAATAATTTTATAACTTGGTTTTATTAATTTCACACTTACTCCTATTTAAACATTATTTTCTAAATTAAATATGAGGTAACATACCAATTATACCTGACCATTCTATACGACATGAAGTATGATTCATAAAATCACCAAAAAAGTTTTCAATTGCACATTTATCTATATATAATAGAATTGCGATTCCTTCTACACAATTCTTTTTCTTATCATTATAATATATTTGAATAGTTTCTGATAAAATACCTGTTATATTTCTCATCTGTTGAATATTATTGGATTCAATCATATAAGAACATGCATCAATTACACCATTAACTATGTGATCTAAATCAGATAAATCTTCATCACATATTAAACCTAAATATAAAGGCCATCCCTTTATAATATTATATTTTCTTACTATCATTGGTGAATAATGTTTAGAAATTAAATTTGTATTAACATTATTATCATTTATTCCCATTCGATTATTATCTAATTTTCTATCTTCAATAAGTCCCTTAGCTATATTATAAGACTTTATAAATTCTTTATTATTTTCCATTATTTTCATTTTCCTTTCTTTTTTAATATTTATTCTTCATATCCAGAGAACATTCTATCCTCTGTAATATTATATTCTTTTTTTAATAAATCCAAAATTGTTTCTTTTGTCAACCCCAATAATGGAGCTTCAATTTTAATTTGAGATGTACAAACTAAAGAAAACAATTCATTTATTTTAACAACATACTCTTGATAACAATCTGGAAATAAATTAATTCTATCTGAATAATCAGCACCAAACCAAATCAATGGAATTTTATTTGTTTCAGCATATGCAGATGCAATCGTTAGAAAAAAAGTATTTCTCATTGGAACATAAAATTCATTTACTTTTTCATATAAATTATTTTCAAAATGTCCGGTTAATGCACTATTTGTTAATGCTGAATAAGTTTGAAAATTTGTATAAAGAATATGTGCATTTTCTTCATTTGCATATTTTTTAGCAAATTCTAATTCTTTAATATGTTTTTGACCGTAATCAATAAATAAAAGAATTGATTTATAACCTAAACTTTTACTTAATTGATGTAAAAGAATACTATCAGCACCACCACTAAATAATATTATAATATTATATTTTGATTCTTCTTCCATACTATTCTCCTTCGTTTCTTTTTTTAAAAAAAAATAAAGTTTAAAAATGGAGGAGGTATTATTTCTAATACCTCCTCCTAAAAATGAAAGGGGAATTATTGGAACTTTAAATTAATTTTATCCTTTGCTACCAGAAGGCATTATGAACTCAAGATTGTCATACTGTCCGAGAATATAATCCTCAGAAACCTCACGACCATTCACAATTGCCTTTGAAGAAGGAGCAAT
>Ga0172377_10004462_pt1 | contig 14379 bp, 13 predicted proteins | sample Pumphouse3metaG_FD_119749 | JGI IMG/M metagenome (GOLD analysis project Ga0172377, IMG submission 119749) | Leachate microbial communities from a municipal landfill in Southern Ontario, Canada - Pumphouse #3 metaG | ecosystem: Engineered > Solid waste > Landfill > Unclassified | place: Canada... | reverse complement strand
GATCCAACTTTATAGAGGACCGCGTTCATGATGTAATCCGCAGCTCCGATCTTCTTGTCCACGCTGATCGATGCGACAAAGTCGAGGAGCTCATAGTCGGTTATTGTTCTCTTACCATCTTTGATTTTATTTCCGTTCTTGGGTTGATACATTTCATCACCTTGTAGGTTCGGATTTGCTTGATCGAACCTATGACTCACGAGGGTTGAAAAACCATTAGATGTTTCTTATGTAAAAGGTGAGAAAGGTCCCATCCAGATCGTGAAAGAAGTGTAAAAGGTGATAATTGCGAGAGGTTGCGGCCAATGAATATCATGGCTTGTTCTGATCGTAGATTTTGATCCTGATCATGTTCGTCATCCCATGCCGTTCCTTGGAGACCAATCCCTTCTCCTCCATGCGATCGATCACTCGCGATGTCTTGGCATCCGACATCTTGGTCTGAATGACCAGGTCCTTCTGGTAGGCTTCTCCTCCTCTGTCCATCAGTGCCCTGTACAGAGCCCGTTCGTCGCCGGTTAGAAGTCTGAGCACAATGTTGCTCTCAAAGGAGGTCGGTTTACCTGCCTTCATTTCGATGTACATGTCCTCTTGCTCTTGGTTGCCAGCAATTCTTTCCAGCGAAGCATTCTCGATCAGCGGCTCTGCTGAGGAATGATTGTTCGCCGCTTGAGCCTTGCCTGTTGTGCCAGTTAAAAGTGGTAAGTGGAGTATTTGGTTTTGTCTGTTTAGTTCCATCGTTCAGCTAATATCCTGGTTTGTCCCGCGGCCTCCAACTTAGAGCCATCGTCCCACCGATCACCCCGAGGACTGTACCTATCAGGAAACCGCCCATTCCCGCTAGACCAATGATCGAGAGCACAACGATAAGCAGGCCCCACCTGCGATGCTCCTCTGGGTGGGAGATCAGGCGTATGGCCCCCAAGATCACCAGGAAACCGGTCACCGCTCCGATAATGGCCATTAGTAGCATGATGCCAGAGCCAAAGATATTCGCTATCATATGCGTGCCAGGGCAAAACGTATCGAAACCTGAGAAAAACCATGCGGCCATGGATGCCATGATCAGGCCTCCGATAACGATGAAGGCTCCCGCCATCAACGTTAACGATATTGCCGTTTCAGGTCTCTCTTGGGTCAAGTAGTCACCTCATCTGATATAGGTCATTTTTTGATCATTGATGATTTTTCATGATGATGGTTACAGACAGGGATGGGGAGAGTTGGGGATTAGGGATATCCCCGTTCTGTAACCGTCAAGTGTCGTCATTATCACCGTGGTTCTAGTGTATGTCGCTTTATTTTCCTCTTTATTTCTAGCGTGTTTTTACAAGTATCAACGTTTTATCAACATAATATTTGATGAAATGTGTTCTGATAAGCCACCCAGGGTACTCTGACCTTGAATTCTCTAGATCATTTCTTGCCTTCAGTTCGCATCAACAAGGACCCGTTATGCTTTCATCTCAAATGAATAGGGTTATCTTCGAGTCCTTGGCATCGTTCACGTAGGTCCCTACCGCCCCGAACTCATTTATGAGTTCGAGCCTCAGGTCTTCTTTTTTAATTCCCATGACCTCCATGGTCATCTCGCAGGCTATTATCTTTCCGCCTAGTTCCTTGTAGTCGCTCATCAGTTTCTCCAGATCCGCGACGCCGGCCTTGGCCATCCTTCCCTTGACCATGGACCGGCCGAGACCGAGCATGTTCATCTTCGAGAGCTTTCCCTTGTCCAATCCTCCCTTCTTCAGCCGTTGGGGGCCCCAGAAAGTGAAGTAGATGGTCGCCTTTATGCCCATGGAAAGCGCCCCGTTTCCGATTATGAGGGCACTGTAGACCTTGTCCATGTCCCCGCTGTGAAGAATGATCTTCGTCCTTTCTGCCATCTTTCTCACACCTTGACCTTCTTGATGCGGATGCGTCAAATCTTTCCCTCTTCTTTGACATCGAGAAGTTCCTGTCCCTGAGATGCCACCGCCATGGGAATCTCCTTCTTGGATGCGGGATGGTCCCCTGTTATTTCGATGACATCGCCCATTGCCGCTTTGCGCAGCGCCTTCCTGGTCTCGACCAGCGGCGTAGGGCAGTTCTTGCCCATACAATCGACCTTGATCTCTGCCATTATTATCCCTGCAAGAAATATGGGTGCGGGGGGCTATAATTGACTTTGGTGTTTCTTGCCCTTCCTAGTTGTTAGCTCATTTCCATTTAGTTGTCTTTATACAATCCTGATAGGAGAATGTCTAAAAACGAAAGGGATTTTCAGAAGAAGAATACTCGGGTGAGGGAAACTCGATATTTTCAAAGAGTTAGGCGTTTTCTCTTAAGCTGAAATGGTTCACCCTGGTGAGTGAAAACAAATGTAACAAAGACGGTTTCCTGTTCGTGAAGTGAAAATAATGCCTTTCGTCTCCGTTAATTGACGCAATGTTGATTGGAGAGCGTCAGATCTTTCAACCGACAAGTTGAAGAATAGTCGGTGTTCTGACTAATTGAGGGAATGTTCAATGATTAAAAGAAAAAGAGGCTTCGTGATCCTCGCCATCTTCTCATCGATAATCACGCTGATCCTCCTCTTTTATTATGCATGGGGATTAAATGAGCATCAACAATTCGACCTACTGCTTTTAGCTCTAGCTGCTGTTTTCGGGGTCATGTGCATTGTGTCTATTTGGCTCGCCTTTTGGATCAGCAGATAGACGGGGTCGATTCATTTTTCCAATTCCAAATCACTAGCAGAATCACTTGTCTCTATTTCGTAGGATTTGGTTATTTGCTCACTGCTTAGCCCCCTCCACCAAGCTGGCATACTTCTTCTTGTACTCCCGTTCGCAGATCGGGCAACAGAGGAAATGCTCCCTTCCCCCTAGTCGGATCTTATACGGAGTGCCCTCAATGGGCTTTCTGCAATAGTAACACGGTATGCTTACCTGCGCCCCTTCAGCGATCAATGCCAAAGGTTCTTTCTTTCTTGTCTCGACCAGCATATAGTGGTCATATTCTTGAACGAGAGGAATGTTGCCAACATCGTTCATGATGCTCTCTTGGTCCGATATCGAACGGAAAACGGCCGTGGCGATTATCTTCCCCCCTCCGGTTATGTTCACCTCTCGTACTAGAGGGAACGTGGTCAATGTTTCCGCCACTGTATCCACATCCGATGGTTTCGAGCGAACGATAAGGAACATCACCCCTTGACCAAGCGTACCGGGGATGATGTCTGCATTGTACCCTCTGATCACGCCCATGTCCTCGAGGGCCTTCACTCGGGCGGATACCGTAGGAGATGTCAGAGATGATTTCTCGGCGATCTCCTTCATCGAGGTTCTCGCATCTTTCTGAAGTATCTCCAATATCTTTGAGTCATAGACGTCGAGTTTCATGAACAATCCTATCGATCAACTAGCACTAATATCTAACTAATCGTGGAAATAGCGAATGCAAAACCGATTAGAATAAAGCAATATTCACATGAGCCTGCTTCGCAATAACAATTACAAGGCAAACAGAATGTCTATTGGCTCGGATAACAGGCAACGAGAGAATGAAAGCAGAAAGGGCACCGAGATATCAATCACCCCGAATGACAAAGAGCGCACCACCCAAGCACTCGTTCGTGATTCACAAACCCCTAAAGAAACCGCAAAAGCAGGGTGCTGCGGGGAAGTCGCGAGCAACAATCACGACAGAAAAGGAGGCAAGGGCACTTCGCGACTCCGCCGTCTGCTAGGTGGCGGTTGTGGGGGAGGAATGATGTGGGTCATGCTAGGAATCGTCGTCTTGATTTTCATCATAAACTCCTTCTTCAAGTGAAACAGAGGTTATGAGAATGACAGAAGAAATCAAGGTACTGATATACGAAACGGCTCACTGTTCGCGGGCGAAAGGGATCATATTACCAATCAAAGCCCTCCTCATCATTGGATCGGTTCGGAGCGATTTCAGTCAAACCGAAACAAAAGGAAAGATCAACGCCTCGACTACCTCACCAGAACGCCTGAGGATGATTAAGAAACTCACTGGATTTCAGGAAAATCCTAATAGATCAAGCGATGAAAGCACGAACGAATTGTTTATGTGGATTGGGAACACCTAGACTTGGCAATTGAACAATAGAAATGATTGAATGGGGTTATTCAAGATGATAGAAGAAGTAACCGTCCCGGTTAAGGGCATGTCCTGCGCATCCTGCGCGATGAAGGTAGAGGTTGCAGTGAAAGCCTTGCGGGGCGTGAAATCTGTAAGGGTGGACGCCTCCAGGGGTGAGGCCAAACTGTTGATTGACCTTTCGATCACCTCTCTTGATGAGGTCAGGGAGGCGATCAAAGGTTGCGGCTATGAAACAGACGCATGCCCATTATTATCCAAGGAGGATCTCGATAAAGAGGGAATAATCCATAGGGTGAAGCACGGCGATTCTGAGCCTGAGGACATAAAGAAAACTGAGATTCCCACCCCAACAATCATGCCAGCCGAGGTCTCGTCCGAAAAGGTGGACCCCAAGTATCTCGCGCGAGACCCGGTCTGCGGAATGACCGTGGACAAGCGTTCTTCGATCCATAAGGTCATCCGAGGCCGAGATTACTATTTCTGCATGGACGCCTGCGCCAAAGCGTTCGAGGACCCAGAAAAGGCGATGAAGGACATGAAGCGGCGTGCAACCGTGGCATTGTCGGGAGTGCTCATCCTGTCCATCATTAGGGTGGGGCTATTCCTTGGACTGGCGGCCGGAGCCAGTGTGCTTACCTGGGTTCCTTTCGACTTCCTCCCCTGGTTCACGGGTGCGATATGGCTGTTCATTCTGGCTACGCCAGTACAATTCATCGGAGGCTGGTCGTTTATGATCGGCGCCTACCGGGCGCTCAAGTCCCGCCGCGCCAACATGGACCTGCTGATCACCATCGGAACGCTGACGGCGTACATCTACAGCATGGTGGTCGTATTTGTCCCCTCCTGGCTTCCGTATGCTGAGAGGGACGTGTACTTCGACGTTTCGATCATAATCATCGCGTTCGTACTGCTAGGTCGCTTCATGGAGGACCTTATTCGGCAAAGGAGCTCCGCCGCGGTGCGTCAGCTCATGGACATGGCACCGTTGACCGCGACCGTCCTGCGGGATGGGAAGGAAGAGACCGTTCCGGTCGATGAGGTGATAGAAGGCGATACCCTCATCATCCGCCCAGGAGAAAAGATCCCCACCGACGGAAACGTCCTATCCGGGCGGTCGACCATCGACGAGTCGATGATCACCGGCGAGAGTCTTCCAGTCGACAAAGCGGAGGGAGATGAGGTGATCGGGGCGACCATGAATCAAGCCGGCAGTCTGACCGTCAAGGCCACCAAGGTCGGTTCCGATACGGCGTTGATGCAGATCATCAGGATGGTCGAAGAGGCCCAAGGACGGAACGCACCGATCCAGCGGCTAGCCGACCGGGTCAGTGCTATCTTCGTTCCCACAGTATTGTCCGCTGCAGCGATCACATTCGTTATCTGGGCTCTGTTGGGCAACTTTACGCTCGCCATCCTAAGCTTCGTAGCCGTGTTGATCATTTCCTGCCCCTGCGCACTCGGCATCGCCACACCCACCGCCCTAATGGTCGGAGTCGGCCGCGGAGCCAAGATGGGCATTCTGATCCGCGGGGGCGAGTACCTGGAGAAGGCCCGGGACCTGAACACCATCGTGATGGACAAGACTGGCACGATAACCGTGGGCAAGCCGAAGGTGACCAAGGTCATAACGATCGGAATGGAAGAGAAAGAGTTTCTAACGTACGTGGCCTCGATCGAGCACGGTTCCGAACATCCCTTGGCCAAGGCGGTGTTGGAGCGGACCAGGTCCGACGGCATCATCGAGGAGCCGGTCACCGACTTCGAGGCCGTTGCCGGCCGCGGAGTCAAAGGCTATCTGGATGGAGCCAAGGTCACGCTGGGCAACCGTGACTTCATGTTATCCGAGAGCGTGAGCATAGCCAGCATTGATGCGGAAGCGATCGACCTGGAAGGTCAGGGCAACACGGTCATGTTCCTTGCCGTCGATGGCAAACTGCTTGGCGCCATCGCTCTTGCTGATACCGCCAAGCCGAACTCGGCCAAGGCCATTGCGGACCTTAAGAGCATGGGCCTCGAGGTCATCATGCTCACCGGGGACAACGAAAGGACGGCAAAAGCAATCGCTTCCCAGGTGGGCATCGACCGGATCATTGCCGGCGTGCCGCCGTGGGAGAAGGCCAATGTCGTGAAGAAGCTCCAGGCGGAGGGCAAGATCGTCGGCATGGTCGGGGACGGAATAAATGATGCTCCGGCGCTCGCACAAGCGGAAGTAGGGATTGCTCTGAACAGCGGTTCAGACATAGCCAAGGAGACTGGCGGCATCATCCTGATCAAGAACGACCTCCAGGATGTCGTCCGCGGAATATGGCTAAGCAGGGCTACGATGAGGAAGATCCGCCAGAACCTGTTCTGGGCCCTTGGTTACAACACCGCTGCCATACCCATAGCGGCGTTGGGGCTGCTCAACCCGATAATCGCTGCCGCCGCCATGTCGTTGAGTTCGCTATCGGTGGTCTTAAATGCGGCAACCCTCAGGACGGTCAGGCTGGAACCAAGAGGGACGACAAAGCCGGCAAACCAAAATATCGCCATGGCGGCCCCGTCAAAGGTCCAAGGGGATCAACGAAGCGAATAAGGGTGATTAAATGGGAAGTAACTCCAAGAAAGCCGAGGCGTGGATCCTCAATTGCCAGGTTCTGGCAATTTCGGACTGTCGAACAGTCTTCGACAATAGGTTCGAGTTGGTGGTAGATCATCCGCCACCAACTCCATCTTCTTCACCCACGTGTTCCTGGTCAATTCAGATCCTTAATGATGCAGATGGAACTTTCAATTCCATTTTTTAAAGAATGCCATGAAATATCTGGCCAATCTTCTCCGGCTCCGTCATTCCGGTCAGACCGTGGCGTCTCCACTCGACATTGATAGTTGCGCTGAATAAAGGATCATATGTCTTGTTAAACCCATCAAATCCTCTCGGCCATCGCGAAGGAGGGATCAAGGATATCGGTCATGCGACCCATATCAGGCGATGATAGAACGTTGTTCTGTTAATTGTCTGATGAGAGCCTTTTCGAATAGATAACCCACTAGAACACTATGTCCGAATCTAAGAAGTCAAGGGAATGCGGATCCAGCTTCGTTGAGGGAATCTCCAAGAGCTAATAAAAATCAGATAGAAAAAGATATTAAAAGGCTCAGGCGGCGGCCTGGGCTTGGTCGTTCTGGATTCCAGGGCATTTCCAGGTCCCATCAGCATTCTGAGTCATGCTGGCCGGCATACTCTGGCCGTTACTGCATTGTCCGGAATCGTTCATCATGCCCTGCATATTCTGACCGTTCTGGCATTGCGCCCCCATTCCAGAGCTCATGTGTCCATTGTTGTCCATCATGCCGCCGCCCATATGACTTCCGGAGCCCATGAACGATCCGGTCAGCGAGCCGGTTGCGGCTGCCAAGCCGACCACTCCCACGAGCGCGAGGACACCGATTACACCCACGATCGCGGCAATCTTTGTTGTTGTGTTCATTTTATTCACCTTCGCTGCGAGGTCCCTCGCAAGCTTAATCATAACCATTGCTGAAAACCCTTATAGAATGGACGGTTGAAAACCTTGAAAAGTGGTGAAAAGATTGCTGCTGGATGAAAAGTGACCCAAAGTGATACTAGGTTTGATCTCGGTCGAGTATGACAAAAGATCCCCCAATCTTTACGCTTCATTCACGGTACCGCTTCTTTTTACGGGTGCATCGATCATTCTAATTGTCATCGAAGCACGCCTCCAATTGAATGACTTAAACTAAAGCAGTTTACCTAAGCGCCTTGATCAGGAACGTCTTGCCTAATTGTGAGTGCGCGAGTGATTGGACGCGTTCCACCTGTACGGTCGGGGTCCGAACGTTCTGCCCGATGAGCGCGTCAGATAGTGCTCCTATAAGATTGGAATCCAAGAAATCGTCGGAAGGACCAACGACCAAGACCCTGATTGTATTGTTCGGTTCTTGAACAATCTGCCACCCTTTCACCGGGAATGCCTCCATATGGTTGTGGAAAAAATTCGGGTGGATACGGACTGGCGCCCCGGAACGTCCCTCTAACTTGACGACCTCTTCCATTCTTCCCTGAACCTCGTCTTGCGTTGTGAATGGTAGGTCTGTCTTAAGTCCGTCTTTTGAGATGCGGATGCTGTCGCTCAGTTCGTATCTGATCAGTGGAAGGGTCCTGCTAAAAAGGACGGTCACCAGAATCTTATCGCTGAACTCTCCCGGCTTTACCGCTTCATTGTTCTCATTCACCGCCTCAAGTATCACCATGTCCTCGTAGATGTGAAGGCCGTGGTGCATCCTGCATTCGGACGCGATGCCCGCCGTCTCGGTAGCGGCAAATACATTGATGGGATCTTGCTTCCATGCCTTCCTTATCAGCTTTCTAGTGTCTTCTGTTAAAACCTCCGATGCGCAGAAGACCGCTTCCGGAGAGATGTTAAGGCGCCCTTCGACTTGCTCTAGAGCTAAAGTCCTTGCCATGCCAGCATATGATGCCAGTGATCTGGGTTGGAAACCGTTCAGCCTTTCCACTATGCTTTCGATCGAGTTCGTCGAATCGATCCTCAATGTCTCGACAAACCTGCTGTTCAAGCTGGCTCCGACGACCGCCGATTGGTGCCATGGCGTCGTTGTGCTGACCACCGCCACCTTGAGCCTTTTGGTCAGACCGGCCTTGACCCCTGCCCAATCGTTCGCTCTCGCATTCGATGCCAGTATGCTAGTCCATTCCTTTGGGTCATAGACAAAGATGCCTTTGAGGCCGGAGCTGCCGGCTGTAGAGGACACGTAATATTTGCCATTGATTCGGTTCACTTCCTTCATGGACTTGATGAAGTCCTGAACATCGGAAAGTCTGAGAGATCGGTCGGTGACGATCTTGTCCCAGTTCTCCATCAACTTGGCCTTGGTAAGCACTGGCAGTTCTTCGAGGGGGCTCTCTGTCAAGCCTTTATGGAATTCTTTATAAAACGGAGAGTTGGAGTAAGCATATTCTCGAAGGGCTTTCAGCTCCTTGTCCTGATGTCTCTTCAGATCCTCTCTGGACCATCGGTCGTGAGAATGGATCTTGCGCCGCAACGCCAGTAATTGGACCAATTGAACAAGAGTCAAGTCTGCACCTGTACCGTAATATTCTCTATAGGCTTTGACGCTAAACTCCAACCAGTAAAATAGATTTCGATTACTGTATAGTATTACGAGCTATTCGAAGTTATGTTTCCACGATTTTGTTGAGAGCATGTATTCACTCTCACCGAATTAATCCCTGTGTCAGACAAACCTCAGATATGGATGGATTGAATCTTTCTTCCTCTTGACCCATTAGCCGATCCGATAGGTTAGCCAGCCATCGTGAGGGCTGTCGAGGTGTTGGCGGTCCTCCCATAACAAACGATAATTATAATCCAGAAACCGTCAGTTTGGTTTGCAACAAAGCCATTAAACAACAAAGATGCATATTGATTGCCACGAGGATCGATGAATGAGGCGCAAAACGGTGACATGTTCTTGTGAAATCATCCAAAGGGATGTCGTAGCAAAAGTGATGGAGGCCATGTTGCCCGTTTCGGAAGTTGACGGACTTTCCGTGATCTTTAAAATCATTGGTGACCCCACGTGCATCCGCATCATGTGGGCTTTGAACCAATCTGAGATGTGCGTGTGCGAATTGGCAGCGGCGCTCAGCATGACCCGGTCCGCCGTATCGCACCAACTAAAAAAATTAAAGGAGGCGAAATTGGTGAAGTTCAGGCGCGAAGGTAAGAACGTGTATTACAGCTTAGATGATCAGCACGTCACCAACATCATCAGATTGGCCCTCGTGCACCTGCAGCACGAATGAAACAGCCAGAACGAGTGCCAATCTACTTCTCTTTTGCATTCGTTCTTTGAGGCCTTGCCAATTGGCCATTGTGTTCGAGATGGAGACTATCGAAAACTCGCTCACAAACCTTGTTGACGACTGCCATTAGTGGGTGAAGACATCCCCGCTCACTTCTCGATTGTTTCATCGTTTCATAACAGTTGAGCGTACATTCAAATATTATTTCTTAATATGAGTGAGCAGTCATTCAACTGAATATTATTTCGGAGGACTGAACATGAAAACTACGCTAAGATTAGAGGGTCTGGACTGTGCTGACTGTGCGGCAAAGATCGAAAACAAGGTGAAAAAACTGTCCGGGGTCAACAACGTTAGTGTGAACTTCGTGACCTCAAAAATGGTGATCGACCACAACGAACAGGATGCCGCGAAAATTCTGGACGAAATTGTCGCCGTCGTGAAAAAAATGGAACCGGACGTCAATATAAAGAGAGCGTTATAGTATGGCCCTTAGTACGAACAAGAAGAGGCTCGCCAGGATTCTTGCCGGTTCGGTGTTCTACGCCGCCGGACTGTTATATGGGGCCGAAGGCACCACGGCATCGCTCGCCCTGTTCTTGAGCGCGTTTGTGATTATCGGTGGTGATGTTCTTCTTAGAGCCGTCAGGAATATCTACCATGGTCGGGTCTTCGATGAGCACTTCTTGATGAGCGTTGCTACGGTCGGCGCATTCATCATAGGACAGTATCCTGAAGGCGTCGCTGTCATGCTATTCTATCAGGTCGGTGACCTTTTCCAGAGCTTTGCCTTGAACAAATCACGAAAATCGATTGCCGATCTGATGGATATTCGCCCAGACTATGCAAACGTACTTCGCGGTGACAAGCTAGAAAAAATGGACCCCAATGATGTAGAGATTGGTGATGTGATCTGTATGCGGCCGGGGGAGAGGGTGCCTCTCGACGCCACCATCATCGAAGGCAATTCGATGGTGGATGCATCTGCACTCACAGGCGAGTCTGTACCGCGCGAGGTCACCGTTGGCGATCCAATCCTCAGCGGCTGCATTAACGTCAACGGGTACATCAAGGCGCAGGTCGCCAAGGGGTTCGGAGAATCGACGGTCAACAAAATCCTGGACATGGTTGAGAACGCCAGCGACAAAAAGTCAGAAACAGAGAACTTCATCACAAAGTTCGCGCGTTATTACACGCCGGTCGTAGTCGTATTGGCCGCGACGATTGCCGTGATTCCCCCACTACTGATCCCAAGTGCGACATTTTACGACTGGATATACCGTGCATTGACATTCCTGGTGATCTCATGCCCCTGCGCGTTGGTCATTTCCGTCCCTCTAAGCTTCTTCGGAGGAATCGGGGCCGCATCGCGTAACGGCGTGCTCGTTAAGGGGAGCAACTACCTGGAAGCGCTGTCTCAGACGGAGACTGTCGTGTTCGATAAGACTGGAACGCTAACCAAAGGCGTGTTTAAGGTGCAAGAGGTCGTCCCCACTGGCATTAGCGGGGCGGAGCTGCTCAGGACCGCAGCCTATGCGGAGAGCCATTCCACACATCCCATCTCTACATCTCTGCGCCAGGCGTATGGTGAGGACATTGACAGCTCCAAGGTAACGGACACGAATGAAATTCCAGGTCATGGTCTCACGACAGTTGTTGATGGCAAAAGAGTGCTTGCAGGGAATGCCAAATTGATGAGGAGAGAGGGAATAAACTTTCCAGACCCCATTCAAGCCATTGGGACTGTTGTCCATGTGGCGATTGACGGAGATTACGCTGGATACATCCTCATTGCCGACGAACCAAAGGAGGACTCAGCGAGAGCGATCAGTGACCTGAAACGGGCAGGTGTCAAAGAAACGATCATGCTGACTGGAGATTCCAAGTCTATCGGCGAAGACATAGCCAAGAAGCTAGGAATAGACAAGGTGTACGCTGACCTCCTTCCTGGAGATAAGGTGGAGAAGGTCGAAGAGCTGTTGGCCCAGAGGAGTGAGAAAGGAAAGATTGCCTTCGTAGGTGATGGTATCAATGATGCCCCCGTACTAGCACGCGCGGACATTGGTATTGCAATGGGTGGATTGGGGTCTGATGCGGCGATCGAAGCGGCGGATGTAGTCATCATGACTGATGAGCCGTCAAAGATCGCTACGGCCATTATGATCTCCAAGCGCACCTTGCGCATCGTGAAGCAGAACATCGCCTTCGCCTTGGCCGTGAAATTCGTTGTCCTGTTCCTAGGGGTGATGGGTATCGCGACAATGTGGGAAGCCGTGTTCGCGGATGTCGGTGTGTCCGTCATCGCGATCATGAACGCGATCCGTGCCCTGAACACTGAGAAGATTGGCAACGATGACGTCGACATTGTCAAACTCGATGGCCTTCCGGACGCTGAGCTTCAGAAGGCATAGGCCGAAAAAACAACTACTTCAGGTCGATGGTTAGCCTTCGACCTTTTCTTTCCTGATTATGTTGATCTGTTAGTCGATGACATGCTAAAATACGCTCCCCGCCAACAGAATATTTGAACACAATCACAAGCGGGAGAACCATGAACTATGTTGTCTGGATAATTCGTAGGAGAATACACAGACATGCATGAAGAAGAGGCTAGGAAGGTCCTGTTGACCGGTCGGTTCCCTATAACTGCCGAAGGATCCTAACGCCTTCATTCATAATCTCGAGGAGATCGGTCCGCCGGCCCCCTTCTGATCAATGACATCATCGCCGGCCGTGGTCTTCTGATCAGGGTGGCTCATCCGCTCAGGGTGAAGGAGTTGAACGCGGGCCGAGCTAAGACCGATAAGAACAACGACGCTGAATGCTGGCCGAACTTCTCCATCTTAACGCCATCCCCGAGTCCTACATATCGCCGGCGGAGTTACGCGGACATCGCGAGCATGCCGGTTCAGGCAGTGCTTGGTCAGGTATTCGACGGAGGTCATGTATCAGATACATGCTTTATTGGCGTCTCGGGGCACCGAGACGCCTTCCAAAACATAGATATCCGTTCTCCAAGAAGCACCGGGATGGCTGAGGGGCTGCACCTGATCCAGATCGAACTATGGACATCTTTGACTTACTCCGGAAGACGATCAAGAAGGTCGAGACCGAGGTCGAACGGTCAAACCAGATGAAATACCGGCCACCGGACATGCTGTTGACCGTTTTCGGAGTGGTCCTCCGCTGACTGCTATTATGCCTGCTCATCTCGGTATGATCAGGTACGTTCTCGATCTGGAAGTAATCGGTCAGGATGGTCATCAGACCTTCCAACTGCCGGAATGTAATATCGAACAGCTGACGGACCAGGAAGCAGACGAACAGGTCCCGTTCCGGCACAGGCGGGCGGCCTGTGCACTTGACCCGCTGGTAGAACGGGAACGCATCCGCGAGCTCGCGGATGCGCTGCATCGTCAGATGCAGGTCCTGGACGAGCCACTTCGAATAGACGGCCAAAGGCGTGGAGCCCAATCTATCCCTTAGGTCCCAGGTGTCGAGCTGCGTTTGCCCTGAAAATATGTATACTTCGTCTGAAATGCAGTTAGTGGTGGGGAGCAGTTCATCACCTTATCTGGACAACTGGGTATATGAACTACCCCACCTATAATATTTACTAAAATACTATATTATTATCTAAATCAATTATTGCTGGTACGAGTTTAGCGTCAGAGCCTCTATAGAGGAAGTGGGTCGTCCCGGGTTATCGTTTGGACAGTGAAATTGGATCAAATCACCATTGAAGATTGTCCTGGATCTTAAGGTAATTGTCAAATCTTTTCTCTCCTTAGTAGGAGAGCATTCAAGGTCACGCTGATGGAACTGACCGTCATTGTTATGGCGGCGATCTCCGGCGGTAGGACAACTCCAAAGGGAACGAGTATTCCTGCCGCGACGGGGATCGCAACAACGTTGTAGCCCGTCGCCCATACGAGATTCTCGTTCATTTTCTTCATGGTTTTCCTGCTGAGTACAACAAGTTTGGCCACGTCTCTCGGGTCGTTCTTGATCAAGACGATATCGGCCGATTCGACGGCCACGTCCGTCCCTGCCCCGATGGCAATACCTACGTTCGCCTGGACTAGCGCTGGCGCATCGTTAATGCCGTCGCCGACCATGGCCACTTTCAATCCTTTGTTCTGCTGCTCTCGAACGACTTGCTCTTTTCCTTCCGGCAAAACGCCTGCAATCACATGATCGATATCCAACTGGTCCGCAATGGCTCGCGCAGTTTTCTCATTGTCGCCCGTCAATAAAATCACATCGATTCCCATGGACTTAAACTCAGAAATCGCGCTCTTGCTGGTCGGTTTAATCGTATCGGCAATAGAAATCACGCCGAGCAATTTTTTATCCGCGGCAAAATAAAGCGGAGTTTTTCCGGTTTTTGAGATTTCGTCCGACACGGCGCCCAAACTTTGAATATCGATTCCTTCCGAAAT
>Ga0172377_10004461_pt1 | contig 14381 bp, 19 predicted proteins | sample Pumphouse3metaG_FD_119749 | JGI IMG/M metagenome (GOLD analysis project Ga0172377, IMG submission 119749) | Leachate microbial communities from a municipal landfill in Southern Ontario, Canada - Pumphouse #3 metaG | ecosystem: Engineered > Solid waste > Landfill > Unclassified | place: Canada... | reverse complement strand
TGAGCCAGCTAAGAAAGACTAGATGTTCAGCTTTACGGTCGTACTCGTAAAAGGTTTGTCCTAGATGCCAATCGGCGGTATGAAGAATCTTCATGGTATATGGAATAAGTTATTTGTGTGTTGCTAATTATCGGTAAAAGCAAAGGTACAAATAACCTCGATTATTCGAGTAAAAAGGAACGATTTACTTTTCCTTTATCTTACGCAGAATAAAGGCAATTTTACGCTGCGCAGATGCACGTTCTTTGGTTAAGGCTTGAATGGAAGAGAGAAGGAGAGAGAATTGATAAATCTCACTAATCGCTTTCTTGTCGGACGTGGTGAGTGTTATCTTCTTGCTTTTCTTTCCCTGAAAATAGAGGTTAATCTTTTTTTGCTTATTCAGATGGATAAATGCAGTTAATCCACCATCTTGTTGCAAGGGATAGTCACATTTCTCCGTAGTAAGGCCTAAATTCTTACTGGTATACCGGTCGGTAGAAACTGGGGTTTGTGCATAACTACCATCGGCCACAGTGGCCTTAACAGCAGAATGGTGCAGGGGATATTTGCCCACAAAGATAGAGGTGAGGCGCATATTTCCTAACTCATCGGTCTGTGCACGGAGGTAGGAACGATTCTTGTTTTTATCGATGACCTGCGTAGCATAGAAATAGTTGCCTATATCTTGATATTTCTTATCTTTCTGCAATACAAATCGCTTGCGCTGGGTGGCCATAACCAGCTCTTTTGCCATCAACACCGAATCGATAAAGGCCACACTAACCTGCTGCTCGCCTAGTTCTATCTGCTGCATTAAAGCAATACTTTTTTTACGAGCTTCAAAAGCTTTTGGATAGATGGTTCTAAGACTATCCACTAGTATCTTGGCCTTATTATAGTGACCCCTCTCCATCTCTTGTTGCGCAGCATCAAGATATTGCTGTGCATCTTTCTCACCATGATTGGTACACGCGGTAAAAAAACACACCATTAGTAGAAGGGGAAAAATAACTTTTTTCATATCTTTCAGTCTTGATTTTGATGAACAAAAATACAATTTATTAGTGCATTAGCCAAAGAGATGCATAAAATATTGTACTTTTGCAATGAATTTGGACTATATGTAAATTAGCGGATGAATAAAGAAGAATTAAAAACATATTTAACAGATCCTATCTTTCAACAGATAGCGGACACAGCTGATGCGTGTAAGGTAGAGTGCTACGTGGTGGGTGGATATGTAAGAGACATCTTTCTAAATAGACCTTCTAAAGACATTGATGTTGTAGTAGTGGGTAGTGGTATTGAGGTGGCCCAAAACTTAGGCAAACGGTTAGGAAAGGGAGCCAAAGTCACCATATTTAAGAATTTTGGTACTGCACAAGTTAAATATAAAAAGACAGAGATTGAGTTTGTAGGTGCACGTAAGGAATCGTATCAACGCGATTCTAGAAAACCGATTGTGGAGGATGGCACGTTAGAGGAGGATCAGAACAGGCGCGATTTTACCATCAATGCCATGGCTATCTGCCTAAACAAAGATCGTTTTGGCGAATTGGTGGACCCTTTTAATGGGGTACAAGACCTAAAAGAGGGTATCTTGCGTACACCGCTTGACCCGGATGTTACTTTTAGCGACGATCCTTTACGCATGATGCGCTGTATTCGGTTTGCAACACAACTCAAATTTTATATCGACGATGAGACTTCGGCCTCGATCACTCGAAATGCGGAGCGCATACAGATTATTTCTAAAGAGCGTATCATAGAGGAACTCAATAAGATTCTTGCTGCTCCTGTTCCCTCCCTTGGATTTGTTCTCTTGGACCAATGCGGATTATTAAATCTTATTTTTCCGGAGTTTGCCAACCTGCAAGGAGTGGAAGTGCGCAATAACAAAGCACATAAAGATATTTTCTATCACACCCTAGAGGTGGTGGATAATATAGCGAAAACAACGGATAACCTATGGTTACGATGGGCGGCCCTACTCCACGATATAGGTAAACCAGCAACCAAAAGATGGGAACACCCAGCGGGATGGACCTTTAAAAATCATAACTATATTGGCGAGAACATGATTCCTTCTCTTTTTAGACAGATGAAAATGCCACAAAATGAAAAGATGAAATATGTTCAGAAGTTAGTGGGATTGCATATGCGACCTATTGCTATTGCAAACGAAACGGTTACCGACTCGGCAGTACGCAGACTTCTTTTTGAAGCGGGAGATGATATTGACGACTTGATGCAACTATGTGAGGCGGATATTACCTCTAAAAATCAAGAAAGAAAAAAACGTTTCTTAGACAATTTCCAATTTGTACGCCAACGCTTACACGAGATTGAGGAAAAAGACCACTTACGCAATTTCCAACCGCCAATTGATGGACGTACCATTATGGAACTCTTTCACCTGTCGCCTGGTAAAGAGGTGGGTGCCCTAAAGAGTAGTCTAAAGGACGCTATTCTCGATGGAGTGATACCTAACGAATATGATGCGGCTTATCGCTTTTTACAAGAAAGAGCTAAAAAGATGGGCTTCTCCATACAGACAAAAGAATAATTATTTTTATTCCTACAAACAGAAAAGACTAATCGTGCATTATACGTTTAGTCTTTTTTTTATATCCTGCCGTATCGGACTCCACTATGGCTGAAACCATCAAAAATGGAGAAGCAGAAAAGAGGAAAAAACACGGCCTTTTAATCCGACATCTGTATCCTTTTAGATGGGTAGTCGTGACTACCAATGTGGTTCACCATGACTACCAATGTGGTTCACCGTGACTACCAATATGGTTCACCGTGACTACCAGATGAGTAAATAGCGGCAAGTAGGTTAGAATAGTGACTGGGGAAAATAGAATACAGCATCATTTAAATGAAGAGACTAGAGAAGTATCACCAGCGTAACCTAAGTGCATAACACTCCGGAGCAGTAGGAGCATACAGGGCATCTACCACCGCAAACGAGTCTATAGGCAAGGTAAAAAGAAGTCTCAATCAATCGGGTGTCCTTCATATTTACAGACAGCCATTTTAAATGCATCCGAGATAGGCATCGGCTCTTGACTCTTTAAGTCGTAATAGACCATCACTGTGGTACACGTACATTTAACATTATGCGTATTAACATCTACTGCTTGTTGCTCCAAACGAAAACTCGTTGTTCCAAAATGAACAACAGTGGTTTCTATGGCCACATTATCACTATAATAAATGGGAGAAACAAAATTTGCACTAACATTAGCCACTACAATCGCTTCTTTCTCTAAATCTAAAAGGCGACCCATCACATCGTGGATGTAAGTTGTCTTTGCTAAATCATAAAGAGAGAAATAAACCGAATTATTAACATGACCAAATTGATCAACGTCACTAAAACGAAGTTGAACAGGAAGTATATGTTTAAATTGTAAAGGAGATTCCATCTGTATAATTTTTATACAAAAATAGTGCATTTTATTAGCTTTAAGAGCATTTTAATTGATTTTTTCTTATACTTTTGTTCTATCATAAAAAGTTTAACGAAATTTTGACAAAATGAAACAAGATACATTATGTGTTCAAGCAGGCTGGGAACCGCAAAATGGTGAGCCTAGAGTTTTGCCTATCTATCAGAGTACTACTTTTAAATATGACTCCAGTGAGCAGATGGCTAAGTTATTCGATTTAGAGGCTAATGGCTATTTTTATACGCGATTACAAAACCCAACAAACGATGCGGTGGCTAAAAAAATTGCTGCATTGGAGGGAGGAGTAGCGGCTATGTTGACATCTTCTGGTCAAGCAGCTAATTTTTATGCAATCTTCAATCTATGCCAAGCAGGCGACCATTTTGTGTGTAGTGGAAATATCTACGGAGGTACATTTAACCTTTTTGGGGTTACCATGAAAAAAATGGGTATTGACGTAACTTTTGTTAATCCGGATGCAGAGGAGAAAGAGATAGAGGCCGCTTTTCGCTCTAATACTAAAGCGTTATTTGGCGAAACAATTTCTAATCCTGGGGTGGATGTTTTAGATATTGAGAAATTTGCTAAGATAGCACATCGACACGGTGTTCCACTAGTAATAGATAATACATTCCCTACACCTATCAATTGCAGACCTTTTGAATGGGGAGCTGATATTGTAACGCATTCTACAACTAAATATATGGATGGACATGCTACTAATGTTGGAGGGGCTATTGTGGATAGTGGTAACTTTGACTGGGAAGCACATGCCGACAAATTTCCTGGATTAACAGAGCCGGATGAGTCTTATCACGGACTTTGCTATAGTAAATCGTTTGGAAAGATGGCTTATATCACTAAAGCTACTGCACAATTAATGCGCGATTTTGGAGCTATTCAGGCACCACAGAATGCTTTCTTGCTAAACATCGGATTGGAAACGCTACATCTACGTATGGCGCAACACTGCAAAAATGCACAAATTGTAGCGGAATATCTACAACAACATAAACGCGTGAAATGGGTGAACTACAGCGGACTTGTGGGCAATAAGAACTACGAGCTAGCTAAGAAATATCTACCCAATGGTTCTTGCGGCGTAATCTCTTTTGGACTGAAAGGATCACAAAAAGAGGCTATAGATTTTATGGACAAACTTAAATTGGCAGCCATTGTTACCCATGTGGCAGATGCTAGAACTTGTGTGCTCCATCCTGCTAGTCATACGCATCGACAATTGACAACAGAACAACTCGAAAAAGCGGGAATTGCCCCAGATTTAATACGACTATCGGTTGGTATTGAACATGCTGACGATATTTTAGCCGACCTTAAGCAGGCTTTGGAACAGGTATAGAGCGATCTTGAAAGGAGCATGCTGAAGGGATTGCTACGTCCCATTCTGAGAAACAGCATTGCTCTACCTTAAAGGCTGTTCTAAAAGAAGCTACTAGGTTGATTTTTGAGAACAACATTGCCATAGCCCAAAGACAGTGCTGAAGGGAGCAGTAAGCCCCATTCTAAGAAGCAGCATTGCTTTAGCTTAAGGCTGTTCTGAAGGGAGCAACTGAAGGATAAAGAAGAAGTAGAATCGAGATAATGAACTGACATCTTAGTACAAACAAAGCTGTTCTTTTTAATCAAAAAATGAGTAGCCACTAATTCAACGAAAATGCCTAACATATCAAAAAGAGCTGTTATAATGCCTGAATCTCCTATCCGGAAACTAGCTCCACTTGCAGAGGATGCGGAAAGAAGAGGTGTCAAGGTGCTTCACCTAAACATTGGTCAACCCGACATACCTACCCCAATAGAAGCAATAGAAGCAATTCGATCTATCGACAGAACGGTGCTGGAATACAGCCCTAGCGATGGATTCTTGAGCTTTAGAGAAAAATTAACAAGCTACTATGAGAAGTTTCATATCCACTTAGTGCCTCAGGATATCATCATCACCACGGGTGGATCGGAAGCGGTGCTTTTTGCATTTATGGCTTGTTTGAACCCGGGCGACGAGATTATCATTCCTGAACCTGCATACGCAAACTATATCTCGTTTGCTATCTCTACTGGAGCGGTCATTCGAACAATTAGTAGTAGTATTGAAGAGGGATTCTCTCTACCGCCGGTGGAAGATTTTGAACGACTAATAAATGAGAAGACAAAGGGAATATTGATTTGTAATCCTAATAACCCCACGGGGTATCTCTATACCAAAAAGGAGATGGAACAAATCAGAAGATTAATTAAAAAACATGACCTGTTTCTATTCTCTGACGAGGTGTATAGAGAATATATATACACCGATTTGGACTATATATCTGCATGCCATCTAAAAGAGATAGAACAGCACGTGATTCTTATCGATTCTTTCTCCAAACGCTACTCGGAATGTGGAATACGAATTGGTGCACTAATCACTAAGAACAAGATAGTAAGAGATGCGGTGATGAAACTGTGCCAAGCTCGCCTATCTCCACCACTACTTGGACAAATTGCTGCAGAGGCTTCTTTGGATGCATCGGAGAAATATATCAACGATACCTATACGGAATATCTGGAACGACGCGATTTTTTGATAGAGGGACTAAATAGAATAGAGGGGGTCTACTCTCCTGTGCCAATGGGGGCTTTTTATACCATTGCACGCATCCCTGTGGACAGTGCGGATGCATTCTGTGCATGGTGCCTCAGTGATTACAACGACCAGGGAGAAACGATTATGATGGCTCCTGCATCGGGCTTCTACACTACTCCGGGAAAGGGTAAGGATGAGGTGCGGATAGCTTACGTAATCTGTAAAGAAGAGATTAAACGGTCGCTTCAACTATTAGAGAAAGCGCTCCGAAGCTATCCGGGTAACACCTACAAGAAAGAGTAGTTCAGAGCTATTCTTAGGCGCATCTTTGAGGTACGTGAGATGAACAGTAAGGAGTAAGAGTAATAATACAAGAGGAGCTTTATCTATTTCCGATAGTACGCTGTTAAAGGAAGAATGAGAAAATTGCTCCAGGAAATCTTGCAAATCTTACTATTACAAAAAGGCGCAAAGAACGAACAAATGGGGGGCTGAAGCCCTAAAACAAAAAAGGCTGTAACAGATGTTACAGCCTTTATATTTTGAATCAAGTAATTACTACGCTTCTTCTGTTGCAGCTTCTGGTGCTGCAGCTGGAGTAGTTTTAGTTGATGTAGCTTTCTTAGAACGACGTGTACGTGTTTTCTTAGTAGCTTTTTCAGTCATCATATTTTCATCATAATCTACTAGCTCAATAAAACACATCTCGGCATTATCACCTAAACGGTGTCCTGTACGAATGATACGTGTGTATCCGCCTGGACGATCTGCAATCTTAAGTGAAATTTCTTTGAATAATTCGGTAACTGCGAATTTATCTTGCAAAAAACTAAATACAACACGACGAGAATTAGTCGTATCATTTTTAGATCTAGTCAATAGAGGCTCTATATATTTCTTAAGAGCTTTAGCCTTAGCTGTAGTCGTAGTGATTCTTTTGTGCATGATCAAAGAAACCGCCATGTTAGACAACATTGCCTTTCTATGAGTAGCAGTGCGACCCAAGTGGTTAAATTTTTTATTATGTCTCATTTTTTATTCTTTATCTAATTTATATTTAGAGATGTCGGTTCCAAACGATAGATTCAGACTTTCTAGCAAATCATCAAGCTCAGTAAGCGATTTCTTACCAAAATTTCTAAACTTAAGCAAATCAGTTTTATTGAATTGAATCAACTCACCTAATGTCTCTACGTCGGCTGCCTTCAAACAATTGAGGGCACGAACAGAAAGATCCATGTCAATAAGTTTAGTTTTCAATAACTGACGCATATGAAGAACTTCTTCATCAAATTCCTCATTACCATCAATCTCATTGCTCTCCAACATAATCTTCTCGTCAGAAAATAACATGAAATGATAAATTAAAATTTTTGCGGCATCCTTAAGTGCATCTTTTGGATGTATGGAACCATCCGTAGTAACTTCTAATATAAGTTTCTCATAATCCGTCTTTTGCTCAACACGGAAATTCTCAACCTCATATTTTACATTACGTATCGGAGTGTAAATAGAATCAATAGGTAAAGTATTTACATCTGTACAATACTCGCGGTTCTCCTCTGAAGGAACATAACCACGACCTTTATTGATCGTTATATCAATTTGAAGCGTAGCTTGTGAATCTAAATGGCAAATAACTAGTTCAGGATTTAACACTTCAAATCCAATCAAATACTTACCTATATCACCCGCCAAAAATTCACTCGAATTCTCAATCGTAATACTTACTTTCTCATTTTCGAATTCTTCTACTACTTGCTTAAATCTTACCTTTTTAAGATTTAAGATGATGTTGGTAACATCCTCCTTAACTCCTGGTATGACAGAAAACTCATGCTCAACACCTTCGATCTTTACGGTGGTGATGGCATAACCTTCTAGTGAAGAAAGAAGAATACGACGCAAAGCATTACCAACGGTAATACCGAAACCAGGCTCTAATGGACGAAATTCGAATTTACCAAACTTCGCATCAGCCTCTAACATCAATACTTTCTCAGGTTTTTGAAATGCTAATATCGCCATGAAATTAATTATTATTTAGAGTACAACTCAACGATCAACTGTTCTTTAATATTCTCGGGAATATCTGTTCTCTCTGGAATGTGAAGGAATTTACCAGATTTAGTAGTATCATCCCACTCCAACCATGGATATTTGCTGTGATTAAATCCAGCTAAAGCATTATCAATAACTTCCAAAGATTTAGATTTCAAACGAACACCTACTATTTGTCCTGGTTTTACAGAATAAGAAGGGATGTTTACGATCTCTCCATCTACAATGATGTGTCTATGAGACACCAATTGACGAGCTCCAGAACGTGTAGAAGAAATACCTAAACGGAATACAACATTATCTAAACGACACTCTAAAGACTGCAATAAGATCTCACCTGTAATTCCATTAGAACTATCGGCTTTTTTGAATAGGTTACGGAATTGTTTTTCTAATACTCCGTAAGTATATTTTGCTTTTTGCTTCTCAGCAAGCATCACACCATATTCAGATACTTTTTTTCTTCTTGAATTGCCGTGTTGACCTGGAGGATAATTTTTCTTAGAAAGAACTTTATCAGCTCCAAATATAGCCTCTCCAAATTTACGTGCTATTTTTGATTTTGGTCCAGTATATCTAGCCATTTTATTTTTATTAAATTGTTATTATGAATCTAATGTTGTTATAGCCATGACGACATAAATTAAAAATGTAATCCATAACTAAAACGATGACTCATTTAATATATATTAAAACTATACTCTCCTTCTTTTTGGAGGACGACAACCATTATGTGGTAATGGAGTTACATCAATAATTTCAGTCACCTCTATTCCAGATGCATGAATATTTCTGATTGCAGACTCACGACCATTACCTGGTCCTTTAACATAAGCTTTAACTTTTCTTAATCCAAGATCATAAGCTACCTTAGCACAATCTTGTGCAGCCATTTGAGCTGCGTAAGGAGTATTCTTTTTTGAACCTCTAAATCCCATCTTACCTGCTGAAGACCAAGAAATAACTTGACCTTCACTATTTGCTAGAGAAACGATGATGTTATTAAAAGATGAATGAACATGAAGTTGTCCGTTTGCATCAATTTTTACATTTCTCTTTTTTGCTGCGACTGTTTTTTTTGCCATATCAACAATTATTATTTAGTAGCTTTTTTCTTATTAGCAACTGTTTTCTTTCTTCCCTTACGTGTTCGGGCATTGTTCTTTGTACACTGACCGCGTAAAGGTAAACCTACACGATGACGAACTCCACGGTAACAACCGATGTCCATTAATCGTTTAATGTTAAGTTGAACTTCAGAACGAAGATCACCCTCTACTTTAAAATTTTCTCCGATTATTTCACGAATCTTTGCTGCCTGGTCATCTGTCCAATCTTTTACTTTAAGATCTTTATCAACACCAGCAAGATTTAGAATCTTAACCGAATTACTGCGTCCAATACCAAATACGTAGGTTAACGCAATCTCACCCCTTTTATTTTGAGGTAAATCTACACCAACTATTCTTATAGCCATATACTCAATTATTTTTTTAACAAATAAAAAATTATCCTTGACGTTGTTTAAACTTAGGATCCTTTTTATTAATAACATACAAACGGCCTTTACGTCTCACGATCTTGCATTCAGGCGTACGTTTTTTTATAGATGCTCTAACTTTCATATCACTAATATTATTTATATCTAAATACAATTCTCCCCTTAGATAAATCGTAAGGAGACATTTCAACTCTTACTCTATCACCTGGTAAAATCTTAATGTAATGCATTCGCATCTTACCAGAGATATGCGCTGTAATTGGATGACCATTCTCTAACTCTACTCTAAACATAGCGTTAGATAATGCTTCAAGAATTACACCATCTTGTTCTATTGCAGACTGTTTTGCCATATATTATTTTAATTTATTTCTTAAAACTTCTTCAACATATTCGAACGTTGAAAGTATCTCCGATTTACCGGCTGCTACAGCAATAGTATGCTCAAAATGAGCGGCGGGTAAGCCATCGACCGTTTTCACTGTCCAACCATCTTTATCCATAAAGATTTCGCGTTTACCTTGTGTTATCATGGGTTCTATCGAAAGACACAATCCTCGTTTTAACAAAGGACCCGTTCCTCTTCTACCATAATTTGGTACCTGAGGATCTTCGTGCATATCACGACCAATTCCATGACCTACAAATTCTCTAACAACTCCATAAGACTCCGACTCACAAAATTGCTGAATAGTATAACCTATATCACCAATCCTTTTTCCAACAACAGCTGTTTCAATACCTTTCAATAGAGATGCTTCTGTTATTCTTAAAAGCTGCTTAACTGTCTCATCTACTTCTCCTACGCAAAAAGTGTAGGCAGAATCGCCACAAAAACCATTCAGTAAAGTTCCACAATCAACAGATACAATATCACCATCCTTTAGCGGAACATCATTAGGAATGCCATGAACAACTTCATCATTCACTGAAGTACAAAGACTTCCTGTGAAAGGTATTCCTAAATGATTCTTAAAACCTTTGAAAGTAGGAATTGCACCATTATCTCTAATGAACTCTTCTGCTACTTTATCGAGCTGTATGGTTGTAACACCTGGTTCGATTAATTTTGCAACTTCTGCAAGTGTTCTGCCAACAAGCTGATTGCTTGCACGAAGTTGCTCAATTTCATCTTCTGTTTTAAGAAAAATCATTCTTAATATGCAGAGACGCCTCCAACACGTCCTTTTATTCTTCCTGAATTCATCAATCCATCATAGTGACGCATCATAAGATGACTCTCTACTTGTTGCAATGTGTCTAACACTACACCAACAAGAATCAAAAGAGATGTACCACCAAAGAACTGAGCGAAGCCTTCTTTAATACCAAACATTCCGGCAAAAGCTGGAAGAATAGCAATTAAAGCAAGGAATAAAGCACCAGGCAAAGTAATACGTGACATAATTTCGTCAATATACTCTGTTGTTGCTTTACCAGGCTTGATACCAGGAACAAAACCATTACTTCTCATTAAATCGTCACTCATCTGCTTTGGATTAACAGTGATAGCTGTGTAGAAGTATGTAAAAAATACAACCATAACAGCAAATATCACATTGTATAATATACTCGTATGATCTACTAAATCACGAGCAACACCACTAGCATTAGCAACTTGAGAGAAACCTATGATTGCAATTGGTATAAACATAATAGCCTGAGCGAAAATGATAGGCATTACGTTTGCTGCATTTACTTTCAATGGGATGTATTTTCTAGGGCCTTCATACTGACGGCTCCCTTCTACTCTCTTAACATATTGAACTGGAATTTTACGAGTACCTTGTACAAGAAGAATTGCAGCTCCGATTACAAGAAGCAAGAAGATTATTTCAATCAAAAACATCACCAAACCACCTGCACCTGGTGATGCCATTCTTGCAATAAATTCTTGAAACAATGCTTGAGGAAGGCGTGCAATAATACCAACGAGAATGATAAAAGATACACCATTACCAATACCCTTGTCCGTGATACGTTCACCAAGCCAAAGAACAAACATACTACCTGCAGCCAAAATAATGGTAGAAGTAAGTATGAACAACAAATCGAAAGACTGACCTACTTGCGATTGAAATTTATTCAAAAAGGATGTTGCTTGCAAAAATAAATAGCAATCGTTAGATAACGAGTATACTGATTTATCTTTGTTCTACCACTTTCTCCCTCGTTCTGTAGACGCTGGAAATAAGGCACCGCGATTGCCAATAGTTGGATAACAATAGATGCCGAAATATAAGGCATAATACCCAAAGCAAGAATCGATGCGTGTGAAAAAGCACCTCCAGAGAACATATCCAGCAATGACATTAGACCTGTGCTTGTCTGCGCAGATAATTTTGTCAATGAACTAGGATCAATACCTGGCAATACTACATACGAACCGAATCTATATATTGCTATAAACAACACAGTGATGAGGATCCTTTGTTTAAGATCCTCAATTTTCCATATATTCTTTAATGTTTCAATCAATTTTTTCATTGAATCAGAGTTTTATTGCGTTTCCACCAACAGCTTCAATAGCTGCAATTGCACTCTTTGAGAAAGCGTCAGCTTCCACATCAAGTTTCACAGTCAAGCTGCCATTATTCAAGACTTTAACTAATTGAGAAGAAGATATGAATCCAGCAGCGATGAAATCGCTTTTAGTAACCTTTGTCAATTGTTTAGCTTCTGCTAAACCTTGAACAACATCAAGGTTAATACCTTTGTACTCTACTCTATTAATATTATTAAATCCGAATTTAGGAACACGACGTTGTAGTGGCATTTGACCACCTTCAAAACCAATCTTCCTGGAATATCCAGATCTTGACTTAGCACCATTATGACCTCTTGTTGAAGTTCCACCTAAACCAGAACCTTGACCACGTCCTATACGTTTTCTAGTTTTGATAGAGCCTTCAGCAGGCTTTAAATTACTTAATTTCATATTGTAATAAATTTTACTTTTGAATGATTATTTATTCAACGATGGTAACTAAGTGTTTTACCTTTTCTACCATACCAAGAATCGAAGGAGCATCCTCGTGTTCAACCACGCAATTCATTTTACGAAGACCAAGTGCATCCAATGTTCTCTTTTGAACTGCTGGAGCACCGATTCTACTCTTTACTTGTTTAATCTTTATAGTTGCCATAAATATCTCCTTTATCCTCTAAATACTACATCTAAACTAACGCCACGATTTTGTGCAACCATGCGAGCATCTCTCATTTCTGAAAGAGCAAGAACAGTAGCTTTAACTAAATTGTGAGGATTAGAAGATCCTTTCGATTTAGCTAGTACATCAGTGACGCCTACACTCTCAAGTACAGCACGCATTGCACCACCAGCAACAACTCCAGTACCTGGAGAAGCTGGTTTAATCAATACGAACGCTCCACCAAAACGAGCTAATTGCTCATGTGGAACAGTACCTTTTAAAACGGGAACTTGAATAAGGTTTTTCTTAGCGGCTTCAACACCTTTTGCAATAGCAGCAGCTACTTCACCAGCTTTACCTAAACCCCAACCAATTACACCATTCTCGTTACCAACAACTACAATTGCTGAAAAGCTAAATGTTCTACCACCTTTAGTTACTTTAGTAACACGATTAATAGAAACAAGTCTATCTTTCAGCTCAATATCGTTAGCTATTTTAACTTTTTTCATTCCTGCCATAATTATTAGAATTTAAGACCACCATTACGTGCTGCATCAGCTACTTCCTTAATTCTCCCATGATATAGATACCCATTACGATCAAAAACAACCGCAGTGATACCAGCTTCTTGCGCTTTTTTCGCAATTAACTCACCCACTTTGACAGCTTTTTCTTTCTTAGATACAGCCTCGCCTAATTTTAGGGAAGAAGCTGAAGCTAATGTAGTACCTGTTAAATCATTTATGATTTGAACATACAATTGCTTGTTACTTCTAAATACAGACATACGAGGAATCTCAGTTGTACCTGAGATCTTATTACGTACTCTATATTTAATTTTTGTTCTTCTTTCTATTTTTGTTGTCATAATAATATTATTTTATGTAAATTATTTAGCAGAAGCTGACTTGCCTGACTTCCTGCGGATAATCTCACCAACAAATCTAATACCCTTACCTTTATATGGTTCTGGCTTACGGAAAGAACGAATTTTAGCACAAATGTGACCAATCAATTGTTTGTCGCAAGACTCTAAAAGAATAAGAGGATTTTTATTTCTTTATGACTTAGTCTCTACCTTAATTTCTTCAGGCAACAACATAAGTATTGGGTGAATGAACCCTAGTGAAAACTCGAGCAAATTTCCTTTGTTAGTTACACGGTAACCAACACCAACAAGCTCTAATTCTTTTTTGTAACCAGTAGAAACACCGATTACCATATTATTAACTAACGAACGGTACAAACCATGAAACGCATTTGCTTGTTTATCCTCACCTACGCGAGTAAACACAACACAACCATCTTCAATTTCAACTTTCACATCAGGTTTGATCGTTTGTTTCAACTCTCCTTTTGGTCCCTTAACGGTAACTAAATCTTCTTCGATTGTTACAGTAACACCTGCAGGGATACTAATGGGTAATTTACCTATTTTTGACATTGCTTATTCCTCCTAATATTAATAAACGTAACATAAAACTTCACCTCCGATTTTCAAATCTAAGGCTTCTTTGTTCGTTATTACACCTTTGGAAGTAGATATAATTGCAATACCCAAACCATTAATAACTCTGGGCATATCTTTGTAACCAGTGTATTTACGTAAACCTGGAGTAGAAACTCTAATCAATTTCTTGATA
>Ga0172377_10004458_pt1 | contig 14383 bp, 10 predicted proteins | sample Pumphouse3metaG_FD_119749 | JGI IMG/M metagenome (GOLD analysis project Ga0172377, IMG submission 119749) | Leachate microbial communities from a municipal landfill in Southern Ontario, Canada - Pumphouse #3 metaG | ecosystem: Engineered > Solid waste > Landfill > Unclassified | place: Canada... | reverse complement strand
TATCCATAATGATTTATTTAACATAGGCCTATTCATTCTGATTATATCTCTAACATCTGGAATCGTAGGTGTTTCTTTAGCTATTGTTCAGCATGATGTAAAAAAACTATTGGCATATCATAGTATTGAAAATATTGGAATCATTGGTATAGGAATTGGTTTGGGCGTTATCGGCATAGCAGAAGACATTCCTATATTAGCTGCACTAGGTTTTGGTGGTGGTATTTTACATATACTTAACCATTCTCTCTTTAAATCCTTACTCTTTTATACTGCTGGTTCCGTTTACAAGCAAACTCATACTAGAAACATAGAACAATTAGGCGGGCTAATTAAAAAAATGCCAAAAACAGCTATATTCTTCCTTTTAGGAGCTTTAGCCATTAGCGGTTTACCTCCATTTAATGGATTTATTTCTGAGTTTTTAATCTATTCCGGTATTTTCCACTCTCTACACTCTGCTAGCCTATTCACCGATATTGTTCTAATGTTCAGTTTCGTTGGACTAGCTATCATAGGAGGTCTTGCATTATTTTGCTTTACCAAAGTATTCAGCGTTATTTTCTTGGGAACAGCCCGCTCATCGAAAGTAGAACATGCTACAGAAGTTGATTCATCCATGTTAATTCCCGATTTTATCATTGGTTTTATGATAATTCTAATTGGCTTTGTTCCATTTATTTTTATGCATCCCTTATCGCAAATAATAAGTTTATTTTCAATAAACACAGCTGGAATCAATCAAATCATCCCAACATTAAATCACATAAGCATATCCTCTGGTATATTCATAATAATCATAGGTTTATTATGGATATTAAGAGCATGGCAACAAAAACGACAAACTATAAAACAAGATATGACATGGGGTTGTGCTTATCAAGGAGCCGATCCTGCAATACATCAATATACAGCTACTTCTTATGCTGATAATTTCAAACAATTATCATCAAAAATAGTAAATGTTAAAAAAGATTTCACAGACTTTGACGAAACTGAAATTTTTCCACAAGACAGAAAATTTGAAACACATTCAAGTGATATTTTTGAAGACAAATTAATAACAGCACCTAGCAATAAAATATTAGTTTGGCTAAAAAAGATAGCAATACTGCAGACAGGTAAGATTCAGCATTATTTACTTTATGCCTTGTTATTTTTAGTTCTTATCTTTTTACTCACTTTTTATAATTTAATATAAGATGATTAGTTTATTATTAATCTTAATCTCAACTCTTTTCTTCGTAGGAATTATTAAAAAAGTCAAGGCACGAATCGCTGCACGAAAAATGCCCTCTATTCTTCAACCTGCGTATGATGTAATAAGATTATTCAAAAAAGGAGCTATTTATAGTCGTACGACAAGTTTTATTTTTAAAATAGCTCCTCTAGTCTATTTTTCATCCGTATTACTTGCCGCTTTATTCATTCCTATAGGCTCTCAGAAAGCACTCTTATCCTTCGAAGGTGATTTTGTCTTTTTCGCATATTTACTTGGTATAGGAAAATTTATGATGATAATTTCGGCAATGGATACTGGAAGTAGTTTTGAAGGAATGGGAGCTAATAGAGAAGCACTTTATTCTATGCTAGTCGAACCTGCATTCTTTATTCTAGCTGGTTCTTTAGCATTATTTACTGATAATATTTCTTTTAATGATTTATTTCTACACTTAAAATTAGATACCAGTTTATACTATATCATAGGAATAGCTTCTACTTATGTCTTAATATATATTGCCATGGTAGAAAATTCAAGAATGCCTGTCGATGATCCCAAAACTCATTTAGAGTTAACGATGGTTCATGAAGTGATGATTCTTGATAATAGTGGCTTCGATTTAGGATTGATACATATAGTGACGTGGTTGAAATTTTCGATATACGGAGCTTTAATATCTAATTTTATCATTTCTAACTCCTGGGCTTTCTATTGGCAAATACTCGCTTTTTTTGGAATCCAGTTAGCCTTTTCTGCTACGATTGGAATGCTCGAATCCTTCAAAGCACGAAATAAGCTTGAAAAAAACCCACAATGGATTATAATGCTTTCAGCTATATCTATAGTAGTATTTTTAACAGCATTAATTATCACTCAAAAAATAATTTTAAATTAAAATGACATACCTATTAATTATTTTATATGCTATTTCTTTAATTTATTTCGCTCTATCGGAACGCGTAAAGAAATTTGTATGGCTATTATCTGTTCAAGGCTTTATACTATTTGGGATAGTTTTCTTCAGTTTAAAAAAAATAGAACCTTTTGATTTTATATTTATTCTCACTGAAACCATTTTAATCAAGTCATTAATCGTTCCTTGGTTTTTAAATAAAGTCAGAAGACATAATAAACTTAACAGAATACAAGAAACATCTATCCCAGTATTCTTGTCAATAATAGTCGTAGTAATGAGTTTATTATTTAGTTTCCTACTAAACTCCTATTTAAATAGTGATCAAATACACACTAAGTATTTCACAGTAGCTTTTGCTTCAGTTATATTTGGTATATATTTCATTATCATACATAAAAACATTTTTTCACACCTCGTCGGATATCTAATTATCGAAAATGGTATATTTTTATTATCTCTCGCCGTCGGAAGTGCCATGCCACTTATGGTGAATTTAGCAATACTCCTCGATGTACTTATGGGTATATTGGTTTTAGGAGTATTTATTAATCACATCGGAGACGCTTTTGAGAGCACTAAAATCGACCAATTATCTAGACTTAAAGACTAATATGATGATTTTTATATTTATAATTTTTTCCATTCTACTAAGTTTATCTATATTTTTAAGCAAGAAAAATTGGGTCAACTATTCATCATTAAGTTTATTTTCAATATCCTTAGTGGCTCTAACTATTTATGCATACACACACATCAACCAATTCGACAGCACTTACTATAAATTTGATGCTTTAGGTATTTTATTGACTACTATTCTAAGTATCTTAAGTATATTTTCTTTTTACCATAGTTATTTATACTTAAAAAGAAAAGCTAATAACCAGAGACAGAAAGCGCAATACTACTCAGCATTGATTCTATTCATAACAGCAATGGTCAGTGCCTATTTTGCGGAAAATCTAGCATTATTATGGGTAAGTATAGAAACTACTAGTTTATTTGTTTCATTATTAATATTTCACTCCCGCACTAAAGATGCCATGGAAGGCACATGGAAATACTTATTCATTTCATCGGTAGGTTTATCTATTGCCTTTATCGGTATTTTATTTTTAAGTATCGTAGCTAGCGAAAATGGTATTAATAATTTAAACTTCACAAATTTACTAAATGCTGCTTCAAGCATGAACATACTATGGGTAAGAGTAGCCTTTGTCTTAATCCTTACTGGTTTATCTGTAAAAATCAGTATTTTCCCATTATTTTCCGTGGCAATAGATGCTAAAACAATAGCTGCTACCCCTGTAAATGCCCTTATGTCCACCGCATTAGTTAATGTTGGCTTTATTGGCATATATAAAATATATTTAATTATAGCACAAACTTCTACTTTACTTTGGGCACAGCATGTTTTAATGCTGGTTGGTGTGCTATCTATTTTTATAGCCAGCATTCAATTTACCAGAGTAAGAAGATTTAAACGCTTATTAGCATTTTCATCAATGGAACATATGGGCATTGTTATCATTGGACTATCACTTGGTCGTATCGGAATTTATGCTGCTATTTTACATCTAATTTTCCATTCATTTGCTAAAGCTGGTATGTTTTTTCAATTAGGATCTATCCGTAATTTTTTCAATTCTATATGGATAAAAAACAATGGTAACTATATTAGAATTAACCCTTTAGGCTCTCTTGCTCTTATATTGGGGGTAATAACTATCCTGGCGATTCCACCATCAGGACTATTCGTGAGTGAATTAATGATTTTTAAAGCTTTATTTATAAATCACAATTACATAATAGCTATAGTCGTACTCATTTTACTGAGTGTGATCATTTACATATTTATTAAACGTTTCGCTCATCTATTATATGCTGATATAACTGAAGATTTGCTAAATAAAGAAGCACATCAGAATCCATACGAAAGCATTTCGCAATTTATTTTATTCGGATTAGTTATTTATCTTGGAATAAACCCTCCTTTATTTTTTACCGATTTAATTAATACAGCTATCGCTATTTTAAATTAAAAATAATGATTGACATACAAAATATATCACGAATTAAGAATAATCAATCTATTGATTTAAATAAGATAACATCTTTATCATACGAAGATTTTTTCGACTTAAGTATACAGATTTTCGAGCAGGATAATAATCATTGCCTTAATTATTTTGCTTATAAAATAAGTGACGGCCTTAAATTTATTATGGCTATCGCTGATGATCAAAACCACTCTATCATTTTACTTTCCCATTTTCTTAAATCATCTGAAAAACTGGAATTAAGATCTCTAAGCGAGAAAGTATTTGCTTTACATATTTTTGAGCGTGAAATATATGAGAATTTCGGTGTTAATTTTCTAAATCACCCCTGGTTAAAACCTGTTCGTTTCGCACACGATCGTTCAAATAAAAATATACAGCTTTGTGACTATCCTTTTTATAGTATTCAAAGCGAAGAATTACACGAAGTCGGCGTTGGTCCTATCCATGCAGGAATAATCGAACCTGGACATTTTCGATTTATATGTAACGGCGAAAATGTTTTACATCTTGAAATCCAACTTGGATGGCAACATAGAGGTATCGAACGACTTCTTTTAGAGAAAAAAAACAACTTGCAAAGAAATTTATTGGCAGAAAACATAGCAGGTGATATGGCGATAGGACATACTAGTACTTTCGTTCAAACTATGGAGGCCTTAGCTGATAAAAAAGTAGCTGAACGCACACAAATAGAACGAGTACTAGCTATAGAATTAGAAAGAATAGCCATTAATACTGGTGATATAGGCGCATTATGTACAGATGCAGCATATCATCTCGGTGCTAATGTTTTCGCTATTTTAAGAACTGCTATCATTAATTTTACCCAATTATGGTGTGGTAATCGTTTTGGTAAAAGTTTAATACGATTAAGTGGAACAAATTTTCCATTTACCTCAGAATTAAAAGAAGAATTGCTTGAAATGTTGTTAAGATTTGAAAAGCAATTTAATGAAATGGCGTATGTAACCTACCGCTTACCAAGTATTCAAAACCGTTTTGATTTTGTGGGTACTGTAACAAACAAACAAGCTCATTTAATTGGAGCTGTTGGACCAACAGCTCGAATGACTAATCTTCGAAGAGATATAAGAGTTTCACATCCAAATTCGACATATCAAAAATTTCCTTATGAAACTATAACCATGAAACATGGAGATACTTTTTCTCGTTTTATGTTAAAGAAAAAGGAAATAATAAAATCTATAGCCTGGATAAGAAATCTAATGGACAGCTATCCATTTGAAAATCATACTACAGAGAAACCAAACTACGATTTGACCTTACAGCCAGATGAACTAGCTATTTCAATAAATGAGGCATGGCGTGGAGAGGTTTGCCATTGTGCTATTACAGATGAAAAAGGAGAATTAAAACATTATAAGATAAAAGACCCTTCTTTACATAACTGGAAAGCCTTAGAATTATCTTTAAGAAATGTTGAAATCTCAGATTTTCCAATCAACAATAAAAGTTATAATTTAAGTTACTGTGGACACGACTTATAAAATTTAAATCATGATAAAAGAAGTTAAAGTAATATACCATAACGGTAAACAATATATACCAGATTTAAGAAATGCTAAACTTAAAGCCCCATTCAGAGGCAGACCTGAAATATCTACTGCCAAAGTGAATGAGCAAGCTTTAGTTGATATTTGCCCCCTAGGTGCTATTTCTTCTAATCCTGTTAGAATAGACTTAGGAAAATGTGCCTTTTGTGGTGAATGTGCATTCGCCTTTCCAGAGAAGATAAAATTCACACAAGACTATAAAATAGCTTCAAATATCCGTGAAAATTTAATAGTCAAAGAAGGAGAAAACCATCCAATCGTTTTTGATAAAAGTAAAATAAGAGAAGATATAAAAAACACCTTTTCTAAATCACTCAAATTACGAGAAGTCTCTGCAGGTGGCGATGGTTCTTGCGAGGTTGAATTAGGAGCTTGTGGAAATGCCAATTTCGATATGGGACGCTATGGACTTGAATTCGTAGCCTCTCCACGTCATGCTGATGGCATAATAATAACAGGCCCTATTACCGAGAATATGGCAGAGCCTTTACAAATATGTTACGACGCTATTCCTTCACCGAAAATAATCATTCTCGTCGGTGTTGATTCAATTAGTGGTGGAGTATTCAATGGAAGTGCTGCATTAAACCGTAGTTTTCTAGATAAATATAAAATCGATTTATACATTCCAGGTAATCCTGCACATCCACTAACTGTTATAAATGGTCTACTAGATTTAACAAGAGAATCTAACAATAAATAAGGGTCGAAAATAAAGAGTTTATCCCTTCTTCATAGATTTCATAACTTCACCTATTACCTCTTGTGCAAATTTAGTATTTGATGCTTCTTTCGTAGCTAAATTATAACAAGGGGTTTTCTCGATAAAAATATGATCTGGATACTGTTCAATAGCTTTCATTATTCTATCTTTTCCTTGACCTAATGTAGCAGCACATACAGCTATATCACAGCCATGTAAATTTAATGTCTCTAAATGATCTTTAACAGTATAATCTCCTTTCGCATTTCCTACAGCATAATCACCTTGTGTAGCTATTCCCACTGTAAAATTATCTTTTTTTAATATATCCAAAATATCCTCGTGTCCTAAATCCTGGAACATGCTAGGAATTTGTTTGAATCCATCAGCCATCAAACGACGATATACTATATTCAATGTTTTTGTTTTACCAATATTTGGCTCACCTCTTAAAGCTATAACTTTCATAATTAGTTTAATTTTTGTAACTCAAATTTACAAAAAATAAATCAAATTTCATAAATAAAACACATTTCTAAGGCAATGCTACAGCTGCTAGTGTTATACAACACTTATGTTTTTCATTGTTTAATCTTTTATTCTCTGCTATATCTTGAAAAATTTAATCTTATACTGAACAGTGGCTCTTGTTACATCACCACTAGCACATTATATGAAATAACATAATTATGACTTATATTATTTTATAATATAAAAGTAATAATCTCTATGAATTAAGAGTTTGGTATTTGCAATAAAAACTTGGTATTTGCGATTTCTTCACTTTTCGCTTCTATAGAGCATATAAGACATATTAAAAAAGTATCTAAAATTAACCGAGTCCTTATAACATATTTGATATTGTCTCAGATAGTGCTTCGGTGTGCTTCTGAAATGGTGTCTTGATAATGTGGCTACGGAGGTGGCTAAAGGTAGATTAATGAGTTGGAAATTGGTTTACACATCGCATTAAGTCTCCATTTCAGAAGCACACCGAAGCACATAGCTTTCACAAAATATTGCCATAAACAACCAGGAAATCGCGGTTTTAAAAAAAGGTCTATTTCCTGGTTGATAATTTTTAAAATCTAATTTTTATGACACTTATTATACATCTTAATTTATAAATCACTGATATATAGGTCCTTCCAAGATAAAAAATATAACAAGTGTCATTTTTTTGCTTTCTTATACAAGAAAAGCCACATATTTTAAAATATGAGGCTTTTCTATATAAATAACTTCTATATGAAGCATTTTTAGCTAATGTAGTTTTACCATATTTATCGCATAATTCATATATTAATTAATAATTGGCACCTTTAATGTCAGCGAAATATTTCGACCTTCACCACCATATCCAAGATCCTTCAAAGTCGAAAGATGATCTATATATTTTTTATCAAAAATATTATTAGCAGCCAAACTCATTTCAAAAGACCTACCTAATATATGCAATACAGAATACAAATTCAAATTAACAAGTGTATAGCCACTAGTAGAAGTTTCAAAAGCCGATGGATTATTCTGGTCAAAAGCTGTTAAAGTAGATATCTGAAAACTAGGTTTATTTAACACTCCCATATTTTGAGCAGTAAAACGAACTTCAAAACGAAGTTTATTAGCTGGAATAAAAGGCAAATAAGACCCACTATCTTCTTTACCTATTACATAAGAATATGTAGTTTTAAAATGAAGCCAATTAATCGCACTAGGATGATAATGAAATCCTGCTTCACCTCCATATAATTTCGCATCTGTTTGAGAATATCTATAAATTTTAGCCCCATCTGATGAAGTTTCATCTGTAGGAGAAACAAAAATATAATTGTTAATCTTATTATAAAATAAAGACACATCAAATACTAAATTTTCCCTTTCATAATGCACACTAGCATCAGTTTCATAAGAATCTTGAGCTAATAAATCAGAATTTCCTACTTCATATCTATTATCATGTAACCCATTAGAAGTAAGTTCTGAAATATTTGGCACTCTATATCCCTTAGCGAAATTAAGCCTGAAAAGCATTTTATCATATAGATTATAACTGAATCCTAATGACCCATTTAGATTAGAATACTTTTTATCTATAGGAGCATGATACGTTTCAGACCCCTCTATTCCCATCTCATAAGCTTTAGTCCTATACCAATCATATCTAATACCTGTCTGAATCTTTAAATTTTCTATAAGTGATAATTGAGCCATACCTAAAATCCCGACATTATTAATATCTGCATCAGATAAAAATTGAGCTATCCTATCGTTATGATTACGATTTTTCTGCGTTAACCCCTGAATACCAATTAAATATTCTGACTTATCACTATAAGGAAAATGTATTTTAGTCTCATAACTTACTGTATTTAAATTCATCTCTACAGCAGTAATACCAGGAGCTGTATTTAGTTTTCTAATAGCATCTTGATATGATGCGTTAGCATCTATCTTCCATTGTCCTAAATACAAAACATTTTTAGTAGATAATAAATGATGATCCAAATTTTGATAAAATACTTCATTCTTACGCCCTCTACTTGATACTAAAGCTAATGATGCAGGATTAGTTATTCCCAATTTCTGTTTAAAATAGTCATAATAAACTCTAAAAGTTCCTATTTTACTAGTATATCCAAAATTACTATTAGCTGTCCATTCACTAAATCTAGAATTTGGAACTATATCTCCTCCTCCTTCTTTATAATCAGCATGACTTTTTTGGCTGGCATTGATACCCCAAAAGAAATTATTAGTAGCACCTTTAAGGCCTAAACTATTATTAATACCAATACTATTTGAATATAGTTGTAAACGATAATCCCCTATTACTTTACCCTCAGGAGCAGGATTATCTTTTACAAAATTAAGAACTCCACCAATAGCATCTGAACCATATAAAAGAGATGCAGGACCTTTGATCACCTCTATTCTACCTACATCACTATCATCTATTCCTATAGGATGATCTTCACTGAATTGATAATTTTCTATACGAAAGCCATTATTTAAAACCAATACATTATTCATAGATAATCCTCTAATAACAGGTTTAGCTATACCCTGCCCTTTAGAAATCATATCTACTCCCGGCACTTTAGAAATTGATTCCATAATATTGGGACTACCTGAAGTTTCTATATCTTCATCATCCATAACATCTATCTTTACTATGTTATCATGCTGAGAATTTATATAATTACCAGTTACGACTATCTCAGGAGTATTTATTACAGAAGGTTTTAATACGATATTTAAGGTTAAATGCGTATTATTTAATATAACAGATTTTATTTTAGTATTGTACCCTAAAAAAGAATATTTAATTTTCATATTACCATTTGGTATATTTCCCAATTCGTAATACCCATTCTGATCAGTCGTGATTAATTTATTAACATCTGGAATATAAACTTCAACTCCTAACAAAGGTACATTAGATTCATCTGTTACATGTCCCTTTATTATATTTTGTGCATTTACTTTTAGGCAAAGAAATAGCACAAAGAAAACTATAATGCTTCTTTTCATTTTTATTTTTTTGTTTTACAAGATTAATATTTTACATCATTTATAGTGATATAAAGCCATATTTAGTAAAACGAGGAGGACCTCTTAATGAAAATGAAAAAGATAAAAAATCACGATAAATATTATCTATATAATTAGATATATATTCTGTTAAATCGTTTAAGCAAAGGTCTAATACGGTATTATCATCTTTTGAAAATATTGAAAATTCAAAAGCTAAAATAGGACACTTGCTATATTTTTGATGAAATTGTTGCTCTGAAGTAGGTAAATAATGGACATATAAATGATGGTGAAAATAACCATCAAGTAACTTGATAGAAATCGATAACAAAAATACTGTTATCAGACATATTGCCTGTATTTTAATATATCTTTTTCTCATTCGCAAAATTAAATTTATGCAAATTCCATACCCTATTAGCCAATATCCTAACTATTAATCTCTATCAATTAACAAGTGAGACATAGCTTCGGGATAACCACGTTCTACAGCTAATTTAGACGCCATTTTATCTATATCCTGTTTAGAAATACTATCTAATAATGTATTCCCTGCAGCTATATTTGCTTTAGAAGTTAGCTCTTCTTCTTCTTTTATCTTATTTATAATTTGATTAGCCACAGTTAAGGCAGAAGAAGCTTTGACGATCTGACTGCGAGCATAAAAAGGACTAGGAAAGCTAGCTTCCCCTACCCGCAAATTAGGATCTTCTCCAGGAATTTGCTGTGCTCCATATAGTGGAATTCCCCCTACAGTAGCGGATTGAAAAGAATGAACAAAGTGAGAAATAAATTTAATCGCATTTTCAGTTCTTGAATTGATTTCATCTTCTTCCCAATGACTATTTAATTTTCTCTTAATAGCTGCATCAAATTCATGTGGCCTATCATACCCTGTTGATTCTATTAACCCTTTTTCAAATAGAGTAATATCCTTAGTCATTCCATGTATCTGATAAAAATCACCATTATAGGGAGTCAATTGTGCCATACCATGTGAAGTAGCTCTTTCTCCATGAAAAATAAGTTCTGGTATTAAACCAGGTATCGTTTTCCATTTAGAAATATAAGCAGCTTTAAATTCTATCAAACCTTTTACATTAAAATTTAAAGAATGATCTAATTTTCCAGTTTTAAAACCACACGAATTTACTAAGTATTTAACTTTATATTCGGTATCATTCGTTATAATCTTCCAGTTATAATCTAAATTTTGATCCCGCACATCTTCAATATGTGTGATTTCTGTATTTGTTCTTAAACTGCATTTCTCAGATTTATCTAATGCTAATTTGGCTTGAGCCCCTACTCTAAAAAGATTCCACCCATATTCTTGTACGATAAAAACTGGAGTTTTTAAATATTTATAATCGATCAGCTTTATAGTGTTAGTCATCCATTCATCTGCTGATTTAGGGTATTTAACAGTGGGACGTTCTACTAAAGCTAGTAAATCTTCTTTATTATATTTTTTATAATACGCATCTGGAGCCCCAAGAATTTCATTTCCTGGATCTTCATTGATTAATTTCTTATAAAATACGACTAACATCTTGAGACGACGCTCGATAGTATTAACATCGTATTTTTCAGATTTTGGAATACTTATAAAAGTTGGCCTTTTATCAATAGAGAGAGGAAATAAGCGTGCCATTTCTATAGACTGTCTCATTAGCTTTCTACACTGCTCATCAGAAATATCTGGATATAAATTTCCTCCAGCATGTAAATGACAGAATGGAGGGCCATTCACTACACTTGTTTTCTTTTCAAACAAGACAGAATCTATGCCCTCTTTATCTAATGATAATGCTGTAACTACACCTGATATGCCACCTCCAACTATACCAACATTATATATTTCGCTATTTTTAGTCTGCTTTTCTAGACTATTCGATATAATCTTCAATTTATGTTTTCTTAGGATCGTGGAATTATATTATAGTCATTATTTCGTCTTGTGGAAGTCTGGATTTAGGAGTTTTATCTGGTGTATTAAAATCAGATTCATTTCTATATCCTAAAGCTACTACTGCTACTGCTGTAAATCCTTTTTCTCTAAGTTTAAACTCTGTATCAATAGCCTTAACATCTATTCCCTCCATAGGTACTGCGTCAATATTTAATGCTGCTGCACCAAGTAAGAGATTTCCAATATTTAGATATACTTGTTTTTCTATCCAATGTTGTTGATCTTTTAAATCATATTTATGGATATTAGTGAACATTTTTCTGGCTTGATGCATATTCTCTTTTATCTCTTCATTTGGATAACGGCCATCTTTGTCTTCTTGATCTAAAAGCTGTTTTAAGAAAGCTTCGTTAATTTCTGTTTTTGCACAGAAAACTACTACATGTGAAGCATTGGAGACTTTTGATGCATTAAAAGAATAGAAGCCTTCAGTTCCTTTGTTGATTCTTTTCTTTCCTTCTTCGCTTTCAGCTATAATAAAGTGCCATGGTTGTATATTCGTACTAGAGGCACTCATTTGTAGAAGTGCTTTTATTTGTTCAAAATCTTCTGCCGATATTTTTTTTGATGGATCAAATTCTTTTGTCGAATATCTCCAATCTAATATTTTTTTTATATTCATAATGTCTTAATTTATTTAATATAGAATTTAGAATTTATCTCAAATTCGTATTAATCATATTTGTATAAAATATAATTCATAAATCAAGCCAAATTCTTAATCATCATCTTCATCTTCCCCTTTACCATCGTATTTATATGGATATTTCTCATACTTTCGAGCCGCGAACCATAAAATTTTATTCAATAAATCATCATTTCCGGCATCTATATGGTCAAATTGAACTTCCATACTTTTCTTAGCATAATGAAGAGACTTACCTTTTAAAACAGCGAGTTTCTTATTCATTTCATCAAGAGGTATTTGATTTTTAACTGCTTTATATGACTTTAAATCAAGTGTATCAGTAAAACATTCTGTCATTAATGGCGCTATAGCATCCATAATATTCATAGGTGGAATACCAAGAATCTGTTCTATAGTATGTACCATACTAGGCTGATTATAAGCAGTATGAACGACTTTATTTCTCTTTGAATAAGGACTAATAACAAGTCCGACTGTACGATATGCTGAAATATGATCCCAGCCTGACTGGGAATCATCTTCGGTTACGAAGATGACAGTATTTTTCCAAAAACGACTCTTGCTAAGAGCCTCAACTATTCGCCCTAATGCTAAGTCGTTATCAGCCACCATTGCCCTAGGTGTAGGAAATTTAGGATTTGTTCCAGCTGTATGATCCGCAGGTAGCGCTAGCACCATAAGTTCTGGTAGCTGGTCTCCCTCCATTGCCTCGTATCTTTTTAAATCTTTACAGAAAACATCTGCGCGAATAACATCTGGGAAACAGTGGCTATCATATCCAGGATATTCTTCACTCAGTAATGGCCTAACATTTGCTATAGTCGTATGATTTTTAAATGGAGGAATATCTCCTTTTAGATATCCTTCATAAAAGTCTTTCCATCCGTATTTACTATGGTCAAATTCTGGTATAGCTGCTTCTCCATATATTTTTACTGTTTTGCCATGTTTTAAAGCATTATCCCAGATAAAACCTGTTGGAGCATAAACCAGAGCATCTGTTTGAACATGGGGATAACCTCTATACCATACGCGAACATTTCTTTCGAGATAATCAGTGACGATAGAAGCATCTGTCCATTGATGACCTTCTGCTGAACATTTTCCAGCGACCATATAATTATCCATTAAAAGAAAATCGTCTGTCAGTTTATGTGTATTTGGAGTTACTTTCTGTCCATAAATACATAAAGAAGGCTCACTTTCTCCCCTTCCTATATCACCTAAGATCTGATCATAAGTTCTATTCTCTTTTATAATATAAAGTACATGTTTAAATACTGACGGCTCTCCAACTCTCTCTGGAACAGGCTTTGCTGCTACGTTCTCTCGAGAAGGTAGTTTTACCAATTGTAATCTTTTAATATTATTTAAAGCTATTACTTCACGATTATATTTATTAAGTCTCCATTTATTAGGAATATTAATCACAGAAACAGAAGCCAATAGGTTATGTGAATTATACGCCATAACGCCTTTACTTCCCTTTGGTTTGGGAATTCCTGCCCCTTTATATTCAAAATTCGTCACATATAGCTTCTTTCCTGCTACTACTATAGAAGAAGGATAAGCTCCAGTGGGAATAAAACCCTTTATCTCACTCTTATCCCCTCTACCCTTAGCAGAAGAATTTTTTCCTAGTCTGACCACGGCAATGGCATTATCCAATCCGTCAGCAACATATAAATATGTATTATCAGAAGATAATGCAAGTGCATTAGGAGAATCTCCCCAGAAATAATTAATATCAGAC
>Ga0172377_10004457_pt1 | contig 14384 bp, 10 predicted proteins | sample Pumphouse3metaG_FD_119749 | JGI IMG/M metagenome (GOLD analysis project Ga0172377, IMG submission 119749) | Leachate microbial communities from a municipal landfill in Southern Ontario, Canada - Pumphouse #3 metaG | ecosystem: Engineered > Solid waste > Landfill > Unclassified | place: Canada... | reverse complement strand
AGGCAGAGGAGTGTTAAATGACCAAAGGGAGGCTTTCCTCAAATCCCGAAAAACACGAAGAAAATAGCGTTAAAAAAACAGCGTTGCTGTTGGTGAGCTTTTTAATGCACGCAAGACATGTAAGACATGTAAGAGTGGCGAGTATTTAATAAAAAAAGAGGCTGCCTACTTTTTAGGCAGTCTCTTTTTTTAGAGATTAGAGAGAGGTACCCAGCAGATTCGAACTGCTGTAGGCGGTTTTGCAGACCGCTGCCTAACCACTCGGCCAGGGTACCATTTTGAGTCTGCAAAGATAGCTATTTTTTTTAATTAGCCAAAAGAGGTTTACGCTCTTTTCTCTTAAGATTTGCAACAAGAATACCTCCCAATATAAAAAGAAGACCTAAAATAGTTAACGTTCCAATCTCTTCTTTAAGAATAAAATGAATAAGAGTTAGAGAGAGAACTGGTGCCAAATAGGTGAGTTGTGCCAATGCCACCTTATTTGTAGCAAGGTTAAGTGCTTTTCCCCAAAGAATAAAAGTAAATCCCATCTCAAAACAACCAACATAAACTCCTGCTAAAAAAGTCTTTAACTCTGGAGTCTCAAAGGAGATAAAGAGAGAAATTAAAACAAGGTAAAAGGTACCAAACAAGAAATTTATAAAGAGCGAAACCGAAGAGTCTTCTTTAGAATTAATTTTAGAGACCCAATAGGTTGCCCAGATAAAAGCACTCCCCAGTGCCAACAGTATCCCAGTAATAGAGAGTGTGCCCACAGGCGATGCGCTATTATTAAATGAAAGCATTATTATTCCACCAAAACTAACCAACACTCCAATCAATTGAATAGGCTTTAGCTTATGCCTAAACACTACAGCAATCATTAGCAGCAATACAATTTGCCACGAATAGTTAAGAGGCTGTGCTATTTGGGCAGGCAAAAGAGAGTAGGCCTTAAAAAGAACCAAATAATAGAGAAAAGGGTTGAGTAAACCTTGAGCAGCATATTTAACAACTTTACGGTTGTCTTTAAAAATAGCCTTTACCTTCCCGTATTTTCTACTTATTGCCATCTCTACAGCAGAGATAATCAAAGCAGTAGAAGCAGCAATTAGAAGTAGCAAAACATAATCTAATCCACTCAAAGCTATTTTGAATGCAGTAGCAGCAGTACCCCAAAAGAGCACCACAAACCCACCCATTATCATAGCTTTACTCTGATTGCTCATTTTAAATTTAATTGCTAATTTCTAACTTGTCCGTTTCTAAAAAGATGATGTGACGCCTGCAATATTTTTGACCTCAGCATTGGATTGATACTCTTTGAACTCTTGAGAGACTTATCTAAGGAGTAATTCAATGAGTTCTTAAAACTATTGTCTAAAGAGTTGTCTAAATTACTGCCTAAAGAGCTGTTCAAAGAACTGTTCAAAGAGCTGTCTAAAAACTCCTCTACAATTTTACGAGCCTGGGCAGACGAGTGTCCATCTAAAAGTGCTGCAAGCCAGTTGGCAGGGAAGAAAATATCTCCAGTTACCTGAATCTCCTCTATAATTTCTAATGCAGGGGCTATATAGTGCCGAGATTCATTTTGCCTTGTTCTATGGTTTAAGTAAGAGAGCGCAGAGGCAGCCCAAGGTTCTACTCCCCTGTTAGAACTCAAAAGCAGAGAGTTAAACACAGAATCTCTTACTTCAATTTGAGAGTAAACAGAAGGGAAAATAAAAAGGAACTCCTCTACCCTCACGTTAGAAACCCCACTATAAGAGACTAAATTATTAGTAACGCCAATTTTGGAGTTTATTTTTTTTAAAGTAACACTTCTAGAAGCTAAATCATTAGAAATCATTCTTTGCAACTGCTTCTCTTTAATATAATCTGCTCTTTGCGGAAAGAAAATAGCCAACTCATATGAGAGCCGCATTAAATCTCTCTCCCCTAGCGAAACCTCTTTAAATTCTTGTGGATTTTCCCAAATTTTATAAAGCTCATCAGCAGCACCACTAGAAGTTACCACATTTAAAAACGCTTTAAACGCCATAGCCCTCTTTGACTTATCTAAGATCTCATTAGAATTATCTGAAACACACACTAGTTTGCCTTCAAAATTTTCTGATTTATCAACTGCTCCTTTTTGGTCTTCTTTAGATCTTTTAGACCTATTGGCAGAGAAAAGAAAAATATTTTGCAAAACTCTCTCCGTTTGCTCATAATAGGGTCTAAAAAGTGAAGAGGAGAGATAGCTTAAAGCCCTAGAATAGATAATTATATTGCTCTCCTTCTCCAGTAAACTCTCAATAAAAGAGAGAAATACCTCGGCCTCTAAATAGCCAGCATCACACAACTCATATAAATTTATAATAGAACTTAAACGAGCTACATCATTAGTAACTTGGCCATGTTTAAACTTAAATACTATTTGATCTAATAAAACTGAATCGGGCACAATTAAAGCATAACTGGTTCCATCAAAATTGGGCACCCCATTAAAAGTAGTACTATTAAAAGCAACATCCTCGGCCCACTCTGCCCCCTCTCCAAATGGGTCCCTCTCATTTAACAAAAGTGAATCGCCCTTTAACCGCACATCAATAATTGGCCGCCCCCTCTTTTTCACCCAAACATTGCTCCACTCTGTAAGGTTCTGGCCACTCAACGAGTCCAAAATCTCAATAAGATTGTCCCAAGAGGCATTTGAATAGGCATATCTCTTTAAATAGAGTCTAATTCCCTCTCTAAAAAGCGGCTCTCCAATCTTGGAAACCAGCTTCTCCATAACAATTGGAGCCTTATTGTAAATAATGTAATTATAGACAAGACCAGCATTTTGCAAGTTGTCTAACTCTTGCTGAATAGCTGTTGCTCCCAAGGTTCTGTCTTGGGCATAAGAGATAGGGAAATAGGTATTTATAAAGTTTAACTTATGGTCAATCTCTGGGAACAGAGGCGACACTATTGCACTTGCAAACCAATTTGCAAAAACCTCTTTTATCCATACATCGTTGAACCACGGCATAGTAACATAATCTCCAAACCACATATGAGAAGTCTCGTGGGCAATAAGCTTGGCACGCCCAAGCTGCTCTGTAATAATTGCACTCTCTTCTAAAAACATAGTTCTGTCTGAATAGAGCGTAGCCCCCATGTGCTCCATCCCTCCATATTGAAACCCAGGCACTATTGCAATATCATATTTTGCAAACGGGTAATCTATTGCAGTAAAATCTTCTAGCCACTCCAAAGAGCTATAGATCAAATCGAAAATCTCTTTAGATTGAGCAACTTTCAAGGGGTCACTCTCTTTATGGTAAATAGAGATCTCCCGCCCTACCCTATTCTCTGTAATAATCTCAAAATCACCCACTACAAAAGAGAACAAATAGGTAGAGATAGGTTCTGTCTGCGAAAATATCAAGCTCTTGAAACCCTTAGCACCGTGTACACTGCTAATTATTTCGGTGCTCTCGGCACTGCTAATAACCTCGGCACTGCTAATAACCTCGGCACTTTTAATATTTTCGATACTCTCTACACTCTCATCATTCTCTAAATTGTGAGTATCCTTGACATTCTTATTCTCTGCGGTAAAAATCTCTTCAATCATTTTACCGTTTGCCAAAGCCACCCAACCCGCAGGAATATCCAAAGACAAATTAAATTTCGCTTTTAAATTGGGTTGGTCAAAACAGGGAAACAACGTTCTAGCCCTATCCGGAACCAAAAGCGTGTAGAGCAAATCTTGCCTTCTATTTAACGACAGCTCCCCCGCCACAAAATTAATAGCTACGCTATTTGCCCCCTTTTTAAGATATTTTTTAGGAATAATAATATGCTCGTTTTCTATGCCGAGGCTAATTTTAGCTCCATTAATTATTGCTGTTAAACGCCCATCTACGTCATGCCCATCATGCCCGTCATGCTCATCGTGCTCATCGTGCCCGTCATGTCCATCGTGCCCGTCATGTCCATCACTACTATCTTCTCTATCATGTTCTTTAAGTCTGTTATTTCTGTTCTCTATTTTTTTTCCATCCTGCGCTCTAAGGCCGTTCCCCAATAACTTATAAGAAGGTTTAAAATCTAACACTACAAAATCTCTTTCAGAAAGAGAAAAATCAATCACAACACTTGCCTCTATTGCAGAATCTCGCTTCAACGGAATTGCAAACTTTAAAGAGTAAACAACATCTTTAATATTTTCCTTCCTATTCACAGCAAGCTCTTTACTCACCCCATCTACCGCCAACCTCTGCACCCTGCCACCCTGGCAAGAGAACAAAAACAGCATCAACAACATTGGCACAACCATTGGTAAAAACCTCGGCAAAAACCTATATGAAAACCTCGGCACAACCAACGATAAAAGCCTCGGCACAACCAACAATGAAAGCCTCGGCATAAGCGTAGATAATCTATAGAATTTCATATTAAATTAGGTATTCTAACAATCTATAAAAATACAAAAAAAATTCTTCTTTTTGTCTTTGAGTCAACTACTTGATTTGCTGAAATCTAATTTTTCAGATTTTCAATAATAGGCAAAATCTCAAAACTTAACTCTCTTATTTATAGCATACTAACTCAAAGACAAACAGAGCACACGTGTCCCATTATATATGGCAGAAAGCCCTAATGACAATGTGATTACCGTATTAATCAACCACACTAACTACCATCTTTTAACTTTTGAACTTTAGTTTATAAACAGACAATACTCTTGCACTGAAAGACCCGCAAAGCGGTAACCCTGTAGAAGACGCCTAGAGTTACTTGAATGCGCTAGGTGAAAACTTTAATGATTTGAAAAGCTGTTCTAGGTAGTGGGCGTCGGTTTGGTCAAAGGAGTTGAGCTCCATGCTATCTATATCCAAGACAGCTACAACTTGTTCATTATAAAAGAGTGGAACTACAATTTCCGATTTAGACAGAGAGCTGCAGGCTATGTGCCCTGGGAATTTATCTACGTCTGGCATAACAAGAGTTCTCTTCTCTTTCCATGCTGCTCCACAAACTCCTCTGCCATAAGCAATTCTAGTGCAGGCCACCGGCCCTTGAAATGGCCCCAAAACTAACTTATCTTGCTTAACAAGATAAAAACCCACCCAAAAATGGTTAAATGCCTCTTTGAGAGCTGCTGCAATGTTGGCTAGATTGGCATATAAATCACTCTCCCCCTCAACTAAAGCGTTAATTTGAGGAATTAATGCCTTATATATATCTGCTTTACTCCCTTTTGGTATTTCAAAATTTTCCATAATTAAAAAGCGCTCTTAAAGTTACAAAACAGCTTTTGGTTTGGGTGTGCTAAGTAACTTTAAGTACATTTTTTGACATACCCAGGCATCTACTGCGGCATAATTAAGTTGTGCAAGACTCAGCTCTGGGGCCTCCCAGTTAGAAAGTTGTTGAGATTTAGAGACCCTTACTCCTAAAATTATACCAGCCAGCTTGCGAACACTTTTCTCTGTAATACCCCAGTTAATTACAATAGATTGTAAATCTACAAACCCTTTTGGGGAGAACCTTGTAAGTTCTTGCAGTGCTTTAATATCGTCGTGGATAGCTGCTCCTACCTTGTGAATTTTTGAAGATGAAAGAATCTTGGCTAGCTCTTTGGGCAGTCCTAAATTATGTAAACGAAATAAAAAGACTCTCTCTTTGCCCGAGAGCTGCAATAGTGCAACACTATGTTTCTTAGTATTTGCTGTAAAGCAGGGTTTAGTTTCTGTATCAAAGCCAACTATTTTTTGATTACTTAAATAGCCAACAGCATCATAATAGTCTTTATCTAGAGCTTCTACCAAAGTAATCTCTCCTTTAAATTTAGCTAAGGGGAAACTTTCAAGTTCTTTAGGAGTAATGGACTCTTTATATATCATTCTACTCTAAATTCTTTTTTATGAGGGAGTATGTGTAAGGCAACCTCTTTTGAATTCTCATTAGATTTTCGCTATTAATATTATCTAAAGAAAACGGCACTACACTCACACTAGGGATATCGCTACCCATCTCTCTCCCATATTTAAAATCAAAACTAAGATTGCCAATAGAATCTTTTGCACTTTGTGGTAAATCACTATGCGGAACAGATATATAAGCTTCCAACCTGGTTTCTTGGTGTTTAAGATTTAAGATATTAGCAGCGAATAGTTGTTTGAAAGTCTCTTTTGCAGTATTAACAGCAGGGTCTACAAAAAAGATCTCTGGGTCTATCAATTGAGCAAACACCCTCTCTTCATTCTCTTTATATTCCTTAAGCTCTTCAATAACAGTAGCCAGAGTATCGTAAAGATATGGATAGTGAGTACAACCAAGAATAATACTCTTCATCTTAACACCAGGGTTCTCTTCTCTATGTTTATCTAAAAGAGTAACTAAATGAAAGCGAGCATAATTACCTGTCGAATTTAACTGAATATCTAAAATAGAATCATCAGCATCTTTTTTAACTAATAGAGCGTTACCTGAGTAATCAAAATTATATAGAGGCAATAACTCTGGCTTTATACCATCACTACTTCCATAAATAGGGCCCCTATACACTTCTCTTACTCTCTGCGCACTATTAGATATATAATCGGGCTCAGAATCTACAGCCTCGGCAAACCCTAAGCTACCATGACTCACAACCCTTACATCTCCCTTATAATCATTATTAACAGCATAACTCTTTATACTGTTTTGATATCCACCAGAAGAGATAGTACCAACTGTAGCCAAAACACCAACCGCAAAGCTCTCTTCATCTACAAAAATAGGCTTCATAGCGCCATCTACACCAGCATCTATAACCCCAATTGTCTTTACACCTGTGTTACTCCTCTCTAAGAGAGCCCTTACATCATCTAACCCAAATGCAGTAGCAGTATTACAAGCTATCACCACAACTTTGGTTCTGTGAGGCTCCTTGGTAAGAAATAGCGCATCTTTTATAATAAGTTCGCGGAAAAAATCTTTTTTCCCCTGAGATGCATAGACTCCATAAGGCATATTGGCCTGGTCTGCCAAATAGATAAACTCCTCTCCTTCAAAATCTGGAATGCCATCTGGTCCCTCTTCGCCTGTTTCGTTATTAAAGCTATCCAAGGCAAGAAACTGCTCCATTACAGTGAGCCCACCTGTTCCCGAATCAAACATTCCTATAGGCAAGCTCTTGAGCTCCTTAGGATATGCAGGATAATTTGCATAATAGATAGAAGATTCATCATTTAGAACCTTAGATACAAGAGGTATCTGAGATTCCAATTCACTCTTATCACCTGATTTACAAGCTGTAAGTGAAAACAAAAGTACTCCTGTAATAACCAGAGTTACTTTTTTTGTAAAAAAATTACATACCATAATTAAAGTCTCCAAATTTTGTTTTAAGTACAACCTCTCTCTTTAAAGAGCCCTCTACCCTACCAATAATTTTTGCATCTACTCCAAACTTCTCAGAGATAGCAATTATACTGGCAGCAGCCTCTCTAGTGGTATAAATTTCCATTCTGTGCCCCATATTAAACACTTTGTACATTTCATACCATTCAGTCCCAGACTCATTTTGAATATATTTAAAAAGAGGTGGAACAGTAAAAAGATTATCCTTAATTATTTTTAGTTTATTTATAAAGTTAAGCACCTTAGTTTGAGCTCCTCCCGAACAGTGAACCATGCCGTGCACATCTTTTCTATGCCTATCTAGTACCTCCTTAATAATAGGAGCATAAGTCCGAGTTGGAGAGAGAAGCAATTTGCCAAAAGTTAAACCTGTAATAGGGTCAACCTCATCTAATCTTCTTTTACCAGTATAAGCCAGCTCTTTAGGAATTAGATTACTATAGCTTTCTGGATACTTGTCGCCTATATAAGAGGCAAAAAGATCATGCCTTGCCGAGGTTAGCCCGTTGCTACCGATTCCACCGTTGTACTCCTCTTCGTAAGAGGCTTTGCCATAAGAGGCAAGTGCAACAATAACATCTCCCTCGGCAATATTGGCGTTATCAATAACATCGCTTCTTTTCATTCTAGTACAAACAGTGCTATCTACAATAACCGTTTGCACAAGATCTCCCACATCGGCAGTTTCACCACCAGTAAGAACCATGCCAATTCCATAGCAGATCATCTTATCTACAAACTCTTGAGAGCCCTCTATAATGGCACCAATAACCTCACCCGGAATACGATGTTTGTTTCTACCAATTGTAGAAGAGAGCAAAATATTATCTGTAGCACCTACGCAAAGCAAATCGTCTATATTCATAACAATTGCATCTTGCGAAATACCCTTCCAAACATTCATATCACCCGTCTCTTTCCAATAAACATAGGCAAGAGAAGATTTAGTACCAGCCCCATCGGCATGCATTACAATACAATAATCGGGATCGTTAGTTAGATAGTCTGGAACAATTTTACAAAAAGCCAAAGGGAATAGCCCTTTATCTACATTTGATATAGCTTTATGAACATCTTCTTTAGAAGAAGAGACTCCTCTTTGTGCATATTTTTTAGCATCGCTGCTTTTGTCAGTCATGATAGTTATTTAATTATACTGCAAAAATAGGAATATTATCTCCAAAAGAGTAATTCCCTCTGTTTAGGCAGAGTCCAAAGCTCGTCTAATTCTCTTTTTCTCAAACTACTCATCCTATTTTCCCCTCAGTCGAGCAAATGTAGTTAATATTTTAAAAAAGATGATGCATTTTTATTACTTTTGTAGAATAATCTAAAATAGCAAATAATGAAACAGATTGTCAGTTTCCTCATCTTTTTTACAACTATTTTTGCCCCTTCGGCACTATTCTCGCAAAACAATAATATCCAAAAGTACATAGAGACTTTAAAAGAGGATACTTTATTTACCAACTCAGTCACTGCAATAATGGTCACAGACGGCCAAGGCAATACCGTGGCATCATGGAATCCCAATATGCCTCTGCTTACAGCATCTACCATGAAAACAATTACTACTGGTGTTGCTCTAAAAGTTCTTGGCCCAGACTTTCAATTTAAAACTCAAATAGGGCATACTGGTTTTGTAGAGAATGGAGTATTATATGGCGACCTCTATATTATTGGAGGAGCCGATCCCACCCTTGGCTCTATTGACACATTGGGAATAGCAGTAGACACTCTCTTTATGGATTGGACCACTGCTATTAAAAATGCAGGTATAAAAAGAATTAACGGCAACATAGTAGCCGATGACAGGTTTTTTGAACACGAAGTTGTCCCAACAAGTTGGTCTTGGAGCAACTTAGGGCCATCTTATGGTAGTGGTACTAGTGGCCTCTCCTTTAACGAAAACTTACAGTTTTTCACTTTTATCCCTGGTGTAAATATTGGCGATGCCGTTATAATGAAAAACTACTACCCAGTTATACCTGGTATGCAGTATAAAAACAACCTTCTCACAAGTGGTAGCCACACTCGCAATAGAACCTCTTACTATACATCCGATCTTTCTAAAACTGCGCTTTTTAATGGATCTGTTGCAGTTGGGGCCGACTCTGCACTCATTACTGTATCAAATAAATTCCCCCATTTAAGCTGCGCTGCTCAATTTCAAAAACACCTAACATCCCAAGGTATATATAGCAATCCTAACATTTTGGATGCCAAAGAGTTTAACGCTCCTACACAGAATGAAATGACCATTGTTAGCGAGACCCTCTCGGCACCCCTCTCTTCTATAGTTGAAGTCACCAATAGAATCAGTAATAATTTTTATGCCGAGACCCTCCTAAAAATGATAGGAAAACAGTTAACGGGAACGGGCTCATATGACTCTTCTAGAGTGGCTCTCGCAAGGACTCTAAAAGAGATGGGAGTAAATACTAAAGGGTTTACGCAAGAAGATGGAAGCGGCCTCTCTAGACAAAACTATGTTTCTCCTAGGTTCTTTTGTGATTTCTTTAAAGCTATGAGTGAATCAGATGTTTTCGAATATTTTTTTAATAGTCTACCTATTCCTGGCCACCCAGGCACACTCAAGAATGTGCTGCAAAAAGAGAAGCCTAAGTTCAAAGAGAAAATCCATGCAAAAAGCGGCTCTCTAGCTAATGTAAGATGCTATGCAGGATATGTAGAACAAAAGAGCGGGAAACTACTCTACTTTGCTATTTTGTCAAATAATTTTGCCGCCAAAACCTCTCAAATGCAAGTTGGTATTGAAGGGTTTATGAATGAATTAACCAAATATTAAAGAACTTTTTTTAATATCCATAAATTTGCTCTAATTTAGTTTATTATTTAAGATGAAATTGCAACCCAAAATAGATAAACAATAAACAAAATTTAAAATATTTTCAAGATGTTAACACTTTCAAGAAAAGCAGGGAAAATGCCCTCCTCCCCTATTAGGAAACTTGTTCCTTATGCCGAAGAGGCAAAAAAAAGAGGCGTTAAAGTTTATCACCTTAACATAGGACAACCAGACATTGACTCTCCAGTAGAGGCGTTAGATCCTGTAAGACAACTTAAAGATACCTACATTCCTTATCCACACTCTGCAGGTATAGCCAGTTACAGAGAAGGCCTTGCCAAATATTACCAAAATATAGACATAAATGTAGATGCCAACGAAATAAACATAACCACTGGTGGCAGCGAAGCTCTACAAATTGCACTAGCAGTTACCTGTAATCCAGAAGACGAGGTTATTGTTATAGAGCCATTCTACACTAACTACAACTCATTTGCTATCCAAAACGATGTTGTATTAAAGCCTATTGGAACCAAAATAGAAGATGGCTTTGCCCTTCCTTCAATCGAAGAGTTTGAAAAACTGATTAATCCAAAAACAAAAGGCATTATTATTTGCAACCCAGGTAACCCAACAGGTACTCTCTATCCAAAAGAGGCACTAATTGAACTTGGCCAACTTGCAAAGAAAAACAACCTCTACATCTACTCAGACGAGGTTTACCGTGAATTCTGCTATACCGATGAGCCCCACTTCTCTTGTATGCATATAAAAGGAGTCGAACAAAATGTAATTTTGCTAGACTCAGTTTCTAAAAGATATAGTATGTGCGGAGTACGTGTTGGAGCAATAGTTTCCAAAAACAAAGAGTTTATGAAAGCAGTACTAAAATATGCTCAAGCAAGACTTTGCTCCCCTGCACTCGGCCAACTTGCTTCAGAAGGCGCTCTTACCACACCTCAATCATATTTTGATGCAGTAAGAACAGAGTATATGACTCGCAGAGATGTTATGATAGAGGCACTTAATAAAATGGAAGGGGTAACTTCTCCTATGCCAATGGGTGCATTTTATACAATCGCAAAACTCCCTGTAGACGATAGCGATAAGTTTGCACAATGGTTACTAGAGGAGTTCCAGTACGAAAAACAAACCGTAATGGTTGCTCCTGCCGAGGGTTTCTACGCCACACCAGGCAAAGGTACAGACGAAGTTCGTATTGCCTACGTACTAAAAGTAGAAGACCTCAAAGCCGCAATGAAATGCCTAGAAATTGCACTCAAGCAGTACCCCGGCAGAACCATCAAGTAATCTACTAGATCTTATAACATTTATTTAGATCTCATAAATAAATATTAATAAGCATTAATTGCTTAAAATAAACACTAAAAAAAGAAGCTGTCTCAAAAGGGCAGCTTTTTTTACGCTAACGCACTAGCCCTACCCCGCGAAGCGGTAAATCTGCCGAAGGCACCAATTTTCATCTGTTTGTCTTTGAGTCAACTATGTGATTTTTACAAGGCTTTAACTCAAAGACAAACAGAGCAGACTTTTCTGTGTTTTGCGTGCATTTTTTTTATAAATTTGTATAAAAGCAGAGAGCGATGAAAAATATTAAGATAACCACAGCACAGTTCGAGAGCAGATCGGGCGACAAAGGATACAATCTTGCTGTAATAGAGAGGCTTGCAGCAGAAGCAGCGGCCGAGGGGTCAAATGTAATTGCATTTCATGAATGTGCAATTACAGGTTATACTTTTGCTAAAGATTTAAGCAAAAAGGAGCTTCTTAAAATTGCCGAGTTTATTCCAATGGGAGATAGTATTGAAAATCTCACCGAAATAGCCTCGGAATATAATATCGCTATTTTAGCAGGGCTGTTCGAGAAAGACAAAGACAATAATATTTACAAAGCACATGTTTGCGTTACCTCACAAGGGGTTATTGCCAAACATAAAAAACTCCACCCCTTCATAAATAAACATATATTACCAGGAGATAGCTATACCCTCTTTGATTTAAATGGATGGAAATGCGGAATATTAATATGCTATGACAATAATATTTTAGAAAATGTAAGAGCTACAAAACTACTTGGAGCCGATATTATTTTTATGCCTCATGTAACAATGTGTACCCCATCCGACAGACCTGGAGCTGGATTTGTAGATCCTAAACTTTGGAAAAACCGAGAGACAGACCCCACCTCTTTAAGACAAGAGTTTGACGGCCCCAAAGGGAGAGAGTGGCTAATGAAATGGCTCCCCTCCAGAGCGCACGACAACGGAATTTATGCAATCTTCTCAAACCCAATCGGGATGGAACACAACCAACTCAAAAATGGTTGCTCCATGATAATTGACCCCTATGGAGATATCATTGCCGAATGTAGAAAACTAGGGACAGATTATGCTACAGCTTTACTCACCCCAGATAAACTAAATCGTTCTGGAGGATACAGATACACCAAAGCACGTAAACCAGAGCTCTACAGAGAGATTATTGGAGCCCCTCATGACTCTCACCAAAAGGTTGCATGGATGCCACCCCACGACAATAAAGACCCAAAAGAGTAACACTTGTAGCGACTTTGGCAACTTCTTCTAGCGCAGCCTCATAAGAAGAGCCCTCTAAAAAAACAAAATCGGCAAAAAATTTATACTCCCACTCTCTCCCAAGCACAGGCAGAGATTGAATTAATGTAAGATTAAGATTGTGTAGAGAGAATATCTCCAGAACCCTACAAAGCGCACCAGGTTTGTGACCAAGAGTAAATGAGACCGATGCCTTGTTGAGTAAATTAATGGATGGTGCAATGCCATTAGAGTTCATAAGTTCACTAGAATTGAGAAGATCACTAGTGTCTAGACTACCTGCAACAGAAGTTTTACGTTTTAAAATTAAAAAACGGGTAAAGTTCCTGCTATTACTCTCGATTCCTGCCTTAATTATATCTAAGCCATAAATTTTAGCAGCTAACTCCCCTGCAATTGCTGCAATGCCTTTTAGACTATCTTGGGCAATCCTTTTAGCAGCAAGTGCCGTGTCTTCACTCTCTACCATTTTCACACCCCTCTCTCTTAAAGTATTCAAATACAAATGGCACTGCCTCAAAGCAATAGGATGAGACCTCACCTCCTTAATATCTTCAATAGAGCTACCAGGCAAAGCCATAAGGTTCTGAACTATTCTAAGATAATGCTCACCAACTATTTGCATAGAATATTCATTCAAAAGAAAATAGTTATGAGATAATATCCCCGCCACAGAATTCTCTACTGCAACCATCCCATAATCGCACCCACCCTTTTCTAACAGAGCAAAAAGATCTTCAAATGTTAGACATGCAATTATCTCTAAAGAACTCCCTTTAAAATATTCCCTTGCTGCAATATCATGAAAGGCACCATGTACCCCTTGAATTGCCACTCTAATCTCCTTTCTCACTATTTAAGATAATTTATATTTATAATCGCAAAAAGACGCTATGCTAGCATGGTGAGTGATAAACAAAACAGTGCGGTCACCTATTTCTCCCTTTAAGTTTTTCAAAAAAGCCTGTTCTGTTTGAGTATCGAGTGCCGAGGTTGCTTCGTCTAAAAGGAGTATTTTCCCTGGGCGCAAAAAAGAACGAGCAATAGCAACACGCTGGGCTTGTCCCTCAGACAAACCCGATCCGTTCTCGCCCAAAACAGTATCTAATCCATTGGGCAAGTTAAAGACAAATGAGGCCGAGGCAATTTTCAACACTCGCGCAAGCTCATCGTCATTTGCCTCGGCATTCCCTAAAAGAAGATTCTCGCGTATGCTACCACTAAAAAGAGAGCCTCCTTGTGGTACATAAACAAAGTTAGAACGAGTGCTCTCCGAGACCTCTACAGATTGAATTTCATCTTCTATAATAATAGTGCCTGAATCAGGTTTAATAAGTGCCAACAGCAGTCGCAGTAAAGTGGTTTTACCTACTCCTGTCTCACCCATTAACGCCACCATGGTTCCCGGCTCTACCACCATCGAGAAATTGGACAAAACCGGCTTCTCCTTTACTGAATAACTGAATGTAAGGTCATCAATTTTAAGTGTAACATTACCTTTAAGAAGTATTCTCTCTTTGCTCTCCTCCTGTTTAAAACCAGTCATAAATATCAGGCGTTCTATAGCAGCTTTGGCCGCCACTATAGAAGGCAATAATCTAATTAACTCAAATAGAGGT
>Ga0172377_10004454_pt1 | contig 14386 bp, 9 predicted proteins | sample Pumphouse3metaG_FD_119749 | JGI IMG/M metagenome (GOLD analysis project Ga0172377, IMG submission 119749) | Leachate microbial communities from a municipal landfill in Southern Ontario, Canada - Pumphouse #3 metaG | ecosystem: Engineered > Solid waste > Landfill > Unclassified | place: Canada... | reverse complement strand
TGGATGCACTTGACAATTATATTCCAGAACCAAAACGTGATATAGATAAGCCATTCTTATTGCCTATTGAAGACGTATTCACAATAACAGGTCGTGGAACAGTTGTTACAGGCAGAGTTGACAGAGGCGTTGTTAAAATGGCTGATGTTGTCGAAATTGTTGGTATGGGGAATAATAAAACAACAACAGTTACAGGTATTGAGATGTTTAGAAAACTTCTTGATCAAGCACAAGCAGGTGATAATGTTGGTTTATTACTTCGTGGTATTGAAAAGAAAGACGTTGAAAGAGGGCAAGTTATTGCTGCTCCTAAGTCAATCACACCTCACACTGAATTCAGTGCAGAAGTTTATGTATTAAAGAAAGAAGAAGGCGGACGTCATACTCCATTCCTTCAAGGGTATCGTCCACAATTCTATTTTAGAACGACAGACGTTACAGGAACAATTGAATTACCACAAGGCGTTGAAATGGTTATGCCAGGCGATAACGTATCTATGAAAGTTCAATTAATTACACCAATTGCTATTGAAGCAGGACTTCACTTCGCTATTCGTGAAGGCGGAAAGACTGTTGGTTCAGGTGTAGTAACAAAGATAATAAAATAATATAAGATTATTTAATTAAAATAAGAAATGCAATCTAACAAAGATTGCATTTTTTTGTGTGTAAATAAAATTTTCGTTCTTTTAAATACCATTATTTATTTTTATTAAGGATAATAATTATTATAAAGTTATTATTAATAGTAATTTTATCAAATTCAATAATTAATTTACAAATTGTTACATTTATAGTATAATAATACTATGAATAATAATAATAATAATACTATGAATAATTTTAAAAACATTTTTATTTTTTTAATAATAATAGCTAATATTTGTCTTGGAATATTAACATTGTTTTTTGATTTTAGTCTTGCAAATTGGATAAAAATAATTATCAGTGCCGGACTTATTTTAGCCGGCATATTTATGATATTTTTATTCTTTTTTAAAAAACAAAGTTGGCTTAAAATTTGTATTGTTTGTTCAATTTTTGCTTATTTAATTATTATTGCTTATTTAATTATTTTAACAAATGATTGGCTTAAATATTTTAGTTCAGCTGATGCAATTAAAGATTTAATTTTATCAACTGGAAACTGGGGCAAATTTGTATTTTTAATAATTCAATTTATGCAAGTTGTTTTTATACCTATTCCAGCAATTATAACTACTTTGGCAGGCACATCAATATATGGACCTTTGGAAGCAAGCATACTGAGTTTTATTGGGATAATGGTTGGCAGTTTAGTCGCTTTTTTATTAGGAAGAATATTAGGCAGAAAGGTTGTTTCTTGGATAGCTGGCAAAGAGCAAACTGAAAAGTATGCAAAAATGTTAAACCATAGAGGCAAATTTTTATTAATAATTATGTTACTTTTTCCTGTATTTCCGGATGATATTTTGTGTTTAATTGCAGGCATTACAACGATGTCGTTAAGATTTTTTGCTTTTGCAATTTTGATTACAAGGCCTTTAACAATAATAGTCACTTGCTATTTAGGAAGTGGGCAATTAATTCCTTACAGTGGTTGGGGATTATTTGTTTGGCCTATTTTAATTATATTATTAATAGCAATATTTATATTTACGTGGAAATATCAAGACAAAATTGAAAAATATTTTATAAATAAATTTAATATACAAAGCAAAGGAACTGAAAGAAAATCTCAGAACACTGATCTTAAATTAATTAATAAAAGCAATATTAGTAATGATAATATTAAAAATGAGAAACAAGTGAACGAAAATAATATCAATATTGATAAAATAAAAAATGAGAAAAATATTGAAAAAAGCAATATTAATGATGATAATATTAAGAATAAAAAATTAATAAATAAAAATTGTATAAATATTGATAAAATAAAAATCGAAAAAAATTTAGATAACAATAAATTAAATATGAAAACAAAAAGTAAAAAAAATAAATTTTAATAATAAAGAAAACAACTATAAAAAGTAAAATGCAATAATTTGAATTAAATTATTGCATTTTAAAATATTGATGAATAGTTGTTAGGTATAGCAGTTAAAAAAAGTTGCATTTATATTAAACTACACTTATATTAAAATAATCTATTTTTTATCTTTTTAATACGTGATTTTAGAATAATATAAAATAAAATCAAAATGTCTAAAATGCAATTGATATAGATTATTAAAACTTAAAGAATAAAGTCAATTTAATAAAAACTTAAGTCAGTTTAATAAAAACCTAAGCCTTATGCTAGTTATAAGTTATTTCAAATTAGATATTTCAAGGTCTACCCCGCGAATGTTTCTTTTAAAAAACGAATTAATTTAATAAATTTTATAATTTCTTAATTAACATGATTTTTTAATTAACATGATTTCTTATTAATCCTATTACTTTGCCTAGTATTTGTATGTTTTCAAAATACATAGGCTCCATATATGAATTTTCTGGTTGTAGTCTTATTTTATTGTTTTCTTTATAATACCTTTTAACAGTCGCACTATCTTCGATTAAAGCAGCAATGATATCGCCATTATCTGCATAATTTTGCCTTTTTAATATTATTTTATCACCATTATAAATGCCTGCATTAATCATACTGTCGCCAATAACAGTAAGCATAAATAAATCCTCACCTCTGAATAAATTAATGGGCATTAAAAACATTTCCTCATAGTTTTGTTCTGCCAATATAGGCTGTCCAGCTGTAATATTTCCAATCAAAGGAATATTTGAAAAGTCATTCATGTCAACACGTTTTCCTGATACAAATATTGCCCTATTTTTGCCACTTGATTTTTTAATTGCCCCTGACTTTTCAAGTTTTTCAAGATAATAAGATACTGTTGAAGTGGATTTAAATTTAAATTCTGCTTGAATATCTCGAACTGATGGTGGGAATCCGTTATCCTTTGTATAAGTTGAAATAAATATTAAAATTTGTTCTAATTTGTTATTTTTCATAATTTTCTCTCCTTAACTTTTGTCTTTTTCATAACTTTATGTAATTATTTTTAGCATCTAGTTTTCATTTTTTATAAAATTTAGTTTTTAATTGTTCATCATTTTTAGCATCTAGTTTTCATTGTTTATCCTTTGGTTTTCTTTTTGTTTAAGATGTTTTCTTATGCAAACTTTCTAGGTTTAATGTTTTTTAACCAATTATTTAGCAACTAATAAAAATTTTCATATTTTTAAATTTTATTTCGACTTTTTTACATCATTTTTTCATTATTTATTAAATTTAGTATTATTTTTTAATTGTTCATCATTTTTAGCATCTAGTTTTATAAATATTTTCATAATTAATCTAAGTTGTTTTTCTTAGTTTAATTTTGTTTGCCGCATCTTTTCGAATATCTTCACTTATAGCCGCATAATGTTTTTTTGTAGTATTTACATCTTTATGACCTAAAACATCTGCAACAATGTAGATATCATGCGTTTCTTTATATAAATTTGTTCCATAAGTGCTCCTTAATTTATGTGGCGAAATTTTCTTTAATGGTGATGCAATTTTGCTATATTTTGAAACTAAATTTTGAACAGTTCTGACATTAATTCTTTGATTCTTCAAAGATAAAAAGAATGCGTCTTTGTCCTCTAATTTTGTAATTATTTTATCCTTTCTTACAACATAATAATTTAAAAGTGCAGTTTTAACTTCGTTGGAAAAATAAAGAATATATTGATTTCCACCTTTTCTTGTAATCGAAAATTTATTTTCATTAAAATCAATATCATTAATATTAATGCCTATTAGTTCGCTAATTCTGATTCCTGTCCCTAAAAATAATGTCAAAATAGCAGTGTCACGCTTCGTGGTTATTTGATTGTAATGTTTTTGCATTTTTGTTAGGTTGACGCCAGTTTCAGCAACGTCTAATATTCTAACAACTTCGTCATTGTCTAATCTAATTATGTTTTTTAAATTAATTTTTGGGTTATCTACTTTGCTTGCAACATTTTTACTAATCTCATCTTTTTTGAAATAGTATTTTAAAAATGATCTAATACTTGCTAATTTTCTGGATTTGGCATATGCTTTATTCTTAAAACATTTATTATTATCAGTCACATAATAACTTAAATAATCTAAGAACTGTTCAATAATTGTTGACGTTATTTTTTCTAAATCAGTAATATTTAAAAGCGTGATTGGGGTATTACAAAATTCAGGCACTTCTTTTGATAGAAATTTAAAAAAAATACTTAAGTCTTGGGCATACGCAAGTCTAGTTAATGTAGCAGTGTTATTTTCAATACCTAAAAAAAACTCAGAACAAAACATGGGCAAATGTTTTCGAATCTCCCTTAGTTTTAACGTATTTTTAATGTTATTTTGCTCAACGTATGATTGTTTATTATCCATATTACTCTTAGTCTAGCACAAATGTGCCAAGAAATCAATTAAATTTTAATATTATTTTAAATAATTTAAAAAGTTTTAATAATTATAATTTAAATAATTTTTTCAATTATAATTTTAATTAATTACAAATAAAGGAATTATAAATAATTGAAACAAATTTAATTAATTCAAATTAATTTAATTAAACAATTACTAAAAAGTAAAATGTCAATAATTAAAATTATGTTATTATTAATTATTAATACTAGGTATAAAAATTATAAGCATGATATTTAATGTAATTAAAAAAATATTATTAATTTAATTCATATATTAAACGATAGCAATATGCATTTTATTTGCAATAATTGAACATTTATATAAAAATAATTAAGGAAAAAATTCATGTGATAAAAAATAATTTTTAAGTTATTAATGGTTAAAATTTAAAAACTATAACAATGCAAAAAAAGGCACACAAAGAACAAAATAAAAAGAATTATTACAATTTTAACAAAATAAAAAGAACAATTACAATTATAACAAAATGTAATTTATTTAATAATAAGAATATAAGCAATCTATAAAAAACAATGTAGTCCAACTTACAAAACATCTAAATTCTTATAACTAAATAAATAACTTTGACAAATAAATTTCTTGATTTTAAGATTTAAAGCAAAATTGACAAATATTGCAGTTCAAATTAATAGTTTAAGTTGTAAAAAATTTGTTTGTATGGTATACTTGCAAATAAATAAGGAGAATGATGAATGACTCAAAATGTAAAAGAGAATAGTAATATCGGTTATATTTTTTTATTAATAACATGTTGTCTAATACTAGTATCTTTGATATGTTCATTGTTTCAATTGTTCAATTCAATCTTACTAGGGTTATTTGGTGTTTCAGTATATTTGTATTTAATCTTTTTTATTCTATTTGGAATATCAAAAATTGCTGGATATAAATTTTATTTTAAGAAAAATTTTATATGGTTAATGATATGTATTTTCATTAGTTTTTTAACAATTATTCACTATTTATGTGCTTTGCAAATTTTTAACGGAAGCTATGCCGATGCAATTAATGGCACATTTTCAAGTTTAACAACTGGCGGATTAATAATCTCATGGTATATTTGGCCTTTTGCATATTTTTTAAAAACTGCCGGAACAATAGTGATTTTTTTTAGTATTGCTTTAATTTTAACTTTTATTGCCGTTGACAAGGTCTACCACAGGACTCATATAACAAATTTAGGTATAAGTAATATAAACTCAAGCAAATTACCTAAAAAGTCCAAAAATTATGCGGGCAGTTTAGAAATTAATCAAAAAGTATTAAATGAAAATCAAAATAAACCAAGTTTTTTATCAATGCCTTTAACTTTAAATGCAAAACAAGCAATAATGGAAGAAAATAAAAGAAAAAATTTGCTTTCTGCCACGAATATCAGTCCACTTTTCACAGCGAAAGATAAACAAAATGATAAGCAAAATAATAGGGCATCAACATTAAATAGCTATAATGAGATACCAAATATTGCAAAAAACAATGAAAATATTAAACAAACGAGTGATTTTGTTGAAGAAAAATATGAAATGCCACAGAAATTTTTACACACGGATGATATGGATGAAGATATAATAAAACCCAAAAAGCATATAAACGATAAAGACAAAATAGTAGACGATATTGTTTTAGATACTGATAAGCAAATTGATTTAAAAAGTGAAATCAAAAAAACTACTCAAACTCCAAGTTACAAACAAGTTAATTTTGATATGGTTAAAGAGCATAAGCAAGCAATTAATTCTAAAAATAAATATAATTATATACGTCCACCTTATGAACTATTAACAACACTTAGCAGTATTCCCAATTTATCACAAGAAAGATTTGAAGAAAAAGCACATAAAATTGAATTGAAACTCGAAGAATTTAAAATTTCTGCAAAATGCGTGGCAATTTCGAGAGGGCCGGCAATAACAAGGTATGAATTTGAAATGCCACAAGGGATTTCTGTTAATAAAATAACTAACTATTCAAACGATATTGCGATGGTATTAGAGGCAAAAAAGGCGATTAGAATTGAAGCTCCAATCCCCGGGAAAAATGCTTTTGGAATTGAAGTTCCGAATGATAAAATTGACATAATAGGATTAAGAGATTTAGTAAATTCAGATGATTTTTTAAATAGTAAATCTCCATTAACCTTTGCACTTGGTAAAGACTTAACTAATAGAACTATAGTTGCAGATATTTCAAAACTTGTGCATACTTTAATTGCTGGCTCTACTGGAAGTGGGAAAAGCGTATGTTTAAATGCAATTATAGTAAGTTTGATATACAAGTCAAGTCCTATGGACGTCCGCATTATCTTGATTGATCCTAAATATGTTGAATTTAATATTTATGAAAAGTTGCCACATTTATTATTGCCTAATATCATAACAGAACCTAATCATGCAGTTAATGCCTTAACTTGGGTGGTTGAAGAAATGGAACGCAGAAATAGGTTGTTTGGGCAAAATTACGTTAGGAATATTGATGAATACAATGAAATGCCTGAAGTTTTAGATGGCACATTTGTTAAGATTCCAAGAATTGTGGTTATTGTTGATGAATTAGCTGATTTAATGCTAAATGCTAGAAAAGAGATAGAAGAAAAAATCTTAAAATTATCACAAAAGGCACGTTCAAGTGGAATTCATTTAATTCTTGCAACACAAAGACCATCTGTTGATATAATTACTGGCACGATAAAAGCAAACTTACCATCGCGTATAGCATTCTCATTAACAAACTATAATGATAGCAAAACCATTATTGACCAAGGTGGTGCTGAAAAATTGCTTGGCAGAGGAGATATGTTATATTTGCCAAGAGATATAAGTGAACCAATTAGATTGCTTGCACCATACATTTCCCAGCCAGAAGTTGCAAGTATTGTTGATTACGTTAAAAAATATAATCCAGCTAATTTTGATAAAGAAATTCAAGAAGCAATATTGATTGAAAAAAGCGATATAGATAATCTTGGATTTGATGCAACAAGCGACGAATACTTTGTGCCTGCTCTTAGAATGGCAATAGAGCAACAACAGGCATCGACTTCATTCTTTCAAAGGCGATTTTCAATAGGATTTAATAGGGCAAGCAGAATAGTTGAACAAATGGAAAGTTTGGGTTATATATCAAAAGCCGAAGGATCAAAACCTAGAATAATATTTATTACAATGGAGGAATTTATACGCCAATATGGCGACTAAACTTATGGAGAAATTAGACAAAAGAGTAGCTCTTATAGGGCTAGGATGTGATAAAAACATGGTTGATGCAGAACATATGCTATATTTAATTAAAGAAAATGGTTTTACAATTACAGATGAACTTTGTGAAGCCCAAGTTATCATTATCAACACATGTGGTTTTATTAAAGACGCACAAATGGAATCTATTCAAAAAATACTTGAAATAGAAAAATTAAAACAACAAAAATTAGAAAAACTGATAGTCACAGGCTGTTTAAGTCAAAGAAATGCTGAGGACTTAAAAAAAGACATTCCTCTTGTGGATTACTGGGCAAAAATTAATGAAGATAATAACATTGTTAATGTTATATATAAACTGTATAATCAAAATTTCATTACTTGTTGTCCGATTGATAATTTACAAAGAATTGTTTCAACACCAAAGCATTATGCTTATGTTAAAATAGCAGAGGGTTGCGACAATTTTTGTTCATATTGCACAATTCCAAAAATTAGAGGAAGATATAAAAGTCGAACTATAGATGAAATTATAAATGAATGCGAAGTCTTGGTAAAGAATGGCACGAAAGAAATAATAATCATTGCACAAGATATTACCAAATATGGTGAGGATTTATATGGCGAAAATAAGCTGATTGAGATTTTAAAAAAAATTACAAAGATAGACGGACTTGTTTGGGTAAGACTACATTATTGTTATCCAGAATTAATTAGTGAAGAACTAATAGATTTAATTGACAAAAATGAAAAAATATGTAAATATATAGATATACCTTTTCAACATGTTAGCACGAAACTATTAAAATTAATGAATAGAAAAAGTGATTACAATTCAATTTGCAAACTTATTGAATATATAAAAAGCAAGCCAAGTAATATTGCAATACGTTCATCATTTATTTTAGGATTTCCAAAAGAAACCAACAAAGATTATTTAGAAGTGATAACATTTTTGAAAAAATATAAATTAAATAACGTCGGATTTTTTAAGTATTCAAGAGAAGAAGGAACGCTAGCATCAAAATACAGTAGACAGGTCAATGAATTAGTTAAAAAATTAAGAGTAAAAAAAGCATATAAAGTTCAAAATAAAATTGCATACGCAAATAATAAAAAATTAATAGGGGAAACAGTGCTTGCAGTTTGTGAAGGATTTAATGAGAATAATGGTGTGTTTATTTTAAGAAATCAATATAATTCGCCAAATATTGATACAGCAATGTTTGATTACAGCGATGAACTAAAAATCGGCGAATTTTATAATGTAACGGTAAGTGGTTTTTGCGGATTAGATTTAATCTGTGAAATCGTGAAAGGAGAAAAATTATGAATACAGCAAACAAAATTACATTTTCTAGGTTAATATTTATTCCTATAATTATGTTTTTATATCTTGCAGAATTTATTCCCTATGGGAAATTAATTGCAATGGTATTATTTATCGTAGCGTCGCTAACTGACATGCTTGATGGACATGTTGCCAGAAAATATAACATGGTTACAAATCTAGGAAAATTTATGGACCCTATTGCAGATAAGGTTCTTGTTATGGCAGGATTAATGTTGATTTTTGCAGATAATATTTTGCCTGATTTATTATTGATTTTGACTGCAACTATTATGTTTGCACGTGATTATATAATTGATAGTTTAAGACAAATCGGGGCAAGTCGTGGCAAGATTATTGCAGCAGCAAAATCAGGTAAAATCAAGGCATTTATGCTTGATGTGGCTATAATTTTTGCAATGTTAATTGGTGCTAACGCACAAAGCTTTAATATAACAGGCGTTATTTATAACGTTTCGATAACTTTGACTTATGCTGTATTTGGTATAGCAGTTATTCTTGTAATTTATTCTTTATTTGAATATTTAATAAAAAACAAATCAGTATTTCAAGGTGAATAATGAAAATTTCATTATTTTTATGTTTTGATGACGATTTATATAATTATCAAAAAAAATTTGAGAATTTAAAAGAAAATTTATTTAAAATAGGCTTTGATATTAATTACACATTTTGGATTAAAGATCTGCTTGGAATTGACTACAAAAACATGGGGACAGGTTTAAAAGTATTTTTAGAAGATTCAAAGCAAAGTGCTAGTAATTTATTGATAAGCACAAGTAATTTAGAAAAAACTAGTGATGGAATTTATTTCAATTTTGATTTAAATATTTTAATTATACCTATTGAAAATGTTTTTAAAGAAGAAATTATAAATCAAGACATACTATGTAAATTAAATGCACAATTTTCTTGCAAAATTTTTAAAACATTTGGAGTTACATTTATAAATCTTTTTGAATATTTAAAAGAATTTAAGCTGAATAATAATGTTTTTGAATTTTTAATAACAGAAAATTTAAAAGATGCAAAAATTATTCTTAGATTTTCTTTAAATTTAGATGCAAAAATTATAGAACAAATAAGTTTAAATGTTTATAAAGATTTGATGCCTAATGTTTATGCAGACAGAGATATTAATTTGTCAACGGCAATTTTTGAGATATTAAATTTAAGAAAATTAAAAATATCTTGTGCTGAAAGCATGACAAGTGGGCTTATAGCAAATACTTTAATTAGTGAAAACATGGGTTCAAGTGAAATTATTAATGAATCATATATTGTATATAGTGACGAGGCTAAACATGAGATTTTAGGTGTAAGTCAAGAAATATTAGATAAATTTTCAGCAGTTAGTGCTGAAACTGCTTTTGAAATGGCAGTTGGTTTATTAAAAAAGAATAGATGTGATATTGGACTTGTAACCACAGGATATGCAAATCATGAAAATTCAGAATTAAACGGATTGTTTTATACGGCAATTGGTGATAAAAATGCTGTTCATGTTTATAAAAATAAATTTAATGGCACAAGGCAAGAAGTGATTCAGTATGGCGTTAAGTTAATATATTTTCAACTATTAAAAAAATTACGTGAAAATACTTTGAATAATATCAATTTTGCTGTATAATTAAATGAGGTAAATATGGAAAAAAACGAAAGAAATAAGATACTTTTAGAAACGATTGCGGGCTTAGAAAAACAATACGGAAAAGGTGCAATAATGAAACTTGGCGATGATTTTTATCAAAAAGTTGATGTTATAAGCACGGGCTGTATAGGCATTGATTATGCTCTTGGAATTGGTGGCGTTCCTAAGGGGAGAATTGTTGAAATTTATGGACCTGAATCATCAGGAAAAACGACTGTTGCCTTGCATATAATTGCAGAATCACAGAAATTGGGTGGCAATGCTGCATTTATTGATGCTGAGCATGCACTTGATCCAAATTATGCATCAAAACTAGGTGTCAATGTTCCAGAATTATACGTTTCACAACCTGATACAGGTGAGCAAGCTCTTGATATATGTGAAACATTGGTTAGAAGTGGTGCATTTGATATTATTGTTATCGATTCTGTTGCAGCACTTACTCCAAAAGCTGAAATTGAAGGTGAAATGGGCGATAGTTTTATTGGACTTCAAGCAAGACTTATGTCACAAGCATTAAGAAAATTGACGGGAATTACTAATAAATCAAAAACTTGTGTTGTTTTTATTAATCAATTAAGAGAAAAGGTTGGCATTATATTTGGCTCACCTGAAGTAACGCCGGGTGGAAAAGCATTGAAATTTTATTCTAGTATAAGAATTGACGTTAGAAAAAGCGACACTATTAAAAATGGTGATGTAATTGTTGGTAATAGAACCAAGGCTAAAATAGTGAAAAATAAATTAGCTCCTCCATTAAAAACGGCAGAGTTTGATATCATGTATGGATTAGGCATCTCAAAAGAAGCAAGTCTTTTAGAATTATCCGTTGATAAGGGAATCGTTGAAAAAAGCGGGGCTTGGTTTTCTTATAATGGTGAAAAAATTGGGCAAGGCAAAGAGGCTGTCAAAGCTCGTTTAAAAGAAGATAAAAAATTATATGATGACATTGAAGAAAAATTAAAAGAAAAAATCAATACGGAAACAAGTAATATTTAATATTGCTAAAATATAATTATAGTTTTTAAAACAATTAATTATATCGAGAGATAGACTACATTAGTCTATTTTTTGTTATTTATTTAATAAATTATAAAAGGTTAAACTTAGTAATTGAAAATGATAACATATTAAAAGTAGGTCACTTTGCATGGTTTAAATATTTTTTTCAAATTGCTTGACTTTTACATGAAATATGTATACACTTTAAAAGTAAAGACAATGTATAATAAGTATATGAAATTCTTAATTGTTTTTATATTAGGAGATGAACATGATACAAGCAAATGTAAGTTTGCTTTGCGTAGCATCATTAGACTTGATACCGATCTTAATTATAATTTTTGGTAGTTTAATAGTAGGAAGTGTTGTTGGATTCATCATCAATAAAATAGTTGTTGAAAAAAAGATAGATACCGCAAATATATCAGCAAAAAAAATTATTGAAGATGCTTTAAGCGAAGCAAAATCACAGAAAAAGGAAATTATTTTAGAAGCAAAAGATGAGTCTTTAAGAATAAAATCCGAACTTGATAAAGAATTAAAAGAAAGGCGAACAGAAATTCAAAGAATGGAAGATCGCTACTTGCAAAAAGAGGAGTTTTTGACAAAAAAAGAAGAACAACTCGATAAAAGAAATGATCAATTTGATAAAAGCAAATCAGATTTAGAATTAAGAGAATCAAGTTTGCACGATCAACTAACAGAGGTTGAACAATTAAAACACAAAGCAATACAAGAAATTGAAAATGTTGCTAAATTATCACAAGAAGAAGCCAAAACTCTTTTAATATCCACTATTGAAGATGAGGCAAAAAAAGATGCCGCTAATTTAATTAGAGATATAGAAGAAGAAGCAAAAAATGAAGCGGATAAAAGAGCGCTAAATATTGTTACACAAGCAATTCAAAGGTGTGCAACAGACCATACTGCTGAAATTACTGTTACTGCCGTTCCACTTCCAAGTGATGAAATGAAGGGGAGGCTAATTGGACGTGAGGGGAGAAATATTCGAGCTTTAGAAAATGCGACAGGAATAGATCTTATTATTGATGATACACCAGAAGCTGTAATTTTGTCGGGCTTTGACCCGATTAGACGAGAAGTTGCCCGTATTTCAATTGAAAAATTAATGCAAGATGGCAGAATACATCCAGCAAGAATTGAAGAAATGGTTGAAAAGGTGCGTCGTGACTTAGATGTTACAATGAAAGAAGCGGGCGAAAACGCCTCTTATGATGCCGATGTTCATGGATTGCATCCAGCATTGTCAATGCTTCTTGGGCGATTAAAATACAGAACAAGCTTTGGACAAAATGTATTAAAGCATAGTGTTGAAGTATCAAACTTAGCAGGTGTTTTGGCAACAGAACTTGGGGCTGATGTTAAAATCGCCAAACGTGGTGGACTTTTGCATGATATTGGGAAAGCGGTTGACCATGAGGTTGAGGGAACACATGCACTTATTGGGGCTCAATTAGCACGAAAATACAAAGAAAGTGAAGAAGTCATTCATTGTATTGAAGCTCACCATAACGAAGTTGAATTTCATTCTGTGGAAGCAATTATTGTTCAAGTTGCAGATGCGATTTCATCAGCAAGACCAGGTGCAAGACGTGAATCACTAGAAAATTATATAAAACGTTTAGAAAAGTTAGAGGAAATTGCAAATTCATTTAGTGGAGTTGAAAAATCCTTTGCAATTCAAGCTGGGCGTGAAGTTCGAATTATTGTTAAACCAGAGGAAGTTACTGATGACCAAGCTTTATTTATTGCAAAAGATGTTGCACGCAAAATTGAAAAAGAGCTAGATTATCCAGGGCAAATTAAGGTTAACGTTATTCGTGAATCAAGGCGAGTTGATTACGCAAAATAAAATATTTTACTGTAAGTATTTATACTTGCAGTTTTTTATTAGCTTGCTATAGTAAATATAACTTTTATAATAATTACATTAAATTTGAACAAAGATAAAACATATAAGATAAAAATGAAAGCGATAAAATTTTAAAATAATTTCATTTATATTAAACAGAAATAATTAAACAATATAATTTTAAAATAATTAAATTTTAAAACAAATATAAAAAAATTATATACAATTTTATACCAATTACATCGAATATAAAACGAATTTTTAAAAAAATACATTTTATTTAGAACAAAGATAAAAAAAGCAATATAATCTGAGGTGAAGATTATATTGCTTACATTTCTCCAAATACACATCAACATAAGTTTATCTTATGTGTAGTCTTTATTTAATGTTTATTCTTCATTGAAATTTTATATAGGCCTAACGTAGGGCTTTAAGCCTACAACATAATATTCAAAAAAAATATATTAGTGATTGACAAATTGCATTAACAAAGTATATTCTTAGAAAACAAATCATAAAATAATGTAAAATATTGTTATATTATGGTGGAAAAGTGGAATTATCATTAAATGAGTTGCGACTAAAACAAGTAATCAATATTTTTGACGGAAAGTGCTTAGGGCATATATGTGATGCGATTTTTGACGAATGCTATGGCAAGTTGCTTGGCTTTGTAGTGCCGGGTAATAGACGTTTTTGTGGGTTTTTTAAACCATGTAATGATTTATTTGTTCCATTTCAAAATATATGCAAAATCGGTATAGATGTTATATTAGTTGAATTATTACCTAATACTCAAAGGTGTGATTGCAATCAAGCTAAGCCAATTTCTAGTTTTAATCAAAATAATTTT
>Ga0172377_10004452_pt1 | contig 14392 bp, 14 predicted proteins | sample Pumphouse3metaG_FD_119749 | JGI IMG/M metagenome (GOLD analysis project Ga0172377, IMG submission 119749) | Leachate microbial communities from a municipal landfill in Southern Ontario, Canada - Pumphouse #3 metaG | ecosystem: Engineered > Solid waste > Landfill > Unclassified | place: Canada... | reverse complement strand
TTCAGGATGCTTGCGACCAATAACCGGCGTTTACCCGGAATAAAGCTTAATACCAAAATCATTGAAAGAGAATCGCTGTAAAAAACTGCCTCACAGCGCTAATTCTCGCAATTAAAAAACTACTGGCGTCTGCTGAATACCCTTATCAGCCTTACGTCGGCAATCATTTCATGCAGGCCTCGGCGAAAAACGTACACAAACAGCGGCGAGAAAATAAAACATAAGGGCCAAAACAGCGTAAAAATAAAGGCGCGGAAAAAATACACTTCCCCTATCCGGCGTTTACTTAGAAATATCCCCCAGAACCACATACCAAAGGTTTGCGAATAATATCCGAGACATAAGGCGTTGACGACAAAAACGCCCAGCAGAAGCGCCGCCAGGCCAAAAGTCACAATTTCATTCAATTCGCCGGTCTTCAGCCAACGCGCCGCGCCGGGCGCACCGCTCAGACAGACATATTCTTCATTGGCAACGGTATCCATCCATATCGAACTTGCCTGGTACCCGGCATTTTTATCCGCGAAAGTATAGGGAGGACAATCCGCGCTTAAATTATTTTCATGCACTTCAGCTTTTATTTTGGCGGTCGCGGCTTTTTCCGCTTTCAGTTCCGCTTCGAAAGCCTTTTCGGTTTTTTTAAGCTCATCATCTTTCAGGGTTTGTTTAGCTGCTTCAAGACGTTTTTCTATATCCAGCCGACGTTCTTCCGCCGCCTTGTCTATAGGGATCATCATATTGTCTTTTTCGGCGATTGCCTGCTTGGAATTGTCCGTCCGCGAAGCAGGGTAATAATACGCATAGACCAGACCGGCAAAGTATATGAGCAGCCCGACGAGTAAAATCACAACCAGGTCGTAGAGCCCGGCCATTGAGCGCGAAAACATGTTGGCATACTGATAAGGGCGCTTCTGTTCCAGCTTTGAAGTCGACGCAGGAACAAATTTCTCCGCGATACGGCCTTTGATATCCTTAAGAACGGAACCTGACTTTTCCATCATTGTAGCGGCTTCTTCTCTCCTCACCGCCTGTTCCGCAAGCCGTTCCTTTAAAAATGCCATATCATCGGCGGTACGCCAATTCGCCATCAAGGAACTGCGGATCGGGGTTTCCGCCGTAATACGATCTTCATCAACCCATTTTTCCAGGGTTTCCGCGTCGACCGGCCCGTGCTCCTCGTTATTTTTGTCTTTGATAATATATTGCATCTTAAGTTCATCCCGGGTTTTATATTTTTCTATATCTTAACTCAAACCCGGATTTTTTCAAATTTGTTAATCGTAAAAGTTAAAGATAACCCCTCATTCCGGCAATATACAAAAAAGCTGATCGCAAAATCTGTTGAAGTTTTGAAATCAGCTTTAAAAAAATAGGGCTTAGGCTTCTAAGTGTTTAGAGGAGTAATTATGAAGAGGAGAAAATTGCGTATAGGAACTTAAAAGACCTAAACCCTAAACCTTATATTATAGTATAATGCTGAACCGGCGCAAATGTCAATCGGCTATTTAATAAACTGTCAAAATATTTAACAATTTCTTATATTTTGTAGATAAAACGACCTTATATCAGATATAAGAAATCACTAAACTAAAAATGAAAAACTACCGCAAAAGCCAAATGCGCGATTTTCACCCTCACATTACCACTATAAATTTTCAATCAACTTTTCATCCAAACTATACCCGGACTCAGGAAATAATTAAAAAACATAATTTCCCCCATCGTCCTGAAACCTTTAGTATATATTGGCTGATATTTTTTACAAATAAAAAAACAAATTTTTTTCAATGTTTTTTATTTTCAGCAGGAAAAAACTTCAAAATAATTTTTTTTCAATGTTTTATAATTCGATAACACCTAAAAAAATCAGTTTTCCAGGCTTTTCAGCAATTTGCTGATTTGCGATTTCTTATTGCCCACCCGGTTTTTCGGAATAGTCCCGACTTTAGCGGCTTTATCAAATTTGCTGAAACAGGTTTTGCCCAGTTCATTTGCCTTTTCCGCATCTTTTGCGGCAACCGCTTCGCGGAAACTTTTCTCAATGGTTTTCAGGGCTGATTTGCGCGCTTTATTGCGTAAGTGCTTTTTCGCATCCGTACGCATTCTTTTCATTGCCGATTTGCCTGCCATATCTATCTAACCTCGTTTAGTTGTTTTTTATAAATAGTTTTGTAAAAAATAGTTCTGAGACACTAACTGAAAGCTATTAAAGATTGCACAAATTTCGACATAATCAAGTTTTTCATATAAAAAAAGTGAAAATATTTCTCCATATGCGGCCAAGTTCATTTTTCTGCGGCCTTATTCGCTCCGATTCAAGTTCAAATGTGCAATGTATACTTTCGCATTTTAGCTTGGGCAAGCATTTTTTCACTAAAAACAGCTATTAATTCGATAAAAAATAGAAGAATCAATTTGCTACTTTAATTTTGCGGTTTATATTAAGCCCTGTATGTAGATAAATCTTGCATTTCTATGCGTCGGTGGATTAGTGGGTAAGTTACCCGCTTTTTTTTATCGGCAAAGGCTAAATGCAAACTTAAATAAATGCAGAAAGGACAAAGCGATGAACAATGAATTATTAACAATTCTTGAGTATCTGGAACAGGAACGCGGAATCAGCCGCGAAGTCTTGGTGAAGGCAGTTGAAGCCGCTTTGATGTCCGCATCCCGCAAAAGCATACATCCGGCCAGTGAACTCAATGTAAAAGTTGATCCGGTCACCGGTGAAATAAAAGCCTGGGCCCGCCTGACTGTTGTCGATTCTTTCCCAAACAATGATCAACTCATCCTTGCCCGCGCCCAGGAAAAATATCCTGACGTAAAAATCGGCGATGTCCTTGACTGGGAAGTTACTCCTAAAAATTTCGGACGCATCGCGGCCCAGACTGCAAAACAGGCTATCATGCAGCAGCTCCGCCGTGCGGAAAAGGAAAATGTCAAAGCCGAATTCGCCGAGCAGATAGGTAAAATTATCAACGGCGTGGTCAGGCGTTTTGAAAGCGGAAACATCATTATTGATTTCCAGAAAGCCGAAGGCATACTCAGTTCCAAGGAAAAAATTTACGGCGAACAGTACATGGTGGGAGACCATATCAATGCACTGCTTCTCGAAGTGGATACGAAAACTTCAGGCCCCAGCCTTATCGTTTCGCGCACCCATCCGGATTTCGTCAGGCAACTGTTCGAGCGCGAAGTTTCGGAAATCCATGACGGTATCGTCGAAATAATCCGCGTTGCCCGTGAAGCCGGAAGCCGCTCTAAAATCGCGGTAAAAAGCAACGCTTCACGAGTAGATCCCGTCGGCGCCTGTGTCGGGATGCGCGGCACCCGGGTCAAAAATGTAACCACCGAACTCGGCGGGGAACGTATCGACATAATTCCTTACGACGACGATATCAGGCAATACGCCACAAACGCCCTGCAGCCGGCAAAAGTTAAATCGGTAGAAGTCAAGGAAGCCGAAAACGAACTGATCGTTTACGTCACGCCCGACCAGTCGCGGCTGGCTTTCGGCAAGAAGGCCCAGAACGTGCGTTTGTCCTCAAAATTAATCGGCTGGAACATCAATATCCAGATCATTGAGCCGAAGAAAGAAGAAAGCATGGAAGACAAGATCCGTAAGGCCGCCGCCGCTCTCGCTGAAACGGCCGGCGTCTCGGGAAACACCGCCTTCATGCTGGTGAGCAACGGTTATGTTTCGCTGGAAGGCATTCTGGCGGCCGGTAAAGAAGAAATCCTCGCAATTGAAGATATCAATACTGAAGAAATAGATAAAGTTTTCACCGAATTTAAAGACTCGGCGGAATAAAATCAGATTAAAAATCAAAGGATCAGGTAGTGAAGAAAGTAAAAGTAAAAGACCTTGCCAAAAAATACAGTACTTCTCCAAGGAAAATACTTGAGGAGCTGGCATTAGAAGGTATCGAGCTGGAATCGAACAGCAGCTTTATTCCTCCTGATATGATCGAACTGCTTGAAGAACACTTTGACGATGTTTTCAAAAAGAACAAGTCGGCGGAATCAACTCGCTCATCCGAGAATGCCAATAACGGTGACAGGGAAGTCCACATAAAAACGCCGATTATTGTCAAACAACTCGCCGTAGCCTTGAACAAAAAGCCCAATGTCATCATAAGCGAACTGATGAAAATCGGCGAACTGGCGAGCATTAACCAGACCCTGACAGAAGAAACCGCCGACAAAATATGCGATGTTTTCGGCATGAAGCTGGTAATTGACCACCGTACCAAGGACGAACATAACATTCACGGCGAAAACAGCAATTTATTCGATGAAGCTGCGGACAACCCCGAAGACATGCTTGAACGTCCTCCCGTCGTAACTTTTCTCGGCCACGTCGACCACGGTAAAACTTCTTTGCAGGATAAAATCAGGCATACGGTTGTCGCCGAGGGCGAAGCCGGGAAAATCACTCAGCATATCGGTGCTTCCCAAGTGGTTTTTAACGGCAAAAAAATTACTTTTATCGACACGCCGGGACATGAAGCTTTCACCCAGATGCGGGCGCGCGGCGCCAATGTCACCGATATCGCGATACTGGTAGTGGCGGCCGACGACGGCTTCAAACAACAGACTATTGAAGCCCTTGACCACGCCAGGGCCGCCAAAGTGCCTATAATCGTCGCTATAAATAAAATCGACCTCCCTAACGCCAATCCCGATAAAATTCTACTCCAGATGCAGCAAAATGAACTGATGAGCGAAGACTGGGGCGGGGATGTCGGAGCGGTACGGGTTTCAGCCGAAACCGGGGAAGGCCTCGATAATCTGCTCGAACGCATTCTGCTGGAAGCAGAACTGCTGGAACTGAAGGCAAACCCGAATAAACCGGCGAAAGCGCTTGTCCTCGAATCCCAGATCGAATCCGGATTCGGAGCCACGGCAAGCGTGCTGGTTCAGGAAGGCACCCTGAAAATAGGCGACGTCGTGCTTGCCGATGAATATTACGGGAAAGTAAAAAATCTGCTGGATGAACGCAATAATTCGTTACAGAGCGTCGGGCCGAGCGACCCGGTAAAAGTCGTGGGACTTACGGGAGCGCCGAGCGCCGGTTCAACCCTGAGGGTTTGCAAAAAAGAACGCGACGCCAGAAATGAAGCGGAACGCCGCGCCCATGAAAACCGTCAGGTCAGCCTTTCCAAAGATTCAATCGTATCCGTTGACGACCTGTTCAGCAGGATCAATACCGACAGCAAGAAAGTCCTTAACATTATCATTAAATCCGATGTTCGCGGTTCCGGCGAAGCCATTCAGGACTCTCTCCATAAACTTCCTTCCGAAAAGATCGAAGTGGACGTCATTATGAACAGCGTCGGTTCAATTACTGAGAACGATGTTATTCTGGCCTCGGCCTCCGACGCAATAATCGTCGGTTTCCACGTCAGGGTCAACCCCGGAGTCAATGAACTGGCCAAGAAAGAAGGCGTGGAAATTCGTCTGTATAACATTATTTACGAACTGCTTGAAGATATTACCGAAGCGCTGACTGGACAGCTCGAACCGGAAAAACGCGAAAACGATCTCGGCGAAGCCAGGATATTACAGATATTCGAAGTCAAAAAAGGCATCAATGTCATCGGTTGCATGATCGAACAAGGCTCTGTCAAAGTCGGTTCAAAAGCCCGTGTTTTCCGCAACAAGGAGCTTATCTATAACGGCGAAGTCACTTCCCTGCGCCGCTTCCAGGACAATGTTAAGGAAGTCAAAGCCGGACTCGAATGCGGCATTAAACTGGATAACTTTGCGGATTTTGAAGAAGGCGACACCGTCAAATTTTTCGAGATTGAACTGAGAAAAGCAAAACTGTAAAAGTCGGGAGGTCTTGCATGAGCGCCGGAAGCAGGATTGTCAGGGTGAACGAGCTTTTGAAGCGCGAACTGGGCAACTTGATCACCACCAAGAATATAGCTCCCTCAGCTTCCGTCCTGGTCTCGGTCACTGAAGTAAAAACCAGCAGCGATCTCCGCCACGCGGTAGTACTCGTAAGCGTATTCGGCGGCAATGATGAAACCGCTCGTGAAGTTCTCAAGACCCTCAGAAACAGAAGAAGCGAATTTCAGCATGACATTTCACAGGTCGTTTCCCTGAAATACACCCCGGTATTAAAATTCGAACTCGACCCGCGGATCGCCGCCGGAGACAGGGTGTTCGAACTCCTGGGAAATAATTCAGACGACAAATAATTGAAAATTGAAAGAGGAAAATGAAAAAACAGAAATTAAAGAAAAGAATTTTTATCCGTGTTTGTCCGTGTTCGTCCGTGACTATCTGTGTTCCCTCTTAAACTGATTACTGATAACTTATTAGATGAATAAAATAAATCCCGAAGAAGCCGCCAAACTGCTCAGAAAATACGACAATTTTCTGATCGTAACCCATGAAAACCCGGATGGCGACGCACTCGGTTCAAGTTTCGCCATGCTGGAGTACCTGCGGCTCACCGGGAAAAAAGCTGAGCTTCTTCTGCCGGAGCAGATACCGGAAAAATACCGGGATTTTTCTCCCCCCGCCTGCCGTAATTACGCAGCCGGGCTGGACTGGGCAAGCTACGATTTTATGATATATCTGGACACCCCGATACAAAAACGCGCGGCGCTTTCCGAACTTGATTTTGCCAACATACCGCTCCCCAGCCTGAATATAGACCACCACCCGGACAACATGAGTTACGCAAAATGGAATCTGGTAATGCCCGAAGCGGCGGCGGCGGCGGAAATCATTTTCATGATTTTCAAAGCCGGAACGGAAACAAAAATAACGCCGGAAATCGCCGGGCTTCTGTTGCTCGGAATAATCATGGATACCGGCTGTTTCCGCTTCGACAACACAACTCCGAAAATCATGCGGCAGGCAGCCGAACTACTGGAACTCGGAGCAGATTATCACCATATCATCAATGAAATGTTTTTTTCGGTCCCGCTCAGGCAAATCGAATTCCAGTCAGAACTGGTTTCCCAACACTTCAAGACAGCATGCGGCGGACGGCTGGCATGGTTCTACGTGCCGCCTGAATTGATCAAAAAATATAATGTCAACATGCGCAACACCGAGGGACTCATTGAAACTCTGCGAGCCGTTCAGGATACCGAAATTGTCGTGATCATGCAGAAACATGAACTGGGATTTAAAATTTCCATGCGCTCGAAAAGCCCTGAATTCTCCGTCGGGAGCATCGCGAGAAAACTCAACGGCGGCGGCCATGAAATGGCGGCGGGCGGCCTGATAAAGGCGGCAACGCTGATGGAGGCTGAAGAAATACTCATAGAACATGCTGAAGGAGTACTTAATGCGCTATAAACCTGAAAAACACCGCTTACCGCCTTTCAAAACGGATGGTGCGCTGCTGGTGGACAAGCCTAAAGAATGGACAAGTTTCGATGTCGTAAACATGCTCAGGAACCGTTTTAACATACCCAAAATCGGGCATTGCGGCACCCTTGACCCGGCAGCCAGCGGACTGCTGGTGATGATGCTCGGTAAATTCACCAAACTGAGCCAGAAATTCAGCGGCGAGGACAAAGTTTATCAATCCGACATGCTTATCGGCACGGAAACCGATTCCCAGGACATGGACGGCGAAGTCATTGCTGAAAACGACTATTCGCAGATTACGGAAGCCCAGGTTCGTGAAGCGCTGGACTCGTTTGTCGGCGAACAGGAACAGGTTCCGCCGATGTTTTCCGCCAAAAAGCAGGACGGCAAACGCCTTTATCAACTCGCCCGGCAAGGCCTTGAAGTAGAAAGGGAAGCGAAACAAATTTGCATTGAATATATCAAAATCGACGAAATTATCCTTCCTCATGTCAAATTTACAGTGAAATGCTCAAAAGGCACTTACATCCGCACCTTGTGCGCCGATGTCGGGAAAAAACTTGGCTGCGGCGCCGTACTGTTTGACCTGCGCCGAACGTTCAGCGGCAAATTCGACCTGAATGACGCCGTCAGCATCGAGACATTGAAGAGCTGGGAACAGGCCGACCTGGAAATCCACCTGAGAAATTTCATGTTCGAAAAAGTCTCAAAAATGGCGTTTAACTGAGTAAAAATATTTTCAAAACTCAGGATAATAACAAAATTTTCCTTGAAAACGGTTGACTATCATCTTATATTTAGTAAAAGCCCGGGAGGTTGCTATGGCAAAAGAAAATTTTTCTAAAAAACAGGGAAAAATATCTTTGTTGTCCATGGAAAAAGATTTACAGCAGGCATTTGGAGCCTCTGCTGTAAAAAAAGTCAATATTGAAATGCAATTAGAAGAAAGCGTATCCCAATTCCTTTCTGCTATGAATAAGGGAAAAGCTCGAGTTCCCAAATGTAAAACCGCGTTTGGGGAATAATTATGCATGAACATCGTTTGTGTAGCGCTTTGTCCTGTAGTTTTTTTGCCTTGACGCCGCCGTTTTCATGTTTTTCTTTTATAGAAAAAACCTTTGGACAAGATTCTGATTCTATTCATCGTTGTTTTTCTTTAGCACGTTCGTTTCAAGCCAAAACAATGGTTTTAGAAAGACTTAATCCAGCAGGAGAAGGCATCATTGCAGATGAAAACCACGAACTGCAAATTAGATATCCTTCTTATCGTTCAAATTTTTTGTTCCGTATTTCTTTTTGGCGTTCCATAATGAACTCTGAAACGGATTTACGTAGAGAACGATCCTATAATCTCATAGGGTATGCTATTGTAAAAAATGATACTATCCCTGACAAAAAGATCAATCAACCACATGTTTTTGAAGCGGTATTTGAAAAATATGCGCATCGCCATAACTGTATAAGAAAACCTCCTGTATTTAAAGTTCACATAGGGGAAAAAATTTTTTCTGTAAAAGGCTTTATTTTTGCCCAGCAAAACAGCTTATCCAAATGTTGCGCGCATGTGGCATTATATTCTCTTATTGCCGGCAACAATCCTTTACTGGAACCGTCTTTTGCTCAAATGACAAAAATTGTTAATGGCCTCAATAAAAACAGTTTAGCTTTAGAGCCTAAAGAAATCCGTAAAATTTTGGATTTTTACGGTTTAAAGTATCATGATTATTATTATACGAACAAAGAACGTAATTCTTTAATTTCCGGCGAAATATCTGAAAAAACCATAGTCCCTTTTAATAAACTTCTGTATGCCGGTATTGAATCCGGAGCCGGTGCATTGGCCGGTTTCATTCTCCCTGGTGGAGATGGCCATATCATTCCTTTTTATGGGCATACATTCAACAAGGACACCTGGGTGCCTGATGCCGAAATTGCGTATTTTAAAACTGGACAAATAAAATATTCGCCAAGTGAAAATTGGACCAGTAGTTTTATCGGTCATGATGATAATTTCGGAGCAAACCTTTGCATTCCCAAACTATATTTGACCCACAAAAATGTAAATTATGTTATTGAAATTTTCAAAAAGGGTATAGTCTTTAGTGGCGTCTCTGCGGAAATTCTTGCTTATAGATTGTTTTTTTCTATAATAAAATCGGTAGAATTATTAAACGTATGGTACCAAAAAACTCTCTCGGCTTTTTGTTCGGGGAGAATAGTACTCCGTACCGTCGCACTAAATAGAGCTGAATATATCAGACACCTCTCACATATGGAAGATTGGGAAAAGCATCAGGAAAACAATAAAATAGTTGACTTACTGAAAAAATATCTCCCGTCTCACATTTGGCTGACAGAATTTTCATTACCGCAATTATTTCCCGCAAATGAGCGCAAAGTTGGTGAAATAATTATTGACGGAACCCAACTTCCATCTGATTTGGAACCTTATAAAATTTTCAGTGCCGCAAGATTTCCAGGCAGGTGGTATTTCCCGGGAAGCACTGATGAACCATCTTTTTTTCATCTGGAAAGCTCTTTATTGTCTCACACTCCAAACTTTTCTTAATAGCTGGTTATAAAAATATGAAAATTGATTCAAAAGCTGTTGACGCTGCGGTAAACGCCGCAATGACCGAAGCCGCAGGCGGTGGATTCACTGTTGCCGACGTACTCGCCCGCCTGGATATAAAACCGGAAAATCTCAAAGCTGAAGAACTCCGCATCGAACGGGAACTGGATGCCGACGAGCGGCTGTTCAGGAACGCGGACAAAGACATTTATTACATCCGTGATAAATTTTTTGCCGGGCGTGAATTTGTAATTACCCCCGGCGAAATAGAAATAGAAAACAATATTCTCTTTCCGGGACACCGCTTCTGCGTTTTTTGCGAAAATGAAATTTTCCCTTCGGAAGTAACATTGATTGACGAGAACGGCGGCAAAATCAAGACCCGGCAGTTCACACATGAAGTAACTGAACTTATACCCTATCATATCTTTCTCGGTTCCGAACAGATATTCGACTATTTCATCGCTGAAAGTCCGGAAAATGCGGCGCTGCTCAAAGAAAAGACCTCCAAACGCGATGTTATCCTGAACGTCTTCGACCTGAAAGAATTCTTCAAAAAACACAATTTCACTATTGGCGACGCCCTGCTCGTAAAAATAAAAGACTGGGAAAAAGGTATATTTAGTTTCAGCTATCTTTCCGGTTCGGACCGCCGCAATTCGAAAATAAAGGAATGGATTGACAATTTCGGGTACGCGGTGGAAATGGTTATCGACCGCTTTGAAGATTATTTCGAAATTCCCGATCAGCTCCGCTGGGCTTTTTTCACGGCTCCAGAACTCTTTGCCGGAAAAAATTCCGCTTCACTGGATGAATTCTACACCGGCAGCGACCGGATTGAAATCAACTTCGAAAGCGCCGCCCATACCGTTCTGGCCCGCAAAATAAGTGCCCCGGACGAAGATTTTGAAATCCCGGACAACATCGGCATTTCGAAAGGAAAAATCAATTCACTGGAAGAACTGCTGGCCGATGTCAACAGCCCGCTGAAAGCGGTTGAAATCGACTCCTACATTCTCTCCAGTTGTTATCAGGGAAATCCTGATTTTGACAGTTTTTTCCGGCGCTGTTTCGGCATGAATAAACTGTCCTTTGCCGATGACGCGCAGGAAGTTATTTTTCTCAACTACCTGGAAGACCGCTGGGAAACGATTTTCGCCCGCTATAACCGCCACCATGACAAGCCCAAGGCAGAACTGCGCGAACAGATACTCGATATTATCGACGAACGGCTCGAACTCTTCGAAAACCTGCGATCAATGAACATCGCCCCGGAACAACTCCCCGAAAAAAATATCCGGAAAATGGCCGAAGTATCCGTTTATTTCACTGAACTGCTGGAAGTTTTGAATTCCGAAGGCCATACGCTGCAAGAGGAAGACGAAGAGGAAATAACCGGAGCCGTTGAGAGAATGGGCGAAATACAGACACATGAAATTGAGGAAATCAATAAATATTTGAAAATGTAAAGGCAATCCGGGAAACGTGTTTGTATACTGTATTAATCTGAAAATTTAACATCTATACTGCAACCGAGTAGGCCAGCTTTCGATGAAAGCGGCAAAGAGCGATGGTATATGTTTTATCAACGTTTTCCTTCGCCGGTCTCATCGAGACCCGGCGCTACTTGGAGCCGCAGTCAAGTTCAAGATAAAAGTTTAAAATCCAACCTAAAACAGTATAGTACCGCTTTTAGGCGGAATTTTCCAGGTAAGCAACGGTTTTTTTCCGCCTGAAGGCGGTACTACAAACGAAGAAAATTGAGAGGCGTAAATGAAAATCACTTTGTGCAGTGAGGATATCATCCGGGCGGCGCCCCAAATCAAACAGGTCAAATGCGTAAACAGCGTCGAATTTAATGATAAAACCGTTTCCTGCGGGATTACCCTGAATAAAAAAGCTATCGGCATATTCGGCGTTCCGGCAAACTGGCTGTTGATCCTGACTTTCGCGCATACCGGGGAAACCGTTACCGCCACATTCAGCATAAAGTCCGGCGGCGATTCAAAACTTTCCGGCGGCATCACTAAACTGGCGCAAACACTCCTTAATGGGATTATCGGGCTCATCGGCCTGGAGAAAAGACTGCTTGCGACGATAAAACTGCCTGATTTCGCCAGTTCCAGCGGGCAAAGCATTACCGTTGATTTCAATAAATTATTGAAAGACAAATTGCGGGCGGAAACGAAGATAAACAGCATAAACTGTACGGAAAATTCGATTACTTTTGATTTCAGTATTGAATTTGACAAGCCGTAATTGCATAAATCTCCAGTGAGAAGTATATTGGAGTTGAATAAGGTAAGAGAAATTCATAATCATGAAAATAGTAGTTCTCAGCGGCGCGGGATTAAGCGCGGAAAGCGGAATCGAGACTTTCCGCGAAAAAGACGGTTTGTGGAATAATTATCCGGTTGACAAGGTTGCCACCCCTGAAGGTTTTACCGCTGATCCCGCACTGGTGCACAATTTTTACAACGAGCGGCGACGCCAATTGCAAACGGTAAAACCCAATGCCGCACATTACGCCCTTGCCGAACTGGAAAACTCGCCCGGCATAGAACTTTTCAATGTTACTCAAAATATCGACGACCTCTGCGAACGCGCCGGATGTAAAAAAGTCGTTCACATGCACGGCGAGCTGCTGAAATGCCGCTGCCTGATGTGCTCTGAAGTCGTTTCCTGGAATGGCGACACCAGTACGGAATTAAAATGCCCGAAATGCGGTTTCACCAGTAAATGGGGCGGACTCAGGCCGCATATCGTCTGGTTTGGTGAAATGCCCATGTACATGGATGAAATCGAGGCCGCATTGAAGAACTGTGATTTATTTGCCGCAATCGGGACTTCCGGAAAAGTCTACCCCGCCGCCGGATTCGTCCACACCGCTAAAAGACTGGGCAAAAAGACTGTCCTGCTCAACAAAGACACAGCCGGTAACGACGGCTGCTTTGATAAAATCATCACCGGCAAGGCTGGTCAGATAGTCCCGGAATGGGTAAGTTCATTGCTGGGAGCGCCGGGCGTCAAGTAATTGATAACCGAACGTCGAATAATAAAGGCCGTTAGATCACCAAGGCGTTACATCCGCCTTTATTTTTTTCCCTTCAAAACATCGGAATATTTGAGTTTGCCGCCGAAGATATCAAGCGCCGAACCAACCGTATAATCTATCCTGCCCTGTCCGATCCTGCCGATCAGGTCAATGTCCGCAAGCGAACTGATACCGCCCGCATAAACCGCGGTAATCGGGGAATTCTCCGCCATTATCTTTATAAGTTCGGTATCGATCCCGGCCTGTTTGCCCTCGACATCAACGGCATGAATCAGAAATTCCGAGCAATAGGCGGCAAGCCGTTCTAAAGTCGCGGCATTGACTTCGCAGTTAGTGAACTTCTGCCAGCGGTCGGTAACGATAAAGTATTTGCCGTCACGCAAACGGCAACTCAGGTCAAGCACCAGTTTGTCCCGCCCCGCTGAACTGAAAATTTTATCCAGTTGATCCTGCTTTAATTCTCCGCCGGAAAAAATACAGGAAGTCAGGATTACCTGGGAAGCGCCCGCTTCGAGCCATTGCCGGGCGTTATCACAGTTAATGCCGCCGCCAACCTGAAGACCGCCCGGATAAGCGGCCAAGGCCCGTTCAGCCGCTTCTTCATTACCGGGGCCAAGCATGATCACATGGCCGCCGCGCAACCGGTCTTTGCGGTAGAGTTTCGCATAGTAAGCCGAATCATGAACGGATTCGAAATTAGTCCGCACACCGCCGTTATCGCTGAGGGTGGCGCCGACAATCTGTTTGACTTTACCTTGATGCAGATCTATACAGGGTCTGAATTTCATGCTTCGTCGCGTATTATTTCCCGGATGATGATGTTTTCTTCGGGAACGTCCCCGTGCGGGCCGTAAAAACCGGTGGACACTTTCTTGATCTTGTTGACTACGTCCATACCTTCAACGACTTTGCCGAATACGCAATAACCGTAGCCCTGCGGAGTGGGAGCTTTGAAATCCAGAAAATCATTATCGGCGACATTGATAAAAAACTGCGCCGTCGCGCTGTGCGGATCAGATGTCCGCGCCATAGCGATAGTCCCGATCTTGTTGCTTAACCGGTTCACGGCCTCGTTCTCGATTGGTTCGCTAGTCGGTTTCTGGTGAAAATCCTGATCAAATCCCCCGCCCTGAATCATAAAATTATCGATCACACGGTGGAAAATCGTATTGTTATAATGCTGTTCGTCAACATAACGTAAAAAGTTGGCCGTGGTTAACGGGGCTTCTTTTTCGAAAAGTTCCAGTTTTATATCTCCCATAGAAGTCTTTATTGTAAGCATGGATATGTCTCCTTTTCGTTTTTTAGGTTTTGTCAAAATTTTTCTACTTAATTTCTATTTATCTGCTTAAAAACTAATATTTTATGGAGATTTTTTCTTTATCCCCTTTATTTTACTGAATTTTGATGTTCAAGTGAAAGCCCTCGAC
>Ga0172377_10004451_pt1 | contig 14393 bp, 11 predicted proteins | sample Pumphouse3metaG_FD_119749 | JGI IMG/M metagenome (GOLD analysis project Ga0172377, IMG submission 119749) | Leachate microbial communities from a municipal landfill in Southern Ontario, Canada - Pumphouse #3 metaG | ecosystem: Engineered > Solid waste > Landfill > Unclassified | place: Canada... | reverse complement strand
GTCTCCGTAGTCGCAAAGCAAAGTCCCTGGCATAACTGTATCCAAATCAATAACAGCAGCATATCGGCCTGTGGCGTCATCTATGAGCACGTTGTTTATCTTGGTGTCGTTGTGAGTTACGCGAAGCGGTATATTTTTTGATTCAATGTTAGAAGTAATAACGCTTGTTATTGATTTTCTATCTTCAACAAATTTAATCTCTTCCAAACAGTCCTTTTTTCTGTCGAACGCATCGGCTTCTACCGCTTTTAAAAACGCTTCGTACCTAACTGGAGTATTGTGGAAATCTTCAATAGTTTCACCCAGGGTTTCCACAGGGTAATCCGCTAACAATTTTGAAAACTCGCCGAATGCTTTTCCGGCTTCGTACAACTTATCCAGGGTATCCGCGAACAAGTAGCCGGTAGAATTTTCTATGAATTCGTATATTCTGTAATATTTATTCGTTTCATCTTTGTAGTAGCTTTTTCCTGTCTTCGTCTTAACTAAACGGAGGCACTTGGCATTAATGCTGTTTCTTTTAATGCTGTCGCTGAGATAGGTAGTTACTCCTTCTATATTTTTCATGAGACCTTCCACATCTTTAAAAACTGAGTTGTTAATCCCTTGTAAAATATAATGAATGTTTTTTTCGTCTGAGAGACAGGTGACTTTATACGTGTCATTGATGTGACCATCGCCATAAGGAAGAGTGGTTTGCACTGTTCCTTTAATATCAAATTCGTTAGCGACATTTGTTACTTTCATAATTTTCTCCATATTGGGTATTGTATATAGTTAGTTCTACTTACAAGTTTACTCGCCTTTTCCACGCGCGTTATTCATACGGCTCAAGTAGCGATAAATTAGATTATAAGTGCTTAACTTTTTGGTATTTTTCCGATGTATCTGTGTCCTTTTAAGGTTGATGTAACCGAATATTTTGGGCGGGAATATGAAATTACCGGGACACTGCGCTCATTTTCACAATCTTTAGAATGAATTGATAGACCTAAAAGATAAATATGTTAAAATATTCATATGACGATTCACGATGTTATCTATACTATTTAAGTAAGAAGGATATGAAGATGAAACGACAAATTGAAACGACTAGATTAATATTAAAACCTCTTTCGGTCGAAGATGCACCTGCTGTATTTGAGTGGGTTAGAGATCCGGCGGTTAATACTTATATGATATATAAGATATACGATAATATTGCCGATGTGAGAAAGTGGATATTGAGCCTGCAAGAGAACGATAACAACTTTGGGATATATTTAAAAAGCACAAACAGGTTGATTGGAGCTATATCTATTCCTTTCAGCAAGAAAAGCAACGCCTATTCAATCGGTTATAATATGAACAAGGACTATTGGGACAAAGGGTTTACGACTGAAGCGGCGAAAGCTATCATTAAATGGGCGTATCAAGAACTTAATGCCAAAGAATTTGTGGCGATTTACGCAAACGGAAATCTCGCCTCGAAAAAGGTGATTGAAAAATGCGGATTCAAATACGTTGCTCCAACTAGATATGAAAAAGCTGACGGCAGCGAAATATTCGAATCTTCGCGTTGCAGTTTGCACTTGGATTAATTCCAAATGCCTTAACTATTTCTTAACTACACTTTATATACTTAATTTGGGAGATAAGCATTATGAGATTATTAATTGCAGAAGATGAACCGGATTTAAACGAGGCACTCGTTACTATTTTTAAAATCAACGGATATAGCGTTGATAGTGTTTTTGATGGACAAGATGCGTTGGATTATTTGGAACTATCCGATAATTACGACGGGGCGATTTTAGATATCATGATGCCTAAGATGGACGGTATACAAGTGCTGAAAACACTGAGAGCTGAAGGAAAAAATCTTCCTATCTTAATGCTCACTGCAAAAAGTACAATCGATGATAAAGTCACAGGGTTGGACAGCGGAGCGGATGATTATCTCGCTAAGCCTTTCAATTCGAAAGAACTTTTGGCTCGCGTACGTTCAATGCTTAGACGCAAATCTAGCGACGTTGCAAATTCGATAATCACCACTGGTAACGTGACTTTGAACAGAATCACATTTGAAATTACATGCGGAAAGAATGTTAAACATCTAGGAAATAAAGAATTCCAAATGTTAGAACTTCTCATGACGAATCCCAACAGACTATTTTCAACTGAATATTTTATGGATAACATATGGGGATATGATTCCGAATCTGAAATCCACGCTATATGGACCTGCATATCTGACTTGAGAAAGAAGTTGGAAAGTATGAACGGAAATATACACATTAAAGTAAAGCGAGGACAAGGTTACTACCTTGACGTCGACGATGGTAAATAAATTAAAGAGAAGATTTGTTCTTCTAACCTCTGTGGTTTCGCTCGTAGTTATGCTTGTCATCATGGTGACAGTCAACGTTTCTAATTACGTGAATATGTACACCACAGCGGATGCTACTATCAACAGAATATACGAAACCGGGAGCGACGCCCCAACTTTTCGCGCGCGTTATTTCACGGCGACAGTCAAAGATGGAGAGATTGTCGATTTAGATGTTAACCATATATTTTCGTTTGGAAACGAAAGTGGTGCCATTCCGGAAAATGGCGAGTCGGATGAGCTGATGGCAACCAATATTACCAATGAGATATTGCAACTCGACAAATATACAGGTTTTAATAAAGATTTTAGATTTGGAATATTCGACAACAACGACGGGACTAAAACTCTAATTAGTTTAGACACCGCTATGCAAAGGGAAACCTTTACCCACACTCTGAACATCAGTATGATTATTTCAATCGTCTCATTTTGTGCTATAACATTGCTTTCCTACATTTTCTCCGGAAAAGTAGTAAAGCCTATTGTAGAAGGATACGAACGCCAAAAAACATTCATTACTGACGCTTCTCACGAATTGAAAACCCCACTTACTGTAATCAATGCCAATATGGAAATATTAGAGATGACAAACGGTAAGAATAAGTGGATAGATAAAACCAAAGATCAGGTTACTAAACTGACTAAACTCACGAATGAACTAGTTTTTCTTTCTAAGATGGAAGAGGAAAAGAGAGTTCACGAGATGAAACCTTTTGGATTGGACGATTTAGACGAGGCTATCATAGAACCTTACAAAGCAATAGCGGCTCAACGAAAGTATTCTTTTACAGTGGACATCGATAGAGATCTGATTATCCACGGTGAAAAAGAGAGTTTGTATCGCTTGATAATCATACTTTTAGACAACGCGATGAAGTACACCGAAGAAAAGGGTTCTATCAATCTATATATAAAGAAGGATAGCAAAGTAAGAATAGGCGTTAAAAACACGTGCAAATCATTCGCTAAGGGAAAGCACGAGGAAATATTCGACCGCTTCTATCGAGCGGATAAATCTCGCAACTCCAAAACAGGAGGATCCGGTATCGGTCTTGCTATTGCCTCAGCTATTACTCGCGTTCACAACGGAAAGATAAATGCTATAAGCGACGGAAAATCAATAGATATCTTCCTTGAAATATAAACTGATTGATCATATTTACTCCGTGCGATAATATTTTTTGTCGACTTAAGTTAATCTTAAGTCCGAATTGTATACTTTGCTTATAAGGGAGATTAAAATTATGAAAGCAAAAAAATTATTAATAACTTCTTCTATTATGTTACTGGTGGCTGGAGCGTTAGCTTCATGCGATACATCTGTAACAAGCAGTAGCGGAAATACAGTTTCATCTGATACGACCAGCGTCACCGAAATAGGTAGTGAGCAAGAGGATGTAACTGATGGATACACTTCTATAGATGCGAGCGAATATTTTTCAAATAAGGACTACGTTACAGACTACGCAGATGAAGATCTTAAAACCATCACGTTGGCTGATGATGCGAGTTCAACTTTGGCGGATTCTGAAGACGTTACAATCAGCGGAAATGTAATAACTATATCCGCTAAGGGGTACTACGTCTTATCTGGAAAATTGAGCGAAGGTCAAATCATTTTGAACAACGATGACGATGAAAAATTTCACCTCATCCTTGACAATGTTTCGATTTCCAATTCAAGCGCTCCAGCAATACTAGTATCAAATGCCGATAAAGTCTTTATGACAACCGCTGAAGGTTCCGTAAATACAATCAGCTCTGACGTGGATGGAGAAGCGGATGAAAATGCCGCTATTTACTCACATGACGATTTAACTTTAAACGGGCTTGGTACTTTGACTGTAACTGCTTCATCGGCTCACGGTATTAAATCCAGCGATGAATTAACTATTACCAGCGGCACGTATAACGTGACAGCGGAAAAAAACTGTTTGCGTGGAAAAGATAGTGTTGCTATCGCTGACGGTACATTCAACTTGAATGCTGGTACCGATGGAATTCACTCGGAAAACGACGACAACGAAGAGAAAGGCAATGTTTACATTATCGGCGGAGATATCAATATCGCGGCCGGTGACGATGCGATACACGCTGAAAAAACGTTGACCATATACGATGGCGATATAGATATCAGCAGCAGCTACGAAGGCATCGAAGGCCAAAATATATACATTGGCGGTGGAGACATCAGCGTTCGCGCTACAGATGACGGAGTAAACTGCGGCGACGGCACAGGTGGTGGCACAGGTGAAGTTGTGAATGTAGATACTCAATCGTCCATTACTTTCACCATGGCTGGCGGTTCTCTCTATGTGAATTCAGATGCTGATGGAATTGATTCCAACGGCTATATTTGGATCAACGGTGGTGAGATTGTCATAGATGGTCCTACGGATTTTAGAGAGAGCGCTATAGATTTTGATGCCGACTGTTACTTTAACGGTGGAACCGTTATAGGAATTGATGCTTCTGAAAACTTGGAAACATTCTCGAATTACTCAACCCAAGGCAATATCATGTATTGTTTAGATGATACAGCTTCCGCAAATACTCTAGTTACGCTGAAGGATTCAAGCAATGTAGAATTGATGAGTTACACTCCCTCGAAGGAGTTTTCCACCATTTCCTTCAGTTCTTCAGATGTCGTAGTTGGCGAAACTTATACACTCACGGTTGGCGACGACGAATACACCATTAAAATGGAAACTACCGCTTTTACAAACTATGTAGAAAGCAATAGCGGTGGTATGCCCGGCGGTGATGGTGGTCCTGGCGGTGGTGGTCCTAGACCTTAATCAGCGACAATATCTTTATTGATATAAAATGCGTTTGCTCCAGTTCTAATTCTCCCAATTAGCATTGGAGCATTTTTTAATGTACGTAAAAACCGGCAGTTGAGATAAGCAAACTTACTATTTAATCCTCTGTTAGAGTTCAAAAGTATGAATGTTAAGACATGCTGCCGGTATGATGTCGTATTAGGATTATTTGCTATTTTTTATATCGACTAATTCTTTTGCATGAGCTGTAAGAGTTTCGAAATCTTCTTCATCCAGCAATTTTCTGCTTGTGAGGTAACTGCTGATACCTGCACCATAGAATCCGAGATTTAGATAATCTTTGAAGTTATCGGGGGTTATTCCAGCTGTGGCTATAAATTTAATGTGGCTAAGAGGCCCCTTGATATCTTTAACATATTGTAATCCTGCAAACCTTGTAGGAAAGAGTTTAACAAAATCAGCACCGGCAATATCCGCGGTTACAATTTCACTTGGCGTGAATGCACCAGGAATAGAAACCAAACCTAATCTCTTTGTTTCTTTAATTATCTCTACGTTTGTATTAGGAGAGATGATGTATTTTGCATTAGCTTCCTTCGCAGCGTGTAATTGATTCATTGTTAAGCAAGTACCTACACCAATCATCATATCTTTGAAGTTTTGGTTTAGTAATTTAACAGCATCAGCGGTTTTTTTACAATTTTCAGGATCCGATTGATCAAATGTAACTTCCATTAGTCTAACTCCGCCATCATGTAAAGCCTGAGCTAAGTTAATTAGTTCGCGGCCGTACACTCTACGGCATATTGCTATAACTTTGTTATGGGATATAAAATCCACTATTTCTTCATTCATAATTAATTTTTTTCTTTCTTTCTACCATCAGATACTTTCATAGAAATTAATATTGATATGATTGTAAGAACGGTTAGTATAGTTGATAACGCCGCAGCGATACCATAGTTGCCTCTGAGAACTTGGCTATAAATTGCTACTGTTAAGGTTTGTGTCTTTGTAGTATATAAGATGATTGAACTGGACAACTCTGTAATGAGAGATATCCACGAGAGTATTGCACCAGAGATTATACCCGCTGACATCATCGGCATTGTTACGCTAAAGAATGTCTTGAATTTGGAAGCGCCTAGAGAGATGGCTGCTTCTTCAGTGCTTATGGGTATTTGTGACAGAGTTGCAACACTCGATCTAATCGTGTACTGCATTCTTCTCAACACTAGAGCAATAAGCATCAGTGCTAACCCAGGGACAGTAAACCAAGGGTTTCTATAAGTAATAGAGAATGCTATACCTATTACTGAACCGGGAACAATGTAGGGAATCATTGATACAATATCAAGAGCTCCAGTTGCCTTTGTTCTTCTTCGTACAGTAACGTAAGCAATAAGAATCGAGAATAGAACGATAACTAATAGAGCGATAGCAGGAATTCTAATCGTATTCCAAATAGAGGAACCCAATTTATCGAATGCTTGTGTATAGCTCATAAACGAATAACCATCAACGAATATCAGACCATTTGTATTTTTGAACGAAGTGTAGATAACATATACTTGCGGTATGATTGCGATTGCGATTGTAACATAGGTGAATATGTGAACTAGTACTTTAGACCAATTTGTATGTTCGCTGATTGTGACAGGGTGCAAAGCATTCATCTTGAATGAAAATTTGTTTGCAGCTAATCTTTGAACCATGAATATTATTGCCATCAATATGATTGCGATAATCGCGATGGTGGAAGCAAATCCATCATCACCGCTGATCTCTGACATGAATTGTGTATAAATTAATGCTGGGAATGTTCTGTATCCCCCTCCAATTAACATTGGAGTACCAAAGTCGGACATTGCCCGCATAAAAACCAAGAGTGAACCGGCCAAAATAGTAGGGGTTATTAGAGGAAGAACAACAGTGAAGAATGTTTGTATCTTAGTACGACCCAAGCTTTCACTTGCTTCGAGTAAAGATTCATCGACATTTTTCATAGCTCCTTGTACATATAAGAATATTAAAGGAAACATTCTGAAAGTTAAAACCAAAACTATGCCCCAAAAGCCATAAATGGATGGCATTTCGATGCCTATGGTACTTAGTGCTGCGGTTACTACACCGCTACGACCAAATAATAGAATCCAAGAATATGCTCCAATGAAGGGAGCGGATACTGATGCTATTAGGATAAGTACTTCCATAAATCGTTTACCACGTATGCGGTAGACTGCAAAGAAGTAACCTAATGGTACACCAATCAATACTGCAAGCACTGTTACGGATAAACTTACCGCGAGTGAATTCAGTAGAGTCATAAAGTAATATTTATTGCTGAAGAACTTGATGAAATAGTCCATCGTCAGCATATGTGTTTCTTTATCAAAGAAGGCTTGATAGAAGATCATTCCAAGTGGCACTACAAGGAAGGCAACGTAGAACAGAGTTATGAGGATAGTAACGGTTCCCCAAACATCATACTTATGCTTCGTTATCATTTTTAACTCCGAGGATGAGATTTTGATCACCTGATTCATCAAAGAGATTGATCTTTTCTAAATTGAGTTTCACGTTAATCTTCGTGCCGCGGGGAATGATGTTACTAATAGAAGATTCCTGAATGATTTCAATCTTTTCATTTGTTTTTGCAATGTGTGCGAAATAATGAGTATTTAAACCTAAGAATATACTGTCGTCTATGACGGCATGTATTGAATCTTTGTCATCAGTTATAACAAATTCTTCTGGTCTAACAGAAAGTTGGACCTTACCAGAGTGTTTTTCATCTATTAAATTATTGAGTTTTACACTAAAACCATCTTTAAGAGTTAATATAGTTTTATTTAGTTCAGCTTCAAATATATTTGTTCTACCAATGAAGGTTGCGACAAAAAGGTTAGCGGGACGTTGATACAAGTCTTTAGGAGTACCAATGTGTTGAATCTCACCTTTGTTTAATACAGCGATACGATCAGAAACAGCCATAGCTTCCTCTTGATCGTGGGTAACGTAAACTGTTGTGATACCCATCTTGTTTTGAATTTCCTTAATAACTCCACGCATTTCGACTCTTAATTTAGCATCTAAGTTACTTAAGGGCTCATCCATAAGTAAGACGGCTGGTTTGATAACTAATGCGCGAGCAAGCGCAACGCGCTGCTGCTGACCGCCGGATAATTTATCGGGCATTCGATCTCTGAATTCAAAGATTTGCATTAATTTTAAAAATTTATCTGTTTCTATAGGTAATTGTTCTTTAGAAATTTTTCGGTTTTTTAATCCAAAAGCAACGTTATTTGCGACGCTGAGGTGAGGGAATATTGCATAGTTTTGGAAAACCATGCCGATGTTTCTCTTGCCTGGATCCATTTGATTGATTCGCTTGTCATTAAAATAAAAATCACCGCCTTCGATTGAATTAAAGCCGGCAATCATTCTTAGCAATGTGGTTTTACCACAGCCAGAAGGGCCGAGGAGGGTGAAAAATTCCCCTCCTTTGACCTTTACGTTCATACCGGAGATAACGGTGTTATTTCCATATTTTTTGACAGCGTTTTTGATTGTAATATTTACTTTCATAACACTGTTTCCTTTTCTTATTGTAGAGAGATATACAATTCCTGGAATCTTTCAACGATTTCAGTTTTGTGAGAGAAGACATATTCACTATCTTCCTGTATTGTTACAATATCGGCGATAGGAGTCATATAATCTCCAGTAGCAGCGTCAGCTCTTACTGGTCTATTTGTCAATGTTGAGCCAAAGATATCTTGAACTTTTTTCGAGATAACAAAATCAATAAATGTTTGAGCATTGATTTGGTTTTTAGATTCCTTGACTATAGCCATGGATGAGGGTGAGAATACTGTACCTTCTGAAGGATAAACCAAGTTTACATTTGCTCCATTTTGAACTAATTTGGCACATGGATCTTCATAAGAAACACCAACGGTCATTTCACCATCAGCAACACCTTTGTAAATACCTGAGGATGAGGGTGATAATACACAGTCAATTTGTTCAAGCAAGTTACCGACATAAGCCCAAGCAGCATCTGATTCATATCCACCCATTGCCAACAGCATATTTGCTAATTGCGAGAATGCGGATGATGAGTTTGCGGGATCGCCGTATGATATTTTGCCTTTTAATTCGGGCTTAAGTAAATCAGCATATGATTCAACTGTAGTTGTACCAATTAAATCTTTATTAACGATTAAGCAACGACCATCTAAGACGTAACTTGTAGCGTATCCTAAAGTGTTTTGATATGCCTCAGGTAATTCTGCATCACCTGCTGAAGTGTAATCTTGGAATAAATCTTTATTAACAACGTAGTTGATTTGAGAGCCACCAAACATAACGTCACAATACGGATCGTTGGTTTCAGAACTAAGTCTCTTCATTAATTCTCCTGTACCAGCTTGAATTAATTCAACATCAATACCATAGGTTTCTTCAAATAAAGGAACAACAGCGTTTATGATACCTTCAGAATTTGGTGAATAAACAACTAACTTGTCGGTCGCTTCGGCAGTAGTTACTTCATTTGAATTTTCTCCGTTACCGCATGCGGTAAGTGAAAATAAGACAACAGGAAGCAGTAGTAATTTTAACGATTTTTTCATAGAAATTTCTTTCTCCTTTTCCTTGATAGTTCCAGTATATTTGAAATGTAAGCGGTTAAAAATACCATTTTCCACCGATTCAGGGGAAAAAACAACGGAAAGTTATATTACCTTTAAAAGCTGAGTTGGGGAAACTCCAATATATTTTTTGAAGACTTTATTAAAATATTTTGTATCTGCAAACCCTACATATTCAGCGATTGAATATATAGGAGTTTGTTTCTCTTTTATGAGAATAATAGCCTTTGTAATGCGATATCTATTAAGGTAATCGTGGTAAGTTATACCCGTTTGCTTTTTGAATTTTTCATTCATAGTAGTTGGTGAACTCGCCAACTCCATTGCAACATCTTCTATTCTAAACTTGTTCATATAATTTTTATCTATGTATTTGATCATGTTTTGAACCAAGATAGAAACCTCGTTGAAAGCAATGTTCTCCATTAAATTCTTTTCCGCCAAATTTGAAACTTCGGATTCCAAATTATTATAATTGCGTTTTATTCTTACTTTTGATTTTGCACGCATTATGGCCTCTCCGAGATCTTCGTTGCTTAGAGGTTTGAGCAAGTAATCAGAAACCTCAAGTTTAATAGCTTGTTTAGCATAATTAAATTCATCGTATCCGGTTAGAATTATAGATGCAAAAGGACAAAGTTTATTTCCTTCTCGTATCATATCTATTCCATTCATCAACGGCATGGATATATCAGCAATAACTATATCTGGTTTCAAAAGTCTGATTTGTTCCAGCCCTTCTTTGCCATTCTTAGCTTCGCCGATAATAACGCAATTGTATTTTGACCATTCAAAACTGTAAATCATACCTTTTCGTATAATTGTTTCGTCTTCCACTACTAATATTTTATACATATTTATACCCCTTTATTGAAATGGAAATTTTTGTTCCACTTCCTCGGTTTGATTGAATATCGAATGTAAAATTATCCTCGTATATAAGGGAAAGCAAACGATAAACATTGTAAACTCCAATGTGACTTGATTGTTTTTGTGTGAGAGAAGTACGCAATTCTTCTAATTTTTTTGACTCGATTCCATCCCCGTTATCCGCGATAATTATATTTAAAACATGATTGCTTTTTGTAATATCGATGTTTAAATTTAGAGTATCTTTAAGTTGAAAATTATGTCTGATAGCATTTTCCACCAATGGCTGAATTAAGAGTTTGGGAATGATGATGTTTTCCGCTTCTTTATCAAGATTTATTTTGTAAGTAAATCTTTCCTCGAATCTTGTTTGTGCGATTTGCAAATAATAATCAAGATATTCTAACTCTTCACCTAAAGTTACTTCGGTTTTAGAAGCGTTTATAGAGTAGCGCAAAAGCTTATTCAATTTTACGATGAGCCCAGCTGCCATGTCTTTATCCATGTATATGCTGTATTTAATCGTTTCCAAAGTGTTGAACAAGAAATGAGGATTGAATTCAGCTTCGAGCATTTTTATTTCCGATTCATTTCGTATATCTCGCATTTCCATATTTTTAATGTTAAGTTCATCTATTGTATCAAGCATAGTATTTATGTTTTGCCCAATAGTGGAGAATTCATCTTCGGTTCCTAAATTGAATCTATAGGTGGTATTGCCAGCAATAATAGTATCGATTCCCGATAAAACCAAATTCAAGGATTCGGCATCTTTTTGAGAAATACGTCTGGAATAGTACATCAAAAGTAGGCCAGTTAAAATTGAGAAACCGATTGTGATAGAAATGATGAATATTACATTCACCTTACTCGTTTGAGTGATCATGCTTATTATGGAATACCCATTTCCGATATTGGTTGTTCTGGTTATGTATGTTGTACTTCCGACAGTCACATTGTCTTGTCCAAAAAAATCATATGTGTGAAGCTCATTCATAAAGTGAAAGTTACTAGTCGAAATAACTTGGTTTTTCCTGTCATAAATAATGTAGTTATCAGATGTGCTGTTAACTAAATGCTTGGATATGCTGTCGTTGTCCAAATGTATAAAACAATAGTAGTTATTAACGAGTTTTTGTCCGATAATAGTGTAGTTATTATCGGTGTCAAAAAAACTTAAATAGCGTGAGTTACCAATCTCTTTAAGATTGTCAACTTCGATATTTATGTATTGCTGATGTAGCAAGCCGATTTCTTCTTTACTTATTGAATTGAAGATAATGTGGTCGGTATAAAGAACCAAATCTAAGGAAGAATCCAACGAATTGTTCAAAGTATACAACTGCTGATAAACTTCATTTGGATTTGATTCTGTCTCATAATAAGACAAGAACTTTTCATCGGAATTTATCGTATCGAAAAAAGTATCAATAATATTGGTGAACTCTTCAATTTCTGAAGTGAATTCGTTTTCCGCAGCATTTAGACTACGCTCGTTGTTTGTATAGGAAAAAAACATTGTCAAAGAAACGAATAGCAAATCAAAAACCACAATAGCAGTAAAAGTGGTTCTTATTATTTGTGTTTTTAGTTTATTTTGAAAAGTTTTTTTAGTCATAAAGCTCCTCACGAAGTAAGTGCATGTCTATTCACTTAAACTTTAATAGGTGTATTATACATAAAAAAACGAATAACAAAAAGCGCTTGTATATAAGTGCGAAGGACATAAAGGGAATGATTAACAGGTCTATTTCAAAAAAACCAAGATGAAAATATATTGGATACATAAAAACAATGTGTATTAGTATTCATAAAGCAAAAATAAAATATGGTGAAAAAAATAGTCAAGAATAGACATATTTACAATAAAAGAAAAAATAAATTGTGTTACTGTTATTTTCCTTCTTTGGTTAACATCTTTTCATAGCTGTCAATTTCCGCCTTATCCGGAACGTAGACGCAATTGACATTGCGAGCAATTTCTTTGTAATCAAGGCCATAACCCATCAAGAATTTGTCTTCTTTGAGTTCCAATCCAGCGTAGTTGACTTCAACGTCAAGTTTGCGCGCTCCTTGTTTGTCGATTAAACACGCGAGGATAATTTGTTTAGGGCGATATTTTTTATTCAAAAAGTCTTTTAAATAATGTAAGGAATAGCCTGAATCTACAACGTCTTCAACAAGAACGATAGTTTTGTTTGTTATGTCGAGAGTCAGATCTTTTTTGAGATTCACGATACCGGTTGAACTGGTACCTTCCCATGACGATATTTGTATATAATCAGTCATTATCGGTACTTTAATCTCTTTGATTAAATCCATCATGAAGTTTAAACCGCCATTCATAACTCCGACAAAAACAGGTATGTTTGTTTCGTCTTTTAATTTCTCGTTGAGTTTCTCACCAACTTCTTCACATATTTTCTTAATTTGAATACTAGAAAGTATTATTTCCTTCATAAATTAACCCCCATTAAATTTTAAGTATAGTATCATTATACGAATAATACGTATCAAGTCACGGAAAAAACCGGATAAAAGTGCTTTCATACAAAAAAAGGCCGAATTAATTGAAAACTTTGTGTTTGAAAATAATTTTCAGCGCCATGAAAAATGAAAAAATATTAAAAAATTATCGCGAGAAACAACTTTTAACATTTATCAAAGTGGAATATTAATCGTGGTCGTGTATGTTTGATGTAACAACTTTAACAACGCATATAATTGTTAATTTAAGATGCCTTTTACATTGAATTTACATCGCAAATATTCGCAAAAAAACTGGTAAAATGTATGTATTCCAAGCGAGGAGAACAAAGTGGGAGAAGAGAGAACAATACTAGCTATAGATCTAAAGAGCTTCTACGCATCAGTCGAATGCGTTGACAGAGGCTTGGATCCATTCAACACGCCTTTAGTCGTATGTGACAAAGAGCGCGGCAATGGAACGATCATTTTAGCTGTAACTCCGTATGTTAAAACCCTCGGAATTCCATCTCGTTTAAGACTGTATCAACTGCCGAAAGTGAAGAACATGATCTACGCTAAACCGCGAATGGAAAGGTACATCAAAAAGAGCGTTGAAGTTCTTGGGGTGTATTTGAAGTTTGTCGCTAAAGAGGACATACACGTGTACTCGATCGATGAAGCGTTTTTGGATATAACTCACTACTTAAAAGCCTCGGGAAAATCCAAGAAGGATTTCGCGAGGGAAATAATCAACGAGGTCTACAAACAAACCCACCTGACTGTTACCGCTGGCATAGGTCAGAACTTGTTGATGGCAAAACTGAGCATGGATATCGAGGCTAAACACAATCCTGACTTTATGGCGTGTTGGACTAAAGACGACATACCGACCAAGTTGTGGCCGCTGTCTCCACTGACTAAAATGTGGGGAATCGGTCCTCGAATGCAAATCAAACTCAACGCTCTTGGCATGTATTGCGTGGGTGATATAGCTATTTCTAATCCCAAGTATTTACAAAAAAAATTCGGAGTGTTGGGTCTTCAACTTTGGGAACACGCCAATGGGATAGATGATTCCAGGATTCAAGAACCTTACGTGTCTCAGTCTAATTCCTTGTCGGTCGGTCAAACTCTATTTACCGATTACAACGAGGAAGATACCAAGTTGATATTGAGAGAAAGCGTGGATGAACTTATAGTTCGCATGCATCACAAGAAGTGTTTGGCGCAAAGCGTGAGCTTATT